>Ga0070698_100001522_pt1 | contig 25715 bp, 16 predicted proteins | sample KBSK1502metaG_FD_65477 | JGI IMG/M metagenome (GOLD analysis project Ga0070698, IMG submission 65477) | Corn, switchgrass and miscanthus rhizosphere microbial communities from Kellogg Biological Station, Michigan, USA - KBS K1-50-2 metaG | ecosystem: Host-associated > Plants > Roots >... | reverse complement strand
TTCCTGAGCTCTATAAAAAAGGGATAAGAAATTTTATTGTTTGCGAAGAAATAAAGCCTGAAGATTTTCCCGAAGCAAATATTTTATTTGTAAAGGACTGCTTAAAAGCACTTCAGCAATTGGCTGCCTTTCACCGAATGCAATTTGATATACCTGTGATCGGTATAACAGGCAGCAACGGAAAAACAATTGTAAAGGAATGGCTTCATCAATTGCTTCAGCCAAATTTTAATATCGTTAGAAGCCCTAAAAGTTATAACTCACAAATAGGAGTACCGCTTAGTGTTTGGGAAATGAATAAGCAACATACACTGGCAATCTTTGAAGCAGGAATTTCGCAGCCAGGCGAGATGGAGAAGCTGAATGAGATCATTCAACCCACGATCGGGATCCTTACAAATATTGGGGAAGCTCACAGTGAAGGCTTTAAAAATGTTGATCAGAAAGTTGAAGAAAAATTAAAACTATTCAAGAATGCCGGTCTTGTTATTTATTGCAGCGATGAATGGTTAGCTGACAAAGCAATAGTTTTAAAATACGAATCCCTTACCCATAAAACAGATAAGCAGCCATTTAAAATTTTTTCATGGGGTAAAATACAGAAGGCCGATCTGCAGATATTGGAAATTAATAAAACGCAGACGGAAACAGAAATAATTGCATTACATAAAAATGCGGAATCGGCAATAACAATCCCATTTACAGATGATGCTTCGATCCAGAATGCTATTACTTGCTGGTGCATACTTCTTCATTTTGGTATCAAGGATGCGGTGATAGTAAAAAGAATGAAGCTGTTGCAACCGGTTAATATGCGGTTGGAGCTAAAAAAAGGAATCAATCATTGCACAATAATTAATGATAGCTATAGCGCCGATCTCAACTCTTTACATATTGCACTTGATTTTTTAACTCAAATGAGCGGTGTTTCAAAAAGAACGGTGATACTTTCTGATTTTTTTCAAACCGGAATGAACGATGAAGAGCTTTATGAGAGAATAGCAGCGGACCTTGTTCAGCATAAAGTAGATCGTGTGATCGGCATCGGGCTGAATATTTCAAAATATATGAAGATCGATGACGATTTAATAAGTAATAAAATACAAAGTGAATTTTATTCCTCAACTGAAGATTTTGTTTCCCGTTTTCGTTTTTCCGATTTCAGGGATGAAGCTATTCTTGTAAAGGGAGCAAGAGTATTTAGTTTTGAGCAGATCATCCAATTGCTCGAATTAAAAGTTCATCAAACTGAATTAGAAATAAATTTGAATGCTGTTGTACATAATCTTCAGCAATATCAAAAGCTTTTGGAGCCATCAACAAAACTGATGGCGATGGTAAAGGCTTTTGCTTATGGAAGTGGTGGCGCTGAGATCGCAAATACTTTACAATATCATAAGGTCGATTATCTCGGTGTGGCTTATGCTGACGAAGGAACAGAATTGCGTAAAGCAGGAATTAGTTTACCAATGATGGTGATGAATGCAGAGAAAGAAACTTTCGAAACACTTATAACTAACCAGCTTGAACCGGTCATTTTTTCTTTTACTATGCTCAAAGAGCTGGACGGGTTTTTAAAAAGGGAAGGAATAAAAAATTATCCTGTGCATCTTGAAATTGAAACCGGTATGAATCGACTGGGTTTTGCCGCGCAGGAGATCGATAAATTATGTAAAGAGATACAGGCAACATCATCTTTTAGAGTTCAATCTGTCTTTTCACACTTAGCAGCAAGTGAAGACCCGATGCAGGATGAATATTCCAATCGCCAGTATGATCTGTTTGTGCAGGCAAGCACTGTATTGCAAAAAGATCTTGGTTATAATTTTCTTCGCCATATTGCTAACTCGGCAGCCATACTTCGTCATCCACAAATGCAGCTTGATATGGTAAGGTTAGGAATTGGTCTGTATGGTGTTGACAGTTCTGCTTCCGGTAAGCTTGATCTTCAAACAGTGGCTACTTTAAAATCAACTATTGCACAGATCAGGCATTTAAAAGCAGGTGAAACTGTTGGATACAACCGCAAAGGAGTGATTGAAAAAGATTCCGTCATTGCAACAGTAAGTATAGGTTATGCAGACGGTTTTAGCCGCAGGCTTGGAAATGGCGCAGGCAAGATCTGGGTTAAAGGACAACTTGCTCCAGTTATAGGCGCCGTTTGCATGGATATGACAATGATTGATGTAACAGATATCCCTGGTGCAAAGCAGGGAGATGAAGTAACGATCTTTGGTAAAGAAATTCCTATACAAGACCTGGCTTATTGGGCTGGAACAATACCATACGAAATCATGACGGGAATTTCTGAGAGAGTAAAGAGAGTTTATTATGAAGAGTAGATCATAAATCAAAAGGTCAAATAAACTTCAATATGACCCGTTTGACCAATATGATAATTATGACTTATTTGACTTAACCCCTTCCCCCATTCTGCTTATATTTGCCCCTTAAACTCCAATAGGTGAAACTAAGGAATGTAGTTTTTATCATAGCCCTAATTATCATTGTAGATCAGGTTTTAAAAATTTGGATCAAAACAAGTTACCCAACCGGAAAAGTGGACGAAGTTCTTCCCTGGTTTCATTTACATTTTATTGAAAATCCCGGTATGGCCTGGGGCTGGAAGTTCGGTAATGAAACCGGAAAAGTTGTTCTCACATTATTTCGTCTTGCAGCGGTCATCTTTGGTACCTGGTATTTGGGTAAAATTGTAAAGAATCACTATCACAAAGGATTTATTATTTGTGCAGCGCTGATCTATGCCGGTGCATTGGGTAATCTTATCGACAGTATGTTTTATGGAATGATCTTCGACAAAGGATTAGTTTATGACCCATCGGTAAAAGATTATATTACTTATACAGGTATAGCTTCACTTTCCGGCAATGGATATTCTTCTTTTTTACACGGCTGTGTAGTTGATATGCTCTATTTTCCAATTTTCGACGCGACGCTGCCAAAGTGGTTTCCCATTTGGGGGGGCGAGCAATTTGAATTTTTCAGCCCGATCTTCAATATTGCAGATGCATCCATTTCTGTAGGGGTGATAACCCTTCTTTTATTTCAGAAAAGATTTTTTAAAAAGAAGAAACCCCAGGAAACTTTTGCCACAATTGAAACAAGCGCCGATATCAGCGATAAAGTACAAGTGCAATAACCACTAAACTAAAGCCGTTTATACAAGTCATACTCTCCCACTTGAGAAAAAAGCAGTACTTTCATAAACCAAATTTCACCTCATGAAGACCCTTATCAGGATATCTTATTTGCTGATCTTTACCTCAGCTCTTTTCATGGCTTGCCAAAAAGAAGTAAGCTTTGAAAAAGGTAATACCCGTGCCTCTGTGGGCTCTCTTTCAGTGGATGGATCGGGCAATTGTTTGGGCGCCGTTGTCTCCGGCACCTATTATAAAGACACTGCTATCAAAGCATCAAACTATGTGGATATAAGTGTGCAGGTTGATACTGCCGGCACTTATACTATTTCTTCAGACACCGTTAATGGATACTATTTTAAAGCATCAGGCAGTTTCACTGCTACAGGTACACAGGTAGTTCGGCTTGCTGGTGGCGGTAAGCCTTTAGCACCAGGACCAAATATTTTTACAGTAACATATAATGGCACTCTTTGCGAATTTACTGTTACGGTAACTGCACCTGCAGGAGGCAGCTCGGCATTTACAATTAATTGTACAGGAGCAACACCAGTAGGTTCTTATGTTGTTGGCACTGCACTCACTGCAGCTAATACAATTACATTGAATGTGAATGTAACTGCGATTGGCTCATGGAGTGTAACAACTGCCCCGGCAGTTAACGGAATAATTTTTAGCGGAACAGGAAACTTTGCAACAACAGGTGCACAAACAATTGTTTTAACCGGAAGTGGTACACCTACTGCTGCTGGCACATTTACTTTTACTGTAACCGGAGGAACGGGCACATGTACTTTCCAATGCATTTGTACTGCAGTCGCTGTGCCTGACTATTTCCCTCGTACTGCAAATAGCAACTGGAGTTATGATTTTGATGGTGATCCTGCCGACTCTTTGTTGATCTATGTGATTACTCCAACAAGAGTTATCAATGGAAATACCTACAATTTGTTCTTTTATAACGATGGTGCAAGTGTCGATAGTTTTGGTTACTACAGAAGAGTCGGTCCTGATTATTTTGAATGGATAGATATGGGAGCTTATGTAGGATTAGATGACCCGATTTGGATGGAGTGGACTTTTCTTAAAGATAATTTAACAGCTGGAGGTACATGGACTTCGGCCCAATTTACAGGACCTTATACTGATCCAATGTCTGGTACTACCACTAATATTACGTTGCGATGGGAGTTTACGATTGTTCAACAAAATGTCAGTTTTGGAGTTACTCCCGCTTCTGGAATCACTACTAATTATACAAATGTTATTCAAGTAAAACAGGAATTAAAACAATTGGTCGGTACGAACTGGGTGCTTGCTGCTTATTTTGACTCTTATTATGCAAGAGACAAGGGACTTATCAAACAAGATCTATACGATAATACCGGCACATTATTTTATGAACAAAATGTAAGAAGATTGGTGGTGTATTGATGATCGGAAAAATAATTAAACGATAAAGCCCCGCATTTGCAGGGCTTTCGTTTTTATTGGCTCAGGGTTTTATTCATAACTGGCAAACCAGTCACTGTCTCTTTCTTCAATATTGTCTGGTTGGTTTAGTTTGTTTATGTTTTGCAGTCTCGCCTCATCTTTTTCAGTATAGGGATTTACCATTGGAAGCACCTTAAGGCTTTCAGCATATTTTTTTTTGCCTTTGGGTTTGGTAATAATATGCAGGTAAGATTTCTTTTCCGGTTCCTGTTGATTCAGCACTTTGAGTGGGTATGCTGAAAAATAAAAACTCGGTCGGCCTGGGTTTTTCATAGTGGGCGGGTTTGGTGATAAAAGTTTCATAGGTATTGAGAACGTTAAATTATAAATTTTATGGTGCAGCTCATAGGTAATTTTAAATTAAAAGACCGGGAAATTTCCCGGTCTTTTATCGTATATTTTCGAGTTTTGATTTTTAATTGATCTTTCCCACCATATTTTCTGGCCTTACCCATTCATCAAATTGTTGCGGAGTCACATATCCTAATTTAACCGCCATTTCTTTCAATGTTGTTCCTTCCTTGTGTGCTTTTTGAGCAATTTCCGCAGCTTTATAATAACCAATTTTTGTGTTTAATGCAGTTACAAGCATCAGGCTGTTTTCAACATGTTTTTTAATATTTGCCTCAATTGGCTCAATACCGACAGCGCATTTATCATTAAAAGAAACACAGCCATCGCCGATCAGCCTTGCACTATGAAGAAAGTTATAGATCATCACCGGTTTAAAAACATTTAATTCAAAATGCCCCGTAGCACCACCAATATTTATTGCAACATCATTTCCCAGCACCTGTGCTGCGATCATAGTTAATGCCTCGCATTGAGTTGGATTTACCTTTCCCGGCATAATTGATGAACCCGGTTCATTATCCGGAATAAATATTTCCCCGATTCCACTACGCGGACCTGAAGAAAGCAAACGAATATCATTTGCAATTTTCATCAGGCTTACGGCAATTGTTTTTATTGCGCCATGACTTTCAACTATAGCATCATGCGCAGCCAGCGCCTCAAATTTATTTTCAGCAGTTACAAAAGGTAATCCGGTAAGTTTTGCAATATGCTTCGCAACATTCTCTGAATAACCTGGTGGTGTATTTATTCCTGTGCCCACGGCAGTTCCACCCAAAGCCAGTTCACTTAAATGCGGTAAGGTATTTTTAATTGCTTTTAAACCATGATCAAGTTGTGATGTATAGCCGCTGAATTCTTGTCCAAGTGTAAGAGGTGTTGCATCCATGCAATGGGTACGTCCGATCTTTACCACATTCATGAATTGCTTACTTTTTTCAGCCAGTGTGTTTCGCAATTTCACGATTCCGGGAATTGTTACTTCTACCAGGATCTTATAAGCAGCAATATGCATGGCTGTTGGAAAAGTGTCGTTGCTGGATTGTGATTTGTTTACATCATCATTCGGATGCAAAAACTTTTCTTTATCCGTAAGCTTTCCTCTATTCAATACATGGCCACGATAAGCGATCACTTCATTCACATTCATATTGCTTTGTGTACCGCTGCCTGTTTGCCAAACAACCAAAGGAAAATAATCATCCAGGTTTCCTTCCAATATCTCATCACAAACTTTACCGATCAGGTCAGTTTTTTCTTTGGATAAAAGACCGGCTTCAAAATTGGTGATAGCTGCTGCTTTTTTTAAGTATGCGAAAGCCATTATTATTTCTTTTGGCATTCTGTTTATATCCTGTGCAATTTTAAAATTGTCAATACTGCGTTGGGTTTGCGCTCCATAGTATGCATCTACGGGAACTTTTACTTCTCCCATTGTATCTTTTTCAATCCTGTATTCCATAAACTTTCTTTGATTTTAAATATCGCCGCAAAGGTACAGTCAGCGCAGCAAACGGTTGCGCCAAAATTTTAGCATGGTTGATTCAGATGCTTTACTTTTAAACCTAAATCATTACTACGCCAAATGAGAAATCTCACCGCATTTTGCCTGCTGTTTTTTGTATTTCAATTATCAGCACAAACTTACCAACCCAATTGGGAATCGCTTGATAAACGTCCAACACCACAATGGTTCAAAGATGGAAAGTTTGGCATCTTTATTCACTGGGGCGTATATGCTGTGCCCGGATGGAGCACCAAAGGAAACTATGCGGAATGGTACCAGCAGGGTTTGCAAACAACAGATACTGCAAGACAAAATTTTCATAAGGCCAAATTCGGGAACAGAACTTACTATGATCTTGCGAATGATTTCAAAGCAGAATTGTATAATCCTGATGATTGGGCAAAGCTGTTTGAAAAGTCAGGTGCAAAATATATTGTGCTTACATCAAAACATCATGACGGGTTTACCTTATGGCCAAATGAGAATGCAAATAAAACATGGGGTTTTAAATGGAATGCGGTTGATGCAGGCCCGAAAAGGGACCTGCTTGGCGATCTTTTTAAAGCCGTAAGAAAAACTTCAGTTCATGCAGGCATGTATTATTCATTGTACGAATGGTTCAATCCTCTTTGGAAAAGCGATCCCAAAAAATATGCAGCAGAACATGTGTGGCCACAAATGACTGAACTCATTACTAAGTACCAGCCGGATGTTTTCTGGACCGATGGTGATTGGGATGCGCCGGCAGAGACATGGAAAAGCCAGGAATTTCTTGCATGGTTATTTAATGAAAGTCCTGTAAAAGATAAAGTGATCGTGAATGACAGGTGGGGAAGTGGTGTTCGTTTTAATCATGGCGGTATTTATACACCAGAGTATCAGCCCGATCTGGATTTTGAAAGTCATGACTGGGAAGAAAGCCGCGGCATGGGTTATAGTTATGGTTACAATCGTGAAGAAGATGCATGGGATTATAATTCTGCCCAATCATTGATAATTGCATTGATAGATAAAGTGAGTCGCGGTGGAAACTTTTTATTGGATATCGGTCCCGATGAACATGGAAAAATTCCACCCATCATGCAGGAACGTTTATTGCAAATTGGTGAATGGCTGGAAATAAACGGAGAAGCGATCTATAATACAAGAAGATGGAAAACGCCGTTTCAATGGAGTGAAGGAAGAAGAGATTATAAAGGAGGTAATGAACATATAACTGGTGATTGGAAAACCGGCGGTGATATTATGCTGAAACTTACAGTTGATCCGGATCCCGGTTATGCCGTGAAAGAAATTTTCTATACTTACAATCCAACAACAAATAGTCTTTATGGCATATTTCCAAAATATCCTAATAACAGAAAAGTTATTGTAAAAGATATATTGCTACCTCCAGGGACAACGATCAGTTTTCTATCAGCGAAAGAAAACCTGCAATGGAAACAAACAGGAGCAAATGTTGAGATAAGTTTACCAGAGTACAATCCTAATAAAATTAAATCGCCTTATGCCTATGCTGTTAAGATCAGGAATTTTGGAAAGTTTGCATCGAAACCACAGATCAAAATTGATTATTTGAAAGATCCAATGAAACCAACAGTAACTATGAGTAGTGATATGGGCACAATAATTTATTATACTACTGATGGTTCACAACCGCAACTAAATTCTTTGCGGTATACAGGACCCATAGTTATGGATAAAACAACAACAATTAACGCAATTGCGATCTTTTCTATGCGACCTGTTTCGCCACCCAATGATGATTACGTTTTGAGCAGTTCCGTTTCATCGCTAACTGCACATGCTTATAAATGGATGAACGCAATTAAAGCTACGATTACAAAACCGGGCATTGCATACAAATACTATGAACCTACTGGAAAAATTAACATGAGTTCAATAAATGGTAATCCAACAAACACAGGAATAGCAGATATTATTTCAAATAGCAAAAAGCAACGTACAGACAAGTTTGCTTTTGAATTCATTGGTTATATAAAAATTGATAAAGATGGCATTTATACTTTCTATACAGATTCAGATGATGGCAGCATGCTCTATATCGATGACGAAGAAATAGTGAACAACGATGGTGATCATGGCAATGTAGAAAAAAGTGGTAAGGCTGCTTTGAAAAAGGGGTATCATAAAATAAAAGTTCTTTACTTTGATAGCGGTGGCGGCAATTCATTAAAAGTTTCAATGCAACCGGAAAGTGGAAAGAAGGAAGTAATACCAGCATCATTATTGTTTCATTAATCAACTACTAATATGAATCAAACCAGGAACTCTTACTTACTCCCTCTAATACTTGTTACATCATTATTTTTTTTATGGGGATTATCTTATGGTCTTCTTGATGTTTTAAATAAACATTTTCAGGAATCACTAAATATTACAAAAACGAGATCTACACTTCTGCAGGCAGCATATTTCGGAGCCTATTTTTTGGTTGCTTTGCCTGCAGGGATCTTTATGAATAAATTTGGATATAAAAAAGGAATTATTGCAGGGTTATTTTTATATGCAATTGGAGCTTTTTTATTTTATCCATCTGCCCAACAATCAAGCTTTAATTTTTTTCTTATTTCATTATTTATTATTGCCTCTGGTTTGGCTTGCCTTGAGACCGCTGCCAATCCATATGTTACTGTTTTGGGTAAACCAGAAACATCCGAATTCAGATTAAATTTAGCGCAGTGTTTTAATGGTGTAGGTTCTTTCATTGGGCCGATAATTGCAGCGAATCTTTTTTTTGATGATAATTCAGACTCCGGCGATCTTAGTTCTGTTAAGGTTGTTTATGTTGTAATAGGTGGTATAGTATTATTAGTTGCTGGGTTTTTTATCAAAACACCACTTCCCGAAATAAAAGAAAGTGAATTGGTGTCGGAATCTATACAAGATAAAAAACCTCTTATTAAGCATAGTCATTTTATAAATGCAGTGATCGCCCAGTTTTTTTATGTGGCAGCACAAGTAGGAATTGCTGCATTGTTCATTAATTATTGTACAGAGGCAACCAGCGAAATTGATAGCACTAAAGCCTCTTATTTGCTGTCAATAAGTCTTTTTATTTTTACTGCAGGAAGATTTGTAGGAACAGCATTGATGCGGAAAATTCCTCCTCATTTATTGCTGCTAATATATTCTTTGATAAATATTTTGCTTTGCCTGGCAGTGATTTCACTTAAGGGTTGGATATCGGTGTATTCTTTGATGGCGATTTTCTTTTTTGAATCAATTATGTTTCCAACAATTTTTGCATTGGGTGTAAAGGATCTGGGTCATCATACCAAAAAAGGATCGTCATTTATTATTATGTCGATTGTAGGTGGTGCAATAATGCCTTACGTGATGGGTTCGTTGGCAGAACCATCAACAGCAAAAGCCTACATTGTGCCTTTAATTTGTTTTGTGGTGGTTGCATGGTTCGGTTGGAAAGGATATAAAATAAAACAGATCAATGTTTCGTCTTGATAATAAAATTGCAGTGATCACCGGCGGAGGAAGTGGTATCGGAAAAGCTATTGCAAAACTTTTTGCAAAGCAGGGCGCCACTGTTCATATTCTTGAATTGAATACGTCTAACGCAAATGAAGCTGCCGATGAAATAAAAGGATCCGGCAATGCTGTCTTTATTCATGCTTGCAATGTTGCAAATAAAAAAGAGGTTAATACAGTATTTGAGAATATTGGTGCATTGAACCTTCTTGTCAACAACGCCGGTATTGCAAATATTGGTAAGGCGGATACTACTATTGAAGAAGATTTTGATAGAGTGATGTCGGTAAATGTCAAAGGGGTTTACAATTGTATTCATGCAGCAATTCCTCAAATGCGAAAAACGGGAGGCGGTTGTATTATTAATATGGCATCGATTGCTGCGTTGGTGGGAATTCCGGATCGCTTTGCCTACAGTACAGCAAAGGGTGCGGTCATGGCAATGACATTAAGTGTCGCAAAAGATTATTTGAATGAGAACATTCGCTGTAATTCTATTTCTCCTGCAAGAGTGCATACCCCATTTGTTGATGGATTTTTGAAAAATAATTATCCCGGCAAAGAAGCAGAAATGTTTGAAAAACTTTCAAAGACACAACCGATCGGCAGAATGGGAACACCGGAAGAAATAGCGGGGCTTGCATTATATCTCTGCAGTGATGAAGCATCTTTTATAACTGGCTGCGATTATTTGATCGATGGAGGTTTTGTTAAACTCAATAATTAGAATCAAGATGAAACTAATCAGACATGGGAACGCAGGTATGGAAAAACCCGGCGTAATTAATAACGACCAATGGTTTGATGTATCAGGATATATAAATGACTATGATGAAAAGTTTTTTGAAAATGACGGGCTTTCATTACTTAAGACCATTACCAGTGAAAAGCAGTTAAAAGAAATTTCAAGAGATACCCGTCTGGGCTCACCGGTTGCAAGACCATCAAAGATCGTTTGTATCGGTTTGAATTATTCTGATCATGCAACGGAAAGCAAGATGCAATTACCTCCTGAACCAGTTATTTTTTTTAAAGCAACTACTGCTATTGTTGGTCCCAATGATAATTTGATCATTCCCCGGAACAGTAAGAAAACAGATTGGGAAGTTGAGCTTGCTGTGGTAATAGGTAAAAAAGCTTCTTATGTTGAAGAGGCATCAGCATTAAATTATGTTGCTGGTTATCTTTTGCATAATGATTATAGCGAAAGAGAATTTCAATTAGAAAGAAGCGGTCAGTGGGTAAAAGGGAAAAGCTGCGATACATTTGCTCCACTCGGTCCTTACCTGGCAACACAAGATGAAGTTCCGGATGTAAATGATCTGCGGCTTTGGCTAACTGTGAATGGAACGATGATGCAGGACAGCAATACAAAGAATCTTGTTTTTAAGATCCCTTATCTCGTTTCTTATCTCAGCCAGTTTATGACTTTATTACCCGGAGATATTATTTCAACCGGAACTCCTGCAGGGGTTGGATTGGGTCTAAAACCAGAACCTGTGTATATAAAACCGGGTGATGTGATTGAATTAGGAATTCATGGATTAGGAAGCAGCAGACAAGTAGCAATTGCTTATGGCAATTAAAAATTTAAAAATTAAGAATTAATAATGATCAGATATTGCCTGGCTTTAGATTTGAAAGATGATCCCAAACTTATTACAGAATATGAGACTTATCATAAAAATGTTTGGCCTGAAATAATCAAAAGTATTAAAGATTCTGGTATAGAAGTTTTAGATATTTACCGAACCGGCAACAGGATGTTTATGATCATAGAAGCTAATGATGATTTTAGTTTTGAAAAAAAAACGGCGATAGATGCAGACGATCCTAAAGTTCAGGAATGGGAAACACTGATGTGGAAATTTCAGCAAGCATTGCCATGGGCAAAACCCGGAGAGAAATGGATATTGATGGATAAAATTTTTGAATTGCCATGATCATTGATACACATGTACATTTTTGGAAGTATGATAAGAAAAGAGATTCATGGATCACAGATGAAATGAAGATCCTTAAACAAGATTACTTACCTGCTCATTTATTGCCTACTTTAAAAAGAAACGGAGTTGATGGCTGTGTTGCAGTACAGGCAGGACAAAGTGAATATGAAACACATTTTCTTGTTGAGCTTTCTAAAACCCACCCTGAAATCAAAGGAGTTGTTGGTTGGATTGATCTGCTGGATAAAAACCTTGAAGAGCGACTTCAGTTCTTTTCACAATATGATATTATTAAAGGCTGGCGGCATGTTGTACAATCGGAAGCTGATAACTTTTTATTAAGACAAGATTTTCAGGATGGCATCCAAATACTGGCACCTTATCACTGTACTTACGATATTCTTATTTATCACTACCAGTTAAAGGCCGCTTTGGAATTCGTTTCAAAATTTCCCGATCAAAAATTTGTAATTGATCATTGCGCAAAACCTGATATAGGAAAAAAAGATATCGGCGAATGGAAAGTGTTAATGAAAGAGATGGCGCAGCACTCAAATGTTTATTGCAAGCTTTCCGGAGTATTGACAGAAACAAAATGGAAGCAATGGAGTCCGGCTGATTTTTATCCATATCTTGATGTTGTATTTGATGCATTTGGCACAGATCGTTTGATGTTTGGAAGTGATTGGCCTGTTATGCTACTTTCAGGAATTTATGTGCAATGGAAAAGCTTATTGGAGAAATACATGGAAAATCTTGTTGAAGAAGATAGAGTGAAAGTTTTTGGAGAAAATGCAATAACCTTTTATAATTTATAAATATGGATCTCAGGTTAAAAGATAAAATTATTATTGTGACCGGTGGCGCCAAAGGTATTGGTGCCGGTATAACGAAAGCTCTTGCTGCAGAAAGTGCAATACCAGTAGTAGTAGGAAGAAGCAAAGAAGATAATGAAGCAATAGTTAAAGAAATGGGAACTGGGTTTGCAGTAACCGCAGAACTTACTCATCCCGAAGAATGCGAGAACGCAGTGAAAGCAACTATTGAAAGATTTGGAAAGATCGACGGACTCGTGAATAATGCCGGTGTAAATGATGGAGTAGGTTTGGAAAAAGGGAATTATGAATCCTTCGTTGCATCGTTACATAAAAATCTTATTCATTATTATTTGATGGCTCATCATGCTTTGCCGCAGCTAATTAAAACTAAAGGTTCTATTGTAAACATTGGAAGTAAGGTTGCAGAAACAGGACAGGGAAATACATCTGCTTATGCGGCATCCAATGGCGGTCGTAATGCATTGACAAGAGAATGGGCAGTTGAATTATTAAAATATGGGATAAGAGTAAATGCAGTAATGGTGGCTGAATGTTATACTCCACTTTATGACAAATGGATCAAAACCTTACCGAATCCTGAAGAAACATTAAAAAAGATCAATGATAAAATTCCTTTGGGAAAAAGGATGACAACCGCAGAAGAAATAGCTGATATGGTTGTTTTTCTTCTTTCAGAAAGATCAAGCCATACAACCGGGCAACTAATATATGTTGACGGCGGATATACACATCTTGATAGGGCATTATTATAACAAAAGTCGTTATGAAAAGGATCATCACAATTGTTTCGCTTTTCTTTTTTATTAATTCAATTCAAGGGCAAACACCTGATAACATTATTATTATCACTACTGATGGCTATCGCTGGCATGAACTTTTTAAAGGAATGGATTCAGCGATTGCCAACAATCCAAAATTTAACCAGGGTGACAGCGCATATATTTTTGAAAGATACTGGAGCAATAATGAAAATGAGAGAAGAAAAAAATTAATGCCTTTCTTTTGGAATACGATCGCTAATCACGGGCAGATCTATGGCAACCGGAAATTTGATAATAAAATAAACAATGCAAATCCTCATTGGTTCAGTTATCCGGGGTATAGTGAGATCATGACTGGTTTTGCTGATACAGCAATCGATTCAAACGAATATCCTCCAAATCCACACGTTACTGTTTTAGAGTTTTTAAATCGGCAATCAAAATTTAAAAATAAGGTTGCAGCATTTGGCGCATGGGATGCTTTCGACAGAATATTGAATCAGCAGCGTAGCGGGATTCCTGTTTTTTCTGCATTCGATACGATCGGAGGAAAAAATCCAACAGCAAATGAAAAACTTATAAACTCTATGATGCAGGAATCATACAGACCCTTTAATAGTGCTGAATGTTTGGATGTATTTACTCATTATGCCGCAATGGAATACTTAAAAACAAAAAAGCCAAAGATTCTTTATATCGCTTATGGTGAAACGGATGAATGGGCTCATCATAGCCATTATCGATCATACCTTGATGCCGCACGGCTTGTTGATGAATGGATAAGGCAGATATGGAACTTTGTACAAAAGGACCCTCAGTATAAAAATAAAACTGCTTTATTTATAACAACAGATCATGGTCGTGGTGATTTGAATAAGGATGAGTGGACAAGTCATGGCAGTGATATTGCAGATGCTTATGAAATATGGTTTGCTGTAATGGGGCCGGGTATTAATACCGGCGGTGAACAAAAAAATAATGTGCAGTATTACCAGGATCAATTCGCACAAACAATTGCAAAACTTCTCGGCTATACCTATAAAGCAAAACATCCAATTTCACCGGAAATAAAATCTGTTTTGAATAAGTGAGAATAATACTATTATTTCTTCTTTTAATTTTTGTTTGCAATGTAATTGCACAAAGAGCCGCCTCAATAAATAGTTTATGGAAAGGAGATTGGTTAACTTCTAAGGTTGACAGGCATGTATCGGTTTTTACCAGGGAGGATCAGAACGAAATTGTTATTTATAATGGACTTGTAAGAAGAATATTCAGACTAACTCCCAATGCTGTTTGTATTGATTATAAAAACATGATGAATGGACAGCAACTGTTACGGGCTGTTTCTCCTGAAGCAAGAATTAAAATCAATGGAAAAGAGTATAATGTTGGTGGCTTATATGGTCAAAAAGAAAAAGCTTATCTCTTACCTGAATGGCTAAATAATTTCACTGCAGGTGAAACTGATTTTCAATTTCTAAAATATGAAACGGAAAAAATAAAACCATTTATCAATTGGTCTGCAGGAAGCTGGTGGGCAACGAATAAAAAACAGCCAACAGGTATAAGACTTTCTTTATTATTTGATTCAAAAATTCCTGCGTTAAGTAGTATCCATGTGAAAGTGGTCTATGAAGTCTATGTTGGAATTCCTCTTATCTGCAAATGGGTTGAGATAACGAATGACGGAAATTCCTCAATAAAACTAGACAAAGTAGTCAATGAAATTCTTGCAACAGTTGAAGAAGAAAGTGCTGTAGTGGGGAAACCAGAACAAATGAAAACGCAGCAGGGAATTTATATTGAAACCAATTATGCTTTCAATAATGCGATGCGTTATAATATTAGTGATCAGACCACACACTGGAAAACCGATTCATCATATACTTCCCAGGTGAATTACAATTATGAAACTCCCTGCATACTTGAGGTGTACCCTGATAAAGCGCCGGGTATTGAATTAAAACCCGGTGAAAATTTTATATCGATCAGAACTTTTGAATTACTGATGGATAGTTATGATCGTGAAAGAAGAGGAATGGCTATCCGACGAATGTATAGCATTATTGCGCCGTGGACAACCATGAACCCGATCTTCATGCACCTTGTTAGTAAAAATGATGAAGAAGTAAAAACTGCAGTTGATCAATGTGCAGCTACAGGATATGAAGCGTTGATTCTAAGTTTTGGCAGTCATTTAAACATGGAGGATTCATCTGCAACAAATATTCGTCGCTGGAAACAATTGGCTGATTATGCACACAACAAAGGGATTATGATTGGCGGCTATTCTTTGTTCAGTTCAAGAAGAATAAGTGATGAAGATGATGTAATAGATCCCAAAACGAATAGACCCGGTGGGGCTTTTTTTGGTAATGCTCCTTGTTTCGCAAGTAAATGGGGGCTGGCCTATCGGGATAAAATAAAATATTTCTTTTCACAAACAGGCTTTAATATATGGGAAAACGATGGACCTTATCCGGGAGATGTTTGCGCATCAACGACTCATCCCGGTCATAAAGGATTGGATGATTCACAATGGCGCCAGATGGAGATCCAAAAAGATCTATACCGCTGGTTGAATGAAAAAGGAGTTTATATCAACGCACCCGATTGGTATTTCCTTGATGGCACACATAAAATTGCAATCGGGTATCGCGAAGTGAACTTTTCTTTATCAAGAGAACAACAAAAAATCCTGAACCGTCAGAATATTTTTGATGGCACATGGGAAAAGACTCCTTCTATGAGCTGGGGCTTTGTTCCATTGACAAAATACCAGGGCGGCGGACCTGAAGCTATTCTGGAACCATTAAGCGAACACCTGAAAGATTATGAACAACTGATGATGCAATATTATGGCGCCGGTGTGCAGGCTTGTTATCGTGGTCCGCGGTTGTATGATACTGAGGAAACAAAACAAACTGTTGTCAAAGTAATCAATTGGTATAAAAAATACAGGGAGATACTAAACTCGGATATTATTCATTTGCGAAGAGCAGATGGAAGGGATTGGGATGGATGGATGCATGTAAATCCTTTATTAAAACAAAAAGGATTGATCATGATCTTTAATCCGCTTAAAGAAAAAATTACCCGAACAATTAAAGTGCCTTTATATTATACGGGATTAAAAGACCAGGCATTTATCATTTCGGATAAAACAAAATCTTTTATCACTAAACTGAACCGTAATTACGGATTTGAGCTCACATTTACACTCGACCCTGAAAGCTATTCATGGTTTTTAATTCAATAAATATGAAAAAAATAATAGTAGCTATTATTGTGATCGCTTGTTCACCTTTAGTATTTTCTCAGGGTGACAAAAAATTACAACCCCTCCCCACCAAACAACAACTTGCCTGGCATGAAATGGAATTTTATTTATTCATCCATTTCGGACCAAATACTTTTACTGATAAAGAATGGGGACATGGTGATGAACCAGAAGATATTTTTAACCCAACACAACTTGATTGCAGGCAATGGGCAAGAATAGCAAAGCAAGCCGGCGCAAAAGGAATTATCATCACAGCAAAACATCATGATGGATTTTGTTTATGGCCGGGTAAATATTCAACTCATACTGTTCGTGAAAGTAAATGGAAGAATGGGAAAGGTGATGTTTTGAAAGAGTTATCACAGGCCTGCAGAGAACAAGGATTAAAATTTGGAGTTTATATTTCTCCATGGGATCGCAATCATCCAAAATATGGTACGGCAGAATACAATGATGTGTATGTAAATACCATGAAAGAGATTTTTTCAAACTATAGTCCAATATGGGAATTATGGTGGGATGGCGCCAATGGTGAAGGACCAAATGGAAAAAAACAGGTTTATAACTGGGATCGTTTCAAAAAAACAGTAAATACTATTTCACCAAGAACGGTTGTATTTAGTGATGTTGGGCCAAATATAAGATGGGTTGGTAACGAAAGCGGGTTCGCAGGTAAAACAAACTGGAATTATTTGGATACCGTTGGTTTTACGCCGGGGAAGTATGCACCACCTGTAGATACCTTGAACCAGGGAAATGCCTTTGGAAAAGCATGGATACCCGCTGAGTGCGATGTCAGTATTCGTCCCGGTTGGTTTTATCATGCTAACGAAGATGATAAAGTAAAAAGTGGTGAGCAGTTGTTTGATCTTTATTTAAAATCTGTTGGACGGGGTTCGAATTTATTATTGAATGTTCCGCCTGACAAAAGAGGATTGATCAATGAAAATGATTCTGCAGCTTTAATGTCTTTTAAAAAATTAAGAGATGAAAGTTTTGCAAAAAATATTTTGAATGATGCCAAAGCTTATTGGGAAATAAATGAAGAAGCATTTTTAAACGATAATGTCAATTACAGAGCTTTGGATAAAAAAGGAGCAGTATACGGCATCAATACGCAAAGTTTTATGGTGCAGCTGCACAATCCAAAACAGGTAAACTGTATTGTGCTTCGCGAAGCAATTCATCTTGGGCAGAGCATAGAAAACTTTAAAGTGATCTTATTTAATAATGATCAGCAAGTTGGAGAAATTAACGGAACAACTATCGGGCGAAAACGAATTCTCACTTTCTCCGCTAAAACAATTACTTCCTTTAAAGTGACTTTTCATGACCGCTTTGGCAATGATAATGTAAGTGGGGTAGCTGCCTATCTGCTTGACGAAAAGCTGGTTGAAAAATAGCTTTTTCAGGTATAAATACGAATCAGACCCCCGCAATCCGGCAATAACTGTCACGAGTTTTTAAAAAATCCTAACAATTGTTATTACGAAATAAGTTTCTCCCTATTTTTAGAGACTGATTACCCTCACCCAAAACAAAACCTTTATGAGAAAAGTTTTCTTATTATCATTTTTATCAATGATAATTACTTCAGTAGCGTTTTCACAAGTCAATTATTGGTCTGCAAATAATGAAAACAGAAATGCTATTGCTACTGACAAAGCAGTTGCAAGATTATCTTATCCTAAGGAGTACAAATTATTTAATTTAACTATTGCTCCTTTAAGACAACAATTATTTTCTATCGTTGATAAGCAAGCTAAGGCATCAATGATCATTACATTGCCAAATGCTGCTGGTGCTCTTGAACAATTTGAAGTTTATGAAGCTACAAATTTTGAACCTGCACTACAGGCTAAGTTTCCTGAGATCAGGGCCTTCTCCGGAAGAAGTATCACAGACAAATTTGCTACGATAAAATTGAGTATATCTCCTCAAGGTATTCAATCGATGGTTTTCAGAACTGGCAGGGCTAATGAATTTATTGAGCCTTTTTCTCAAGACCATACTGTCTATTCTGTTTACAGTTCTCATAGAGATAAAGGACAATTGCCATGGACATGTAGTACTGAAGACAAACAAATGGATGCAAATCTGCAATCACAACTTAGTCCTGAACTCTTATCCACCGGCAGTTCTAATGGTACTTTAAAAACTATGCGCCTGGCTCAATCCTGTAACGGAGAATATTCTAACTGGTTTGGTGCTTTTAGTTCAGCTGATGTAGCAATAGTTTTAGCTGCTTATAATGCAACACTTACACGTTGTAATGGTTGTTATGAAAAGGATTTAGCATTACATCTTAACCTGATTGCAAATACAACTGCTGTTATTTATTATAATCCTTCAACGGATCCTTATACAACCATGTCAAACTGGAATAACCAGTTGCAGTCAACTTTAACCGCAAACATCGGTGAAGCCAATTATGATATTGGCCATATGTTCGGCGCTTCCGGTGGCGGCGGTAACGCTGGTTGTATTGGTTGTGTATGTGTAAACAATCAGAAAGGAAGAGGTATTACTTCACCGGCAGATGGAATTCCACAGGGTGATAATTTTGATATTGATTATGTAGTACATGAAGTAGGACATCAGCTGGGAGCTAATCATACTTTTTCAATGTCATTGGAAGGTACAGGTGTAAATAAAGAAGTAGGCTCAGGCATTACTATTATGGGTTATGCAGGAATTACATCCCAGGATGTAGCACCACATTCTATTGATATATTTCATGAAGCAAGCATTGCTCAGATACAGTCTAATTTAGCAGGTAAGACATGCCCGGCTTCTATAAATATGACGGCGAACCATGCACCGGTTGTAGCTGCCGTTAGCAATTACACAATTCCGATCAGCACTCCATTTGCGCTTACCGCATCTGCAACCGATCCTGAGAATGATCCATTAACTTATTGCTGGGAGCAAAATGATAATTCTACAACATCGGGATCAGGCAGTGTGGCGTCTCCTACTAAAGCAACAGGTCCAAACTGGTTATCATTTTCACCGGTAGCATCAGGCACAAGAACATTTCCAAGACTTTCAACAATTCTGTCTGGATTAAATGTAACCGGACCGTTACCAGGCGGTGATGCAGGAGCAAACATCGAAGCATTGAGCTCTGTTTCAAGAACACTAAACTTCAGAGTAACAGTAAGAGATAATAGACCTTATGTTGCCGGTTCAACGATCGGGCAAACAACTTTCACAGATGCAGTAGTAACAGTAACTAATACGGCAGGACCTTTTGCAGTAACTGCACCAAATACTGCTGTTACATGGGGCGGCGGCACTTCTCAGACAGTAACATGGAGTGTGAATGGTACCAATGCCGGATCAGTAAATTGTGCTACCGTAAATATTTTATTATCTACAGATGGGGGCCAAACATTCCCGACGACATTAGCTTCTGCCACTGCAAATGATGGTTCAGAAGTGGTAACAGTTCCAAATACACCAGGTACAACAAACAGAATAAAAGTGGAAGCGGTTGGAAATATCTTCTTTGATATTTCAAATGCAAATTTCACCATCGGTACGGCACCTTCATGCGGCAATCCAACAGGATTGAATGAAACATCTATAACGACTAATAGTGCGACTGTGAACTGGAGTGCAGTTAGCGGCGCTTTGAATTATGATGTAGATTATAAAGCTGCATCTTCTGGTACATGGATCAATGCGGCGACCGGCACAACTTCACTTTCAGTCGACTTAACTGGTCTTTCTTCATCTACTGTTTATGACTGGAGGGTAAGAGCGAATTGTTCGGGAGGTTCTGGTAGCTATGTTACAGATCAGTTTACAACAGCGGATGTTGGAGGTTCTTGTCCTGGTTCTTTTGACTTAGAACCAAATGGAAGTACAGGTCAGGCTCAAGTTATACCTCTCAATACTGATATAAGAGGCACAGTTGGGGTGAGAGGTGATAACGATTATTACAGGTTTGTAATAACAACAGGAGGAACTATTACGATTTCATTAACCGCACTCCCTGCAAATTATGATTTGGCATTATTAAACGGAAGCGGAACTACATTGCAATCTTCGACAAACAATGGTACTGCCAGTGAAACAATTAACGCAACTGTGGCTGCCGGTACATATTATATAAGAGTGTATCCAAGAAATAATGGCGCATGGAATGCAAATTCATGCTACACACTGCGTGCAGGTGACGGTACAGCAAGCAGGGGCCTTGATGATATTACTTCATCAAGAGTAATTCCTGGAAATGGTTCCGGTCTTAACCTTTTCCCCAATCCTGCCAAACAAACACTCAATGTATCATTGGATGGAATGAATGATAAAGCCGAAATAAAAGTTTACAATATCATGGGCAATCTAGTAATGCGCCAGGTTACCAGCAAAACAAACACATTGCTGAACGTTTCAAAACTTCCTGCCGGTGTTTATATGATAAGTGCAAGTGATGGTATTAAAATAAGCAGCTCAAAATTTGTAAAAGAATAAATGACAAAGAATATTTTCACAGTCCCGCTATCTGGCGGGACTTTTTTATTTCCATTTTGAAATAATATCCAAGGTCAGCCGGAATGCATCACCTTTGTTCTCTACCATTATACGGATCTGCGGATCAAACTTTTTACCTGGGTATGCAGGTATAGTGAAGAAACTGGCAATCCTTTCAAAATCTCCTTTTTCATTCAGCTTATTTATTTTGGGAATCAGTTTTAACACTTTTCCCTTTGCAAGTGATGTGATGGTACAGGCAGACAATTCTTTGCACCAACGATCTTACAATGATTGAATTGCTCCGCCCTTCAGGGCGGGGAAAAATATTATCTCAATTATCACTGGCCTAAAGGCCTGTGCAATTCAAGCTTGGCAAAACTTCTTAACTTTAAGCATTATAAATATTACTGTAAACGATGTTTCCTGTAAAAAGAATTCTTGTTGTTTTGCTTCTTATAATTGTGGGCGGATTGATCTGGTATTTTTCAAGCAGCTCTGAAAAGATCGATTACATTACCCAGGTTAAACCTATTTTCAACAAAAAATGTATTACATGCCATGGCGGTGTTAAAGCCAAAGCAAACTTCAGCTTATTATTCAGGGAAGATGCATTAAAACCAGCTAAGTCCGGTAAGTATCCAATAGTGCCGGGAAGACCTGGTGAAAGTGAAATGATCAGGCGGATAACAGAAAAAGATGAAGAAGAAAGGATGCCATATAAACATGATCCGCTTTCAAAAGAAGAGATTTCAATTCTTAGGAAATGGATAAAGCAAGGGGCAGAATGGGGTGAGCATTGGGCATATGTGTCAGTGAAAAAACCTGAATTGCCGGATGTAGAAAATAAATGGATACGCAATGAGATCGATCAATTCATTTATCAAAAACTGGAGGAAGAAAAATTAAAACCATCCCTGGAAGCAGATAAACAAACTCTGTTAAGAAGAGTCAGTCTTGATATTATCGGAATACCTGCCGAAGAGAATATTGCAAAAAAGTTTTTGAATGATAATAGCGATAAAGCTTATGAGAACCTTGTTGATGACCTGCTTGCATCGCAGCGATATGGTGAAAAATGGACGTCTATGTGGCTTGATCTTGCCCGCTATGCTGATACAAAAGGATTTGAAAAAGATCCCGGGAGAAAAATTTGGGAATATCGCGACTGGCTGATTCGTGCATTCAATGATAACAAGCCCTACGACAAATTTTTAATAGAGCAATTAGCTGGCGATTTGTTGCCCGACCCTACTGATGCACAATATATCGCTACTGGTTTTCACCGCAATACAACCACCAATGATGAAGGTGGAACGGATAATGAAGAATACAGGACCGCTGCAGTAGTAGATAGAGTGAATACAACATGGACGGGATTAATGAGTACCACGTTTGGTTGCGTGCAATGTCATAGTCATCCTTATGATCCCATTCGGCATGATGAATATTATAAGTTCATGGCATTTTTTAATAATAGCCGTGATGTTGATTCAGAAGAAGATTACCCGCTGCTCCGCCATTATGAAAAAGAAGACAGTATTGAAGCATTGCGTATAAAAGATTGGTTAAAACAAAATGCAACAGATCGTGAGGCAAAAAAATTTTATACGCTATTGAAAACCTGGGAGCCTGTTACCACTTCTTTTGAAAGAACAGATATGTATGATAGCTGCGAGCTGATAGATACCAAATGGTTATTCTTAAGAAAGCGATCAGTTTTCAGGATGAAGCAAATGGATCTTTCTGATAAAACCTGGTTGATGTTCCGCTACATGAGCAATTCAAAAGATGGTGTGTGGGCAATTCATCTTGACAGCCTTAATGGCCCGGTATGGAAAACCATTAATGTGCCTGAAGCAAAAGAAGGACATAAAATTTATAGTGTTGATATTGAGCCAGTGCCCGGCGTTCATGATTTATATTTTTCTTATGTAAGCAAAAAAATAGAAATAGCTGGTTATGTATCATTAGTACTTGACTGGTTCCATTTTGGTCAATCATTTCCCGGGAAAGGCAAATTCGGATATGACAGCACATTCGCCAGGTATATGCGATTGCTGAATAAACGGGTGAAAACAACACCGGTCATGTTCGAGAATCCAACTGACCTTACCAGGGAAACAAATGTCTTTGAAAGAGGCAACTGGTTGGTAAAAGGAGATAAGGTAGAAGCTGATGTACCAAAGTTATTTCCGCCGATAAAAAAGAATGGGCCAAAGAACAGAATGGATCTTGCTTTGTGGCTTACTGATAAACAACATCCGCTTACCGCACGAACAATGGTAAACAGGTTATGGGAACAAATTTTTGGAAATGGGATTGTAGAAACACTTGAAGATTTCGGAACGCAGGGAATACCACCGACACATAAAGAACTACTCGACTGGATGGCATGGCAATTCATGAATGAGTACAATTGGGATATAAAAAAGATGATCAAGACAATGGTGATGTCTGCTACATACAGGCAGGAATCAAAAGTAAATGATGAGTTACTGAATAAAGATCCATATAATAAATTTTATGCAAGAGGACCAAGGGTAAGATTATCTGCAGAGCAAGTGAGGGACCAGGCTTTGTGTGTAAGTGGATTATTAAGTAAAAAAATGTATGGTCCCGGGATTATGCCTTTTCAACCGGAAGGAATATGGAACTCGCCTTATAGTGGCGAACTCTGGAGACAGAGTAAAGGTGAAGATCAGTATCGTCGTGGTGTTTATATTTATTGGAAGCGAACGGCTGCTTATCCATCGATGATGACGTTTGATGGAACGCAAAGAGATGTTTGCGTTGCGAGAAGAATAAGGACCAATACACCTTTGCAGGCTTTAGTTACTTTAAATGATTCTGCTTATATTGAAATGGCCAGGAATTTTGCATACCGCTTACAAAAGGAAATCGGGGCAGATATCAGTGGACAAATCAAAAGAGGATATCAATTAGCAACGGGTCATGCGATCACTGAAAATGATCTGTCGGTCTTAATGAACTTATATAGAAGCGCTTTAGATAAATTTAGCAAGGATGAGGATAAAACTTGTGAAATGATCGGAATAAATGATGAACATAACAAACCTGGAACAGCAGCATTGGTAGTTGTAACAAATGCGATATTGAATTTGGATGAAGTGGTGACCAAGATGTAGGCCGGCCTCCTCTAACTCCCCCAAAGGGGAGGATTGGCAAACACACAAGGCCAACTAATTTGAAAAGCTCTTTATTTCAGAGCATTCATTTGCTCCGTAGGATCAAAATATTTATAGCCCCGGATTTTAACCTGGGGATGAATAGAAATATTTTAAAGAACCCCGTAGGGGTTCAACATGGAAACGATAAATAAAATGCTCAATATTCAATGTTCAATTTCACGTGATGAGTAGAATTGTTATCGTACAAGAGTGCGACGCAAGGAACGATGATAAGAATTACTGATGCTGATTAAATAATTATATAAATTAAATTGAGGAGATTGCTTCGGCTTCGCCTCGCAAGTGATGACCCAACAAGAGTTACATAACAAAAAATTATTTGAAGAAGCAAAACAAAAAGTGCTTCACCATCATACCCGCAGACATTTTTTAAAAGAAAGTGCAATGGGACTTGGTGCATTGGCATTGGGCTCGATATTGAATAGCTGCGGAAGCAGATCTTCAAAACAGGTTACAAATAATATTTTGATTGATCCGGTGAATCCATTGGCACCCCGACCACCAATGTTCCCGGGCAAAGCAAAGTCAGTTATTTATTTACACATGGCAGGGGCACCATCACAATTGGAGTTGTTCGATTACAAACCTGAATTGATAAAGTTGAACGGAGCAGATTGTCCGCCAAGTTTGATGGAAGGAAAAAGATTTGCATTCATTCGCGGCAAGGCACAGTTGCTGGGGCCGCAGGCTACATTCAAACAATACGGTGAAAGTGGAATATGGTTGAGTAATTACCTGCCGCATTTTTCAACTATTGTTGATGATGTTGCAATAATAAAATCTGTAACGACAGATCAATTCAATCATGCCCCGGCGCAATTATTCATGCATACGGGTTCACCACGCCTGGGTCGTCCTGCAATTGGGGCATGGGTCACTTATGGTTTGGGAACAGAGAATCAAAATTTACCGGGATATGTTGTATTAACTTCTGGTGGTAATGATCCTGATGCAGGTAAAAGTGCATGGGGCAGCGGATTTCTGCCGAGTGTGTACCAGGGTGTGCAATGCAGAAGCGAAGGTGATCCTGTTTTATTTATCGATGATCCGCATGGAATGGACCGTGATCTTCGTCGTGCTTCTATTGATGCGATCAACAAGATCAACCAGCACCAACATGAAGAATATAAAGATCCTGAAACATTATCACGAATTGCACAATATGAAATGGC
>Ga0070698_100001521_pt1 | contig 25715 bp, 30 predicted proteins | sample KBSK1502metaG_FD_65477 | JGI IMG/M metagenome (GOLD analysis project Ga0070698, IMG submission 65477) | Corn, switchgrass and miscanthus rhizosphere microbial communities from Kellogg Biological Station, Michigan, USA - KBS K1-50-2 metaG | ecosystem: Host-associated > Plants > Roots >... | reverse complement strand
GGGGACACTAGCTGGATGCGGGCGGCGTGTCCTCTTTACCACGATCCTTTTTGTTGAAGAACCAGAAGGCGGCCATGATCAGGGCGACGATCAAGCCGATCTTGACGACGAGAAAAACAAGGGGCAGCAGGAACGCCGCTGCAAGCTTCCAGACGACGATGCCGACGAGGCCGACGGCGGCCAACTGCATGACAGGCTTGAGCATCAGCGTAACTCGGTCGAAGGGGACCAGTCCAATACGTGCCGACGCGCAGAACGTGTCAAGCGATCAGGCGAAGAGCTGAGGGGACGGGGGGCTGGATGGTGGTGGCGGTCGCATCCCTGCCAGCGCGCGGCCCGCATCCGCCCAGCGCGAGCGCAGCCATTCGGTGAGCCACAGCGGCAGCGAGCGCGACCGCTCGAGCGGTTCTTGGCCGATCGACGGCCGCATGCCGGTGAGCATTTCGTGCGCGACCGCCTGCACCGCCGCCATGTCGTTGCGCGGCGTCGCCGGCTTGCCGAGCGCTCCCGCGATGCCGGTGTCGGCGACCAGCACCCCGTCATCCGCCAGCAGCACGTTCTCCGGCTTCAGCTCGCCATGCGCGACCTCGGCGGCGTGGGCGTGCGCGAGACCGCTCAACACGCCACGCAGGATGTCCACGGCGCGGGCGAGCGGGATCGGGCCGTTGTTCCCGATCCAGGCACGCAGCGTCGTGCCGGGCACAAAGGGGCGCGTATGGTAGACGAACGCGCCGGCGCGGCCGGCGCCGCGGGGCCGCACCAGATTGGGATGACTCAGCCGCTCGCCGATCAGCAGCACGGCGCGCTCGAATTGCAGGTCGTTGATGCCCAGGGACAGCGCGGCCGGCAGGACTTTGACGAGGAGGTCCGTACCGTCTTGAGATTGCGTTGCCACGAAGAGCCGGTACTCACCGACCGGCCGTACCTCGCGCTCAATCCGATACAAAGGGCCGAGGGCGTCCGCTAGGGCGGTGCGGAGTTCCGACATAGTCGCAAGTTAGCCCTCGTGTGTCACGGATGGGAAGGGACTACTCCCCCGTTTCTCTTCTAATCCCTTCGTAGAGGTCCTGAGCACGCCGTCGCTCGGACGATGAGCCAAAAATCTTCTCCCCGTCGAAGCGTCCGTTCTCGATGAAGATCTCCGAGATCTTGTTGCCTCCCGTCACACTGCCCGCGACAAAGACGCCTGGGACCGACGTTTCGAGCGTGTCAGGATTGATCGCGGGCCGTCCCGATTCCGGATCGAACCCGATACCGATCCGCTTGAACAGCTCGAAGTCGGGATGAAACCCGATCAGCGGATAGACGCGGGTCGCAGGGATCGCCTCTTCATTCCCCAATGCGCCACGCACCACCACGTCGCGGTCGGTGATGAGGGCGACCTGGCTGCCGAGCCGGGCCTGGATTTCGCCGGCCTGGATCCGGTTTTCGAGATCGGGCCGCAACCAGTACTTCACGCTCTTGGGCCACGCCTTGCCGCGATAGACAATCGTGACGCGCGCCCCGGCGCGAAACAGCAGCAGTGCCGCCTCGACGGCCGAGTTCTTGCCGCCGATGACGACGACATCCTGGCCATAAGACAGATGGGCTTCGTCGAAGTAGTGCCGCACGTGCGGCAAATCTTCGCCCGGAACGCCCAGCGTGTTGACGTGATCGAAGTAACCCGTGGCCAGTACCAGTTTGTCGTACGAAATCGGCTCACGGCCCAGTCGCGTCTCAATTTCGTGTTTCGCTATCAGTTTCGTAAACGACCGCACGCGCAAGCCTTCGGCCCGGGCGACGCCGCGATAGTACTTGAGCGCTTCCTCGCGCGTCGCCTTGGCGCCGGCGCAGACGAGCGGGTGATTGCCGATCTCGAGGCGCTCAGGCGTGGTGAAGAAGGTCATGTTGATGGGGTAGCGAACGATCGAATTGGCGAGGGCGCCCGCGTCGATCACCAGGGGGTCGATCCCGCGGCGTTTGGCCGAGATGGCGCAGGCGAGGCCGATCGGCCCCGCGCCGGCGATGATGACGGATTCCACTAGCGTTTCGGCCGTGCCAACCCGAGCCGTTCCCGCACCTCCGGCTTCACACTGTCGAGGAGTTCTTTCGGCTGCTTGCCGAGCATGCCGCTGATGTCGGTCGTATCGAGGCCGGCCATGCGGGCCTCGACGATCACGCTTTCGAAGTGCATGCGCGCTTCCTGGATCATCGCGCCGAACGGACCGGCGCCCGAGTCGCGCTCCCCGACGGCGAGGGCGAGCAGGTACAAGTCACGGGCGCCGTCGAGGCGCTGGGCGAGGTAGTGGTGCGTGGCGGCAGGAATAGGCGCAGGCATGCGGTTCTCTGGGCTGGGGGCTGCGGGAATACTACTCACGCGCGACGCTTTCAGCCCGTGGGGCGTCTCTTGTAGCATGATCGCCCTCCTCGCCCTCGCGGCCGTCGTCCAAATCTCCGAGGCTCGTGTCGACAGCCTCGCCAACGCCCAACAGTTCTCCGGCGTCATCCTGGTGGCCAGAAACGGCACCCCGCTCCTCGAACGGGCCTACGGGATGGCCGACCGGGAAGCCAAGCGCGCGAACGACCTCGAAACCTCTTTCAACATCGGCTCGATCAACAAGCTCTTCACTCAGATCGCGATCCGGCAGCTCGCCGACGCCGGGAAGCTGAATCTCGACTCGTCGCTCGCGCGTGCCTGGCCGGACTATCCCAACCAGGACATCGCGCGCAAAGTCACAATCCGCGAGATCCTGCAGATGCGATCCGGAATTCAAGGCAACATCTTCGCCGCGCCGGCGGGCAAGACGCGCCACGACGTGGTGAGCCTGCAGGACTTCTTCGACCTCGTCAAAAACGAGCCGCTGCAGTTCGAGCCAGGATCAAACCAACAGTATTCCAATGCCGGCTACATCGTGCTCGGCTTGCTCATCGAAAAACTCTCAGGCGAGAACTACTACGAGTACGTCCGACGCCACATCTACGAGCCGGCCGGCATGGCACAGACGGGGAGTTGGCGGGTCGATCGCTGGCCGGCGAACACGGCGATTGGGTACACAAGCGGGGGCGAAGGGGCGGCGCGTTCGCGAAACACCGATTTCCTACCTGGCAAGGGAAGCTCCGCCGGTGGTGGGTACTCCACCGCGCACGATCTACTGCGATTCCTCAATGCCCTTCGCGCGCACAAGATCCCGAGCGCGCCCGAAGCCGGGACTGTGGGAGTTGCGGGCGGCGCGCCCGGATTGAACGCCGCGGTGGAGGGTGACTTGCCCGGGGGCTACGATGTGATCGTGTTGGCGAACCTCGATCCGCCTGCCGCGGAGCGGGTCTCGCGACTCATACGGACGGCGCTCGCCCCTTAGTGCGGCCCCGGGGATCCCGGGCTTCGCGCTGAGCCGCGCACGATGTCGACGCGCAGCTCCACCCAGCCATCCACCTGGCGATACTCCACGCGCAGCTCATGCTTGCCGGCCGAGAGCGGCGCGTAATCGACCTGTGATTCGTGCGGCGTCCAGTCGTCGATCGCTAATACGCCATCGATCCAGACACGAACCGCATCGTCGCTGATGGTGCGTAGCGAGTAGATGCCTTGCGGCAGGTCGACGGTGCCGGTAGCCGAGAGCGACCAGTTACTCTGCGGAAGGAAGGCGTACGCCGCGGGCGGCCGGTACCACATCAGGTCGAGCCGTGGCAGGTGCCGGGGCCCTGAGTCGGACGAAAACCGCGCCGTCCAGTCGATCCGCGGCTCGAACCGTCCATACGAGAAGCGCACACCGTGAGACTCGAGCGTCACCTCCCAGTCGTCAACTGAGTCGGACCTCGGAAGGACGGCGATGGTGTCGCCGATGTCGCCGAAGTTCCGCGATAGTCCCGCGCCGCGCTCGGACACCACGAGCCACCGTCCGTGCGGACCGAGAGTCACGAGCTTGAGCGAGCTGGCGGGCCACAGTTTTAGTGTGCTGTAGTCGTACGGTCCCCACTCGTCTACGATGATCGAGGCGCGATCTCGCTGGGAGAGGTCGGACGGGGGAAACGTCATGGAGTCGCTGAACAGCCGGGTGATGGCGGATGGTCGAGGTTGGTGGAGGGTGGTAGAGGTCGTATCCAGGCCTGTCGTGTTGCGCACATTCAGTCTCGTGCGGTTGTCGATGAATTCGTTGCCCACAATCCGATAGTCTCGGCTACGGGTGTCGTGGTGCTTCGGATACCCCCAATCGGACGGCGCGATGGAATCGGCCCACAACCTGATCGCCGTCGAGTCGTGATCGAACCGATTCCCGATGATTGTGTTGTTCTGGCCGTGCTCGATGGCGATTCCCGTGCGGTTGCCCTTGAAGTCGTTGTCGCTGATCTCCGTTTCGAAGCTGTATCCCCCCCACACGCCGTACTCGCTACCCCAGGCGCGGTTCGCCACGACGCGGTTGCGGCTGAACGTGATCTCGACGCCATTCGCCGTGGCATAGCTGACGTCGTTCCCGTAAAAGAGATTGTCGTTCGCCCCGCCGGTGCCCGAATCCATCGTCGTTTGACCGGCCCACAGAAAGACGCCGTCGCCGCCGTGCGTCAGAGAGTTGTAGGCGACGATGTTGCGACAGCTCTGTTCGAACAGCAGCAGGTCGGCTGAATCCTGTCCGCGCGAATAAAAGCGATGGCTGTAGCCGCGGACGTTGTAGTCGAGTCGGTTGTGGACGATCGTGTTGTCGGAAGACCGATACAGTCCGACGCCTAACCCCGAGTTGAACGAGAAGTTGTTGTCGCGGATCATCACCTCGTGGGAGCGCACCAGCAGCACCCCATTCATGCCACGCAGGGCGACGTTGCCACGCAGCTCCGTGCTGTCCACGTCTTCCAGATAGATCGCCGCGCCGAAGCGCAGCCATTCCCGATTCTCGTTGTGATGAAACGACAGCCAGTCGACCAGGCTCTCGTGCTCGATCAGGCTGAATAGCCGGGGCTTCCAGTTGTCGCTCACGTCGTTAGCCGCGAGCACGAGGCGTCGGGTCCGGCGCGCGAGAATCCCCACCTTGTAGCCGCGGATTCGCGCGTTTTCAATCCGCACGGCGCGGCCGCCGTCGATCACGATCGCGGTGTCTGTCGCCAGGTCGGGCGCGCTATCGGGGCTGATGCCTTCGAGCACCGCCCCACGGAAATCGACGGTGATGTTGTCGCCACGGATGACGATCGGTGGGCTCCCACGGGAGAACTGGTACGTCTTCCGCGCCACCACGACCGAGCGGGTGATGACCATCCCGGGCTGGAGCTCGACGATCCGTGGCCCTTGCGCAAGCACCAGTGCCAACAGCAGCATGATGCCAACTTATGCCCGGCAACGACCTTCCGCTCGTCACCGCCCTGCCCTTCCTGGCGCTGCTCCTTGTCATCGCTCTCGGGCCGCTCATTGTCCCCCGGTGGTGGCATCAGAATCGTAACAAGGCACTCGTGTCGGTCGCGATTTCCGCGCCACTTCTCGTCTACCTCGGCATCCACGCCCCTGAGTTGCTGCACGAGAAGTTCCACGAATACCTGGGCTTCATCGTCGTCATTGCCGCGCTCTTCGTGATCGCGGGCGGGATTCACATTCAAGGGTCCCTCGCCGGGACGCCGCTCGTCAACACCGGGGTGCTGGGGCTCGGCGCCGTGCTCGCGAACCTGCTCGGCACGACCGGCGCGTCGGTTCTGCTCATCCGGCCGCTGCTCCGCGCCAACAAGCGCCGCAAACGCGTCGCCCACATCGTCATCTTCTTCATCTTTATCGTCGCGAACTGCGGCGGCCTCCTCACGCCCATGGGCGACCCGCCGCTGCTGCTGGGCTATCTGAAGGGCGTACCGTTCGATTGGACGCTCAGGCTCTGGCCGCAGTGGCTCACGCTCAACGGCATCCTGCTCGTGATCTTCAACTGCTGGGACCGATGGGCACTGGATAAGGACGAAAAGGAGGAGCTGGTCCACGAGCCGCTGCGAATCACCGGCGGCCTCGAAATGCTTGTCCTGCTCGGCGTCATTGTCACGATCGTCGCGGCGGGACGAGCCGCGGCGCTGGGGCGGCCCTGGGGGCAGAACATCCGGGAACTGTTCATCATCCTGCTGGCGCTGTTCGGCTACTTCGCGGGGTCGGGTGAGCGGCGCGCGAAAAACGCCTTCAGCTTTGGGCCCATCATCGAGGTGGCGGTGCTGTTCGCGGCGATCTTCGCGACGATGGCCCCGGTGCTCGAAATGCTCAACGTGTGGGCACAGCGGCCCGATTTCGCGCTGACCAAGCCTGCGCACTTTTTCTGGGCATCCGGCGCGCTGTCGAGCGTCCTCGACAACGCGCCGACATATCTCGCGTTCGCCGCCAGCGCCGCCGGTCTCCAGGGCGTCGTGCCGCACGGGGCCTACATCGGCACGATGATTCTGAACCCAGACGCCGCGAAGCTCCTCGCCGCGATTTCGACAGGGGCCGTCTGCATGGGCGCGAACACGTATATCGGGAACGCGCCGAATTTCATGGTAAAAGCGATAGCCGAAGAGAACGGGGTGAAGATGCCGTCTTTCTTCGGCTACCTTGGTTATAGCATTGGGATTTTGGGGCCGATGTATATCGCTATCTCATTGATCTTCTTCCGCACGTAAGCCATCCAACGCGCGCATACGGGCCGCGGTGGCGATCCGCGTCGTTTCCTCGATCAACGTGTCCCAATGCCGACGCCCGATGCGGGATCGCACGCGCTGCTGCACGCGCTCCCAGCGTGGGAGGGCGCTCTGCAGTTGGCGTTTGCCCGCCGGCAGGATGGCCCAAAGGCGCTCACGGCGGTCCGCGCCGGGCCTGCTGCGAACCCATCCCCGCTGCGCCAGCGGCGCCAGCGTTCGCGTGAGTGTCGTGCTGTCGATCACCAGGAACTCGCCGAGCGCCTGTTGGGTCATGGGCCGGTCCTCGTGTCGCGCGAGCACCTGGAGCAAGGTGAGCTGCGCCGCACTAACACCAGTGCTTCCGAGAGCTCGGTCGTAGAGCCGGGTCATGGCGCGTGCGGCGCGACGGAGGCTCGCGCACGCGCACACCAGCTCCGGCAGGATGTCAGCGCGCATTGATCCGGCGGAAGAGGACAATGTGGCTCGCCGCCAGCACCGGCACGAAGAACAGCGGTACGAGAATGAGCGGTAGCCGCACGAGGGGCTCAACTCCGGGCACGAGTGCCTGTCGAGCCACCCAGGCCGCGGTGCTCACCGCAACGAGGAGATCCAGCAGGCCGAACAGGTTCCAGGCGTTGAAGGCCAGTTTGGGACGTGCCGGTGACTGCGCGAACGCGACGAATCCCAGTGCGATCAGTGCAGCGAGGATGTCCCCCCAACCCGCGCGCTGGGCGAACATCGGCGCCAGCGCCCCCCGCGCGCCCAGCCACAGGAAGACCACGCCAACGAGCCGAACACCGTGCAGGCCAACCAAAACGCGCCACGGCAGGGCATCGACCCAGGCGCGCACCGGGCGTATGGCGGTGGTTGCGATGATCGCTGCCGCGACCAGCGCCAGAATGATCAGTTGAGGTCCCGGAAATGCGAGGCGCGCGAGAAAACCGGTTGCACCAAGAGCAAGAGCGGCGATCAGCCAGAGGACGACGGCGATCCGTACGGCGGTGGTCATGGGGTGTCCTTGAGGTGGTAAAGGGGAATATAGATGTATATACATCTAGTGTCCTAGAAGACAATAAACCACGGGGGAAGGTTCCCCCGCCTGTTATGATTGACTCGTGCCTTTAACGCCCTTCGCCCAGCAACGCCGCGCGATCGACGCGCCCCTCGGCCCCATCCTCGTCGTCGCGGGTCCCGGTGCGGGCAAGACCTATTGTCTCATCTCGCGGATCCAGCATCTCATCGCGTCCGGTATGAACCCGCAACGCATCTGTGCCGTCACGTTCACCAACCGCGCCGCAGAAGAGATCGCCGTGCGGTTGGGTGAGCGCGCTGAGCAGATCACGCGCGGGACGATTCACGCATTCTGCCTCGCTCTCCTACGCGAACATCCTGACGCGGTCGGACTACAGCGTGGCTTTGGAATCGCGGACGAACAGTACCAGGATGTGATCCTGCACCGGCTGCACGTGCCGGCTGAGCGGCGCAGTGGGGTGCTCAGCCGGTTTGGGCGTCATCGCTTTCAACAGTATGTGCTGCAGCCGGATGAGGCTCGGCTCTATCGCGAATACAAGAGCTGGCTCGCCCATCGCAACATGGTCGATTTCGACGACTTGATCGTCAAAGCCGAGCTGCTGCTGCGCCAGTCCATCGCGGAGGACATTCCCAAGCGATGGGACTACCTACTGGTCGACGAATTCCAGGACGTAAACGCGGTGCAGTACGACTTCTTGAAACATCTCGCGGCGCCGCACAACAACTTCTACGCGGTGGGTGACGACGAGCAGTCGATCTTCGCCTGGACGGGCGCCGACCCGATGGTGCTGGAGCGGTTCCGCCGCGATTACGAGGTGGATCCCATCATCCTCGACAAGAACTGCCGGTGCTCCCGGCAGATCTTCGAGACCGCCCGGCGCGTGCTCGCCCAGAATCCCCGGCTGTTCGACAAACAGCTCACGTCCGACATCGAATCGCCCCACGAGGTCGCCGTCGAGTCGTTCAAGGACGAGTACGAAGAAGCCAAGTGGTTACTTGCCGATCTCGGCACGGCGACCGATGCGGCGATTCTCTATCGAAAGCACCGCATCGGGGAATATCTCGAAGGCCAGCTGCTCCGTGCCGGCATCCCGTGCCGGTTGGCGCGCGGCCGGTCGCTGATCGAAGACAGAGTCATCGGCTACCTGATCGCGGCGCTGCGGATCGTACGCGCTCCCGACGACGCCGCGGCGCTCCACGCGTTCGCGCAGGTGGTGCTGTCCGAGCATTTCCTCCAGGAAGTCGAGGCGGCGCTGGATGAGAACGAACCGTTCCTCACGTCGCTACGGAAACTCGCCACCCGCCGTGTGAAGGGCGATCCCGATACGCGGAAGCTCTGGCGATTGATCTATCAGGTCGAAAACCTACGGGCGCTGCCCCGTGCACACGACTCGCTCGTCGCGGTGATCGACGAAATCCTCACGCAGACGGCGGGCCCGTATCGCAACAAGCTCGAGGAGCGGCACGATGAATTGAGCGATCCGGCGGCGTGGCCCGAAGCAGTTCGGCTCTGTGAGCTGCTCGCTAAGCCGGAACCGCTGTCGGTCGCCCCACGCGGAGGCGCGGAGATCGCGATTCGCGGAATGATTGCCGCCGCGGGTCTGCATCGCGTTGGGATTGGCGCTAATGGCATCGAAGCAGACGCGCTCACCGTCTTCAAAGCCCTCCAGCTCCTCCATTCGCGCGACATGACGCCGCTCGCGCGCTACGTCACCTTCGATTTCGAGACCACGGACAAGGACGTCGAGACCTGCGGCGTGGTCGAGATCGGGGCGGCGCGCGTCGTGAACGGCGAGATCGTGGACCGCTTCCATGCGATGGTGAACCCGTACAAGCCGATCAGTGCCGGTGCGACAGCGACCCACGGCTACACCGACGCGGACGTGGCACACGCGCGGTCGTTCGCGGAGGTCTTACCACAGTTTCGGGCGTTTCTTGGCGACGACGTCGTGATTGCACATAACGGCCAGAAGTTCGATATCCCCGTGCTCAAGCGTCTGGCCGCTGGTCAGGAACGTGTGGACCAGCTCGTGTTCTACGACACGTACCTGCTTGCACGCTCGCTGTCCACTGCTCGCGCGGCACAAGAGGATCTCGCCGATCGGTTTGGGATTGATTGTGGTCGCGCGCACCACGCCCTGGATGACGCCGTAACGCTCACGCACGTCTACCGTGAGCTGGAAAAGCAACGGGCGGTGCGCGCCCGCAAAGCGGTGCTGGCGAATGTGCTCGACTATCTCGCCCTCGCGTTCGCGCTCGAAGGCCCGTCGGACAACGCCGAGCGTCGCATGCTCTTCGACGTCGGCAAGTACCGTACGCTCGGCCCGTACAGCGATGCGCTCGAGTTTTATGCGACCACACGCACACCCGACGGCCCAACAGTCGACAGCATCATCGAGCTCCTCGGCGGCCACAAGCTGATGGCGCGGATGCGCGTAGCGCGCGATCCGACGCAACGGTACGCCTCGGCAATTGCCAGACTCCGGGCGCTCATCGAGGACTGCCCGCCAGCGCTGGACGCGGCGATCGACCAGCTGCTCGAGCGGATCGCCCTGTCGTCATCGGAAGACGAAGTGGCACGCCAGGACCGCGTCAATCTGCTCACACTCCACTCGACAAAAGGTCTTGAGTTCTCGCGCGTCTACATCGTCGGTGTTGAGGACAATCAGATCCCTGGCGTCAAGACGGTGACCAACAACATCGTCGAGGAAATCGAGGAAGCGCGCCGGCTGCTGTACGTGGGCATGACACGCGCGCGCGAGCGGCTCGTGCTCACGCGCGTGGAGAAGCGCTGGAATCAGCCCTCGGGCGGCAGCAGCTTGCTCGAGGAGATGGGCTTACGGCCGCTGGACCTGCGGGATCCGAATCTCCGCCCGGCTCTGCTTTGATAGCGCAGTATCGGCGCCGATCTCCGGCGCGTAGACCCGACGCAGGGCCGCGAGATACTGGCCCTGCAGCCCCGCCAGCGTCTGGTGCTCCTCACGGACCGCGGCTCGCAGCTCGGGGTGCGTGAGGAAATCGAACAGCACCGCGGCCTCGAGCTGCGCGTCGATCAGAAACGCGTTGTGGCCGATATCTCCAAACGTGTCGTCGCGCATCCCGTAGGTGTGGTTCGCGAAGCTCGAGCTGCGCGTCGTGATGCCGACGCCCGGAATCTCGCGGCTCACCCAGCCCGTTTCCTCGTATCCCGCCGGCCGCCCCTTCTCTTCCTGTAGCCCGGCGGCGCCGAGCTTCTTGGCGTAGGCGAAGAACAGCTCTTCGAGCGCGGCAACGGTCACGCCGTCGCGATACTCGCCGTAGCGCGTGATGGCGACCTCGGTTTCAGTCATCTGCGCGGCGCCCTTGGCGGCGTCGTCCATCATGCGCGCGATGTGCTCGAGGTAGACCTCGTCCGGAAAGCGAATGAAGTAATCGACGACGGTGTGGTCGGGCACGACGTTGGGCGCGATGCCGCCTTCCGGAATGACGCCCTGGACGCGGTGGTCCGAGCGCCAGGTGGAGCGCAGGTGATCGACCGCCGAGTAGAACTGCACGGCCGCCTCCAGTGCGTTGCGGCCGTTCCAGGCGGTGAGCTGATGCGCGGGACGACCGGTGAAGGTGTACTTCACCGCGTCGATGTTGAGGCAGCAGACGCCGAATCCGGGCCGATCGCGTCGCGTCTCGACCGACGAGTGGCTGCGCACCAGGATGTCGGCCCCCTTGAAGAGCCCCGCCCGCCACATGATCCCCTTCGCGGGCGGATCGACTTCCTCGGCCGGCGTGCCGTAAATGATGACACGCCCCGGGACGCGCGCCTGGGTCATATATTCCACGAGCGCGCGCGCCGCGGCGAATGCCACGGGACTCTGCGCGTTGTGCTGGTCGCCGTGGAAGTCCCCCTGTGTCCCGCGCAGCGCGTCGTACTCGGCGATGAGACCGAGCGTTGGTCCGGTCGCACCGGCCGGCGAGGTCCAGCGCGCGACAAACGCGGTCGGCATTCCCGCAACGCCGGTGTCGATCTGGAAGCCGTAGCTTTTGAGCAGCTTCGTGAGCGTGTCCACCGCCTGGAACTCGTGCCAACCGACCTCGGGATGATGGCCGATCCAGTCGGACACGCCCTGCATCTCGCTGCTCCAGACGGTCGCGACGCGCGCGAGCACGCGGTCGCGCGCCGCGTCGGTGCGCAAGGCGAGGCGCTGCGCGTTCTCGGTCGGCTTGAGCCGAGCCTCGAGCGAGTCGATCTGGCGGAGAATGCCGCCCGCGGCTTCGCGTTCGATGTCGGTCGATTGTGTCAGGACAACCAGCGCAAGGAGCAGCGGAGTCATTGTACCATCCCGAAGCGTTTGTTTTGGGCCGTCATCTTGAGGAAGTAGCGCAGCCGCTGCTCAAAGACTTCGCGCCTGTGGCGCGCGGCGTCAATCCAGCCGACGCGAATCCGCTTATACGACGCGGGGAATTTCTGGAAATTCTTCCAGGTGGTTGGGTCGGCCTGTAGACGCGCGAGGATATCGGCGGGAAGTTTGGACCGGCCCGTGCCCGTATGCTCGATGGCGGCCAGCCCCATTTTGGTCATGCGGCCGGCCTTGATCAGCCGCCGCACGCGCTCGCGATTCATGTCGGACAGCCGGCTGGTCTTCCTGCGCGGCGAGTAGCGCTGCGCGTACTTGTGCTGGTCGATCGGTTTCAGGGTGCTGTCGATCCAGCCGTAGCAGAGCGCCTCGTCGACGGCGTCGTTGTACGCGACGCGGGGCTTGCCGCTCGCCTTCTTATAGTAGATCAGCCAGATCTCTGGCGCCGATCTGTGGTTCTTGGCGAGCCAGCTTCTCCACTCTTTGCGATTCTTTGCGTACAGCGTTTTGCCGACCTTCACTGGGTGACCTTGATCTTCAACGGCACCACAGTCGTTCCCCACTGCAACCGCAGCATCGCGGAATCGGCGTCAACGAGCGGGAAGTAGTACGTCAGAGTCTCGAAGTGCGGCCCGGTCTCGGTGGCTACGGTCACGCGCAGCACATCCTGGGACTCGCCGGGATAGTTCGTGTGCCAGCCGCCGATGCCCTTATTGAAGATCACGGTCCACGGCTTGGGCGGTTCTTCCGGAATGGTCCACAGCGAGTAGCGTCCAGCTGCGAGCCTGTGGCCCTCGATGATCACGTCGTTACTGAACGAGATGGTCGAGACCGAGTCCGCGCCGGGATGCCACATGCGGTCCCAGTGGACCAGCGAGCCGAAGAGCTCGCGGCCCCGCGCGACGGGTCTATTGTACGAGATGACGATGTCGGTATGAGCGACCCGCTGGGTCACGGAACCGTGTTGGCTGCGCGGGACTTGTAGTAGGGACAGCAGCAACAAGATCATAAGCCTCCCTCTGGAGAATCTATGTCTCAGACAGTCTTGGTCACGGGTGCGTCGTCAGGCATTGGTCAGGCGACCGCACAGCTGCTCGCCGAGCGTGGGTTCAACGTATTCGGCACCGCGCGGAAACCTGCGGCGGCGAGTTCGGCGAACGTCACGATGGTCGCACTCGACGTCCGCTCGGACGACTCGGTCAAAACGTGCGTGCAGCAGGTGCTGTCGCAGGCCGGCCGGATCGACGTCCTGGTCAATAACGCCGGCTATGCGTTGATGAGCGCTGCCGAGGAAACCAGCATCGACGAAGCGAAAGCACAGCTCGAAACCAACTTCTTCGGAGCGGTCCGCATGGTCAACGCCGTGCTTCCTGCGATGCGGAAGGCGGGAGCGGGAAAGATCATCAATATCGGCTCGCTTGCCGGCATCACGGCGATTCCATTCGGCGCATTCTACACGGCGAGCAAATTCGCGATCGACGGGTATTCGGAAGCCCTCTGGCATGAGGTTCGGCCGTTCGGCATCACCGTCACGGTGCTCGAGCCGGGATTCATCCACACGAAGATTGGTGAAACGACGCAGACCGCGGCGACGCGCCTCGCCCCCTATGACGGCGTCCGCCAGCGTGTGCAGGCCGCGCTCGCGCGCCAGGTGGAGCACGGCATCGCGCCCGAGAAGGTAGCGGCGACCGTCCTGCGCGCGATCGAGAGTCGCAATCCCAAATTGCGCTATCGGGTCGGGACCGACGCCACCTGGCTCCCGCGGCTGAAGACCGTGATGCCCTGGCCGCTATTTGCCGGCGGAGTGCGACGCACCTTCGCGGTGTAGGTGACGGACGGTCTCGATCGTGTCGGCGTCCTCGGGTTTCTTGTCGTCGCGATAGCGGATGACACGAGCAAATCGGAGCGCCAGGCCGCCGGGATAATGCGGGCTGTCCTGCAGGCCGTTGAACGCGATCTCGACGACGAGCTCCGGCCGCACGTACACCGTGATCCCTTCGCGGTGCGTTTCGATTTCCTGCAGTCGCTTGGTTTGCCAGTCGAGTAGCTCGTCCGTCAGGCCTTTGAATGTTTTGCCGAGCATGACGAACCCACCATTGGGATCGCGCGCGCCCAGGTGCAAGTTCGAGAGTTTGCCGTGCCGACGGCCGTGCCCCCACTCGGCGGCCAGCACGACGAGGTCGAGCGTGTTCGCCTTCTTGATCTTGAACCACGCCCCGCCCCGGCGCCCCGCTGCGTACGTCGACTCGAGGCCCTTGGCCACGAGACCCTCCTGCCCGGCAGCAATTGCGGCGTCGAAGAAGTCCTGAGCTAGCGTGGCGTCAGCTGTGACGCGGCGTGGCGGGCGGTGTGCCTCGGGGAGCATTTTGGTGCGCATCGCGTACGGCTGATCGAGCAGGGACGTGCCATCGACATATAGCACGTCAAAAAAGAACGGGACGGCGCGGCCGAGTCCCTTCATGGTTTCCTGGAACCGAAGCGGTCGGCCGTCGGCCGTCAAGACGATCGCCTCGCCATCCAGGATCACCTCGGACATATCCATAATCTTCGATATGTCGACGACACCGGGCAGCTCGCCGGTGATATCATTCAGGGTGCGCGAGTAAATACGTACCTCGTCCGCGTTTTTGTGCACCTGAATCCGAATGCCATCCAGCTTGTACTCGAATGAGGCCGACCCCAGCTCGGCCAGCGCGTCTGCGACGTCGGTGGCAGTCTTCGCGAGCATTGGCTTGATCGGCCGAAAGAGCTGGATCGCGACATTCTTCAGATCACCTGTCGCCACCGCACCCAGATTCCCTGCGAGCATCATCGCCCTCCGCACCTCGCTCGCGGGAAGCTCGCGCGCTTTCGCGAGCGCTTCGACCATGACTCCCTCGAGTGCGCCTTGCCGCAATTCTCCGCTCAACAGCCGTAACAAGAAGCCCTGCTCTGCCTTGGTTGCGCTCGAAAAGAGCTCAGCGAGCAGCCGCTGCTTTGCACCGGCAGATCCCTTCCCTCTGGTGGTTGAGATTCTCGAGAGTATGTCATCGACATCGCGGAGCTCGAGTCGTGCCGCACGAGCGACGTCAGTCTTGGCCTTCTGCAATGTCGCCCATCCAACACCCAGCTTGTCCTGTCGTATCGTTCCCGATAGATACGCGATCGCAAGCTCGAGCTCGGCGGGGCCCGCCTGCTTTAAGAGATCGGCGAGGAGCTGGGTCTTGGCGAGACGACCGGAGGTCGCCGCGACTTGGGTGGACGTGGAAACAAGGGTGGCGAGGAGCACACCTGAAAGCTACGCACGGAAATGCAATGGGTCCCGAAGATTCTGGAGCTCCCGGTAATAGTACAGCGCCGTCGGCCGGCGGTCCTTGAACCCGAGGGACTTCAAGAACGCGAGCTCCTCCGCGGTCGCCGTCCCACTGAGCGTGGAGTCACGCAGAAACTCGAGCAGTCCTTTTTCCGCGCCGCCGTTCCGGCGCTCGCCGTACTCGAAGCGCTTCTGCTCGCCCGTGGCGAGCGCCACGGTGAGCGCGAACGTCGCCGGGTCCCACTCCCACGACGTGACGGCTGCGTCGAGTCGCGCGCGCTGTTTCGGCGTGACGTGCGCGACGTCGCCGCCCAGGCGCACGACGGTGAGCAGCGTCTGCGCAACGAGGCGCTCCAGCTCGCCGAACGATTGCCGCTCGATGACGGCGCGCACCGGCTCGACCTGGTCGGACGCGCATTTGCGCAGCAGCAGCGCGCGCAATTCCGGAAACAGCGGCGTGACGTCGCCGAATCGGCGCATGCGCTCTTCCTTGAGATGCGCGTCGGCAACACGCGCCAGCTCGCCGTGCGGCAGCTTGAGGAACCGATCCATCCGGTCGTAGATGTCGGTGCGGTCGGGCGCGGGCGGCGCTTTCTTGTGCGTGAGCAGCTGCGAGACGTACGACTCCGTGACGCCGGCCGCGTCCGCCAGATCGCGTTGATCGAGGTCCAGCTCATCGAGGCGCTGCCGGATCACCAGGGCTACATCCATCTTAACCAACCTCCGTTAATACACGTTTACCGTAGATACATAACTTGACAAACTTAGTACAGTCGGGTACGTTGTGCCAGTTGGGTTGTGTCAGTGAATCGATGTTCACGCTGGAGCAGTGAAGGAGCTTCCATGTACGCACGCAACGTCACGCTGCATCTCAAGGCCAACAAAGGCGCCGATTTCACCCGCACGCTCGAGAACGAAGTCCTGCCGATGCTGCGCAGGCAGTCCGGCTTCAAGGACGAGATCACCTTTCTCGCCGCCGATGGCACCGAAGCCCTCGCGATCAGCCTGTGGGAAAAGAAAGAGAATGCGGAGGCGTACGGCCGTGATACCTATCCCGCCGTGTTGCAGACGCTGAATGCGGTGGTCGAGGGAACGCCCGAGGTAGACAGCTACGAGGTGTCGAACTCCACGTTCCACAAGATCGCGTCGCAGAATTCGAATCAGAGTCAGCCGGTGACCCGCTAAGCGAAGCGAAGGAGCGTCAATGCTGGAGATTCACTGTCATCGTTGTGGCGGGTTCATTGGTAATCCAGCAGGGACGACGTACCGGGAGGCGCCGATTGCGACGCCCCCGGTAGCTCCGCATAGCGGGTTGTGCGTCTGTCGTGAGGCAACGGTGTATGGGCCGGCGCCGACGGGCATGAGCGGGGTGCATCGCATCCGATCGGCGTCCCGCAATTAGCAGCAATCGTTCCGCGGCCCGAAGCCCGCTCGTCGTCGATCGCGGGCCGGCACGATGCCCGGCGTGTCACCAGTATCTGGAATTCCGAACCGATCGTCTTGGCCGTATGGTGGAGTTCTGCCCCTGCGGCCATCGCACGTTTGTGGAGCGCCGCACCGGTAAGCGCGAGACGCCCGAGGAGCCGACCCAGTGACGAAAGAAGTTGCGCTCGAAATCGAAGGGACGGTTCAGGAGCTGCTCCGCAACTCCACGTTCCGGGTGACGCTGGTCAATGGACACTCCGTCCTGGCCACGATTGCGGGCAAGATGCGGAAATTTCGGATACGGGTGCTGGCGGGAGACAGAGTGACGCTCGCCTTGTCGCCCTACGATTTGACCAGAGGCAGGATCGTCTACCGTCACAAGTAGCACAATGCCAAAAACCAGCGCTGGACTGTTACTCTACCGCGATCGCAACGGCGTGCGCGAGGTGTTCCTGGTGCACCCCGGCGGTCCGTTCTGGGCTCACAAGGACCTGGGCGCGTGGTCGATCCCGAAGGGCGAGTTCGAATCCGGCGAGGATCCGCTCGACGCCGCGCGCCGCGAATTCACGGAAGAGACAAGTCTTACCGCGGCGGGAGATTTCGTGCCCCTCAAGCCGCTCAAGCAGCCGAGCAGCAAGATCGTCTACGCGTGGGCCGTCAAGGGCGATGCCGATCCGGCGCGCGTTCGCAGTAACAGCTTCGTGTTCAAGGGGCGCGAATACCCGGAAGTCGATCGCGCGGCGTGGTTCAGTCTCCCGGAGGCTCGCCGGAAGATGCTGCCGGGCCAGCTGGGATTTCTCGCCGAGCTGGAGAGCCTAAGCCCCTAGCTGAATCAGCGCGCCCTCGTGCTCGAGCAGCCACCGTTTCGTATCCAATCCGCCTCCGAAGCCCGTCAGCTCACCCTTTGCGCCCACGACCCGATGGCACGGCACGATGATCGGAATCGGATTCTTGCCGTTGGCGAGGCCGACGGCGCGCGTGGCGTGCTTGTCGCCGAGCTGTTTGGCGAGTGCGCCGTAGCTCGTGGTCGTACCGTAGGGGATCTGGCGCAAGGCGTTCCAGACACGGTGTTCGAATGCCGAGCCGAGTGCTTCGAGTGGCAGGTCGAACGTCGTGCGCGTGCGCGCGAAGTACTCCTCGAGCTGCTGGCGGGCGCGGGCCAGGACTTCGGCTGCCGGCCCCGAGACACCAGCTTCAACCCAGCCGGACTGATGCGTCGGCGGGGGGCCGCGGCGCGAGGTCGGAAAATAGACGCCGGTGAGCGCGGCGTCCGAGGCCGTGAGGACGAGCTCGCCGACCGGCGTGCGCAGGCGGGTGAAGGTCAGAGGCATACATACAATCTACACCCACGGAACCACACGACGAAGGTGGGTCAGGGGCATCGGTGTACATTCGCTCCTGTGACGATACTCGTCGAAGCTGCAGTCGAATCGCTCGCGGCCGCGCTTGCGGCTGCGGCGGGCGGCGCCGACCGCGTCGAGTTGTGCACCGATCTCGCGCATGGCGGAACGACGCCCGACATGCCGCTCCTCGGGGCCTGCCGCGCACGGCTCGCAATTCCGGTGTTTGTGCTGATTCGTCCTCGCGCGGGCGACTTCGTGTACACGGATGCGGAACATCGAACGACGCTCGAGCAGATTCGCCAGGCGAAGGACACAGGGGCGCACGGGATTGTGACGGGCGCCCTCACCGCGTCCCGCGAGATAGCTGGAGAACAAACCGCGGCGCTGATCGCTGCCGCGCGGCCGCTGCCGGTAACGTTTCATCGCGCATTCGATGTCTGTGCCGATCTCTCGGCGGCGCTCGAGAGTCTGATTCGGCTGGGCGTGGAGCGGGTGCTGACCTCGGGCGGCGCACCCACGGCTCCCGAAGGTGCCGGCCGGATTGACCGGCTCGTCGTTCAGGCGAGCGGCCGGATCGAAATCCTCGCGGGAGGCGGGATCGATGCGAAGAACGTCGCTCGACTCGTGCGCGACAGCGGGGTGCGCGAGGTGCACTTCAGCGTGAGGGATGCAGAGAAGGTAAGGAAAGTGGTGCAGAGTTTGGGTTAAGCCATTCCATCAATTCTTCATTGGCGCGGCACGCGTTTGCGTCCGGCGTATCCGACTCCTCCGCAATTCGGCCAACAGGCGGTGTTGCACCCACGCCGACCCGCGGGCGCGGACGCTCTCCCAAGACATGCCCGTGACTTCCCGCACCAGACGATAACAGGCACTGGGATGACGCCGCGAACGAAACGCCAACCAGCAGAGCGACACGCCGGTCTGTTCTGCGGCAATGACCCAGGACAGTACGGTCGCCCATCCCGCCAAACGATGCAGCGGCGGTACTCCTTCCCGCCTGAGCAGGCGCGCGAGACTGAACCTGTTCTTCAATCCGAGCGTGCGCGCGACCGCCTGAGCGGATCCAATCGACCCCTCCGAGAGGCACACGGCTTCGACGATGGCGCGGGGGAAGAGCGTCAAGGCTGGACGCAGAACCAGAATGGCGGACAGCGGCTGTGCGAGCACAAGAGATCCGCTAGCGCTTCGGGGCGCTAATGATGTCGCCCCAAGCCCCACGCGGCAACTCCTGCCACCACGTTGCTCAAACTGTTCTAATGTCGGCGGAAGGCCTGCTCAAAGTGTCATAGCCAGGTTCGCCCAAGCGCGCGTAGCGTCACCTCCTCACGATTCCGATCCTTCGGAGGCGCGCATGGCATCCCTCGCCCTCAAGCCTGTCCCGGCGTTGATCGGCGCAGTCGGCGGCGCGGTGATCTTCATTGTTCCGCGGGCGCTCGCGGGCCCTTCGGGCGTGCTGGTCCTCCTGGCGGTCTACACCGGAGTCGTCCTGGTCGCCTACCTCGTCAGCGCCTTCACCGTCGGCGACGCCCCTGGGGAGTTCTTCCGCGGTCTCCTGATTGGCGCCACTGCCGCCATGAACTGGGCCGTGGCGTCGGTCGTATTCCCGAAAGTGTTCGGCGCGAGTGCGGGCACGATCCTCGCCGTCATCGTCGGAGTCTACCCGTTTCTGTCGGTGTTCCCGTTCCTCTCCCGCTCGGGGCTGTACGCAGGCCTGCTCGGCTATCTGAATTGGCTGCTTCCCATGTCGTGGCTGATCGTGGCCATCGGGTTCGCGTTCTTTCTGCTGGGGGCCCTGGGCGCGCTCATCGGTCTCGCCGGCGCCACGTTCTTCAAGATCGAAAAGCTGATCTTTCACTGGCAAACGGGGACGCTGTTTACGCGCGGCGGATGGATCAGCAACCTGAATCCGATCGACACCGCCTTCAACATGGCGAATTTCGCGTTTGTGGATGTCAAGTACACCGGCATGGCAGTTGACCATGAATCGGGACACACGCTGAACCTCGGCGCGTTCGGAAGCATCTTCCACCTGATTGGCGCGTTCGATGAAAATGTGATCTCGGGCGTAAACGCGTTCTCCGAGCGTTTGGCGGAGAGCCATGTCCCCGCCACCGCACGTCCCGCCCTCGCCATGTGGTTGTAACCGACCGCCCAATTCCACGGAGGAGTAATGAACGGCAGTCCTTCAGACAACTATCTCGACAAGCTCCGCGAACTCATCCCGGCGCGAACCCTCAGCCTGTACGTCCTCTTAGTCGGTGTGGTCTCGGGCTTCGCCACGACCGCCGCCGACATCGTGAAAAGCTACGGCTGGGCGCTACTGCTGGTGACGGGCGTGTGCATCGCCATCAACTTCTTCGCACGCTGGTTAGGGTGGTTCGGCGACAAGAAGGGGCTCAAGGATGCCGCGATTTCCTCACTCGCGTTCCTCCTGCTCACGATGACGCAGCGAGCCACAGGACCGCTCGCCGCGCTTGGGTTGGACAGCCAATCGGTCTACCTCGTCGTGTCTATAGTCGCCCTGTTGTATGTCTACCTCATCAACTTGATCCTCCCCAAGAAGGCTGCGGCCTAGACCCGAGTGTTTGTTACGGGATGGTGCCAGGGTTGCCAGAGTTAGGGACAGCTGGCTTGCCCTTCGATACCACGAGTATCACGGCGGCCGCGGTTGCCGCGGCCGCCGGCACGAAGAAGGCCGGTTTCTGCCAGAGCGGTCGGAAGCGCGACCACGGTTGACCCGCCTTGTACTGGACGGCGGTCTCGACGGCGACCGTCCGATCCAGGATTAGCTGTGCCGCGCGGCGATCGATCGGGCGGACGCGCTCGGGCGGCGCACCTCTCCGGATAAACCCTTCGTCGCCTGCCCGGTAGGTGACTGCCGGCCACGTCCCCTGTCGAGGAGTCACCCTGACCACGCCGTCCAGTGTGGCGATGTGCACCTGCGCGTCCGGCAAGACCTCGAACACGAAGTGCGTGCCCTCGACACCGGCGCTCGCAAACTCACTCCTGACCTGAAGCTTCTGCTTGGTCTTCTTTAGTCGCTTCAAAATGAGCCTGCCGATCTGGACGACCATCGAGCGATCCTCGATGCGAACATCCGTCCCCGGCTCGACGATCACTTCGTAACCCGGCTGGACCGTCAGGATTGCCGACGCGCGCGGCGCGGTGACGACGCGATCACCGTTCACGACGCTCTGCTGTACCGCGGCCACCAGCGGCTTCCCGCCGTGGATCACCGTCACGCGAGGGATCTCGGTCGCTGGGACAACTGGTGCGGGTCGCGCGTCGACCAGAAGCCCGTCGACCTTCGCATAGGGAGTGGCGCAGCCGAGCGCCACAATACTCGCCGCAGCGAGGAACGCGTATCGGATCACATCCCCAGCCATGTCCGATAGAGCGGACGCCACTTCTCTATGATTACCACAGGATAGCCGCGGTTCTCTTTGCAGGCGTCGACCGACCGCATGCATGCGTTGGCGATGTCTATCCAGTGCGTAGAGTTGTTCGCTTTCGTGCGTTCTCTCAGCAGCCAGTGCATACCGCCGTTATATCCCGCCAAGGCCAGCCGCCAGCGGTCGTCGTTCGTGGCGGCCCAGGTGAGATCGCGATGCAGGTGATAGTCGTAGAGCGACAGCGCATTCAGCGCCCAGTTGGGATCAGTGGGGCATCCCATTTTGGTCGGACACTGCGCCTGCACCTCGGCCGGCAGAATCTTGGCGTATTGCGAGGCGGTTGCGGGTGTGAACTGCGCAATGCCGATTGCGAACTTGCTTTTGGCGCTCGTTTTCCAGCGGCTTTCTTGGTGGACTTGTGCGAAGCCGACGTTCGGCGACTCGGCGTAAGCGAAGTAGTAGCGCCAGATGCGGATGAAGTTGTCGCGGTATGCAAGCGCCTCACGCGGGATGGCAGCAGGCCGGGCCGTGTCGGCCGGGGCCGGTGTCGCGACCGGCGCCTGCGGCGGAGGCGCGGGGGGCGAGGGGTCTCCCTGGCCGCATGCCGGGAGCAGCGCGGCGAGTAAGACACCCAGCACGACACTGCACCGGCTCACAGACCGAGTGCCACCGCGTAGATGATGGCCCCATAGAGCACTGCGATGCCGATGAAGGTATATCCGAACGCGGGATCTTTCTCGGCAAGCATGGCCTTGAGGTCGACATACGGGAACGTCTGCTTCCTCAGGATATGGGCGAGAATGAATCCCAACGTCACATTAGACGCCTTCGTCAGGATCACCGCGAGTGGGTGATCGAGCGGCAACCAGCCGTAGGCTTTCGCCATGAGCACGGCGATCGAGATCACGAGGGCCCAGCGGAGCCTCCAGATCTCTTGATAGAAACGATGGAGCGCATCCCGCATCGATCAGACTCCCTTCCCCTTGGGTTCGGTGGCATACGCCCACAGCTCCATGGGCGTCGCGTAGTAGATCCAGCCGAAGAATCCGTGCACGGCCGATGTCTCCGGTGGGGTGAAGCAGGCCGTCACACGCGCTCCCGTCGCCTTCAGGATCGCGCCCACTGTGATCGTGAAGAGAATCTGGATCGTGCCGGTCACGATGTAGCTCACGATGATGATCGGGATGAACAGCGGGCCGAAGATGCGGGCCTGGGCCAGGTGCACGCGTTCGTGTTTGCCCGCGCCGCCGATGTTCACCGTGCCGATCGTCTGCAGGACGTCGACGCCGAACCCTGAGGTGCCGCGTGCCTTGTAGGAGATCCAGCCTTTGTTCTCGCTCTGCGTGCGCGACGGCGTGCCGAAGAAGATGTAGATCGCGTTGCCCAGCACGAACCCCGCGATGGTGCTGATGAGGCTCCAGCTCAGATCACAGAGCAGCGCCAGGACGCCGGTATGCGCTGAGAGGTCGTAGGCGCCGAGCAGTCCGGCCATCAGACCGTACAGCAGTCCGAAGATCGCGCCGACGAGCAGCATCCAGCCGGCGCTCGCGCCGGTGGCGAATGCGATCGCCGTCATGGTGATGCCGGCGACGATCGCGGCGACGGCGATCGTGCCGAGGACTTTTCCCGTGTCGCTCATAGTGTTCTATATCTCTTCCCCGCGGTGCGGGGCATATTGGCGCGCGTGACCACGTTGATCCGAAAACCCTTCGTCATCGTCTCACTGGCGCTGTTCGCGACGGCATTTGGGATCGAAGCGGGATCGCGCGTCTGGATCGCCACCCAGACGACAGGCAGCCTATCGCGCCCCGGCCTCGGGATTCCGAGCCTTGCCGCCCCGGACCTGCTCGTTGTCTTCACCATGGTCCTCACCGCGCTCACCGCCCTCGACGTGGCGCCTGCTATTGTCGGCCGGATCCAAGGCGTCGTGGCGGTGATCGTTGCGTTGCTCGGTTGTCTCGGCAGCCTCGTTTTGCTGTTCACCACCATCGCGCTGCTGATGCTCATGATCGGCCTGCTTCTGGCCGTCCCGTTCGGGACCATGGTCTACCTTGCCGCTTGGGGGGACTTCCCAAGCGGACGGGCCGGAGCGACGCTGGCCATAGTCGTGCTCGTCAAGCTCGCCGGCGTGTTCTTTCTCGTTCTCGCGAGCGAGCAGGTGCTGAAGAGCAAGATGCTGGTGTTCCTTTTCATCTGTTCCATTGGTCTGACCATACTTATCTCATTCCTGCAGGGCTTCCCGCCTGGCATCCTCGCCAGCATCACCGATGCGATCGGTGCGATCATTGCGTTTGTCGTGGCGATCATCTGGGCGATCATTTATCTGATCGGCGGCGTCATCTCCGTCTGGCGCACACTTAAGAAGGCCGGGACTGTTATTCCCCAGTGACTGGCTAGTGGCGAGTCACGGTGTCCACCACGACGGTGCAGGGGCCGGTGATTCGCCCGCAGTAGAACCGGAGAAACGCTTCGTCCCTCGTCGCCACGAACTTTTTGCCCTCGAGTGTCACGTCGCCTCGTCCCCCGTTGTGGCAGCTGTCTATCTGCGCGGGCGTGAATCCGTAGCAGGCCTGCACCGGTCCCGCCGTCGCCCGTAGTACGAACCGGCTTTGCCGCTGGTCCCCGGCCATGATCCGCGCATTGCAGGTCCCGCTGAATGTCAAGATTCTGCCGCCGCGATTGCACCCCACGAGCCGCGCGACGGCAAGGGTATCGCCGCCTCCGCTCAACCACTTGAAGAGAGGGAAGTCCGTGCCGGGCGGCTTGTTCCGGTGGTCCGCCGTGTTGGCCTTGCCCTGATCGCGCTGGCCTCGCCCGATCGCCACCCCGACCACGATGGCGATCAGGACGAGGATGGCCAGCAGGGTTTTTGTACTCATGTCTGCGGCGCTGTGTGTGTCATGGGTTCCGACGCAGCGTGGGCACCCGTGCTCGCTCTCGTGTGTACACGTTCCGGATGGTCATCGAGTCAAGGTGGATGACGAAGCATGACGGTTGCACCGACAGCACCGTGATCGTCACGGGCGTGCTCAGCGGTTGCAGTGTTCGCTCATCTGGCGAGACGTTCACGACCTTGCCGTTGAGCGGCGAAGCCGCGGTCTGACACTTGCTGCCGAGACCCATCGGAAAGCCCGCGGCTCCGATCCGCGAACCTGCGGTCGGACCATCCAGATTCTTCACCTGAGGAACCACCCCGAACGGCTTCTGAACCACAAGCTGGACGGAGAGGGACTCGGGCTTGAGCGACGTTCCCTTGGGTGGACGTTGCTCGATAACGACGTTGCCCTTGTACGACGTGGTGTCCAGATTCAGCGTGTCCCGCCGGTGGATGCGGAGACTGTCTTTGCCTAGTTTCCCCTTCGCCTGGTCGATGGACATGCCAACTACATTCGGCATCTTGTGCCCACCCCCCATCGCGATCTTGACAACGATGCCAACGACTACGACCGCAGCGACCGCGATCGCTATCCATTTCCAAGGTTTCGGCTTGGCCACGGGCGTCACAACCTTTGGAACCTCGATGACGACTTTGAGGGCCGAGCTTTGGCCAAAATTGTCGTTCGGCTGATCCTTGTCTACGACGTCGAAGCGTACCGTGAAGCTGCCCGCCTTCGCATCGGCCGGGATCTCCACGGTGAAAGGAAAGTTCTGTGTCTCACCCTTCTGATTGAACGTCCGCTGCGGGTTGGGCGGTGGTTTCACCCAAGGGTCGAACGTCGCCGGGTTCACCACCTTCTGAGCGCGGGCGGTGACGCCGCGGGGCAGCTGGTTGGTGGCGGTGACAGAAATCGCCACCTTCCCGCCCGGCTTCAGCGGATCCAGTGTGGTCGGAATCGTCGTTACGTCGAAGGCCGGCATCGCGTGCCTCCCTGTGATTCGTGAGTGGTGTCGACTGTCATACAACGCGCACCTCGTGCGTCAGGTGCACCGGCTTCTCGAACCGCACGATCAGATCGGCCAGCCGCCGCTCCGCCTCTGCCGCCTTCGGGAGCTCGACCACGATGTGGAAGGGCTGTCCGGAATCGGCGTCTACCACGCGCACATCCGGCTGGTCGAGGGCGATCGCCAGGAAGCGTTGCAGCCCTGCGCCCGTCCCGCGAATCGCCGCCAGCCCCGGAGCGTGGGCAATCAGTGTGCGGAGCCGTTCGGTGGTGAGTCCCTCGCCCCCGGACTCGGCACGGACCGGAAGCCATGCGAGATCGACCCATGCTGCGAGGTACGGCACCATCGCATCCGGCGCCCGATAGGGATCGAACCAGGCATCGAGCTGCTTCACTCGCCGGTCGGCCGGGTCCAGCAACGAGACCATCGTCTCGAA
>Ga0070698_100001518_pt1 | contig 25737 bp, 24 predicted proteins | sample KBSK1502metaG_FD_65477 | JGI IMG/M metagenome (GOLD analysis project Ga0070698, IMG submission 65477) | Corn, switchgrass and miscanthus rhizosphere microbial communities from Kellogg Biological Station, Michigan, USA - KBS K1-50-2 metaG | ecosystem: Host-associated > Plants > Roots >... | reverse complement strand
ATCCGGTGGAAGCGCGATCATCGCCTCCCGGCCCGGGTGCTGATCATTTTCGCGCTCGTCCTGCTCGCGCTCAGCGCAATATTCCCGCTGTATTTCATGGCCCAGGCGGCGTTCCGCACCCAGGCGCAGTGGAACAGCTCCGAGCTGGCCTTCCCGACCTCGCTGTCGCTTGGCACGTTCAAGCAGGTCTGGCTGGGTGGTGAGGTCGGGGTCTTCCTGCGGAACTCCTTCGTGATCACGGTGGGAAGCACCGCCTTGTCACTCGTCATCTCCACGATGGCCGGCTTCTCATTCGCCAAGACCCGGTGGCCGCTGCGGAAGGTGACGTACTACTTCGTCCTTTCCTGGCTGGCGCTGCCGCCGGTGGTGCTGATCGTCCCTATCTACATCGAGATGGTCCAGCTGCACCTGATTAACACGTACTTCAGTGTCATCCTGCTCTACACCGCGTTCAACATTCCCTTCGACACGTTCCTGATGACTGCCTATTTCCGCTCGCTGCCCGACGACTTCGTGGAGGCGGCGCGCATGGACAATGCCAGCCCGCATCAGATCTTCCGGATGGTGCTGGTTCCCCTCGCTAGGCCCGCCCTGGGGACGCTGGCGATATTCAATATCCTCTACGCCTGGAACGAGTTCATCTTCGCGCTGCTCCTGCTGAGCTCAAATGACGTCAAGACGCTCACGGTCGGCGTTCTCCAGCTGCAAGGCCGCTACACCATAAACTACCCCGTCATCATGGCCGGCCTGCTAGTGGCATCAATCCCAGTTGTCGCGGCATACCTTTTCTTCCAGAAATTCCTTGTCCGGGGCGTGGTGGCGGGAGCGGTGAGATGACATACGACCTGCTAATCCAGGGCGGCCGGGTCATCGACCCCGCCGAGTCAAGGGACGCCGTGCTCGACGTGGCGGTCACCAAGGGCCGGATCGCGTCGGTCGCCGACCACATCCCGGCGGCGAGCTCCGCGCGGGTGGTGGACGCCACGGGCCTGCTCGTGCTCCCCGGATTGATCGACCTGCACACCCACGTTTTCCACGACTTCGGCTACTGGGGCGTGGACCCCGATCTGATAGCCCACAACAGCGGCGTCACCACCTGGGTGGACGCCGGCTCTGCCGGCGCCCTGACGCTCCGCGGCTTCCGGCGGCAGGTAGTGCGGCGCACCGACGTGCGCATCAAGGCCTTCGTCAACATCTCATCGATCGGCCTGGTCGCGCCCGACTTCGAGCTCAGCCAGCCGAGCTACCTCGACGTGGATCTGCTGGGCCGCGCGCTGGCGGGAAACCTCGATTTCGTGGTGGGCATCAAGGTCCGGATGGCGAGCCCGACCGTCGGGTCCACCGGCCTGCTGGCGCTGCATCGCGCACTCCAGGCAGTCACCGAGCATGAGTTGCCGATCATGGTGCACATCGCGGACGCGCCGCCGGAGATCAGCGACGTGCTGGCCCTGCTGCGGCCCGGTGACATCGTGACCCACTGCTGTACCGGCGGCTCGATGAAGCTCGTCGACGCCGCGGGTGCTCCGCTCGATGCCACGCGTGCGGCGCTCGACCGGGGGATCATCCTCGACGTCGGGCACGGCGCGGGCAGCCTGAACTTCGCCAGCGCCGCGGGCCTGCTCTCGGCAGGGATCATGCCGCACGTCATCTCTACCGACCTGCACCAGATGAGCCTGCATGTGGGCTCCCTGGTGTCGAGCGACGCGGTGGAGTCCCCGGTCATCCAGCTCAGGGAGGGTATTGACGACCGGCTCGACCTGCCGCTGTGCATGAGCAAGTTCCTCGCCCTCGGAGTGCCGCTCACCGACGTCGTCGCGGCGGCCACGAGCCACCCGGCCGCGGCCGTCGGCCTGGGCGACCAGATCGGGAGCCTGGGCGCGGGCACAGCGGCCGACATCGGGCTCTTCCGGCTGGTGGACGAACCCGTCAGCTTCACCGATGTCTCGGGCAACGTCCGTACCGGGAATCAGCGGCTGGTGAATGTCGCGACCTTTATCGACGGCTGCCGTCTTGCCGATCCCGGTTTGGCGGACATGGCGCCGTGGGTGGAGTGGATCCCGTCGGAGGTTACCGATGGCTGAACTGCGCCTGGAGGGCGTGAGCAAGACGTATCCCTCAGGCCTGGTCGCGGTCAGGAACGTCAGCCTCACGGTGACCGACGGCGAACTGGTCGTCCTGGTGGGGCCCTCCGGCTGTGGCAAGTCCACGATCCTGCGGATGATCAGCGGCCTGGAGACCGTCACGGAAGGGCGGATTCTGCTGGACGGCCGCCCGATCGACAAGATGAGCGAGTCCGCGCGCGACATCGCCATGATCTTCCAGAACTACGCGCTCTACCCGCACCTGTCGGTCTACAACAACATCGGCTTCCCGCTCAAGCTGGCCAGGATGCCCAGGCGGGAGCGAGACGCTCGGATCCGCGAGGTTGCCCAGACGCTCGGGCTGACGCCGTACCTGGACTCCAAGCCCGGCCAGCTGTCCGGAGGCCAGCGGCAGCGGGTCGCGATGGGCCGCGCGATCGTGCGGCGGCCCCAGGCTTTCCTGATGGACGAGCCCCTGTCGAACCTCGACGCAAAGCTGCGCGCAGAGATGCGCACCGAGCTGTCGGAGCTTCAGCGGCGGCTGGGCACCACGATGATCTACGTGACCCACGATCAGGCCGAGGCGATGACGCTCGGGGATCGGGTAGCCGTCCTCAACAACGGCTCGCTGCTGCAGGTCGGCACGCCGGACGAGATCTACGCCCGGCCCGATGACCTGTTCGTCGCCGGCTGCCTTGGCAACCCCACAATCAACACCTTCGCCGCCCGGCTGGTGAGCGGCCCAGGATCGTGCCAGGTGATGTACGGCGACCAGCGGCTGCAGCTTGACCAGCAGGAGCTACGCCGCCACCGCGTCCAGCCGGGGCCGGACCAGGACGTGGTCGTGGGCATTCGCCCGGAGGCCCTGCAGGCCATCGGCGATGCGTCGACGGTCGGCGGCGGGCGGGTGCTGACCGGGACGGTGGTGAAGCGCGAGTCCCTGGGCTCTGACGTGCTCGCCTTCATGGACCTGAGCCCGGCGAAAGAAACCGGGAAGGAGGGCCTAGTCCTCTTCGATGGACGGCCCGACGACAGCACTACAGCCCGCCCAGCCGGGTGGATCGTTGCCCGCCTCCCGGCTGATTCCTCCGTCACCGAGGCACAGCGACTAGGAGTAACGGTTGCAGCTAACTCCCTCCACCTGTTCGACCCGGCTACCGGCGCTGCCTGGGCGCGGATGCACCCCGGTGCCGCGGAGCCGGAACTTCCTTCATCAGCACCGGCGGGCCACGGCAGTGACCGGGCGGGCTAGCGGACGGCGATGACAGCGGATATGCCCGCTGGGCATCCGGGACAGCTGCCGTCCGACAACCGGATCCTCCGGGGAGCCGACCAGCTTCCGGAGGGCGCCCTGCAGGTCCGCGCGGGTGACCTGAGCGCTGAGTTCGCCGCTGGCGGCCTGCGGTACCTGCGGATGGGTGACATCGAGGTGGCCAGACGCATCCTGGTGGCGGTCCGCGACCAGGCCTGGAACACCGTGCCGGGCGCCTTGTCGGACGTTCGCATCCACCAGACCGGCGACGAGTTCCGGATTACCTTCGTGTCCCGCCACGAGGCGGACGAGCTGCGCTTCATTTGGAAAGGCACCATTGGCGGTACGGCGGGCGGGCCATGCTCATTCAGGATGGACGGCAGTGCCATCACGTCATTTCCCTACCGCCGGATAGGGATCTGCGTGCTGCACCCTCTCGAGGAGTTCGCAGGCCGGAGCTTTTCGGCAACCGGAGGCGGCGCGGCGATCTCCGGCCAGCTGCCCGTTCTGGTGGCACCACCGGGCCCGAGCGCAGGCATCGATGAACCCCTCATTCCGGCCTTTGCGCGGCTTGCACTCTCCGGCCGCCACGTCTCCGCCGAGTTCAGTTTCACCGGAGATCACTTCGAGATGGAGGACCAGCGCAACTGGACGGATGCGTCGTTCAAGTCCTACAGCCGTCTGCCTGTTGTCAGCGCCGAGCCGGAGCATCTCGCCGCCGGAACGCGGCTCCAGCAGGCCGTCTCCGTGTCGGCCACTGTGCGGGGCCGCGCACCGCGGACCAGTCCCCCGGCCGTGCCGCAGATCGTCATCGGTGATGAGATAGCCGCCCCCATGCCCGCGGTGGGCTTGGTCTATGCCGATGATTTGCCACTCCTGGCCCCTCAGACCGTGGAGCTGCTGGCACGGATGGCGCTGGCTCATCTGAGGGCCGACGTGCACCTGCAGCGGGCGGGCTGGGCCGACCGCCTCGGCAGCGCACGGCGGCAGGCACAGGCGCTGGGGTGCCCGCTCGAGGTCGCCGTGTTCCTGGAAAATGGCGCTTCCCCGGGTCTGGAGCAACTGGCCCCGATGCTCGCGCAGATCCCGGTCCGCCGGGTCCTGGTCTACCGGGCGGATGCCGAAAGCACGCCGAGTGCGGATGTCGCCTCGGTGCGCGGAGCCCTGGCGGCGCTGCCATCGGCCACCCCGATCGGCGGCGGTACTGACCATAACTTCGCCGAGCTCAACCGGTCCCGGCCCGACGCGGCGGCGATGGACGTGATCGCGTTCCCCATCACGCCGCAAATCCATGCGGCCGATGACGATTCGATGGTGGAGACCGCCGAAGGCGTGCGGGCCGTCATCCGCACCGCCCGGTCCTTCGCTGCCGGACGGCCGGTGGTGGTATCACCGATCTCGCTTCGCCCCCGGTTCAACCCCGACGAGCCGGACGTGCCGGACGGTTCGGCCGTGGCCCTGCCTGGCAACGCCGACCCTCGCCAGATGTCGTTGTTCGGAACGTGCTGGACCTTGGTAACCATGAAGGCCCTGGCCGAAGAGGGGGTTCACGCCACGACCTGGTTCGAGACCGCCGGGCCGAGGGGCGTCATCGACGTCGACACGGCGCAGCCTGCCAGCAGCCTCTTCCCCGCGCACCCCGGCCTGGTTTTCCCCGTCTACCACATGCTCAGGGACGTGTGCGAGTTTGGCGGGGCACCGCTGCTCTCCTGCTCTGGCGACCCACTGCGCGCCGCGGCCATCGCGGTCCGGCGAGGCGACCGCTCGGCGATCCTCGTCGCCAACCTCCGCCCGGAGCCATCGGCAATCGTGGTCCGGCTGCCGCGCCAGCTTCAGCGGAGCGGCGCGACAATCCGCAGGCTGAACACAATGACTGCAGCGGCCGCGATGCTCAGCCCGGAGAGGTTCCGCAGCCACGCCCAGCCGCAGCTGGTGCACGGCTCCACGCTGCGCCTCGACCTGCTTCCCTACGAGTACAGCCGACTTGACCTCGGGCCGGGCGGCGAACAGGACGGTTAGTATGAGCGCGAATGCGGGAGACCTCAGCGGTGCAGTGGGCCTGGTCACCGGCGGCGTCAGCGGCATCGGCGCCGCCATCACGGCCGAATTGCGTGGCCACGGTGCGATCGTTGTCTCCGTCGACCGGAACGCGCATCCCGAGGCGGCGCCGACGTCATCGGAGACTTCCCTAGTCCAGGTCGGCTGGGAGGCCGCCGGCGACGTCCGTGACTTCGCGACAATGTCCGGCATCAGCGGCAAGGTCCGCGACGAGTTCGGGCGGCTGGACTTTGTAGTCGCGAACGCCGGGATCACGGACTGGGGCTCGATGTCGGACGGCGATCCCCAGCGGTGGCGCGATGTCATTGACACCAACGTGCTCGGCGTGGCGCAGACGATCCGGGCCACGATGCCCGTCCTTGTCGCGCAGGGCCGGGGCCACATTGTCATCACCGCGTCGATATCCGGGCGCACTGCCTACGTGGGCGAGCCGATCTACATCGCCACCAAATGGGCTCTGGTCGGACTCAGCAAGGCGCTGCGGAAGGAAGCCCGGCCAGCGGGCGTGCGGGTCAGTGTCATCGAGCCGGGAATCGTCGACACGCCGCTGGTCCAGCAGACTGCGGAGGGCGCCGCGGAGCTGGCGGCGGTGCGGGCGCTGGATCCGCAAGACGTCGCCCGCATGGTCACATTCGTGCTGGAACAGCCGGCCCACGTCAACGTCGACGAGATCATGGTCTCGCCGCTTGGGCAGGACTTTTAGCCCCCGACCCCGGCCCTGCCGACACCAGCGGCGCTCGGCAGGCAGCGGCCGTCCTTGGACCCGCCGCGCCGCTTCAGCAGTCCCATGCCAACCTGTTATGCATCAGTGCCGATCATGGGTAGACAGCCTCGGGGGTCATGAAATCGAGCGCGTGCCCACTGCCCGACTCGATGACGCACTTGAAGGCGGGCTGGGTGTCCAGGTAGTACCACTCGATGTGGTCGCCGATCTTCCCGGACGCGGTCACGCCCATCCCAGCCTGCGCGAACTCCCGCTTGACCGCCTCCGACTCCTCATTGGTCTTGAACATCACCGCGATCGAGCCGATCCCCTCGCCATGCTGGTCGAGCATGCGCTGCCAGGGATTGTCGCCTGCGATCGGCTCGATCAGCTCGAAGTTCAGGTCGCCGACCATGACCTCCGCCCAGCGGACGTTGAAGTAGTCGACCGGCTTGCCATCCAGGGTGCAGTCGTGCATAACGACCTTGCCGTCCGACCTGAAGATCTTCCACGGCCCCCAGCCGAACGCCTCGTGCCAGGCCCGCATCTTCGCGTCGAGGTCACGGACGACGAGCGATACCTGCGTGATCTGATTGCGCCGGTGCTGCGCCGGTGCCACCCGCCCGTCCTCCGGCGGGTAGATCTCGGCAGCCGACACGAAATCGATCGCGTGACCGCTGCCGGACTCGATCAGGCAGCCGAAACGATCCTGCGTGTCCAAGTAGTAGTACTCGATGTGGTCGCCGATCAGGGCCCGCATCGCCACGTCGATGCCGAGTTGGGCAAAACCCGCCTTGGCGACCGCCGACTCCTCGTGCGTGTCGAACATGACCGCGATCGAGGCGATGCCCTCGCCGCGCGCCTCGAGGAACTCCCGCCACAGGCTGGGGCCCTCGAGCGGCTCGAGCAGCTCGAAGTTGAGCGAACCGACCATGACCTCCGCGCCCCGCAGGCTGTAGGGGACGGGCTTCCCGCGGAGCTCGGTGCCGTGGTGCATCGGCTCGACGTGGTCGAAGACACGCCAGCCCTTCCACCCGAACGCCTCGTAGTAGCGCTCCATCGTGCGGTGCAGGTCATTGACGACCAGTGACACTTGGCTGACCGGATACTTCAGGCCCCCCATGCCAGTGGGAAGGTCCTCGCTGGCGGACGTCATGACGCACCCTCCGGTCGGCCCGGCGCCATCGCGCTACTCGGGTGGAATCTCAGCGTAAACGAGTTCAAGTTTGACCCCTCTGCGTGCTCGTAGAATCCAGCGGACCAGGTAGTAGAAGATCAGAGCCGCCGTACCTGAGTGGCCCCGCCCTGGTAAAACTCGGGCCGCCGCCACGGCACGATCGCGAAAAGCTTCGGCGCGGTCTTGTCGATGTCTGGCCCGTATCCATGTCATCAGTTCCTTACCGAGGAGACCTCGCCGCCGTGAGCCGGATCAAATCATTGACCCTTCGGACCGTCACGCGCTGCGGCGCCCCCGATGGTCCAACCCGGCGGGCCTGGCCATGCTCGGGGCATACGCGCTCTCCTGTCACAGGGCGCGCTCAGCGAGTCGGCAGCTCGCTGCCGCGCCTGAACTGCGTGGTGACCCCAAAGTTCCATCGCTATGCGCATATGTCAAGACCCTGAGCGTCCGCTCAACACGGACCGGACACGCACAGGTGGCAGCGGTTACGGTGCTGGTAGGGACCGACTCTATGGCCGCCCTGGTAGACGTGGAAATGACCCGGTGCGGCGGCCGGGCGGCCAGCTCACAGCAGGCTTACCGCGATCTCAACGGGACCGCCACGTCGTCGCCCGGCGGGTACAGCAGGTTGCGGTCGGCGACCAGGCCACGCATGCCCGGCAGCTGCAGCGCCTTCTGCCACCGGGTGAACATCTCCTCAGGCCGATCATCGGCGTCGCCGCCGAGCAGCAGCAGCGGCAGGGCGGACGCCTCGGTTTCCGCTCCATCTAATCCACCGTGGGATCTCGAGCCAGCTGTCGGCGGAGGTATCCCAGCCCGGACGCGATCCCCATCGACTGGATCACTGCGTCGGGCGTCAGGTCGTTCCGGGGTGCGGCCGCCCAGCTTGTGCACCATGAACGGCTCGATGAGCGCGACCGTCCAGTGGGACGCGAGCTCGGCGACCGCCTCCGCGCAGGCGGCGAGCGTGGACGCGCTGGCTGGATGGTCCACGCCGATCCGGAACAGCATCTTCCCGGCGTCCAGGCCGCTGGCCGTGTGGTGCAGTCCGGTGAGGGGTCGGCCGGGAGCTTCACCGCCATCCGCTCCGCTGGCCGGGCCAGCCCGCCTCGCCCAGAGGAATCCAGGCGAACAACTTCTCGCCGACCTTGACGGCGAGCAGGTCGGCACCGAACGGATAGGCCTCGACAGGACCGGCGAACGCCAACGCGCGCGCGATCAACTCCTCGCAAGTCACCGGTGGAGATCCTTGGCCACATAGAATCTGTTGGCGCCGAGATCGGCGTAGTCAACAGCCCGTTCGATGATCACATCTTCATGCTTGCGGGGAAGCCCATCATCTTCATCAATCAGGGTTGCCTCACTGTCCACCGGCCAAGAATTCCTCCAGGTGATGTTTGCCGATTAGCCTGGGACCAGACCCGGGACTCGCTGCTGCGCGCGGCCACGCTCATGGACATGTTCGGCTTCAGCAGCAGAACGCTGACCGCAGACAGCGTGGTCGTGCCGCTCGCCTACTACCTGCACCGCCGGAGCCTGGCCGATAGCTACCTGCACTCCACGGCCGATGCCGCCGACCGCCTAGCGGTCCAGCACTGGGTGATCCGCTCACTCGTCAAGCGGGGCATCTGGGGATCTGGCCTTGACACGCTGCTAACCCGTCTGCGGCGGGCCATCGACGAGAACGGTCACGGCGGCTTCCCGGTGACGGAACTCGAGCACGCCATGACCGCGCTGGGAAAGTCGCTTGCCTTCGACCCGACAGAGATCGACGAGCTGCTGGAGATGGGCTACGGCGGCCCACGCACGTTCTCTGTGCTGTCGCTGCTATACCCGGGCTTGGATTTCACCAAGGAGTTCCATGAGGACCACATATTCCCGAGGTCACGGTTCACAGCCAAGCGTCTCGCGGATGCCGGCGTCCCGCACGACCAGATCGAGAAGTACAGGGCTGCTGTAGACAGCCTCCCTAACCTGCAACTCCTCGGCGGTTTGCCGAATGTCGAGAAGAAGGCGAAGCTGCCCGGCGACTGGGTCGCCACTGCCTTCCCAACTGCAGAAAAGCGCAGCTCATACGTGCACGACAACGACCTCGGCGGCCTCCCGCTTGACCTCGCCGACTTCCTCACGTTCTACGCCCAACGCAGAGAACGCATGCAGCAGCGCTTGCTGAAAACGCTCGGCGTCACCGAGCCCTCCGGGTCGCCAGGAGACCCGGTGCTTGGCTCCGACCACGGCAGCTACAAAGATGGAGCATGAATGACGCAGGCCATCGATGAGAAGAGCCCGTCTACCTGGACAGCGTCATCCCCGGTGCCGCGCACGCTTGACGGCTGGCCTTTACGATCGGCTGAGACCGGGCCAGGTTGAATGCCCCGAGACCGCCTTGACACTCCCCAGGCACCACCCGGCAGCCAACCAGCGCGCCAGGCCGCCTGCCGTGGATGTTCTCAGATGTCGGGTTGGAAGTTCCGGCGTCTCGGCGGTCGGCGTTTCGCGCCGTAAGCGTAATCACCGAGGCGTCTATCCCCCGGTGGGGCAGGCAGACCCTGATGACCGCGCACGATGTGGGCCGCCGCTGGGTCGGCTTCATTCCCGATGCACCCGCGACCAGGCCCTCTATCAGTGCTGAACCTGGCCCTGAGCATCCTGATCATGGAAAGGCCGCATTCTCCATCCTGGCCAAAGCCGGAGATCCCGCCGCATGGATCTGGCTACTAAGAGACGCTGGGCGTCGGAGTCAGGATGCGGATATGCGACGTTGAGGTTCATGTCGGCGTCGCTGGTAAGCGGCGCCGAGTTCCATGCATCGGTCATCTGGGTTCCGGCTTCGGTTCGTGCGGCCGATACCAGGGCTTCGTAGGCCTCGGCGACGGCGGCGGCCTCCACTTCCAGCCAGGCGCCGTGTAGCGCCATCCGGGCCTGGAGGTCGCTGAGCGCGCTGGTCAGAGTGGCGCGGGCTTCCGGGGTCGAGGCCTGGCGGCGCCGTATCCGGTAGGGGGCTTCCAGGTAGTCCTCGACCGCTGCGAGCGCATCGGCGAACGCCTTGGCTCGCCGTTCGCGCCGCGCCCACGCCTGGGTGAGGACGTATCCGGCGACAGCAACGACGGCCGCGATGGCAGCGGCGATGATCGTCGCCCATGCTGCCGGGCCGAACCCGCTGTCGGCTGTGACAATCACGATGTGGGTGGTGGCTAGTCCGGTCATGCTGGCTTCTTCTCGTCTGCTTCCTGTTGGTCGCCGTGGCTAACCTCATCGCCGAGCCACTCGCCGGTCATCCGCCACCAGGCCTCGCGGAGCAGGTGGGCGGTGATGTGCCCGAGGAGGGCGGCGGCTCCGTCCCGCCGGGTCCACCGAGCTTCCTCCGGGTCGAGGGGGTACCACATGCAGAGCGCGCCGTCGGAGTAGCGGTGAGGGGAGTCGGCGGGATCGTCGGCGTAGACCGACGGGACCGTGCCGCGTCCAGCGAACACGATCCGCACGCGCCGGGAGGGCAGCCCGGGGACCATCAGGTCGCACTCGGCCTGGAACCCGCCGCGGTGGGCGCGGTCGGATCGGCTGATGGGGGTCTGCCTCGCGCGTACGCCGCAAGATCTCAGCTCGGCGAGGAAGCGCAGCCGCCCGGCCGGGTACGCATACCAGGCCGGGGGCTGCCAGGCACCAGGCCGGGTCACGGGCGAGGGGGGCTGCCGTAGGCCCTGGCCGGCCTGACCGTCGCGGCGGCACCAGCCAGGCCGAGCGCGGTGGTGGTCACGGGAGTGCGCGGCCGTAGCTGGCGGGCGGCGGTGGCGAGTGCGCTGACGTCCGGGTCGTCGATGTAATCCCAGAAGACCCGGGCGAGGCTTGCCCGGACCGCCTGCAGCTCGTCGTCGTGGTCCAGGGCCTCAGCTATGGCAGCGGCGGCCTTGTCCAGCCGGTCGATGGCCACGCCACGGCTGAGGCGGAGCTTTATTGGCGCCGACACCCCGGCTGGATCGGCGGTGTTCCCGTGGCGGAGGGAGGTTGCCGCGTCGGCGAAGAAGTCCCCAAGCGCGGCCGGGAGGCTGAGCCCGCCTTGAACGGATACGAGGGCCAGCACCGAGATGTGGAACGAGCAGAACGCGGGCTCGCTGAACTGCCCATTCCACGCCTTGGCTAGCCGGGTAACCTGCCGCCGGGTGCGCCGGACCGCGATCGGACCGGCGTTGAGCAATTCGACATGGCCCTCCGGGTCGGAGGCCTCCCAGGTGTTCTTGTCCAGGTTCGGGATCCACAGCCCCGGCCCGTCCCGGCGGGTGAGTGCGACGACCAGGTCAACGGTCGGGTCCTGGTCTTCGACGGGAGCGCCGAAGTAAAGTTTCGGGCCGCGCTTGGAGGTGCTGCACCGAGCGTCCGGGTAGCTCTCCCGGATCGCCGGCCCGAGCAACCCGCACAGCTTCTCGGTGACCACCCCGGGAGCGTCGCCGCCGCCATCTGGCCCGAGCTCAGGGTAGCTGCGCCGGTCCAGGACGAGCCCGCCGTCGCCGTCTGTGACCGGGTGAATCATGGTGTGCTGTGCGATGGACCCGCTGGGATAGGTGCGCAAGGCGCCTGGGAACGTGACGGCGACGTCCCGGACCAGGGCGAGCCGGCTCCGGGCTTCGCGAAGCGGGGCCTCTGAAGCGTCGATCTTGTCGCGGACGTCGCCGAGGACGTCGTCGGAGTGACCCATCTGGTCCTCCTGTTAAGGGTGTCGGCCAGTTGCCGGAGCGGCGACCTGCACGCTCACCTTTGCCTGACGGCATACCGCTGCCGACCGTCCGGAGAGGCCCACTTGATGGGTGACTTCCCTTCTATCCTCGATGCGAGCACAAACCGCCAGCGGTACAGGGAGGCTCTGGGAGGTGGGTCATCTCCGCATTCGACGAGCTCCGGGGCAATGGCCAGTTCGGCGCCTATTGCCTGGACCTAACCCGGCGGCTGATACGGGAGGAGGCACGCAGATTCCCGTCCCTGGCGCCGACCGGGGGCTGGCGTCAGGATGATCTGGATGACCTCACCGGTGATTTCCTCTCCGACCGGATCATCCCCCTCACCACGATGTTGGCCGTGCAGGCCAGCGATGACGTGTCGGCTGGCCGCCTGCTGCGCAGGTCGATCCGGCACTGGCTGATCGACCGCGTCCGTAAGACCGGCGAGGGCGCGCTGCGAAGACGCCTTGAGCAGGTTCTGGCAGCCGACGACGCGTTCGAGCGGGTTCCGGCAGGCGAGGAGGGTGCGGGCAGGTGGCGGCTCGCCGGCACTGAGGTGGCGCCGTGGTCTGGCCGGCTCGCTGATCTCGTCGAAGCAGCACGGGCCGTGCCTAGGGTAAGAATCCCGCAGTGGTCGTCTTCGACGCGGCGGTCCCCGGTCGCCGACAAGGCGTCGATTGTTGCGGTGGCCCGGGCGGCGTTCCAGGCCGCGGGAGGAAGCCTGGAGATCGCCCAGATCACCGCGGTGTTCGCGACGCGATTCCCGGTCGTGCTCGACCCAGTCATCGTTCCGATCCCAGCCGACCCAGACGCCGTGGCCCGCGACGTGGACCCCACGCCGGAAGAGTTGCAGGTCGCGGCGGATGAAGAACTCGATTCAGGGGTGGCCGCTGCGGAAATCGTTGGCATGCTCAGCCCTGCCGAGCGGCGGCTCCTCCCGCACCTGGATGACCAGCCGACGATACAAAAGATCCTGGGTTGCGGCCGTAGCCAGGCGTTCTACCACGCCGGGCGATTGAAGGCAAAGCTCGTGCAACTGCTCGGCGAGACTGAAGACATGCGCGCCGTGGCGCGGGAGGTGATCCGGCTGTGCAGGGAAAGCGAGCGGGATGGCTGACCGCGCGGGCCGGACGCATGCCGCGATGCGACGTCAACGTGCTGTGGATGAACGATGGCGTTCACAGGGCCGGGAGGACACAATGAGTGACCAAGGGGTGCCAGCGCGGCTGTTCGAGCTCGCGCGGCGTGCACAAGCGCCGGACGCACTATCCGACCACGGTCTCCGCGCCCGGTTCGGTGATCCCGCGGATGCTGTGATCCAGGTCGGCCAGGTCTGGCGTGCACGCTGGGACGACGTCAGCGTCCTGCTGCTCATTCTGGCAACTGAGGCCCGCGATGTTCTAGCTGCTCCCGTTAGCATCGATCCGCCGGCCGAAGACGAACGCTGCATCGTGATCGATGCTTCATCGACCGCATTCGCCGTAGAGGCGACCGTGTGGGCGGACATGGCTGGCTCTGTTCCGGTCCGCGTCCTTGAGCGCGCCGTCGACCAATGGAACGAAACGATCGCAGATTGGATCCTGCAACGATCGGGGAGCGGCGGAGACCTTCCGCAGGGAGTGCGTCCCGGCCGCCCAATTTCAGACGAGTTCGGCCCATCCGCACTAGTCCGCGCCGAGATCGCAGACGACCTAGACGCACTCGTGCGTGCCCCTGGCCTGCCGGCAGCGACCCCGGGGGAACAGCGGCAGGACCTGGCATCGCTGCTGCGCGGCAAGCTTGACCTAGCAGCACTGTGCGCCGCGCTGGACCTCCCCCAGCCCAAGGTCATTAGGATTGTGCGCGGGAAGGAACCATTGACGACCGATCAGATGGCCGTCGTCGCCAGCATCACCGGCCTGACCACCGAACAGGTAGCCCAATCAGTACGACCCCTGCCGCTCGGGCTAGTCGTTAAGGCCGAGCATCCCCGATGGCGGCCCGCATGGCAGCAGCGCGCCAGAACATATGGCATCACTGAAGCGCAAGCGCGCCTCACGGCCAGCTACGGGGCGTACGCCCTCGCAGCACGCGAGACTCGCGGCGGCGAGCCCGACTGGGACCAGCGGCTGCGGGAGTTCCTGCGTGACGAAACCAAGCCAGCAGGCGAGTCGTGATGCCGCGCCAGTTCGCCACCGAAGCCATCGCCCAGGCCCAAGAGATGCTGACAACCATCGAAACTCGTCGCCCGGGCGCACTGCTTGCCCTTCACCAGGATCCGCTCGGCGAGCTTGGGCGCTGGGCGGGCCTCCAATTGCGCCTGGTCGCCGAGGTGAACAACGGCGGCCGCTGCTCGGTCGCGGGTAGCTACCAGGACGGTGCGATGCCACCCGCCCTAGTTGTCAGCCGGTCCAAGTCACTCCGTCGCCGCGGCTTCACCGCGCTCCACGAGCTAGGGCACCATCTCCGGCAGACAGACCCCGACCTGGGCCAGCGCCTGTTCACCGTCGAGGACTCCGAAGGATTCGAAGAAGCGGCCTGCGATGCGTTCGCTGCCCGCGTGCTGCTGCCCGATGACGCCGTCGCGGCTCACATCGGCCCGCGCGGGCCGACCGCCGTGGCGGTCGCAGACCTGTTCCGCAGCTCCCAAGCGTCCCGCGAGGCGTGCTGCGTCCGCGCCGCCGAGCACCTGATCGGGGCGGGCGCGGTCGTGCTTCTCGACCAGGACGGCAGGGTACTGTTCGCCGCACCGCACGGCCTCATCCCTCCAGCTCGTGGGTCAGACCAATCTGCCACGCCGCTGATCGCGGCTGCGCTCCCCGGCACGGGCACTGTCGAGCGGAACCAGACCTTCCTCGCCTATCGCGGGCGGAACACCAGCGACCTGATGTACGGGCAAGCATCCTGGTGCGACCCCGGCTACCTGATCGCGGTCGTAGTCTCGGACAACGTGCCATGGCGCTCGTTCGCCCCGCCGCGCCCGTATACAAACCGTGGCCGTTACGGATCGTGGTGGACGTGCGAGACTTGCAGCCAGGAATTCCCGGTCACCGAGCCTCCGTGCGATCGCTGCGGCCAGCCGCGCTGCGAGAGCTTGCACTGCGGGTGCACGGTCCAGCGAGCCGGGCGGGATCGCATGTGCGACAGGTGCCACATGACCTTGCGCCCCTCTCGGTTCGCGGTTGACAGCACCACCTGCCGGGACTGTGCCGGGTAGCCCACCTGCGGGGCAAGCATGAGCATGCAGGCCGGATGATGCGCGAGATGTGACGTCAGTCGCGGGTGAGTAGCCTCTGGCTGCTCACCCTGCCGGCAAGTCCGCACTCGCCACTGCCCGGCGCCGAACCACTATTGGAACGCAAGAGGGTGAGCCATGTTGGTCATCTCCGACTCGGCAAAGGACCAGGCCTTCGTCCAGTTCCGCGGCTACCGTGCATACCCGCGGCGGGATGGCCTGCACCCAGGCAAGTGCCCTTCGGGCGTCACCCGCCACTGCACTGAATACCACAGGAACGCGAGCCTTACGGGCAGGAATGCTTGGATTACGGCGTGTCGCTCCCGCAGGCCGGATAGCGCACCGACTTACTATTCCAAGCACCCCGCTCTTTGTCGTCTCCAAGATCTGCCCGAGGTGCATCACCGTGAGGATTGACCGCTCAACTCATTCAGGTGACCAGCACCCGGGCGACCTTGGTCTGTCCCCAGGGATCTACCCGTACCTTGGCGCGAAAGCGGGCCTCGACTGGCTGGTGGCGGCAGGGAAGAGCTACGGAGGCGCTGCGGTTCCCGGCCGTATGGGTGCGAGACTCGCGGCGAAGGTGAGCGGCAGTTCGCTAGTAGATCCGGCGATGTACGACCTGCACGACGAAAAGCCGCAAAACCATGTGCAAGCCCCCCTTTGGCCATCCGACGAGTGGCTCGATCGCCAGCGCGTGGCCGACGTTCCCATCTTGCTCACCGACTCCTCGCGGATCGCCAGGGGCGACCGGCCTGCCCTGCGGCGGGCGCTTCGCCGCTGGGACACCATTGACGAACCAACGCTCGTGGTCCTGCCGATCGAGGCGTGGTGGCTCCGTTCCGGATTGGCATGCCTATCCGAGGAAGTTAGAGGCGCCGGCCGCCCGGTCGGCCTGGTGCTAATGCACCACTACAACACGCTCGACGCCGCCGGGTCAGTCGCTGGACTGCTGGCATTCATGTCCGCCGTCGGCGGGCTTCCGGTGGTGCTGTTGCGCTGTGACGTTTCTGCCGTTGGCGCGGTCGCCTACGGCGCGTTCGCTGGATTCGTCGGGATGTCGGCCCGGATGCGGCACGGCCCGCTGCCTATCCGGCTACCGCGGGAAACCGATGGTGAACCTAGCGAGCGAGATCAGGCGCCAGGCGTACTGGTCCCCGCACTTCACGACTACTACAAGGCCAGCAGGCTTCCCGCGTTCGCCCGTGCCGACGAGGATCTGCTTCGATGCGACTATTCCTGCTGCCGCGGCGAGACTCTGCTGGAGGTCACCCGCTTGTGCGAGGTCAGCATGCACGCCGCGCGGGAACGCGCCTACAGCCATAACATCGCCGCCCACGAGGGGATCGCGCGCGAGGTGCTCGGATCGGCGCAGCCGGCGGATGCGTGGTGGGAGCGCTGCAAGGCGGGTGCGGACGCCGCGGCCGCACTGATCGAGTCCGGGTTCAGCTTGCCTGTGTCGCGGTGGCTTCGCCAGTGGCTCGAGCGGGGCTCACCGTCGCATAACCCCGTGCTGATTGGCTGAGCCACCTCCGATAGACCTTCTCCCGGAGCATCCAGTCCCAGGCGTCCATCTCACGTGTCACAGGCGTTTCGCCAGCCAGCAGCGCACCTGACGGACCCAGGATGCCGACCCCGCACAGCTTGGCCTCCAGGAGGATTGGCTCCGGCATGCGGTGTTTCGTGGTCACAACCCAACGGCGGGCAAAGCGCGCGAACAGGCTTACGTCCTGCACCGCCCGTAGCTCGCGCCCAACAGGCGCGGCGACGAGCACGTCTTCGATGGCTAGCGCCGCAGTTAGGCGTCTCGTGACCGTGATGCCGTCGGTATCCCGGCCGATCACACCGGGCGGCTGATCGGCTGTCTCAGCCCAAGCCACTAGGTCGGGCACGGACGCCCCCAGAGGCAACCCGAGAAGGCAATTGAGCAACGCGGGATCGGTGACCGCCCCGCACTGTGACGCCAGCCGCCGGTCATGCTCGGCCGCGTCGATGATCGCGACGGCCGTCACACACATGCCTAGCAGGCTCACTCCTTCGACCCAGGCAAGCTCGCCTGCCCCCGCGCCTGGTTGCGCGGGCACTCCTGGCGCTAGTGCGGCCGGGCGGTGCATGATGTGATCGTTCTCCTCACTTTCTACTTTCTAGATTCTAGAAAGTAGAAAGTGGCTAGTCAGCGGGACTCGCCTGTGACCGTGCAAGAAGTTGGCAAGCTGCTCTTCGGCCGCCCATGCCGCCTGGCGCTGGCTTTGTGGATCATGCGTCAAGACAAGCCACGGTTCTTTCAGTCGCAGCCGCCGAAAGAAGTCATCTTCCCAGGCAACGCTGCCGAGGAGCTCGGCAAGCTTGTTCGTCTCGGCATGCTTGAGGAGGAACGGCCCGACGGTGATCGCCGCGTCTGGTACAACCGGACCGACAGCAAGTTGTGGAAGATCATCGAAGCTGCTGCTGAGGCCGTCGAACTGGACTGAGTAAGCGGCAGGACGAAGGCCAGCTCCCTCCATGGGCTCGTACCCCGCCCTAATTGCTGACTCGCGACATCGACATGGCCATCTCTCAGCGCTCGCCCGATCCTGCCGCCAAGTCCTCAATCTCACCACGCAGCGGTGCGCGATGGAAGACCGCTCTCTTAACAGGCTCGGGCTGAGGTGACTCGACCGAGGCCGGACGGCACGTTGCGGCCCACGGCTTGCAGCGCGGGCGCGGGCGCGGCGCGTCGCCGTCGAAGCCCAGCATTCGCGTGACTTCATCGCACCGGCCGCACCACAGCGGCCGTGCCGGACGTTGTCTGTCTGGCGGAGGCAACTCAGCGGGCGAAAGCCTGGCGGCCAGCACCGCGTACTGGCTGCGCACGCCGATGGTGTTCGCGCCCGCGAAGGCCGCCAGTGCCTGCGGCATCCAGCCCGCATTCAGCGCCGCGGCGACGGCGGGGGCGAGCCTAGCCCGCTGGGCGGCTGTCAGCCGCCAGTCAGGACCCAGCGCGGTGAAGAACTCACCGATGGGGCCGCCACCACCACCAGCCCCGGCCGCGTGCGGCGCCTCGCACGCGGGCGCGGGGCTGGCGGGTTCCCCGGACGGTTCCCTGTACGGTTCGGGTGCAACCACCGCACCCCGTAGCTGCGCCGGTTGCACCCCGTCGGCGCGCCGGTTGCACCCCGTTCCCGGCACGGGATGCAACGGCTGCACCCCGTCGGGCCAGTTATCCACAGCTTCGCCGCCGGTGGCCACGGGGTGCGGTGATTGCACCCCGCCATACCGAGCGTCAGCGCCCGGCTGCGCAGCCGGGGCGAGCCTGCTGCCTGGCCTTGGGAACTGATGCTCAAGTGCGGCGGCGACGGCGTCGTCCAGGTCGTCGCGGACCAGACTCAGGTTCAACGACTTGGTGCGCGATAGGGCGCCGGGGACGTAGCGGGTGATCTGTGGGCGCGTCGTTGCCGGGAATGTGAGCGGCCGCACGGAACGATCTTGATGTGTCGTCAGGATGGGCCCGTGCGGCCTTGTCGCATCGTATCTGCACCGGCATCTCGCGCCGTCGGCTCGGCAAGCTGATCGCCGAGCTCGCCCCGGCGTGGCTGGCGCAGCAGGAGTCGCGGTTGCGGGACCGGCGTGGCCGGGGCCGGCTGCGCGCTGCGGGTGCCGGCCCCGGCCATGAGCTGCCGTTCGCTGACCGGGTGATCGCCACCTTGGTGGTGCTGCGGTTCCAGCTCCGGCATGCCGCGCTGGCGGTGTTCTACGGGGTGCACCGGTCCACCATCACCCGGGCCGTGCACGAGGCCCGGCCGCTGCTGGCCGCCCGCGGGTTCGCGGTGCCGGGCAGGCCGGGCCTGCGGCTGAAGACCCTGGCCGATGTGTTCGCCTATGCCGCCGCCGAGGGCGTGACCCTGCGGATCGACGGCACCGAAGTGCAGGTCCGCCGGCCGAAGGCGGGCCGCCCTGGGCGGCGGGCGTTCGTCTCGGGGAAGAAGAAGCAGAACACCATGAAGTCCACCGTCGTCAGCGACGGTGGCGGCCGGCTGCTGTGGGCCGGGGCGTTCCGGCCCGGCCGCATGCACGACGTCACCGCGGTCCGCACCGAGGGCATCGAAGCCCTGCTCCGCGCCTTCCCCGACGTCCAAGCCGAGGTGGACTTTGGATACCAGGGCCTGGCCCGCGACTTCCCCGCCCAGGTCAGCGCCCCGCCCAAAAAACCCGGCAAGAACGCCCCGCCAGAAGACCTCACCGCCTGGGAACAACAACGCCACCAGCAGTCCTCAGCCCGGATCTGCGTCGAGCACACCATCGCCGAGCCCAAGCAATGGCGCCCCCTGCAACGCTGGACTGGGCGCCGCGACTATTTCCCCGAAACCGCCCTTGCCATCGCCGGGCTGGTCTCCGACCGCGCCGCCACACGGTGACCATCAGCGGCCCGGCCAACCAGTCCAGCACGGCCTGCCCCTAATCGTGCACCTACTCGCAAGTCCCAGCCCTGTGGGCGGCGGTCGGCCCGCTTGATCCGGGCCGCGACGATGCCCGGGTCACACGGCGAGATGATGCCCTCGGCCGCCAGCCGGTCCCGCCGCCGGGGCGGGGGTGGAAGGGGCACTCGCCGCTGGTGGGCGGAGCCTGGCCCGCTGCCTAGCGCGGCCGCGCACCGGCGCGGGCCGCTGCCGCCACGCGGTCAGCCCCGCGCCCGCTCGCTGGCGGTCCCCGCCGTCACGCCCCCCAGTGGCCGCGCTAGCAAGAGCTAACCGGGCGGTCCTCCCGCGCCGGGGAAGGCGACGGCGCCTTGGGCCGGACCGCACCCAGGCGCGAACGTTTGGGCGACGAGGGCGTTACGCTCGTCGGTCTTGCTGGATCGGGCGACTGCCGCCTGATGACGCGCGTTCGAGACCGAGCGACCACGATCGGAGGATGAGCGCGCGGTCAGGTGTTCATGAACACGTACGCGGCTCCTGGCCGCGCGAACGCGTTCACGCCGGGCGCGCCGATGATCGCGGTCGAGCCGGAGAGCACCGCCGAGGAGCCGAACCCTTCGTCGGAGGCTGCGCCGGAGGCGGTCAGCTTGGCTTGCTGCGACCAGCCGGTGGTGGTGTGCACGAACACGTACGCCGCCCCCGCGTACGAGTTCTTGCCGGGCGCGCCGATGACCGCCGTCGAGCCGGAGAGCGCCACCGAGCCGCCGAAATTGTCGTTGGAGGCGGCGTTGGAGGCGGTCAGCCTGGCTTGCTGCGACCAGCCGGTGGTGGTGTGCACGAACACGTACGCCGCCCCCGCGTACGAGTTCTTGAACGGCGCGCCGATGACCGCGGTCGAGCCGGAGAGCGCCACCGAGTAGCCGAACTCGTCGGATGTGGCGGCGTTGGAGGCGGTCAGCTTGGCTTGCTGCGACCAGCCGGTGGTGGTGTGCACGAACACGTACGCCGCCCCCGTGTCCGTGCTGTCGTCGTCTGGCGCGCCGATGACCGCCGTCGAGCCGGAGAGCGCAGGGGCGAGGTTGGCCTCGGTCAGCAGCAGCTTGGCCTGCAGCGACCAGCCGGTGGTGGTGTGCACGAACACGAACGCCCCGTTGTGCCCGCAGATGATCGCGGTCGAGCCGGAGAGCGCCACCGAGCGGCCGAAGTAGCCGCCGGTGCCTGCGGCTTGGCCTTCGGTCAGCTTGGCCTGCTGCGACCAGCCGGTGGTGGTGTGCACGAACACGTACGCCGCCCCCACTGCCGGGCCGTTCGTGAACGGCGCGCCCACGACTGCCGTCGAGCCGGAGAGCGCCACCGAGAGGCCGAACCTGTCGCGGCCGGTGACGGGGGAGGCGGTCAGCTTGGCCTGCTGCGACCAGGCCGTGCCTTGAGCCCCTGCGCCGAGCGTCCTGCGGACCGCGGCGCGCAGCCCAGCAGGCGCCTGCGCGAGGCTAAGCTGAGCCTCTCGGGCCAGGCGCGCGGGCGCAACACGATGCGGGGCCGCAGACGCCGCAACGGCCCCGGGGAGCAGCACCAGGATCGCCGCCACGACCGCGACCACCAGCGTCACAGCAACCCGGCTGCCCCCGGCCCCTAGCCGACCCAAACAGAACAGATGGCGACCCTGCACCAAACCTCCCCGGAGCACCCCCAGCCCCGGCCGCGTGCGCGCGCTCACCCACCGGCCAGCCCAGCAGCGACAGAACGCCACGCACTCTAACGCCCGACCACCCCCTGGTCAACCCAGCGACCGGCCGCCACGAGCACGGCCAGGAGGACCGCGGCAGCCGCCAGGCGGGCAACGTCACGTTGCGGACCAGACGTAGACCAAGATCCCGGTTTGATCATGATGTGCGCAGGTCCTGGCGCTTCGCGCTTACCGCCTCCGGAGCCGTTGCTCCTCCATAGAAGTCTAGGTCGCCGTTGCTACATGATGAGGCGCGCTTGCACCGAGCTTGTGGCCGTTACGTAAGCGGTTTTCTGTTAAGTCAGCCGCGTGGCCTGGCTGGATGCGTGCCTGCTCGACGCGGTCTGGCGGCGGGCAAACGAATACGGAGGAGATGATTCGGTAACGCTTCCCAGTCGGTCACCGCTTATCGGGGTGGTGGCCGTCCTCGTGGGTTCCCTGGCGTTATGGTCAGGGGTCTTCGCTGCGCTGTTCAGGCCGGCCCGCAGATCAGCAGCTGGCGCAGGACGTGGCCGGTGTTTAGGTCGGCCAGCGCGTCGGCGGCCTCGGCGAGCGGCCGGCGGGCCGAGACCATCGACTCCAGGTCCAGGTCGCCGTTCATGACCAGGTCCACCAGGAGCGGGATGTCTCGCTGGGGGGTGATGGAGCCGTAGTTGCAGCCGAGGATCCGCTGATCGGCCTCGGCGAGGGCGAGCGGGTCGAACCGCGCGTGCCGGCCGGATGGTGGCAGCCCGACCAGGACGGCACTGCCGCCGAGGCCGAGGGCGGCAATGGCCTGCTCGGTGGTTTCGATCGTGCCGATGGCGTCGATGACGTAGTCCAGGCCCTCGGGGACGAGGTCCTGCAGCGCCGCCGCGACCGGGCGGCCATCGGCATGCACCACATCGGTGGCGCCGAGCCGCCGTGCCACCGCCAGCTTGTCCGCCACCACGTCCACGGCGACGATGCGCGCCGCGCCGGCGAGCCGCGCTCCCTGCACGCAGCTGAGCCCGACCCCGCCGCAGCCGATGATCGCCACGGTGGCACCGGGTTGCACCCCGGCGGTGTTACGGACGGCACCGACACCGGTGGCCACCGCGCAGCCGACAAGTGCCGCAAGCTCAAGCGGCGCATCCTGGCGCACCCGGATCGCCCCCGATTCCGGGACGACCACCCGTTCGGCGAATGAGGAGACGCCGAGATAGTGGTAGGCGGGTTCACCGCCGATCCGCAGTCGGCTCGTCCCGTCGTACAGCACGCCGCCGGGGGCGATCACCTCCGAGGCGAGCTGGCACTGGGCGGGCCGGCCACGGCGGCAGTACCGGCACCGCCCGCATGCCGGCGCCCAGGACAGCACGACATGATCACCTGGCGACAGGGCGGTGACGCCCGGGCCGACCGCCGCCACGATGCCCGAGCCCTCGTGCCCCAGCACGACAGGGGTCGGGTGCGGCCAGTCCCCGCGGACGATGTGCAGGTCGGAGTGGCAGACCCCGGCAGCGGCGATGGCAACCTCCACCTCGCCCGCCCGCGGCGGGGCAAGTTCCACCTCGGTGACCCGGACCGGCTGGCCGGGCCCGCTGAAGACCGCCGCCTTGACCGGGCGGCCCGGTGGCCCTGGCTGGCCAGGAGTCGCGCTCACCATGCCAGGATCACGGCGTTGCGCGCTCGCGTCACTGGTTGCCAACCGCCATCAGCGCCAGCAGCTCGTAGCAGATGTGGGCGGCGGCAATGGTGGTCATCTCCGCGTGATCGTAGGCGGGCGCGACCTCGACGACGTCCGCGCCCACCAGGCGGGTCCCGGCCAGGCCCCGCAGGATGCCGAGCACCTCCCGCGAGGTCAGGCCGTCGGCCTCGGGGGTCCCGGTTCCCGGCGCGTGAGCCGGGTCGAGCACATCGATGTCAATCGAGACATACACCGGCCTGCCGCCTACGCGCTCGCGGATCGCGGCGGTGACGCCGTCGATGCCGATGCGTTCGGTCTCCATCGCACTGACGATCTGGAAGCCCAGTTCGGCGTCCTCGTCGAGGTCGCTGGGGGCATAGAGCGGCCCGCGGATGCCGACGTGGATGCTGTGCTCGTCCAGGAACAGGCCTTCCTCGGCGGCGCGCCGGAACGGCGTGCCGTGGGTGAGCGGCGCGCCGAAGTAGGTCTGCCAGGTATCCAGGTGGGCATCGAAGTGGACGAGGGCGACTGGCCCGAACCGCTGCCTGGTCACCCGGAGCAGCGGATAGGCGATGGTATGGTCGCCGCCGATGGCCAGCAGGTGCGCGGCCCCGGCCAGCAGGCCGGCCGCGGCCGCCTCGATCTGGTCGACCGCCTCCTTGATGTCGAACGGGTTGCACGCGATGTCGCCCGCGTCGGCGACCTGCTGGGCGCCGAACGGCGCTACCCGCAGGCCGGGATGCCACGGGCGCAGCAGCCGGGAACCCTGCCGGACCGCCGAAGGCCCGAACCGGGCCCCAGGACGGTACGAGGTGCCGCTGTCAAACGGGACGCCGACAACGGCCACATCGCAGCGCCCGACCTCGTCCCGCCGCGGCAACAGCGCGAAGGTCGGCGGCCCGGCGAAACGTGGCGTCCGGCTGGCGTCGATAGGCCCGCGCTCGGCCCCCGGCTTGCCCTCGGTGCCGCTCAATACAGCCCTCCTGCCTGCCGCGTTGGTAAGACCATGCATTATGCATAACGACCTGGCGCGCCAGCCCGTATGGCCCTCCACGGCCCGGAGTACCAGACGATGCCCTCCGGCGGCAATAGTGCGCTTGTCCTTGTCCCGGGCACAACCTGCGGCCGGCTCATGCCGCATGACAGCGTGGTCCGGGCCGCGGCCTCTTGCGTTCCCCTCCGCTGCAGTTGGGCCTGCTGGCCGGGAGTCAGGCCTGTCCCGGCGAGTGGCCTGGGCGCAGTGAGCGAGCTTGAGGATCCGGCTCCCTGGCTCTTCGGCTACGAGATGATCAGAACGACCAGATCGCCATTCCCTATTGACTCGTGGCGCGGCGTCCCCCACCGTTGCGTTATTAAGCGCAGGCCGCATTCTTCGAGCAAGAAAAGAGCTCGCCGTGGCTACTAAGGACGAGGCGCCGGCACGCACCCAGGGGACCGGCATCCACGGTATCGAGACGCGCTCGATCGACTGGATCCCGGACACCGAGCGGCACGGCAAGGTGTGGCACCAGGCGCCGCTGTGGTTCCTGGGTAACTTCCAGTACTTCACCATCCCGATCGGCTTCATCGGGCCAGCGTTCGGCCTGTCCCTGGCTTGGACGATTGTCGCCGGCACCGCGGGGATTCTGGTGGGCACCATGTTCATGGCCCTCCACGCGACCCAGGGGCCCACGCTCGGGCTCCCACAGATGATCCAGTCGCGCGCCCAGTTCGGCTTCCGGGGCGTCATCGTCGCGCTGTTCGCGATGCTGTTCACCTACATGGCGTTCAACGTCGCCGACCAGGTGCTCCTGGCGCAGGGCCTGCACGGGGCGTTCGGCTGGAACGCCAACCTGGTCGCGATCGTGGTCACCGCCGGGGCCGCGCTGCTGGCGATCTGGGGGTACGACTGGGTACACCGCGTCTTCCGCTCGATCCTCCTCGTCCTGCTCCCACTGGTGGCCATCATCACCATCGGGGTGATCGCCGGCAAGGCGGGGAGCGTAGTCAACCACCACGTCTACGGGTTCAACTGGACCGGTTTCATGGCCCAGCTCTCCGCCGCGGCGGCCTACAACATCACCTACGCCGGCTACGTCTCCGACTACTCGCGTTACCTGCCGCGCGACACCCCACGGGGCAAGATCATCGGCTACGCGTTCGCCGGAGCCGCAACGCCGGCGATCTGGCTGATTGCCCTCGGCGCCTGGCTCGCAATCCGCCTGGGCGCCACCGACGGCCTGGTCGGCCTGCAGACGGCCGGCAACAACGTGATCACCCATCTCGGCGGGGTGACCGGCTTCGTGTCGGCCGTCGCACTGGCCGCGACCATGGGCATGAACGCCTACGGCGCCATGCTGACGACCCTGGCCGGGGTGGACGCGTTCCGCAAGGTCAAGCCCACGCGGAGCGCCCGGGTGATCACCATCGTGGTCCTCACGGTGATCTGGTTCGTGATCGCCAAGTCGATTAACGCCACCGATGTCGGCGTCGTGGACACGGTGCTGACGCTCATGCTTTACCTGCTGGTGCCCTGGACGGTGATCAACCTGACCGACTTCTTCTTCGTCCGCCACGGCCATTACGCCATCATGGACATCTTCCGGCCCAACGGGATCTACGGTGTGTGGTCGTATCGCGGCCTCGTCGCCTACGCGATCGGCTTCGCCGCCGAGATCCCGTTCATGGTGCTGCTCAACCTGGTCACCCTGAAGAGTTACTACACCGGCCCGCTGGCCAGCGAGCTGAACAGCGTGGACATCTCCTGGATCGTGGGCGCGGTGGTGACCTTCGTGG
>Ga0070698_100001517_pt1 | contig 25738 bp, 32 predicted proteins | sample KBSK1502metaG_FD_65477 | JGI IMG/M metagenome (GOLD analysis project Ga0070698, IMG submission 65477) | Corn, switchgrass and miscanthus rhizosphere microbial communities from Kellogg Biological Station, Michigan, USA - KBS K1-50-2 metaG | ecosystem: Host-associated > Plants > Roots >... | reverse complement strand
GTCCTCGTGACCTAGCCGCCTGAACCCCGGGCAGATAGCATGTGCATGATCTTCAACACCCTGCACAACTGACACATGACCCGCGCACGTTCACATACCGACCCTAGGGCGGCCCGTGGGCCACGCCCTCAGTAGCGACCCACTGATCTTTTACGCGCTGAGGGTTTCCCGGCTACTGAGATCCGAGGACCTCGGTGAGCTCGGCACGGCCCGCGACGCCAAGCTTGCCGTACGCGGAGTAAAGGTGGCTTTCGACCGTTCGCACAGAAACGACCAGGCGCCGGGCAATGTCGGTATTCGACAGACCATGGCAGGCCAGGGTGGCGGCTTCCCGCTCGCGCCGGGTCAGCACCGCCAGGCCGGGCGTCTCTGCCAGCGGCGGGATGAACGTGACCTCGCTGCCGGACCCGCGGTGGGAGAAGCGAGCGGCCTTGGCCCGCGCGGCGGCGGCACGAGTCACACAACCCGATGCCGCCCACCGCCACGAAGCCTGAGTGGCGGCCTCAGCCGCGACCAGGCCCGCGCCGAGGGCGGCGAAGGCGTCGGCTGCGGCCTCCAGGGACGCTGCATCGGACGTGCGCACCGCGCGGGCATACACGCCCACCGCACCCGGCCACGGCCCGTCCAGGGCCGCCGCAAGCGCCTCGAGCCTGCCGGCCACGTGCTTGGCACCGAGGCGAAGGGCGTCGTGGAGGGCGAACAACGCGAAGGCGGGCTGGCTCCGGCTCTCCTGCTCGGCTGCCGCAGTGACCAGCTCGGCAATGGCCCGCGACCGCTCGCCGACAACGGCCGCGACCCACGCACGGGCACGGGCGGCGTCGCCATCGAAGACGGCGAATCCTGTGGAGCGCCGCGCGGTCGCCTCCGCTGCCAGCCGGGCCGCTTCCGCCCGCTGGCCGAGCAGCGCGTGGGCCTCGGAGGCGAGCGACAGACACCACACAAGGCTCCCGTTGGGGTCGTTAGTGCGCAGCCCGGCGGCGGCTCCGGTGAGCTGTTGCAGAGCGCCGCGGGGCCGGCCCTGCAGCAACAGCACCCGGCCCAGCTTGGTGCGCGCGTAGGCGAGGTCGCCGTCCCCTAGGATCGGAGCCGCGCTGGGCTCGAGCGGCGGGGTGAGAACCGCGCTCGCAGCCTTGAGCCAGCCGGCCAGGGCCAGCGCGTTCGCCCGTATCGCCCACAGCCAGCCGGCTGCCTGAGGCAGTTCCTCGCGCAGCCGCGCCGCTGCCGGCTCAAGCTCATCGCACAACGCGAGCACCTGCTCCGCCCGGCCGGCGAACACCATGCACGCCCCCACCGGTGAAACAGACCGCAACCGCACCCGCTCGTCCATGCCGGGCGCGATCAGCGGGCCGCCGATCGCGAGCGCATCGGCGAACCGTCCGGCGTAGGTCAGCAGCAGGGCCAGGTCGCCGCGCGCGAGCAGCCGCCGCACCGGGTCGTCCACGGACGCCTCGGCCTCCTCAAGGACCCGGCGCGCGTCCGCCAATCCACCGGGCCCGTGGAAGGTCACGAAGGCTCGCTCCCTGGCGAGCAGTTGACGGGCGGTCCCGTCAGGCTCCGTGCCGACCAGGCGATCGAGTACCTCGGCTGCCTCAGCGATCCGCCCCAGCTCGCTCAGCGAGGCCCCAAGCAGCAGCCCGGCCTCGAACGAGGGAGCCAGCTCCACAGACGCGCGAGCCAGCCGCACGGCGAGGGCGGGGTCGAACACATGGCGCGCTTGTTGCGAGGCCTGCATCAGCAGGCCTGCGTCTACGGCGCTGGCCGACTCCACCCGCCAGGTAGCCAGCCGCAAGACGTCGCCCCGGCGCTGGCTGCCAACCGCTTCCAGCGCATCGGCCAGCAGGCGCTGCAGCCGCCGGCGCTGCAAAACCGGCATCCGAGCGCGCACCACCTCGCCGAACAGCGGATGCGCAAGGCGCACAACGGCCCTTCTGCCTGACTCCTCGACCACGATGGTTCCCCGGCGTTCCTCGCCGGCCAGGTCGATCTCTGGGACCAGCCCCTGCACCAGGTCCGGGCCGAGCGGCTCGCCAACCGCGAGCAGCTCGGCCAGGAGCCGGCGATTCCCCTCCAGCCGGCCCATACGGTCGGCGACAAGCTCGGCCAGCCGAGGGCCGACCGTTCCATCCGGTGTCCACCGCCACAGTCCACCGGGCTGACCGAGTGTCCCGGCTTCCAGGGCGTCGGCCACAAGTTCCTGCAAGAACAGGACGTTCCCGGCCGTGCTGGACCATAGGCGGTGCAGCGTGCCCGGCTCGATATCCCCGCCCAACGCGGCCGACGCGAGCGCGCAGAACTCCGGCCGCCCGAGCGGCTCCAGCTCCAGCCGCGGGACCGGGCCGTCTTTGTACACGGACACCACTGCCGACGGCGGCTGCTCGCCGGTGCGCATCGTCAACAGCACGGCAACCGCGCTGGAGGTCGCAAGATGGTGGATGAGTGCTGCAGACAGCTCGTCGAGCAGGTGAGCGTCGTCTACCACAACCAGTGTCTGCCGGCCGCCAGCCCGCTCGACCAGAGTTGCCGTCAACCGGGACAGCAAGCCCGGCCGACCCCGGAATGACATTCCATCATCAGCCAGGGCCAGTCCCGCGACGCCACCAAGCGGCAGGTCGGCGGCGGACCGGGTGGCCGTTGCCCACGTCACGTGCCATCCGATCAAGACTGATGAGACCTCGCGGGCAAGGCGTGTCTTGCCCACACCCGCCGCCCCGCCGACGACCGCCCCGCCCCGCTCCGCGATCGCCGTGCGCAAGAAGGCGAGCTCCTCGCTACGCCCGATCAGCGGCAGGTCCTCGCCCCGCCCTACCAGCCGCAATTCGTCACCCCCCACTTGCGGCAACTTCGGCGAGCGCTCGGCCAGCGTTCCGCCATGCCCGCCATGGCCGTGGAATTGCATGCTCTTCTTGCACGATTTGTGAGCTTTGCGCTACCTCCCGTGTGGACGGGTTTGTGTCATGACGTGAGCGCTTCGTGGGATTCACGGAACCTGCGCATCGGGGGACCACGCTCTCGCTGGCGACCGGGAGAGCTGAGGGTTACCCGTATGACGTGATCGTTCGAATTTAGAATCGATAATTGGCGCATGACCAAAACCTCCATCGCGCCCAACCCCGACGGAGACGTCATCTGGCCGACGCGCGTTCGCCAGCTTCGTCCCTCCCCGGGAGTTCTGACGGTAACATCCCACACCCGGGCCGTCTAGATCACGTATTGGTAAAAGCCCCAGCGTGTGGCACTTCCAGTAGCCCTTCAGCCACTTCGCGGTCCTCGTACGGGTCCGGGCCCGAGATCGTGGCAGCCGCTCTCGCGCGGCTGCGCGCGGGCTACGTGTCTCCCGACCGCGCCGAGCAGGCCGCCACGACGATCGAGGTGTGGCCCGGCAGGCCATTGACCATCCATGACCGTGGCTGGACGTGGCCTGGTATGGCCTGGTGCCTGTGGTTGTTGGCTCCCCTTTTGGCTCCCACCGACTCTTAGCGTCGCTAACATTCAAGACCTGAATCGCAGCTTGAAGTTCTCACCACTTGCCAGCCTGAACCTTTGACCCGCGAGGCCTCGCTGGGTCAGACCGCGACACTACCGTCGCAGGGCCTAGGCCCGGTGCGCCGCCATGCCCGCGGCGGGCCGGTCCGGTTGCCGACATGACCGCGCAACCGACCAGCGGACAGGACCTGGACCAGCCCCGCATCATCACCTGAACGCGCACTGAGTTTCGATCTGGGCGGGTTGGCGGTCAGCCCGATGCATGGCTGCCGGTTCGGCCCGATGGATCGTTATGGCCTTGCGGAGTCAGGGCTGAGGCTCGATGTCGAGGTATCCGTCGTTGGCGCGCATCGTCACGAGGAAGTGATACATGAAGCCCAGCCCGGCCAAGCCGAAGGGGTGGGGCCATGGATCACAGAACCAGACCGGCGCATCCCAGGAGAACTCATCGGCGCCGTCGGTCACTGTGAGGTTGACTCGGGCTACTGCGCCGACTGTCTTGAGCCCGCCGATGTAGAACTCCTCGGTTAGGGCACCGGACAGCTCGATCCCGGCCAGGGGGGCGAGTTCCGCGCTCATCCGAGTCCTTAGAGCGCCGGTGTCGAGCAGGCACTCCATCGGCGCATCCGCCAGTCCTTCCAAGGCGATGTCGACGACAGGCCGCGGTGTCAGCGTGCCGCCGCCCGCGGCCGGGAGCCCCCGGAACGCGAACCTCATTGCGGAGCCGTGCCGGTGATGGCCTGTTCGGAGTCCGGGACGCGGAACATTGACTGCGCGCGCTGGCGGTGTTTGGCCAGCCAGGCCACGACCTCCTTGGCCGATGGGGCAGCAACGAGTACATCATCGCCGCGTACAGCGACCCACAGGCCGATGAACGGGCGTAGCGCCTCCACTTGGGGCTCCCGCCGCTCGGTGGTGCCAGCAGCCAGTGGCCGTGGTGGCGCGGCGGCTGAGGAGGCCACCGGGTGGCTTCCCCGGGGGGTAACCGCTCGTGCAGCAGCGAAGCCAAGACGGGTTAGGGCGCGACGCGCCTGATGGGTTGTGAAGTCAGCTCGGTCGAGCCCGGTTACCAGGGACAGGACCTGCTTGGGCGGCCAGCGCCGGCCGTTGATCACTACGAAATGCTCATGGATCGGTTCGGGCAGCGCTCCCTGGAGGGCTGCTTCCACGCTCCGGGAGTCCAGGTCAAACTGGTGCCCCGAGACCGTCATCGTCGTCATGGACATCTCCGATAAGTATTCCCTGTAGCATCTTCTCTGAGTTGTCTCTACTGTAGGAGACTCGCCGGGCCTACGCAAGCAGAGCCGGATCGGCCGGGCGACGGCGCCAAGGGAAGCAACCGCCCTTGCTGGCAGGCATGGACCGCACCCAGGACGTCGGCTTGGGCTTGGTGCGGTAAAGCACCCTCCCACATCGCCTGTCGCGCAAGTCTCTTCGGTGTGAACAGGGTGATCCCTGGCCGGCCGAGGTCTTTCGAGGAAGGCCAAAAGCTCCTCTTCAACTCGGCTGGGGCGTGTTTAGGGGGGACATGGCCTGCATGGCCTGATGCCTGTGGTCGCCCCATCCTCGCCCTGCCCAGCCCGCTGATGACGGTCATCCCGGCCCTAGTTGGCCAGCAGGGCCAGTGTGTCATCGGCCATCGCCTGGACCGACATGGGCCGGTCGATGTCGGCGGTCCGGCCATGGCCTTGCTGCTCCACGGCGATGACCTAACGCGTTTGTGCCAGCAGGTCCGGCAAAGGCCCGAATGAGGTTCCGGTCGCGGAGATCGCGCCGTGCAGCAGCACCACCGGAACCTTGGCGGGGTCTGATGTGCCACGGATCTCATAGAACATCTTCAGGCCGTTGATGTCGGCGTACACGGCCTGCCCTCCTACGCGATCCCGGCCAGGACCGCGGAAACCCGGCCGAGGACGTCATCGACACTCTCCGTGACCATGGTATGCATGGACTCATCGACGTCGAAGGCGTAGGCGATCCGCGTGCTGTCGTTCGGCGCGGAAGTCAGCGTGATCGCGGTGACCACATCGCCGGGGACCGTCATCACCAGGCGGTCCGGCTCGGAGACCTCGTCGTAGCGGCCGGTCAGCGCGATCTCGTCACCCTCGGAGGAGATAACGGTCGCCTGCCAGGACCCTCCGGTCCGCACGTCCAGCACCGCCGTCCCCGACTTGGCGGGCAGCCAGCCTTCGAAGTGGCTGGGCTGCGTGAGGACCTGCCAGACCCTCTCACGCGGGCCCTTCAGGGTGCGGGTGACGGTGAACTCGCTCATCGGAATCCTTCCTGTCGTCGGCTTTGCCGGGCCGCGCCCAAGATCAGGGCGCATGAGCTACAGGTCAGGGATACACCTCGACCCTGACAGAAACCGGTCCTGTTGATAAGGTCCAGTCGGATGGCGGATCCGGGCAGCGTGCTGGCCGGCCGACGGTGACGGCCGGTTACCGCTGTGCTGGCGGGCTGGTTTCGGCCGGGTTACCGGCGGGTGGCCGGCCGCGGGGGCGCATTCGTCCGGCGTGGCGGGGTAGCCGGCCGGCTTCGGCGAGCGCGCGGCGGAGCAGGAACTCGATCTGGGCGTTCGTGCTGCGCAGCTCGTCGGCTGCCCATCTGGCCAGGGCGTCGTGGACGGCGGGGTCGAGCCGGAGCAGGACGCTCTTGCGTTCGGTCACCGCGGTTCCGTGGCTGCGGTCACTGGTAGAGGGAGCCGGTGTTGACAACAGGCTGGGTAGCCTGCTCGCTGCACAGGACGACGAGCAGGTTAGACACCATCGTGGCCTTGCGCTCCTCGTCCAGTTCGACGACGCCCTCTTCCTGCAGCCGCTCCAGGGCCAGGCGGACCATGCCCACGGCACCCTCGACAATGCGCGCCCGCGCGCCCACGACAGCGCTTGCCTGCTGCTGGCGCAGCATGGCCTGAGCGATGCGGCGCGCATGCCAGGCACCGCGGACCAGCGTCGGGCCATGCCGTGAGCGGTTGCCCCCTGGCTTCCACGGCGGCGATCGTGACTGAGCGGGCCCCGCGCCAGCTCAGATCAGGACTCGGCCGCAGGGCGGAGCACCGCGTCACGGATGAACGCGGGCCACCCGATCCTCAGCACGCCCGGGCGCCTGGTGGGACCATCTCAGGGAAGCGGGCTGACAGCGGCCGGATCCCCAGAGGAGCCGATCATGGCGCGAGAACCTGAGTTCAAGATCCTCAAGAATACGGACGGCAGGTACTACTGGCACCTTGAGGCTGCCAATTACCAGCTTGTTGCCTGGTCAGGGCAGAACTACGCCAGCAAGCAGTCGTGCGCGGACGAGCTGCACTGGATCAAGGACAACGCATCCTCGATCATGATCTACGACTGCACCGGGGAGTTATCGCAGGACAGGCAAAGAACCTCAGTGACCGGGATGTCCCCGGCGACCCCGAGCGGGCGTGTGGCGTAGCGGTCCCCGGGCCGGAACGGCCGGTCGCAGTCCATGCAGACCGCGCCCCGCTCCACGTCCAGGGGGTGGATCACCGGGTGATCAAGGGATTCAGGCAAGGTGCGAGGGCCCTCTCTGAGCCAGGTAGATCCGGTTTACCCCGCGCCGTACGCGGTCATGCAGCGTGCGGCTGATCAGACCGGACTACGGCGTCACCGAGCCCGGTAAGTGCCGGGACGCAGAAGCGGTACACGACGATCGAGGGCTACTTCCGCGCCGGGATCGTCAGTCCGGCGGCTTGTGCGCGATGAACACCAGGATGTCGCTGTCGGGGGTCGGTTCCGCGTGCTCGTAGCCGCCCTCGACACGGATGCTGCCGAACCCCGCCTGCTGGAGCATCATGAGCAGTTCGTTGCGGAAGTAGAAGGTTTCCTTGAGAGTGTGATGCTCGTCGGCTTCCAGGTACCCGTGACGCCACCGGCGGGCGCGCATCTCGCGGGTGATGACCTGGGCGAGCGGGTCGAAGCCCACGACGCGGGCGGAGAGGTCAAGGTCACTGCCGTGTGCTCGGTGACTGGCAAGCCTGGCGTGAGTCTTGGCGTGATGTTGTCCAACGACCGCGCGGTTTCGCAGCGCCGCCGGGAGCGGTTCACCAGCTGACTGGCGCAGATACCGGCCGCGGGAGCCCCGTGGTCCCCGGCGAGCACGGTCTGCGACGGCTGGCCGATCGTGCTCCCCCCACGGCTCATGCCTGCCCTTGACAAATCATATGAACGTTCTTTTAATTTTGCTCATGGGCCGCATCGCGGGCGTCACCGCTGCCGAGACTCGTGAGCGGTTGCTTCGCGCGGCCGCTGACATGTTCGCCGAGCGCGGGTATGACGGCACGCGTGTGGCCGACATCGCCGCGGCCGCGAGCCTGAGCAACGGCGCGATGTACGCGCACTTCGCCTCCAAGGCAGAACTGCTTGCAGGCGCACTGCGTACGCACGGGCGGCGGCTGCTCGCCGACCTGTTCGCCGCCGATCCCAGCCGGTCGGTTACGGACCTGCTGCTCGTCGCCGGCCGGTGGCTGCCCCGCCGGTGCGACGCCCGCGGTTACCTCATCGTCGAGGCGCTGGTAGCGGCCCGCCGCGACCAGGACGTCGCCCGGCCGATGAGCGACTACGTGGGCGAGCGTGCTAACTGGATGGCCGGCCTCATGCGCGCCGCCCAAGCCGACGGCGAGCTTGACCCCGCGCTGTCACCGGATGCGCTCGCCCACTTCTGCCTCCTGCTCGCGATGGGCAGCGCTCTCATTACGCCGGACCTGCATGCGGTCGGCGACCAGGAGTGGGCCGCCTTGCTCACCCGCGTGGTCACCGCCCTCGCCCCGCCCGGCATCACGACAGAGACAGGAACAACGCAGTGAAAGTGCAGATCAACCCCGAGAGCTGCCAAGGGCACGGCCGCTGCTACGACCTCGCCCCCGGCCTGTTCAGCGAGGATGACGAGGGCTACGGGACGGTCCTCGGCGACGGCACCGTGCCGCCGGGCAAAGAGCACGGCGCACGCCTGGCGGCTCTTAACTGTCCCGAACGCGCGATCGAGCTGTTCGAGGAGGCGTGACATGGCCGCCGATGACCGGTTCACCGAGGATTTCCGGGAGACACGCGAAGACGAGCTCCTCGGCACCCGCAGCGAGGTCGTCACAGGCCCGGTCTCAGACTGGGCGACCGACTTCTCCCATGTCGAGCCAGAGTGGTCCGCCGACCCCTACCCGATCCAGGACGACCTGCGTCAGCACTGCCCGATCGCGCGCACCGAGCGGTTCGGCGGCGCATGGCTGCCCACGCGTTACGAGGACGTCGCGGCGATCGCCTACGACACCGGGCACTTCTCCTCGCGGTCGATCATCATGAGCAACTTCCGGCCGCCCCGCGAGCTGGCGCCTATCGGCGGCTCGCCACCGATCTCCTCCGACCCGCCTTTCCACCACGACGCGCGCAAGCTGCTGCTCCCCGCGTTCACCAAGACCGCGGTCACCAGGCAGGAGCCGGCGACGAGGGCGTTCTGCCACTCACTCATCGACGCGTTCGAGGGGCAGGACGTCGTGGACGCCGCCCGCGACTACGCGCAGCACATCCCGATGCGCGTCATCGCTGACATGCTCGGCTTCCCCCCAGAAGACGGACCACAGTTCCGTGAGTTCGTCGAGGACTTGCTCGAAGGCATCAACCTGCCGCCGGAGGAGCGCATCGAGCGGGTTTCACGGCTGTTCGACTACCTGCTCGCGCAGGTCCACGACCACCTCGGCAACCCGCACGACGACCTGACGACCTACCTGATCAACGCCGAACTCTACGGCCAGAAGCTCGACCCGTCCCACGTGGTCGGCACGATGGCCCTGCTGCTCATCGCCGGCATCGACACGACCTGGAGCGCGATCGGCGCCTCGTTGTGGCATCTAGCGAAGAGCCCCAGCGACCGCAGGCGGCTCGTCGCACAGCCCGGGCTGCTGCCGACAGCGATGGAGGAATTCCTCCGCGCCTATGCGCCGGTCACCATGGCGCGGCTGGTGAAGGACGACATGCACTGGCGCGGCGCCGACATGAAGGCCGATGACTGGATCCTGCTGTCGTTTCCGGCGGCCAACCGCGACCCGGCGCAGTTCGACCGGGCCGGTGAGGTCGTTATTGACCGCGAGGTCAACCGGCACGCCGCGTTCGGCCTAGGCATCCATCGCTGCGTGGGCTCGCACCTGGCGCGCATGGAGCTTCGGGTCGCCCTCGAAGCCTGGCTCGAGCGGATCCCGGAGTTCACCCTTGACCACCCGCCGGCGGTCATCTGGTCCTCCGGCCAGATCCGCGGACCGCGCACACTCCCGCTTCGCATCCACTGACCGCCGGTGCGGACGCAGGGGGGGCGTGACAGGGGGTCAGTATGCCGCCCGTCCAGATCTGGGAGTTCGGCGCCGCGTTGGGTGGCCGGGCCGCGTGCTGGCGAGGTCGCCGACGCCGGCTCGTGGGCTGCGCCGGTGCACGCGTGGAGCGACTGCTGCCTCGGTTGTAGCGGGCGCCGATTGCCGCTTTGGCGGCGAGGACCGCCGCATCGACATGTCCATGGACATGCCCGCCGGCGGTCAGGCGACACGGCCGGACTGACCGAGCAGGATTCGGTTCAGTCGGTGGATCGGAAGAAGTGGGTCTTGGGGCGTTGGAGTTGCTGCCCGTCGACGAAGATGTCGACTTGTTCGTTGTAGAACGCGATGAGGCCCGCGATGGGCAGCAGCTGGCGGGTGGGAAAGTCGTAGGACCACGCGAGGTCCGGGCGAACGCTGCCGCCGGCCTGAACAGACCAGTAGCCGCTGGTAGTGCCCTTGTAAGGGCACTCTGTGACAGTGCCGGTAGGGATCAGATGCTCGAAGTTGGTCTCCGTCCGGTTGAGGTAGTAGCGGGTCGGCAGCCCCGTTTCGAATACCATGATCGGTGACGACGATTCGGCCAGTACGGTTCCGTCAAGTTCGACGCGCACCGTTCGCGTTGACCGCAGGGCATCGACCCGGACGTAGGGGTTGCGGGGGTGCACGAAGATTCGCTCATCCTCCTCGAGCCAGGCGTCCATTGCGGCCCACTCGAAGCGAACCGTGCCGCTGAGCCCCTCCACAGGGGAATCACGAAGGACCTTGGCGGCGCCTGGCCGGTGGGTGTCGCCGACGCGCAATCCGTGCAGGTCGAGTTCGCCGCGACGGCTGTGCTGACTGTGGCCCTCCGGGACCAGCAGGCCGGGGCGCACGTCAGCAAGCGGAATGTAATACTGCGGGTAGTTCTGCCATTCCCACACATATAGGGCGCGGGTGGTATCGAATACGGTCTCGCCAGCGAGCCAGGCGCGCACGCGCCGCGGGACCGGCTCGATATGGTTGACCTGGGCGATCATGGCTGGGTAGTCATTCACTTTGGGTGGCTCCTTTGCTCATCTTTGACCAGGGACGTGCCTACTCGATGATGGGTGCTCCAGGGCCCGGCGGTCCGGCGTGCCCGGACCAAGACGAGGCCGGACGCCTGTTGGCGAGCAGTCCGCAGGCCCGCCGATGGCGTGGCGTTCGCCCCGGCGGACACCACGGTGGCCAGCGCCGCCGAGGCGGCGACCGCCATGGCGGCGGCGGTCGCCAGCCACCACCGGCGTGTCGAGAGTTTCATCTGCTGTCCTCCTCCTCCGGCGGGGCCGGAACCTGGCCGGCCGCGACCTGTCGCCGCGCCCGTGCGGGGCCGGGCCTCTGCTCCAGCGTCAGGACTGCAAGCTTGTCGTCATGCAGTCGCTCATTGATGTCGGCGGGAGAAAGGGGTGTCCGCGGTGTTGGTGGGTCCCGCTTCGTCGATGCGGGCGCTCATCGGACACGCTTCACGGGCAGGATGGCGACGGCTCCGATGATGGCGCAGACCCCGGCCACCCCGTACAGCACCCCGTAGCTGCCGCTGCCGATCGCCTGGCTGGTTCGCATCCAGCGCGGATCTGACGACGGTCAGAGCAGCCCGGCAAGTGAGCAGACGTAACAAGGAGACGAGCCATGAAATCAGTGACATCCGCGGACGGCACCGTGATCGCCTACGAGCAGCAGGGCTCCGGCCCGGCACTGATCATCGTCGACGGCGCGATGAGTACCCGCGGCGGCAAGGCCGCGCTGCGTGCGCTGCTGGCGCCGCAGCTGACCGTATTCGGCTATGACCGCAGGGGCCGGGGCGGCAGCGGCGATACGCTCCCGTACGCGGTGGACCGGGAGATCGAGGACATCCAGGCGCTGATCGAGGTGGCCGGCCGGACGGCTGCGCTGTACGGTCACTCTTCCGGTGCGGCGCTCGCGCTGGACGCGGCGCTAAAGCTTGGCGGCAGCGTCAGCAAGATCGCCATGTACGAGGCGCCCTACAATGACGATCCCGCCGCCCGGCAAGCGTGGCGCCGCTACCTCGAGCAGCTGGCCGAGGCGCTGGCAGAGGGCCGCCACGGTGACGCGGTGGCATTGTTCATGGCCTACGTCGGGACCCCGGCCGAGCAGATCGACGGCATGCGTCAGCAAGACTTCTGGCCGGCCATGGCGGTGCTGGGGCCCACCCTGGCCTATGACCACACCGCCATTCTCGGCAAGGACGCGGCCGTGCCGGTCGAGCGAGCGGCCCGGCTGTCCGTGCCGGCGCTGGTGATGTACGGAACGGCCAGCTTCCCGTTCATGGCCGAGACCGCCCGGAAGCTGCGGCAGGCGATGCCGCATGCCGAGCTGCGCGCCCTAGAGGGTCAGGGGCACGATGTCAGCCCGGCCGCTCTCGCCCCGGCGCTGCTGGAGTTCCTGACCCAGCCACCACCTCAGCCGCGGCATTAAGGGCCGCCGGAACCGCCAGCGTCGGCCGTGAGCCAAGCGCCGTGACAGGCTTGCCCCGGCACCATGTGAGGGCTTACACCTGGAACCGCCATGTCCTGCATGCGCATTGGGTGTTAATCCCCTATGGATTAATTTACAGTAAGCCTGCCACCAAGCATAATTGCAAAACCGGCAAAGATCAGAATTAGTTATGGTCCAGCAGCAAGTCGGCAGGGCTGGCGAGGATATCCGCGGGCTCAAGGCGCATGAGATCATCCCGGGTCCAGCTGCGGTCCAGGTCAGAGGAAAGACGATGCGCGTGCCGGAGCCGGGCACGCTCCAGTTCGTTGCGGACGCTGCGGGCGTTGGCGAATCGCGGCTGCTGTATCCGGTGCGTGAGGTAGTGACGAAACGCCGCCTCCGCCTCCTCGGAGAGGTAATAGCGCGCCTGCTCCAGCATCAACCGCCCAATGGCCACCAGCTCGCCTATTTCGTAGGCGGCGAAATCGAGGTGGTGAGCGATCCGGGAACTCATCCCGGGGTTAGACCCGAAGAAGTCGTCCATCCGGTCTTTATAGCCCGCGAGGATTACCACAAGCTTGTCGCGCTCGTTCTCCATCACCTGAAGCAGGATGTCGATCGCTTCCTGGCCGTAGTCCAAAGAGTCCCCAGTCCGGTAGAGGTAGTACGCCTCGTCGATGAACAGGAGCCCGCCCATCGCCCGGTCAAGGACCCGCTTGGTCTTCGGCGCGGTCTGCCCGATGTACTCGCCGACCAGGTCGTCGCGCATGGCGTGCACCAGCTGTCCCTGCTCTAGGTAGCCGAGCCGGTGCAGCAGGTCAGCCATCCGCAGCGCCACGGTGGTCTTCCCGGTGCCCGGGGGGCCCGGTGAAGCACATGTGCAGGTTCGGCCGGGGTGCCTCGAGGCCGAACCTTCGCCGTGCGCGGTCAACCAGGAGCAGCGCCGCGATCTCCTGTACTTTCTTCTTCACCGGAAAAAGACCGACCAGGTCGCTTTCGAGGGCAGCGAAGACCTCGTCGATGTCCGCCGCCCTGCGCTCGGCGGCGAAGGTGACCGTCGCGTCCGGAGGCAGCAACACGGCTCGGCGCTCGCTCCTCCGGGGCCGCAAAACGCGGGGGCGTTGCGCCGCCAGCATGCGTCCCGTCTCCTCGTGACCAGCCGTCTTCTCAGTAGCCTTCCCGGTTGACCGGAATCCCATGATCGCCGACACCACAAGGCCGCCGAAAACGATAAGGCTGACGCTGTCGAAGAAGATCTGAGAGTTCATGAGCGGTCAGGGGCGCGGTGCCCCGCCCTCCTCCAATCCCTGCATGCTCGCACCGACAGTACCCAAGTTGCCAGTCCCAGTTCAGACCCGCCAGGTATCGTTCGTCGCCGGCTCCTATTTCCTTCATCTCACAGAATGCCGCCGACGCCCGGCCGACAACGATGGTGGGTCTGCTCACCTCATTGAACCCGGCCGCGGCGAAAGCGCTGCGACTGCCGACGTGGATGGCGCGCGTTCCGCGGGCCGCCGGGGCGGACGTCCAGGAGGCGGTAGCAGAGCCGGTTCTCGAACAGGCGGGGACGGTCCAGGTCGCGGACGGCGCGGTGATACCTGGTGTAGGGGCGCCCTGGTGAGGCCAGGGGCCGCAGCGGCCGGGTCTCGGCGTGCTGGCCGGTGACCACGGGCGCTGGCGCGCTGTCCTGCCACGCCAGCTGGACGCCTGTCAGGTCCGCCGGGGCTGCCAGCCGCCAGCTCGCGGGCATGAGGATGCCGGTGGAGCCCAGCCGGGCCGGGGGCGGGTAGAGGCTGCTGACCAGCTGCGTGAGCTCGGGCATCGGGGACCTGAGACGGCGGCTCGGGGGTTCCGCGCTCGCGTGGACGCGCTGGAGGCGGCGGTTCAGTTGCCGCCGGGCAGGACGAGCCGCTCGACGCGGGCGAGCCGTTCGGCGAAGCGCGGCGCGCTGACTACGGGGCAGAACCGCCAGTTCGGTACCGCCGTCGGCAACTACCGTCATGATTCCGACCCCGACCAGAACGGCGGGTCCGGTGCCCTTGTCGCGCCGGGCCCTCCACCACGTTCGGTAACCCGCCACCCTGCGCCCGTATCGGGCGCGCCGGATGGATTGTGACCAGGAACCTTCACGGCCTAGGCCTGGGCCAAGGCGGGCCCGGCCGAAGATAGGGCAACTGCCCGATGCGGCCGCCGGGGCCTTACCGCGAACCTGCACGAGATGGGGCCGGGACCGGCCCTGAACTCGCGGAGGAAGCGATGCATCCCTACGTAACTCAGGCCCTGGCCGCGGAGCGGATCAGCGGCTGGCAGCAGCAGGCAGCGCGGACGCGGCTGGCCAGGCAGGCACGCCGGGCCCGGCGCGGCCGGATGTCGGCCGCTGACAGGCTGCCGCCACTGCACAGCCACCCCATTCCGACGGCTCAGCTGGTGACAGGCCGGGGCGACGTTGCCGAAGGGCGGCCGGGCGCGGCTAATGAGCGTCGGCCGGCGGGCACGCGAGCGGCGTGACGTGACGCTCACAGCCGGGCGCGGGCCTGGGCGCCCTCAGCTGACCCGGGGCCACGTCACAGAAACGGAGGCGGCCCGATGCTAGATACCGGATTCCCGCGCGCAGACGCCGAGAACGACTTTGCCCGGGCCAGGCGACACCAGGTCCTGGCCGCGCTGACCCATCGCCTGCGCCACCAGCCCCATGACATTGTCCGCCTCCTGCGGCTTGATGAGGTCACCGGCGCGGTCGGCTGGCGCGGCGAGCGGCACCTGGGCCTGCAGACGATACCGCTGGACACGATCGCCGGCACGGCCGGACAGCGGCACGACTTCGACCGGCACTTTCGGCCCACCACGAACCGGGTACGGGAACGCTGGGCGCAGCTGGCGCTGGCGCAGCGACGCGGTGCGGCGATCCCGCCGATCGAGGTCTACCGCGTCGGCGGCCTGCACTTCGTCAGCGACGGCCACCACCGGGTATCCATCGCCGCCGCGACCGGCCAGCAGACCATCGACGCCTACGTGACTGAGATACTCACCACCGAACCGCCCAGCCGCACAACGCCCCCGGCGAGCCAGCTCGCCGGCTGCCCGGCGTGATCACAGGAGTGCTGCCCGCGGACGCTGCACCGGGGTCGGCAGGAAGACCACGTCGTCGATCGTGATCTGGTTGCCCCGGTAGGTGACCGGCTCACAGGGCTTCCTCGGCCAGCCGAATCTACGCCGGGCCTTGCGGGCGTCAACGTCGTTCCTCGCGCTGCGCGCTGCGGGCGCTGCACGTTGACCCTGCCGTGGCACCGGCGTTCACTGGCAGCTACCAGGAAGCGGCAGCAGAACGCCAAGCCCTGCCCGGCTGGGCACCGATGAGCGCGGTGAAGCGTCTAACTCCCAAAGAGAAGAAGCCCGGGCCTGGCCTCGCGGCGGCCTGGGCGCCGGCGCCGGAAGGGAGGATGCCGCCATGGGGGCAGCCGGGCGACCTGGGCCAGCGGGCACCGTGGCGCTTAGGTGGGCTATGCACAGTCCGGCGCGGGTTCGCCCCGCGGTGAGGGTCGCCGCCGCGGCGGCAGTCCTGGCAGCGCTGGCCTCGTGCGGTCATGCCCGGTCTGCCGCAACCTCGTTTCCGGGCCGGGGAACGCCGCACAGAAATGTGCAGGCCCATGGGTTCGGCGTGCCTGCTGACGCAGACGCAGTGTTTAACTGGGTTTCGGTCAACGGGCTGAACGGCGTCGCTGCGGTGTCCGCGCATAGCGTCTGGGCGGTGGGCTCGGCTGCAACCGGCAAACCGCTCATCGAGCACTGGGATGGCCGGGCCTGGAGGCAGGTGCCAAGCGCCAGCCCGCGCGGCGCTACGGAAAGTCTGCTTAACGCGGTCGCTGCCACCGGGTCATCAACTGCGTGGGCGGCCGGGTACTACAACACCGGCAAAACGATCAAGACCCTGATCGAGCGGTGGAATGGCCGCGGCTGGGCGCAAGTGGCCAGCCCCAGCCCGGGCGGCGTGCATGGCAGTCTCCTGCTGGGCGTCGCCGCCGCGGGGTCATCGACTGCCTGGGCGGTCGGGTACTTCAGCACCGGCAAAACGATCAAGACCCTGATCGAGCGGTGGAATGGCCGCGGCTGGGCGCAGGTGACCAGCCCCAGCCCGGGTGGCTCGGACGCCCGCCTGGATGGCGTCGCGGCTGCTGGCAAGTCCAGCGCCTGGGCGGTTGGCTCCTACTTCGGCCCTTCGATGAGGCCGCTGATCGAGCGGTGGAATGGCCGGGCCTGGAAGGTTGTGACCAGCCCGAACCCCGGAGGCTGCTGCAACGCCTTGAACGCGGTGACCACCGTAGGCGAGTCCGGGGCCTGGGCGGCGGGCAGCACCGGCAAAAAGTTCGACGAGGCCCTGATCGAGCGGTGGAATGGCAGGGCCTGGAAGCAGGTGACCAGCCCCAGGCCGGCTGGCTCGCGCGGCAGCAACTTGACGGCCATCGCCGCCCGCTCGCCCGCAGACGCCTGGGCAGCCGGCTACTACTTCGCCGACACCCACGTCGACCCGGCGGTCTTCACGCTGATCGAGCGGTGGAATGGCCGGGCCTGGAAGCAAGAGCCCAGCCCAAACCCGGGCGGGTCGGCCGTTCACCTGCCCGATCAGAGCCTCCTGCAGGCAGTGTGCGCGGTCTCGTCGTCGCAGGCCTGGGCGGCAGGTTCCTACAGCTCCGGCAACCCGCACGGAAAGATCTTGATCGAACGCCGGACCGGCGGGACCTGGTCGCAGGTGCCCGCAGGGCGCTAGGAAACCATTCGCACACCACTGGCACGTCAACCATCAGCTGGACCTAGGCACACCAACCGCGGACACTCAGGTTGCCCAGCCCCGCGAGCAACTTCACGGCCGAGGCGCACCGTCCCCGGCTTCGGGCGAACCCAAGGGTTCTTCCGGCACACAAGGGATGAGCATCCTTCAGTTCGCGTCCCAGATCCTTCAGTTCCACTGAACTCTTGGGATTCCCGGGGTCCGGGGAAGAACCGCGCAGGAATTAGCGGTAGCGCTCTGGCTGTGGAGATCCGGAACCCTTGAGGCTGTTCTGAGGCGCGAGGTGGCGGCCGATCCGGTTACCTGGCCGCGCCTGCTGCCGGGGATCGCTGGAGGGTGCGGTAGACGGTGCGCGGGAGACGGTGAACACCTCGGCGAGGTCGGCGATGGTGTACTCGCCGGTGCCGGCCATCCGCGCCAGCTCGCGCTGCTGCCTGGCCGACAGCTTCGGCTGCTTGCGCGGGCATCGGGCACCGACCGGGCGAGCCGGTCAAGTTTCGGTACCACGAGCGTGTCGCTGGCGCGGACGGCGGCCAGGGCCTGGTCCAGGCCGGGGCGCTTGCGGTTGGTGCCTGTCAGCCCGTGGTCGAGATAGATGCGCTCTTCCGCGACGCCGAGCTCGTGCAGGCCCAGCGGCTCTTCGGTGACCCCGGCTACCTGCTGCGTATCGTCACCACCGGCCTAGCGGCTCCGTCCGGTGAGAATCTGAGCGCGCATCCGGTCCGGTCAAGTACTGGTCAGCCTGCTGCCAGGCGGTGCTGGTAGGCGTACCGGACGGCCTGGGCGCGGTCGCGGGCTCCTGTCTTGGCGAAGATCCGGTTGATGTGGGTCTTTACCGTCGCGTTGGTGAGATAGAGCCGCTGGGCGATCTCGGTGTTGCTCAGGCCGGAGGCGAGGAGGGTGAGCACCTCGACCTCGCGTACGGTGAGCCCATCGGGCGGTTCGTGGCCGGGGCCGGCCGGGTCCGCGGGCGGCGGCTGGCTGGTGACCGCGGCCACGAGGCGTTCCTGGACGGCGGGGTCGAGATGGGTCTGGCCGGCGTGGACCGCCCGGATCGCGGTTTCGATCTGCTCGGCGCTGGCATCCTTGGTCAGGTAACCCCGCGCTCCGGCCTGCAGCGCGGACACGATCACGTCCTGGTCGGCGTAGGTGGTCAGGACCAGCACCCGGGCGGCCGGCAGCCGCTCCCGCAGGTCCGCCGTCGCGGCGATGCCGTCGACCCCCGGCATGCGCAGGTCCATCAGGACCACGTCCGGGCGGTGAGCCTCGGCGAGCCGTATCGCCTCGGCTCCGTCACAGGCCGTGCCCACGACCTGGACATCGTCGATGAGCGCCACCAGCATGCTCAGCCCCTCGCGCACGACCCGCTGATCATCGGCGATCAGGACCCGGATCGTGCCCGGCTCAGGTGCTGCCGTCACGCGGGCACCTCCAGCTCGACCAGCCACCCGTCGGCTGTCGGCCCGGCCCGGGCGGTGCCGCCCGCCCGGTGGGCTCGCTCGCGCATCGCCGTCAGGCCATGCCCGCCGCCCGCATCGGCGAGGAGGGGAGATCCGGGCTCCGCGGCCGGGCCGGGACTGGCAGCTGATGGGCGGGCGTGGTCTTCGACGGTGACCAGGGTGCGGCCGGCCTGGTAACTCACGGTGACGGCGGCGGGCGCGCCGGGCGCGTAGCGGGCGATGTTGGTCAGCGCCTCCTGGGCGCCGCGGAACAGGGCCAGGCTCGCCTCCGCGGGCAGCGGCCGGCTCGTCCCGTCGATCCGCAAGGTGGCATCTGCCCCGGTGTCGCAGCGGAAACCGTCGACGAGGGCACCCAGCTGGTCCAAGGTGGGCAGCCGGTCGCCGCGCAGGACACCGACGGCTTGCCTCGCGTCGGCCAGTCCCGCCTTGGTCAGCTCGGCTGACCGCTCGATCGTGGCGCGCAGGCCAGTGCTGACCCCTTCCCGGCCGGCGAGCTTGCGGGCGCCCTGAAGCTGGATGGCCAGGCCGGACAGCGAGTGGGCGAGCACGTCATGCAGCTCGCCGGCGATGCGGCTGCGCTCGGCCAGCGCGGCCGCGGCGGCCTCAGCCTCGCGTGCGTCCCGGAGCTGGGCCATCAGCAGTTCGGTGCGGTCCTGGCTCTCCCGGCCGCGCCGGAGGAACTGGCCGATCACCGCCAGCAGCAGGCATACCAGCGTCGCGGTGATGGCCGACTGGACCGGCTGGATCGCCGCGGTCAGGCCGACGGCCAGGGCGAGCGCGGCCGTGATCGCTGCCGCCGCGGCGGCGGCCGGAGCGGGCGGGAGCCTGACCGCCGCGATCCAGACTCCCACGGGCGCCGCCAGCTCGACCGGCCCGTGCTGCTGCAAGGCGGCCAGCGCCACCCCGGCCCCGCCGATCAGCCCGATCACGACGGCCTGCGCGGCCAGGCCGCGCCGCGCCCAGCCGACAGTTACCGCGGTCGCGACCGCTGCCGCGTATACGGCCAGGGCAAGTGTTACGCGCAGGCCAGCGCCCTGCAGACCCGGCGCGGGATGGGCTTGCACACTCGCCGTCACAACGATCGCGATGAACGCCCAGCCCAGCGGCCACAGCGCCTGCCGCTGGCGGTCACCGCGCTCGCGGGCCCAGGCCGGCTGACCGGTGATCTGGTGCGCGATGCTGAAGCGCCCGATCGCCGGGCCGGCGCCGTGCGTAGCGGCGAACACGAAGGCCATCCGGCCCCCGACCCCGGCGACCCACATGCTGGCCGCCAGCGCGTCGGCGCGGCCCAGCGGCCGGCCGTCGGCACCGCGGCGCAGCCGGGTGGCCAGGCCGCCGACCGCGCCCATGGCCGCGCCGGCCGACACGCCGAGCAGCTCCAGCGCGATGTCGTTGCCGCCGCCCGGCACCGAGTGCAGGAACATGACAGCGGCGGCGCCCACGGCCAGCACCGGGACGGCCAGGGCCCGCAGGTCAAGGGAGTGCTCGCGGATCTGGCGGACGACCATCAGGACGAGGATTGCGTTGATCACGTACATGTTGATGTTCATGCCGTCAGCGTGCCGCGCGGCACCCATCCGGGGCGTCAGCCCACGGGTGGGAGTCCGGGTTGACACCGATCTCCACCCACGGGCTGACCCAGGCCGCAAGCGCTCCAGGTGCATCGACCCCGCGCATGCCAGGGCAGCGGAACTCTTCGGGGCCAAGGCGGTCGGCCGTTCCCCTCCAGTCACGCGCAAGCTCTGCTCCAAGCGGTCCCGGCCTACGGGGCTGGGCTCGCAGCCAGGGGCAGCGCCGGGCCGGTCAGCGCGGCCCGAGCCTGGTCTGCCCGTCGAGCAGTTCCCTTGCGATGTCCAGGTGACCGGCATGTCGCGCGGTCTCCTCGATCATGTGCAGGACGACCCAGCGCACGTCCGGCGGTTCGTTGTCCGGGTCGCCGTGCTTGCCGCGTGGCCGCGCCGACAATGGCGTCACCGCCAGCACCGCGTCCGATTGCGCGCACTGGTCACGGTAGAAGGCGATGATCTCCGCCGAGGGCAGGTCACTGACGAACGCTGCCGTCGGGTCATAGGGGGGCAGGTCCTCGTCTCCGGGCGGCGGCTCGGGTTCTGCGCCGGCCACGACTGCCTGGAACCAGTGCCACTCGGCGCCGCCCAGGTGGTCGACCAGCCCGGCCGGCGTCCAGCCCGACGGCACGATCGAGCGGTGCCACGCCTCCTCGTCCAGCCCCGCCACGATGGCAAGCACCGCTTCGCGCTGCGCATGCAGGAAGGCCAGCAGCGCCTGGCCCTCCGTGTCCTCAATCCGATTGCCGGTCATGTCCAATCCTCCTGCTAGATCGGTCACTGTCCCAGGGATCGCGTTCGCGGGCCAGGGCCTGTGGCTGACGCGGATATCAGCAGCAACAGGCTCGGTCATGTTCGTTCCTCCCGGATGACGCCGGCCGTCTTGGCTGGCCTGCCTGGGGGAAATGACGGTGGGGCGCTGCCTGACTGGACGCTGCGCCCATCGGGGAAGACAGGGGGCTGGCTAGGCGATGTTGGCCGCCAGGTCCTGATAAGGGTAACAACATACTTGACTCACCCAGGGTCCCTTGTCCTTGATCAGCGGACGAAGATGCCCCGGCCGATGACGGTGTGCACAAGGCCCTCGGAGCGCAGCACCTCGACGGCTTTCTTCACGGTGCCGACCGCCACGCCGTAGCGCTGGGTAAGGGTGCGCTCGCTGGGGACCGGCCTGCCGGGGCGAAGCTCACCGGATTCGATCTGGGCGCGAAGGATGGCCGCAAGCTGCCGGTACACCGGCTCGGCCCCCTCGTGGTCGATCTCGTCCATGTGATCAAGTATCTAGCCTTGGCTAATGCTGATCACTCAGCGCTAGCCATAGCTAGTCATGGCTAGCTAGTATGTCCGCATGTCTGAACTTTTCCCTGGCTTAGCGGCCTTACTGCACAGCTACGGCGAGCACTGGGAGATCCAGCAGGAACACGAGAGCGGTGTCTGGACCGCAGTCTGCCGCCCGACCGCGACCGCGCTCCATGTCCTCGTCGCGTATGACCTCTCCGGCCTTGCCGCCAAGCTTGAAGCCGCGCGGTCAGGCGACCACTGACCGCCGTCCCCGGCCAGTCATGTATGCCACGTAGGCAAGTAGACGCTGGTAGATACCGTGGCTACGATGTCATCCCCGGCATCGCGGAGGAGGGAACAGCCCCAGATGGACGCCAACACCGCTCTAGCGCTGGAATACCAGGGCAACTACGGGACTGCCAGGGGGGATCTGGACGTCCTTGATCTCGTGAACGATCCCAGCGCTAACGGCGTTTGCCGCGTCCTTCGTCCGCTGCTCCCGGAAGAGGGCGACGGCCTCGGCATGGTTGAGCTTCGTGCGCTGCTCGATGATGGAGCCGATGCGTAGCTCGTCGGCGTCGAGGCCGTCGAGGCGCTCCCGGAGCTGTTTCGCGTCAAGCTGGAGTTGAGCGGCGGCCGGCTGGAATACGGCAGCTACGCCGTGGAACATGAACGTTGAGTGCGGGCACGCGTAGCGCTCTTCTCCTGCTAGGAACACGGCGTTGCCGATCGAGTCAACGTTGCCGACATTGTGCGTCACAAGCTTGACCGGGAGCGCTCGCAGCACGTTGTAGAGGTTGATCCCGTTCATCACGGCACCCCCTGGCGTCGAGAGCAGGAGGTTGATCTCCGTCGCTCTCTTGGTAACGCAGTCCGCCATGACGGCTATCAGCGACTCTGTGGTGTGCGCGTTGATCTCCGCGGAGAACGAGACGTAGAACGCCTGTGTCCGGTTAGGGGTGCTGGGGCGCTGGGCAGCTGCCACGGTGTTACTCCTTCTGGACTTCGCCGCTTGCGGGTTATACCGTGACCGTGCCGTTCCTTGTAGGCACGCTGGTCACGGTCGCGCCCTCGGCGGGACTCGGACCCGCAGTGATCCGGCTTACGAAGCCGGCGCTCTATCCCTTGAGCTACGAGGGCAACGGCTGGCGGGAACGGGTAGGCGCCCGTTCCCGCCGTGGTGTGAGCCCCGGTGCCTTCCCTGCCACGGGAAACCTCAGACACCGGGGCTTTTCACGTCGTCATACGGTCACCCCTGCCTCTGCGCTCGCGTCGGCACCCTCTTCGAGTGCCTCCAGGTCTCGGATGATCTCCCGGAGCTTGGCGAACTTGGCATCGGGGAGATCAAGCCACCGCACTTCAACGATGACGGTGACCTTGCCGGGGTTGCCCAGATTGACGATGCGCGTCTCTGCGCCTACCGCACGAGGCGGAGCGGCGCTAGGGTCACGGTGATCCTCGTGGAAGGCGGCCTGCTCCGCTGGCTTCTCCTTAGCCTTCCTCTCCGAGGGAGCGATGCGAGACGGAGCCTTCGGGGGCTTGAAGAATGCGCTGACGGGTAGCTGGAGGTCGTCTGCGAGTGCCAGGTAGAAGATCACTGCGCGTCGCAAGGTGCTGCCGTTGAAGCCGCGCCGGCTGAAGCTTTCCCACAACATCTGGGCGGTGGCGTTCTGTGTGGCCAGATCTATCTGCTCCCGGTAGAACTCTCCCGCCCAGGACTTCAGGACCGCTTGGCGTGACTCAGGACCGCGAACCGCGACACGCAGGCGCTCCGTGACGTTGCTGTTGTCGTCGATCAACCCGATAGTCTTGAGGCTGGCGATGAGCAATAGCTGCACGCTACCGGCGTAGTTGTCGAGGAACGGCCGGTCGATCCGGGGCGGGACCGCACCGCCCCCGATCTTGTTGTCGAGGAAGTTGATCAATGTCGCATAGGACATGTACGGAGCCTTCCACGAGTCCTCCTGCGCGTCGTCGCTAGTCATGGCGAGTCCTAAGCTCTAGGGAGTACACGTTCGCAGTACATGCTGTCACGGATGGCGTACACGCACAACCGACTCGTCCAGATTGTGCTTGACTAACCTTGAAAAGTCCTGCCTCAGGCCCTCAAGCTGGGGTTATGCAGACCAGTGAGATCACGCCAGGTACGCCGGTTGTCATCACGGACGCTTCCGGCACGGAGATCAGGACTCGCGCACTGAGCGGAGTCGAGACCACCGGGCACAATTTCCCGGTGGTCTGGGTTGAAAGGCCGCTGAAAGACGGCAGCACTGAACCCGCCCCTTGGCCGCTTGAAGCGGTGCGGCCAGCATGAGCGCTGACCGGGGCGAGGATGAGGCCACCGAGCGGCCAGACGGGGACGCACTGGCCCGGTTCACCAAGCTCGTCCGGAAGCTGGTTCAGGTGCCCAGGCACGAGATCGACGCCGAGCAAGCCAAGGAGAAGGAGCGCAAGGAGCGCGAGCGCCGGGACTAGCTCTTGCCGGTCAGCCCCGCGTAGGTGAGCCGTCGTCCGGCAACCGTGCTCACCACGGCGAGGAACCTGCCGAGGTCGTCAAGGTCGCGCTCGTTGAAGGTGAACATTCGCTCGTCCAAATACCTGAATAGGTGGAACGGCGCGGCGCTCACATAGGTCCCGTGCAGACCGCGCTTGAGCAGGCTCCAGAAGTTCTCGACGCCGTTGACGTGGATCTTGCCCTCGACGTACTTCTCGGCATGGTCGACGACCTCATGCACGTAATCGTGCTCCAGCCCCGAGTAGGAGCTAAGCGCGTCGGAGTAGACGATCGCGCCCGTCTCGACGTTCTCGCGGATGCCGGCCTGGAGGGTGGCGCGCCTCGTGTCGGACACGACCTTGGCGCGCATCTCGCCGCCGCGCTCCATGATGCCGGTCACGACGGTCTTGTCCTTGCCGCCCGTGCCGGTGATCCTGCGCTCGCGGATGTGCTTGTGCATGTTGCGGGCCTTGCCGCCCACGAAGGTCTCATCGACCTCGATCACGCCGTCGAGCTTGGCGAAGGTGCCCGTCTGCATGGCCAGCCTGATCCGGTGATTCACGAACCATGCCGACTTCTGGGTGATCCCGAGCGACCGGTCCATCTCGTGTGACGAGACGCCGTTCTTCGAGTTGGCGATGAGCCAGATCGCGGGTAGCCACGTGTCCAGGCCAAGCGGCGAGTCTTCGAAGATTGTCCCGACCTTGACTGAGAACTGCTTCTTACACTCGCGGCACTTCCAGATACGTCGGGTCGTCAGGAACGAGTGGCGGATACCGCCGCAGCGCGGGCAGACCGGCTTGCCATCCGGCCACCGGAGCGTAGCCACGAAGGCGAGTGCCACGTCCGGGTCCGCGAAGTAGCGCACCGCCTCAAGGAGCGTTCGCGGCTCGTGGGTTTCTGACATAACCCCAGGCTATCGGCAGGGTCCGACAATCTGGGTGAGTCAAGTATGTCGTTACCCTGATAAGGGGGGACGAGCTCGGCCCATCGCGCCTCGGTGTCGCCGCGCTCACGCCCGCCCAGGTAGGCGGCGAGGTTCTCGGCGTGGATCTGCCACCCGGCCCCGTAGAAGGCGATCTTGTCTAGGGGCATGCCCTGGACCTCGATGACCAGGATGGTGTGGTCGCCGTCGGCGGTCAGCGTGGCCTCGAGGGTCTCGTCGAACGGCGGCACGCCGTTGCCCTTGCGCCAGGACTCGTCGGTCTCCCTGGTCGTCACCACCAGCCGGCGCGGGGGCTCGCACGCTACGATGCGCCCGGTGCTTTCGATGTCATCGGCTTCGACGTAGGTGCGGAACTGTCCGCCGGGGCGCAGGTCGCCTTCTACCTGTGCGTGCCAGCGGGCCAGGCGGCCGGGATCGGTGAGTGCCGACCACAGGTCGTCGATATTGGTGTGGTAGCGGTCCTCGATGCGCACGACGCCGTTGCCGTCTGCTGATCGCAGGTTGCCCAGGATGCGGGTCTCCGGATGTGCGTTGCTGGTCATCTGGTGCTCCTTCGTTCGCGTTTCCCCGGGCTATCTTGGTGCGAAGGATGCGGTCGTTCAGTCAGGACGGCCGGGTTCCGTCCGGCTCATTCGGTGAGGACTATCCATTGTCGGCCGTCGATGAGTTCACGTGCCGCGTCGAGGTGACCGGCGTGGCATGCCGTTTCAGCGATCACATGCAGCAGGATCGTGCGCAGGTCGTCGAGCCGCCAGCTGCCAAACAGGTCCTCAGGCCACCACGCCGGTGCGCTGTCAAGGGAGGTGGCGGCAATGATGGCGTCGGCAAGCTCTATCTCCCGCCTGTAGGCGTCCAGGACCGCGGTGGCCGTCAAGTCCGCAGGAACCTGCCATGCGTTATCCGGCTCGTCCTCTGGCATCGGCTCGCCAGCGACGACGACACGGAACCAGAACCGCTCG
>Ga0070698_100001516_pt1 | contig 25740 bp, 18 predicted proteins | sample KBSK1502metaG_FD_65477 | JGI IMG/M metagenome (GOLD analysis project Ga0070698, IMG submission 65477) | Corn, switchgrass and miscanthus rhizosphere microbial communities from Kellogg Biological Station, Michigan, USA - KBS K1-50-2 metaG | ecosystem: Host-associated > Plants > Roots >... | reverse complement strand
ATTCCGAACAGCAGTCCGCCGACCCCCCACGCCAGCATCACGTACAGGTCGTTGGCGTGCAGGCCCGACCCGCTCACCTGGAAGAACGACCCGATCATCGCGTCCGCGAAATGCCGAACGGGAAAGATCTTGCCCACCACGTCGATCCAGCCGGAGGGGTTCTCCAGTGGGATGAAGACGTTCGAGATGAACAAGAGCGGCAGGATGGTCCCGTTTACGACCGCGGGCGCGGCGTCGGCGTTCGGGATCACAGCGGTGACCGCGACGCCTAATGCGCTGAAGACCGCCGCGCCGACGACCAGGGTGAGCGCGAACGCCGGCAGGGTGCTGGTCGGAAGCGTCGCCCCGTAGAACACGGCCCCGAACGCCGCGCAGATCACGACGAGGACGATCGCCATCGCGACCGCGTGGGCGATGCGCGCGAACATGTACGCCCAAACCGGGAGCGGAGAGCCGTGGATTCGCTTCAACGCGCCGAGATCCCGCGAGGCGCTGAGCGAGATCGCGATGTTCGTGTAGCAAGCGTTGATCACCGAGAAGGCGGCGATCGCCGGCACGTAGAACGTGGCGACCCGCACCGTCGTTCCTGGCGCGACCTGGATGTGACCGTTGCCGAAGATCACGGTGAAGATCACCAGGAACATGAGCGGGAAGATCAGCGTGAAGAAAAGCGCGGCCGGATTGCGGACGAACGCCTTGTTGATGTACCAGACCTGGCGGAACGCGAGCCCAAGATCTCTCATGCGGTCGCTCCAGGCGTTTCGGCTTCCCTCGTGATCTCGAGGTAGACGTCCTCCAGCGACGGCCGCGTCACCTGCAGCCCCTCGAGCGCCACGCCGTTCTGCACCGCCCACGACGTCAGCTCGTAGAGCTTCTGGGTCGGGTCCTTCGTAACCAGCTCGATTGCGTCGCCGTCGACATGCGCCTGGGCGCGCACCGCTTCTGGCAACGTTCCCGCGTGGCGGAACCGAATAATGGTGTCCGCCTGCTGCCTGCCCATCAGCGACTCGGGCGTCCCCTCGGCCACTATCTTCCCGGTCGCGATTATCACGATCCGGTCGGCCAGGAACTGAACCTCGTCCATGGAGTGCGAGGTCAAAAAGATGGTCTTGCCGAGCCCGGCGAGACCCTTGATCACGTCCCAGGCATTGCGCTTCGCGCCGGGATCGAAGCCGGTGGTCGGCTCGTCCAGGAAAAGCACCCGCGGGTCTCCGGCGAGCGCGATCGCGACGTCAAGCCGCCGCTTCTGGCCACCGGACAGCCTCGTCACGCGCGTCATCGCCTTGTCCTCAAGGCCCACCTGACGGATGACCTCGTCCCGCCCACGCGGCCTGGGGTAGTAGCCGCGAAACATGTCGACTGTCTCGCCCACCGTCAGATAAGGGTCGACGCCGGTCGTCTGCAGGACTATGCCCATCTGGTCTTTGAGCCCGCGGTCACCCGAAGCCGGGTCGAAGCCGAGGACCGAGACGCGGCCGCCGTCGCGTCGTCTGAACCCCTCGAGGATCTCCACGGTGGTCGTCTTCCCGGCGCCGTTCGGGCCAAGGAGGGCGAAGACCTCGCCTTCGGCCACCTTGAAGCTGATCCCTCGAACTGCCTCGACGGGACCGTACGACTTGCGCAGGTCCTCGACCTCCACCGCATCGACTGCCATCTAGCCCTCGGCCTGCCACATCCTGTCTGACACCTCGCAGCCGAACGCGTCCAGGTGGCGGGCGCAGAACTCGTCGCGCGTGTATCCGTGCTCGATCGTGCCGACGTGCTCGACGGCGTAGGTCGCCGCAAGCGACGCCACCCGGCCGGCCTCGGCCAGCTCGAGCCCGCGCAGCAACCCCGCGACAAGGCCCGCCCGGTACGCATCGCCGGCCCCCGTCGGATCGGCCTCACGCTTCGCAGGCGCGGCAGGCACGTCGACCGAGCCGTCGCGCGTGGTGATGCGCGAACCGTGGCGTCCCAGGGTGGTGACCACCATCTGCGCCAACTCCAGAAGCCCGTCCATGTCGCGCTTCGTCCGCTCCTGGATCAGCTCGAGCTCGTAGTCGTTGCCGATCACGATCCACGCACCATCGGTGCTGTCGGTGACGTCAGCGCCGTCCATCATCGGCAGCTGGTGCGCGGGGTCGAAGACAAACGGAACTCCCCGCTCGCGGCATTCCCTGACCAGGCGCTTCATGGCGCCAGGATCGTTGGGGCCGATGATCACCGCGTCGAGGTCCGTGGGGCCGTCGTCGAGGCCGAGCATCGCCGCCTTCCACATCGCGCCGCCGTAGTAGCCGGTCAGCTGGTTGTCGTCCATGTCGGTCGTGGTGAACCCGGTGGCGCTGATCTCGCCGTCCAGCAGGCGCAGCCCGCGACAGTCGATGCCCTGCGCGACCAGCCAGTCCCGGTACTCGGCGGCGTCGCTGCCGGCGGTGGCGAGCACAGCCGCCGGGTGACCCAGCAGCGCCAGGTTGTACGCGTAGTTCCCGGCCACGCCGCCTCTCCGCTTCTGCAGGTCGTCGACGAGAAAGCTCAGGTTCAGGATGTGGGTCTTGTCGAGAAGGATGTGGTCTTTGAATCGACCCTTGAAGGTGAGGATGTAGTCGTACGCGATCGATCCCGTGCAGAGGACCACGTGGCGAAATCTACCCGAATGTAGAGAGGCGCCCCATCTGGGGCGCCTCTTCGCTTATCGGTCGGGTTAAGCCGCTCGGCGGCGAGAGCTGCGCCGGCGCGCCGGCTTCTGCTCTGCCGGGCGCGGGTGGCTCAGCTCGCTCGCCTGCTCCAGCCGGGTCGCGGTGCGGGCGATCGTCTTCAACGAACCGTTGAAGGCCTTCAGCGTTCGCTTGGCGACGCCGCCAAGCACGTCCTGGCGCCGGGCCTGGACCTTGACCACCTGCAGGCCCTTGATCGCGAGCTTCTCGGGCAGCCGCTCGTTGACCTCGAGGCCGAAGACGACGAACCTGTCCGGGATCAGCGCGTTCAGGCGCCTGTTGATCCTGCGAACGGCCGGCGCGCCCTTGCGCTCCAGGTTGCGGACCTGGTTGCGAGCGGCACGCATCGGGTCGGAAGCAACCTCGGCCGCGGCCCGGGCCGCGCCCACGGCGACTTCCTCGACGGAGGTTGCGGTGTCAGAAAAATCGGTGCTCATGGCTCTCCTCACTGTCTTGATTATCAGGTTTCATGACGCAGTATAACGCATTGCGTCATAGGGCGTCAAGAAGTGGGTTTGAGCCTCTTGATGAGCTCCTCGGCGGGCGGTCCGAAGATGTCGTAATGGGCGACCTTGCGGTGTTTCTCGGGCTGGATCCACTCGGGTCGAAGCCCATGGAGCCTGCCCCACCTCTCGAGCTCAGGCCGCAGGCCGATCACATGAAGAAACGGTTTCTCGCGGCGGAACCCTCGGATGGTCGAGCCGTGATAGGAGTCGAAATTGCGATGGACGGCGATGCCGCCGGCCTCGGCGAAGGCGATCGCCTCTTTTATCTCGCGCCGCTCAAAGTACTTCTCTCGTGGCTGCCAACTGTTCATTCCTTTTCTGAATAACGGCACCTGAAGGTCGGCAGCCTCGATCCGTGGCCAGTCGCCAAACTGAAGTGGCAGTCTCGCGAGGAGGGCTGCGACCGCGACATCGCGCACGCCGATCTCGTGAATCGCAATCGGGCGTGACGGGGTAGCGAGGCGTGCATATGGTCCAGTTGCGACCGGACCCCAGTCGTAGCCAAAGATGCCTCGACGGGCCGGCTCGATCCAGAACGAGAAGTCCCCGCCCGACGGGACGTTGGTGGCGGCGCCGACGATAGGCAGAGCATCGAGCTTGTCGATGCCGCGGTCAACCTCCTCGTGCTGTGCCTCGACGCTGAAGGGAATGGGGCCGAACCCGGCCGAGCTGAACAAACCGATGTGGCCGTCCAGGTCGACCGCCAGCCAGTCCACTTCGCGCCCGGGAAGCGGATTGTCGAAGGCCGTCACAAAGTCCCCTAGTCGCTGCGCGCGAATCGGCAGATCGGACGGTAGGCGCAAAGCTGGCACGGCCGCCGGGCGTGCTCCGGCCGCAGCTCGAAGTCGCCCGCGGCGATCCGTGACGCCGCGCGCAGAACGTGATCCTCGACCGCGGAGTCGTCCGGCGCGACTTCGTGCACCTCGCCGCGCCGCATGTCGAACAGGATCAGCCGCGGGTCATGCCCGCCCGGCAGCAGGCCGCGGTGCGCGGCGAGACCGTAGATGCGCAGCTGGAGCGAGTACACCTCGATCAGCTCCGGGTCGAGGGTGGCGTTGGTCTTGAAGTCGATCAGCACAGTACCGCCGTCTACCTCGCACACACGGTCGACGAGTCCGCGCATGCGTGTGCCGCCGACCGCCATGTTGAAGCCGGCCTCGACCGCGAGCGTCCGCGCCGACGCCAGCGGATGCGCGGCGTAGCGCGCGAGCATCTCGCGGCCGGCTTCGGGTCCGCGATAGAGCTCGAGCAGATCGCCGCCGCCCGTGTGCCACGCAGCCAGCGTTTCGTGCACCGCGGCGCCCAGCTCGGTCGACCCGGCGGCGCGAACGTGCGCCGGCTGCGCCGTTACACGGGTCTCGTCCGGCGGGGCCGGCGCCCGCCACACGTGGGCGAACCTGTAGCGCACGGGGCAAACCTCGAAGTCGTGCAGCTGGGAGAAGCTGAGCTCGATCGGTCGCACGCCGTCCTCGACCCGCGCACCGGCGCCCGGCTGGATCTTTTCCAGGCGGTCCAGCACGGCGGCGACCACAGAAGGATCGTCGTGGACGAGGCCGTTCTGCGCACGGGCCACGGGCAGCTCGAGCTGCTCCGCCTCCACCACGATGGCCGACTCGGGATTTGCCAGCGCCCAGCTCAGGATCTCGGCGAAATGGTCATGGTCCTCGAGGCCGTTGGCGCCGACCTCGTGCACCGTCGGCTCCTCGCGCGTCGCGGTCACATACAGCGCGTCCTTCGCGCGTGTCAGTCCCACGTAGACGATCCGCCGGCGCTCACCGATGGCGAGCTTCACCGCCGACGCGCCCGGCGAGGTCTCGACGTAGCGCGGATGTTTCTCGCCTCGCCAGCTCTTCATCACGAAACCGAGTCCGTCGGGGTCGAAGAACAACCTCTCCGTGTCACGGGGCCGCGGCGGACGCAGGTTGACCAGGAACACGACCGGGAACTCGAGGCCCTTCGCGGCGTGGATGGTAAGAAGGGAAACCGCGTCCGCGCCCTCGGCCTCCTCGACCGCCTCCCCGACCGGCAGGTCGGCGTCGATGACCTGGTCGAGGTGGCGGACGAAGTCGCCGATGCCGGCCATCGCCAGGTCGCGCTCGAAGCGGCCGGCGAGCTGGAAGACCTTGCGCAGGTTCAGGAGCGCGCGCGGGCTGCCGTCTCGCTGTGCGCGCAGCTCCGCCCAGCGCAGGTAGCCGCTCTCTTCGAGCAGCCGGTTGAGGATGTCGGCAACGGTCAGTGCGTCGCGCAGCTCTCCGATCCGGTCGGTCAGCTCGACCAGGCGAACGGCCTGGGCCGCGACCTTCGGGTCCATCTCGGGAAACCCCTCTCGCGCCGCTTCGTCGAAGCAGTCGCGCAGCCGCATCCCCGATCGCTCCGCGCGGCGCATCGCAAGCCGGTACATGCCCGCGTCGGGCAGCCGCACGATCGGCCCCTGGAGGATGCGGACCAGCGCGCCGTCGTCCATCGGGTTCTCCGTGAGGCGCAGCAACGCGAGAACGTCCTTGATCTCCTGGCGGTCGAAGAAACCCGAGCCGCCGGTCGTCAGGTACGGGATGCCCTGGCGCCGCAGCTCGTCCTCGAACTCGCGGGGGAGCATGCGGACCGAGTGCGACAGAACCGCGATGTGCCGGAATGGAACGCCGCCGACGTGGAGCCGCCGGATCGTCTCCCCGACTGACCGCGCCTCGGTGCGCGAGTCGGGCGCCATGACCACGCTGACCGGCCAGCCGTTGCCGGGGCCGCGCGTCGCGACGAGCTCCGGCTCTTCCGCAAAGTCGGGGTCACGCCGGATGAAGTCGGTTGCGCAGTCGAGGATGCCCTGGAACGAGCGGCGGTTGTGGGTCAGCGGCAGGCGGCGGCCCGGAAAGCGACTGCGGATGTTCTCGATCTCGGCGTCGCGCCAGCCGTAGATCGACTGCTTGGCGTCTCCGACCACGGTGACGTTGCCGAAATCCTCGGCCGCGACGAGGCGGATGAAGTCGAGCTGGATGCGGTTGGTGTCCTGGAACTCGTCGACGATCAGGTAGCGGAACCGCTCGCGGCACCGGCGGCGGAACTCGGGCATGCGCTCCAGCGCGTCGATCACCTCGAGCAGGAGGTCGTCGAAGTCGCGCAGCGCCTGGGCGCGCAGGCCGTCCTCGTATGCGTGGTAGATCGTGGACAGGACCTCGATCGCCTCGAGCTCCGCCTTGGCCGGGTCTGGACCACCTGACCCGTTCGGCGACGGCCTCTCGCTCCAGTGGCGCGCGTGCATCTCGAGCGCGCGGTGGTGGAAGCGCTCGGGATCGATGCCGCGTCCTTTGAGCTTGAGGAGGAAGCGCAGGCCGGAGCGCAGCAGGTCGTCGAGGTCGTCGACCGATAGCGCCGTGAACGAGTCGGGGTCGAATGGCGCCGCGGCACCGCTCCGCAGCCTTGCGACCAGCTCCTGCTCGAAGAGCTTCTGCCCGGTCTCGTCCAGGACTCGCTGCTCGCGCGGCGCCCCGACCAGGTACGCGAACTCGTCGAGGAGGCGCGCGCATGCGCTGTGGAAGGTCCCGACCCACGCCCCATCGAGTAGTTGTGCGCCCTGCGCGCGCCCGGCGGATCGGGGACCCGCCTCCGGGCGCCGCGCCGACAGCTCGCTCGTGATTCGCTGCCGGAGCTCTTCCGCGGCGCGGTCGCTGAACGTGACCGTGAGGATCTGGTCCGGCGCCACGCCCTGCTCGACCAGCCAGCAGAACCGCTCGGTGGCGGTGAACGTCTTGCCTGTTCCCGGCCCGGCCGCGATCAGGAACGCACCCTGCGGCCCCGCGCGCGCGGCCGCCGCCTGCTCCTCGCTGAGCGTCCCGCCCCGCACGCGCATCGTGGTCACTCCGGCGGCGCTCCGCCGTACGAGCAGATCGCCGCGTGCGGGCAGGTACCGAACCGCGTCACGCATGTGCCGGCGATCTCTCGTGGCGCCGGCTCGAAGTGCCCGCCCTTGATGCGCTCGATCGCGCTCATCACGACCGCGCGGCTGCGGTCGAGGTCCTCGGCGCTCAGCGGCCTCTCGCGGTATTCCTTCAGGCCCGCCGGCCTCCCGACGCTGAAGATGTCCTGACGCATGCCTCCCCAGACCCAGTCCTTCGGGTACCACAGGGAAAGGAAGCGGGGCTGAAAGCCCAGCGGCTTGCCCTCGTCGTCGAAGCCGTACTTGCAGGCAAGGTAGTACAGCGCGAGCTGCACGTCGTGAAGCTCGGGGCCGAAGTACATCTCGTAGGCAAAGCGCATCGCCTTGCCGGCGCCGGTCTTGTAGTCGACGACCTCCACCTCGCCGTCGCCGACGTCGTTGACGCGGTCGATCTTGCCCACCACCTCCACACCGTCGAGTTCGAGGTGGAAGCGCTTCTCCACCGCGAGCGTGCGCACGCGGCGGATGAGCTGCATTCCGGTGATCGCGCGAATGTAGTTCGCGAGCAGCGAGCGGACCTGCTTTTCCTCGCGCTTGCGGTCGAGCACCCCCTCCATGCGCGACAGGTAGCCGTCGATGTGCCGCGAAAGCAGGTCGTCAAACCACTGACGCTGCTGCTCGGTCTCGAGCGGGCGCCACTCCGACTCGTGCTCGTGGAAGTCCTGCAGCACCTCGTGCAGGAAGCCGCCGCGCTCCATCGCCACCGAGCGCGGCTCCTCGACGAGGCCAGGGTGGTGGTTGTACCAGTAGAGCCGCGGACATTTGATGTAGTCGTTGAGCGTGGTCGGGCTGAAGTGGTCGATGTCGACTGACACCGGGTTGCGGCCCTCGCCGTACGGCTCGAAGGGTTCGCCGGAGACCGGGTCGGTGAGAAACCCCACGTCGAGCCCCAGGGCCCCCGCGCGCGCAAGCGTCGGCGGCGTAAGGGCAGACGGATGCGAGGCCAGCATCACCTCCGCCTCGCGCGCCAGGAGCACGTCCCCCGGCTCGAGCCGTGACGACGCGCGAGTGAGCTCGCGTGCCTCGGCCTCGGCGTCGGCCATGTCGAGGAAGACCGAGCGACCGGCCTGGCGCAGGTACGCGTCGGCGAACGTGAGGTAGACGCGGCCGCGTGCGCGCGTCATGGCGACGTATGCCAGGCGCGCCTCCTCCGCCAGGTGGCCGTCCGGGTCCGACGGCCACGAGGGCATGAAACCGACCTTGAAGCCCTCGAGCCAGGCCCTGTCCTCGGCGTCGAGGAGCGGATGCGGCCGCGACTCGAGCGGGAAGAGGCCGTGGGCGAAGCCCGAGCAGAACACGACCTCGAACTCGAGGCCCTTGGCCTGGTGGACCGTCATCACCTGCACCGCGTCGCGATGCCCGTCCGAGGCCTCGGCGTCGTCGGCGGCCGCCGCAAGGAGGCTCGAGATGGAGCCGCTCAGGTCCGACAGAAGCGGTTTGGCGCCATGCAGGCGCTCGTGCACGGCCTCGATCGCCTCCAGGCCTTCGATCGCCGCGCGCAGGTCGGCGAATGCCTCCGCACGCTGATCGGCGGGCAGGTCGAGGTCCAGCAGCCTGCCCATCCCGCCGTCATCGATCAGCACCGAGTAGGCGAGGCTCGCCACCGGCAGCGTGGCGGCGCGGCGAAGCAGCTTCTGGCGCGTGACCATCGCAAGGTGGAGGCTCTGGAGCTCGGCCTCGGTGAGGTAGGGCATGTAGTCCGGCGCCTTCTCCTCGGCGGAAGGAGGATCCCCACCCCAGGGGAGCGGGTAGAGCAAAGGATTCCGCGAGGCGAGCACGTACATGAGCCGGCGCAGGACCTTGACCAGCGGCCGGCCTCGCTGCGTCGCGTGCGCGCGAAGCCGGCTCACAGTTCGTGACCCGACACCGCTGAGGCTGGACGCCAGGGCGCTCTCGAACGCGTCGTTGTCGTCGGGCTTGCGCAGCGACTCGAGGTAGCCGATCAGGAAGCGCACGACCTCGTTGCGCGCGGTCGCACCCCAACCCCGCACCTCATAAGGTAGGCCCAGCGCGCGAAGCGCTTCTTCGAACGGCGCGCCGAGCGCGCTGGTGCTGCGCAGCACGATCGCGAAATCGCTGAGCCGCATGCCCGGTCGCTCCGAGTGCAGGCGCTTGATCTCGCGAGCGCAGAAGAACGCCTCGTCGACCGGGTCGCTTTCCCGAGCTACGACGATGGACGGCGACTCGTGACGCAGCTCGGAGCGCAGAACTCGCGGAAGGCGCCCGGGCTGGGTCGCCACGAGCAGCCGCTCGCCCGCGTCGAGGGCTTCCTGGGAGCACCGCCGGCACGACTCGAGCCGGCGCGTCGTGGCGCCGTAAGCGGCGACGAAGTCGGTGCTCAGCAGCCGCGGCACCGTGCCGCGGAAGCCGTAGATCGACTGGTCGGGGTCACCGACGACGACCAGTCGCGGGCGCGACTCCGGTGGGGCGATGAGCCGGAGAAGCTCGAATTGCGCGGGGTCGACGTCCTGGAACTCGTCGATCAGCACCAGCGCGAACTTCGCCCGGAGTCGCTGCCGCACAGCCGGGTTGGATTGCAGGAGCTCGATCGCCCCCGAGACCAGGTCGCGGAAGTCGACCAGCTTGGCGCCCCGCATCCGCTCCTGGTACGACCGGTAGACCGCCGCCAGCGCACGCAGGCGCTCGCTCGCGCTCGCCTCGGCGGCGAGAAGCAGCGACGACGGATGAACGAGGTTCTGCTTCATCAACGCGACGAAGCCGAGGAGGTCGTGGGCGAACGCGTCGGAGCGGCGCACGTCGTCGAGACGGCCGAGCAGCTCCGGTTCGACATCGCTCAGCACCTTGCGCATGACGATCCACTCCTGGAAGCCGTCCAGGAGGAGGCGGTCGCGGTCGGGCGCGTGGTCGCGGAGCAGCCGCTCGCAGAAGCTGTGGAACGTCGAGATCCACGCCTCGCCGTAGTCGTCCTTCAGCCGCTCGTCGATGCGGCGCGCGATCTCGCCCGCGGCGCTCCGCGAGAACGTGAGGACGAGGATGCGGTCGCGGCCGGCGAGGCCCCGGCGCACGGCCTGCTCGTAGAGGTCGACGAGCGCGTGCGTCTTTCCCGTGCCCGGTCCGGCCAGCACACGAAGGGGTCCGTCGATCTCCCCGATCTCTAGTGGGATGTCGAGTGGCAAAAAGGTCTCCCGCCTGGCGGGCTGGGCGACCTGATTATGCGGGCGCTCGTCTCCTGGAGTCAGCCCAGGCTGTTAAGGGCACCAGCGCGGTGAGCATCAGCGCCCCGAAGATCACGAGCTCGAGCCACGGCCACTGCGTGAGGTGTGGGCTGTAGCCGCGCAGATAAAGGAATGGGCTCGCGACCAGCCAGGCCGCCGCCAGCAGCCCTCGCCATGCGATCGCCGGCCGCTCCTCCCAGATCATCCAGCCGGCGGCCGCCAGTACGCAGAGGTCCGACCCGTGCAGGTAGGGCGACACGAGCAGTGAGCCGACCGTCGCGACGGGGATCACCAGCCCCGGCGTCCCGCGCAGCATGTACGAGCCGCCCATCACCGCGGCCACGATGAGGATGCGCAGCGCGGCGGCGAACAGCCCCGTGGCGTCGAGCGCGCCGTGGAGCGTGACGCTGTCGGCGCCGCTGGGCCACGGCCCCCGGATCTGGTCGACGTACGACATCACGCCGTGCGGACCCAGGACCACGACGGCGACCAGGGCGACGACGCCTGTCGTGGCGGCCCACGCCGCGAGCGCGCGGTAGCGAGTCGCAAAGAGCAACGCCAGCGGCACGAGCATCACGGTGTTCGGTTTCAGGAGCATGGATGCGAGGACGACGCCGGCCAGCACATCGCGGCGGTCGCGCAGCAGCCGCCACCCGATGACCAATCCCGCGGCCACGAGCGGCACGACCTGCCCGACGTTGACGGCGTGCATCACCCACCAGGGCGTGAGCGCGCCGACGACGGCGATCCAGCGGCCGAGTCCCCGGCTGATCCCCGAGAAGGCCAGCGCAAGAGCAAAGGCGGCGAAGGTGAGGACCGCCCAGATCACGTACGCGGTGCTCGGCGGGAGCATCGCCAAGGGGGCGACGATCCACGCCACCGTCGGCGGGCTGATGAAAGGCTGCTCGCGGCTGCCGGGGACCAGATGCTGCTGCTCGAGGGCGACCAGCCCCTGGTCGTAGATGTGCGACCAGCCGTCCTGCAGCCCGACCCGGGCGGCGGCGACATAAGTGTTGAAGTCGACGCTGATAGGGTCGTTGCGGATGGCCACGTCCAGGGACAGGGCGAGCACGACCACCGCAAGCGCGGCGAAAGTCAGGACCTGCCGTATGGCCACTCGGTCGACGGCCACGCTTACGTGACTCAACCAGCGCTCCCCCCGGTGACGGGCCTAGCTCACTCCAGGATGAGCTCCTCCTATTCTCCCAAACGCCTGGAGACCGGCGTTTGGCCGGCGGCGGTGGCGGTGGTGGTCGGTGTCGCCCACGTGCCCGAGTTCGCGCACCGCCTGCTCGACGGCGATGAGGCGATCTACGGAACCATCGCCGTGCTGATGAACCTGGGCGGCGACCTGTACGCCGCCGGTGGAGTGGACAACAAGCCGCCTGGCGTGTTCTGGGTCTACTCGCTCACGTTCCGCCTCTTCGGCGACTACCAGATGACGGCCGTCCACGCGGTGGGATTTCTCGCCATGGCGGCGACGTGCGTCGTGCTTTTCCTGATCGCCCGCGACCTCGCAGGCCGCCGCGCCGGGCTGCTGGCGGCGCTGTTCTATGGCCTCTTGACCGCGGCGGGCAACCCGCGCCTCCTGGCCACGAACACCGAGGTCTTGATGATGCTGCCGCTCAGCGCGTCAGTGCTTTTCCTGCTGCGCCGGAACTGGCTGATGGCCGGGCTGATGCTCGTGGCGGCGGGCGCTTTTCGACAATCGGCGGCGATCAACCTCCTGCTCGTGCCCTTCGCCATCGCCTGGCTCGCGTCTTCGCGGCCACGCGCGATCGCGCGCTTCGGTGTCGGCGTGGTCGCGGGGCTCGCCGCCGGGGGACTCGTATTGATGACCACCAGCTCTCTCGAGGGCTTCTGGCGATGGACCGTCCAGACGCTCACCGGCTACGCGTCGGTCAACTGGACGCCGGCGTTCGTCTGGCTCCGCGCGAAAGACAGCGTCGTGCCCTTCGTCATCGACATGGCGGTGATCTGGATCGCGGCAATCGCGGTGGCGACGCGGTGGCGCGAGCTCGACGCGGGCCACCGGCTGATGGTGCTCTGGCTGGTCGTCGCCATGGCCGGCGCGCTCGCGGGCGGCCACCTCTCCTGGCACTACTTCATCCAGGCTATGGGTCCGCTCGCCGTGCTGGCGGCGATCGCCTTCGAGCGCATCCGTGTCCGCCGCCTGATCGCCGCGGCGGCCGTGTTGGGGATCGCCGTCCCGGCGGCCGCGTGGTGGGCTTTCGACCTGGCCGCCGACCCGCTCACGTACGACTTCAGCGCTCCCGTCCCCCAGCACCAGCAGGTCGCGGACTACATCGCGACCCACACATCGCCTTCCGACCGCGTGTTCATCTGGGGCGACTGGCCGGCGGTCTACGTCGAATCCGACCGGGTCATGGCCTCCCGCTTCCCCGGTTTCCTGCGCGGATTCGCCCGGGGATCGGACGTGCCTCCCGAAAACTGGGATACGTCGCCAGACGTCTGGCCCCTGCTCCAGTCAGACCTGGACGCGCACCCGCCGGCGCTCATCGTCGATACGGCCGCAGCCGGCTGGAGCGACTTCTCGAAATACCCGATGAGCAACTACCCAGTGCTCGCAACCCTTGTCGCCACGCGCTACCACCAGGTGGCGGTGGTCGACGGGGTCGTGATCTACGCCCGCAACGGCTAGAGCAGGTTCTTCAGCCTGGCCGGAATGGGCGGCAGCTCAAGCTTGGGAACCTGGACGGCAGGCAGGGTTACGGGAGCCGAGATCGGCGCCTGAATCTGAGCGGGAACTGACGGCGAAGGCAGCGGCGGCACCACAGGCCCCGACTTTGCGGCGGCCTGCGTCGCCGGCGCCCCGGAATGCTGGACCGAGCCCGGCAAAGGCTGGGCGGCCACGATGACCACGGCGGCGCTCGCGACCGCGGTCGCGGTCCACATGTGGCTCGCCGTCTCGCTGAGCCAGCGGCCAGAGAGGAACAACGCCAGCCCGTACACGGCGCGCCTGCCCAGCTCCTGGCCATGCTGGATGTGGTCGCTGATCGCCGCCAACGCACGCCGCAGCCGCCGCTGCACCGTCCACTCCGTGAGCCCGACCTCCCTGGCGATCTCGCGGTTCGAGTAGCCGCCGAAGTAGGCGAGCTTCACGACCCGCGTCTCCTCCGGCGGAAGGTTGCGCATCGCATCGTCGACCGCGTGACGGACCATCGCGCCGGAGAAGTCCTGCCAGCGGTACGCGTTCTGCCCCGGGCCCACGAGCCCTTCGAGGAGGATCTTCTTGAGCCCCCTGTTGGCCCCGCGCAGGCGGCGCCGGTCGACCGGCGTTCGGCGTGCGCCGGTCATCAGCCAGGCGCGCCAGCTGTCATTAGTCGCCGGGGGGACAGTGTGGTTCTCGACGTCCGACATTGCCTGTTGATCCGCTCGCCAGAAAAACTCACGGGGCCTCGAAAGCACCCGAAATTTGGCGCCGTCAGCGCTTGTAGGGACGCTTGATCTCGAGGATCCGTGGCTCGCGCGCGGCCACCGCTATGAGGTTGTCGAACACGTCGACGACGCCGTTATCGGTTGCCGACTCCGCCAGCCGGACGTAGGCGGCAGGCCCCTCCGCGAAGACGAACGTCGGAGTCCCGAAGACGCCGTGCACGCTCACAGCCTCGGTGTGATCCCGGGCCAGCGCTTCCAGGATCGAGGGGTCGGCCAGGTCGCGGCGAAACCGTTCGACGTCCAATCCAGCGCCGGCGCCGATCGCCAGCCTCTCGACCACGCCTCGATCCTCGATATCGGCCTGGTCCCGGTGCCGGGCCACCAGCAGCGCCTCGTGGAACTGCTCGAAATGGCCCTGGCGGCGGGCCGCCTCCGCGGCGGCGAACGCAAGCCGCCCGCGCACGTGCTCCGAGGCGGGTGCGTCCCACACCGTCCAGCCATCATCCTTGGAGTTCACCTGCGTGAGCGAGAAGTACCGCCATCGAGCCTCCAAGTTGCGCTCTCCCGACCGGCGCACCGCCTGGAGGAGGCGCGAAGCGCGGAAGACGAACGGGCACGTGTAGTCGAAGAAGATGTCGAACCTGATCGGCTCACCCGCACCCATCTCACAACCACGAACGCGCGTAGTCCTGACGCGTATTCCAGACAGCTGGCGATGGGCGCGTATCGACATCGCCATCCGGCTCGTGCCTTTCACCCTGGTCTACGCGGCCGCGCTGCGATTGAGCGGCGGCGCGCGGTGGCTCGGCTGGAGCCTCGGCGACCTTCGCGCCCAGCTCTTTTTTGCGGCCGCCGGCGTGCCCGTGATGTTCGTCGCGAGCACCGCGGTGCAGCTCTGGCTGACCCGGCGGCGCGGGGCGCTCAGCGTTCCGGCCGGCCTCGACGACGCAGCGTTCCAGGCGGGCTTCTACGCCGTCAACGGCCCGATCGAGGAGGCGTTCTTTCGCGGCCTCGTCCAGGGCGGGCTCGGCGCCGCGTGGGGAGCGCCGGTCGGGTTTGTCATCGCCACCGCGGCTTACGTCCTGTACCACCGCCTCGGCGAGTGGAGCTGGGCGGAGACGTTCGCCACGGCACTGGTGGGCGTGCCCCTCGGCCTGGCGTTCTGGCTGCTGCCGGGGCCGCCTTCTATCCTGGGCGTCTCGCTTGCGCACGTCGCCGCGACATGCGGCTTTCTCGGACCCGGTCCTTATCTGCTCCGGAGACTCAGGCTCCTCTAATAGCGGCAGAGCCGCCAAGATGGGGCGGTTCGACCGAGCCCTCGGTGGGTGAGCACTCCGAGCCTCTGAGCGTCGAAGCTCTAGGTCTAGACAGTGTCCCCACCGGGAGGCAAGGAGAGAAGACGACCGGTGGGATGTTGTGCCTGGAGCACTGCTCTATTAGGACGTCGCGGCTCTCCTTGGCTCGGGGTTGACGCGCGCCCGCAAAGGAGATGCCGATGGTCTTTGTTGGAATCGATTGGGCGGAGGCCCACCACGATGTCTGCCTGGTCGACGACGCCGGGCAGGTGCTGACCAAACGAAGAGTGGCAGAAGGACTCGAAGGCGTCACCAAGCTCCACGCCCTCATCGCCGAGCACGCTGAGGAGCCGGGCTCGGTCGTGGTCGGAATCGAGACTGACCGCGGCCTGCTCGTCGGCTCTTTGCTGGCAGCCGGCTACCAGGTCTTCGCCATCAATCCTTTGGCCGCGAGTCGATATCGAGACCGCCACGCGACCTCGGGCGCCAAGTCAGATCCGGGTGACGCTCGAGTCCTGGCTGACTTAGTTCGGACCGACCGCCATCAACATCGGACGGTGGCCGGAGACTCTGAGCTTGCCGAGGCGGTCAAGGTCCTGGCCCGAGCTCATCAAAGCCTGGTCTGGACTCGACAGCGCCAAGTCAATCAGCTGCGCAACGCGCTGCGCGAGTTCTACCCGGCAGCTTTGGCTGCCTTCGATGACCTCGATTCCGGGGACGCCATCGCAGTCTTGGAACTGGCGCCCACGCCCCGCCGAGGCCGCGGTCTATCTCGGGCCAAAATCACCTCCGCGCTACGGCGTGGCGGCCGCGAGCGCAACCTCGAGGCGAAGGCGAGCCAGATCCAGAACTTGTTGCGACTACCGCAGCTGGAAGCGCCGGCGCTGGTTGCCCAAGCCTATGGCCACAGCGTCGCTGCTAGCGTGGCCGTAATCAAGCAGCTCAGCCAGCAAATCGCAGCCCTCGAGCAGGAGCTGGCCGTGAGTTTTGAAAGGCACCCGGACGCCGAGATCTACCTCAGTCTGCCTGGACTCGGTCGTATCCTCGGCGCCCGGGCTTTAGCCGAGTTCGGTGACGACCGGACTCGATTCGCACATCCTAAGGCGCGCAAGAACTACGCCGGCACCGCACCCATCACCAAGGCCTCCGGAACCCGCAAAGTCGTCCTTGCTCGGGTGACCCGCAACCGACGGCTTGCTGACGCCTGTTACCAGTGGGCCTTCGCCGCTCTCACAAGGTCCGAAGGCGCCCGGCGCCGATATGACTCACTGCGCGCCCGCGGGCAGACTCACCACCAGGCTCTCCGTGCTCTCGGCAACCGACTGGTCGGCATCCTGCACGGCTGCCTGACCAACAAGCAGACCTATCGCGAGGACGTCGCCTGGCGGGCGGCAGCCCTGATTGCCGCTTGACATTTCCAGCCGTGGGATGTCTAGACCCGATCGCAGACGACCAGGCCGCTGCACGCGGTCTGGACCGGGATGCCCAGAGACAGCGCTTCGACGCCGGTGCCCACGAGCTTGGCCGACGCGACGGCCAGCACATGGCCCTGCTCGTCGACCACCGGCCCGCCGCTGTTGCCCGGGCTGATCGGCGCCGAGAACTGCATGTAGTCGCTGCCGTCGAGGCTGCGATAGCCGGAGACGACGCCGACCGAGATCGTGCCGTCCAGGCCGAGGGGCGAGCCCACGGCCATGACCCTGGCGCCGACCTTCGGCCGGCCGGCCACGGAGGCAAGCGGCGTCAGCCGCGCGGCGACGTGGACGATCGCGAGGTCGTCGTTGGGGTCGACGCGGACGATCGTGCCGGTGACCGTGCTGTCTTTGTGCTTGACCTCCACGGTCGAGATGCCGGCGGAGTAGGCCTCGGCGACGACGTGGAAGTTGGTGACGAGGTCGGAGCCGTTCGCGTCGGCGTGGGCGACCCATGCCGAGCCCAGGACGTCGCCCGTGTCGATAGTGAAGACCGAGGGTTCGACAGCGGCCGCCACGGCGCTCCAGTCGACATCGGCCGGCTGCCGCGACTGGAGCGTGGCGACCTGCCTCTGCAGGGCGGCGAGGGCTTGCTGCTGCGCCCGCACCTGCTGTTCGAGCGAGGCCGCGGCGCGCCATCCGGCGGCGAGGCCGAGGACGGCGACGGTCACAACGACCGCCGCCGCCACCAGCCGGGTGAGTGAGAATCGGCTCACTTCAGCTCGGTGCCAAGCGAGGCTTCCGCCTTCCCGACGTTGAGCATCGCCGCGTCGAGCTTCGCGAAGCCGGCCTTGAACTTGCTGAGGTTGCCGCTGTCCATGCCGGAGATGATTTCCTGGTCCGCCGCGATGGCCGCGCTGAGCGCATCGCCAAGGCTGGCGTCGCTCGCGCTGAGCCCGCCGGGCACGGAGGCTGCGCTGCGGTCGGACTGATACTTCTGCAGGTCGTCGAGGAGCTGCTGTGACCCAGTGCGGCAAGAGCCGAAGCTGTCGCACGCACTTAGAACCTGGTAGTCGGTCTCGATGCGGCCGGTGTCCGCGACGTACATCGCGACGTAGTCGGCGGTCACCTTCTTGGTGGCCGCGTCCTGCTTGGCCTGCGTGAGCGCCGTGTCGGTGGCGACCAGCGCCACCCTGGTGCTCACGAACGCGTCGTAGGCCTGGTTGCGCTGCTGGGCCGCGGTGTTGGCGACGTAACCCAGCGTGCCGGTGGCGACGAGCGCCGCAGCGCCAAGGACGGCCGTCTTCAGCCACGGAGGCTTGGCGCGCCGCTGCTTGGCCTTGGCGGCGACTGGCTCGGGGCCGGAAACAACCGGCTCCGGCGCCGGCGGCTCAGGCGTTGCCGGCCCTGGCAGCACCGGCAGGACCACGATTCCTTCGTCCATCTCGGGGTTTGCTGACATCGGGGATTCCTCCTGCTTGAACACGGACCTGGTTGCGACGCTGCCAAGGGTTCCCCTGATGCGGTCTCACCAGCAGTCTCAGGCCGGTGTCGAAATGCGTCTCAAAAGCGCGTTATGGTTTGGCCGGGGTCGGAGCGGTTGAAGGTTTTGCGCCGTTTCATCGAGGATCCGCGGGCCGTCGACGCGGTTGTCGTCGTGCTGGCGACGTGGTTCGTGCTCGGCGCCTACGTGACCGCGTACGCGTACGTGAGCCAGCCCGGCCACGTCCTGGGCACGTTCGAGAAGGCCGGCTTCACCACGGTCACGGCGTCGTGGTCACTGCTCACCCTGTACCTGTTCGCTGGCTTCGCCGCGGGGCTGCGAGAAGGTCGCTTGTGGAACCGGGCGCTGCCGGACGGCCAGACGGGCACCTTCGCCGCCGCCCTCGTCTTCGGCGCCGCCTGGATCGTCGACCGGGCCTTCTGGGCGCCGGTCTTCGTCTCCAACGGACTGGGTCTCGACGCGCTGTTCACGCCGCCTCACCTGATCGAGTTGGGCGCCGCCGCCGTGATCGTCAGCGGGCCCCTTCGGGCTGCCGCGCGACGCGGTGAGACTCTCGCGGGCCCGGTGACGCTGACCTCCGCGGCGCTGCTGCTCTCCGTGCTGACGTTCGCCACCCAGTTCGTCCACCCGCTCATCGATCCGTGGGCGGCCGGGGACTACGACTTCCGGCCCGCCATCGCGAACGCGACATGGCTGGGCGAGAACATCGGCGTGGCCTCGATCCTGGCCCAGGCGGTCATCCTGGCCGGCACCGGGCTGCTGCTGAACAGCGGGTTCAAGCTCCGGCCTGGTTCGATGACGTTCGTGTTCACGCTCAACGGTGTGCTCGTGACGATCACTAAGTCGCATTTCCAGTTTTTGCCAGTGATGGTGGCCACCGGCATTGCCGCCGACGCGTGGGTGGCCTGGACCGCGCGGCGGGCGGGCAAGCCGTCGGCGTCGCTGTGCGGGGTAATCGGCTGCGCGTTCGCGACGTCGTTCCTGGTCGAGGTTTGGCTGCTGCCGGCGGGTTCGACGTGGGGATTTTCGCTATCGCTCGGCACGATCTTCGCCGCCACGATGCTGACCTGGATGATGGGGCGGCTGCTGCGCGCTGGCCTGCCCGGCGCGGTTTTCGAGCCTTACGAGGTGCTGGTCAAGTCGCCCGCTCCGGAAGGGCACTGGACGCTGGACCCGGACAACTCGGTCCGCGAGCAATTGGTGCGGTCGGCGCTCGACGACCTCGGCACGCCGGAGGCGCTGGGGCGAAATCCGCTTGCGAAGCTGCCTGGCCTGTCTCGTGGCGGCAGCGCGGCGCACGAGCTGCGCGAGGTGTTGGTGGACGTGATCGGTGAGCTGGCGGGGTCGGCTGCCGCGCGTGACGCCGAGTGCGGCCGCGTGCTCCTCGACTATTACGTCCGGCGAGTAGGCAGCCACGAGGTGGTGGCGGAGCGGCTTTATCTTTCGCGGCCGACCTATTACCGCCGCCTGCACCACGGGTTTCAGCTTGTGGCCATCCGGCTGGACGAGATGAGCCTGGCCGGCCGGGCGGCCACGCCGGCTGTGTGAGCCGGTTCATCGAGGTCTCGCACCCGGTGGTCGCCGGGATGAAGACGTATCCGGGGCTGCCGGAACCGTCGGTCGAGGTGAACCTGACGTACGAGGCGTCGCATGCGCGCTACCAGGAGAAGGCGGAGTTCTACATCGCGTCGCTGCATCTGTGCGGGAACACCGGGACTTATGTGGACTCGCCGGTGCACCGGTACCGCGGCGGTTCCGACCTCGCGTCGCTGCCTCTGGAGCGGCTGGCCGACATCGAGACGGTGGTGGTGGACTGCTCGGGCTCTGAGCGGGCGATCGGCGCCGACGCCCTGGCGACGGTCGAGGTGCGCTACCGGGCGGTCTTGATTCGCACCGATTTCTCCCGGCAGTGGGGGACGCCTGCATATTTCTCCGAGCCCAACCCGTACCTGACCGCGGAAGCCTGCGAGATGGTCGTGCGCCAGGGCGCGCTGTTCGTGGGCATCGACTCGCTGAACATCGACGACACATCCGACTGGGCGCGGCCGGCGCACACGATCCTGCTCGGGGCGGGGATTCCGATCTGCGAGCACATGACGAACCTGGAGGCGGTGCCGGCGTCTGGGGGCCGGCTGCACGCGGTGCCGATCGCGTGGGTGGGAGGGGCATCCTTCCCGGTCAGGGCCTACGTCATGACGCCCTGATTCGGCGTGTTTCGAGCGGAAATCGCCGAACTAAGTTGCGAATTCGACGCTTTTCGACCGTAAACCGTCTTAACAGGCTGGGTTGGCGGCGTCGCAATGAGGCACGAAGCTTGGATATGTGGGCCGGCGACCACGCATCCCGCCAGAGCTGACCAAGAGGCCGTTTTCACTGGATGAGGCACGGTCGGCTGGGCTAACGCTCGATGCATTGCGCGGAAAGTCCTGGCGCCGGATTGGCAGCAAGCTCTATCGCTGGGTGGGTCTACAAGACGACACGTGGCAACTGCTCCACGCGTGGCACCGACGCCTGCCAGGCGTGACCTTCACAGGACTGACTGCAGCGTGGCTGTACCGCCTTGACGTCGATCCGTGCCACCCAATCGAAGCAGTGGTGCCCACGAGATCCGGAATCACCTCGCGCGCAGGCTTCAGCGTTCGTCATTGCGTTCTCACAGGTGCTGACGTCACCATCGTGCGCGGCTTACCAGCAACGACGTCGCGTCGTACCTTCCGGGATCTCAGCAGGCGCCTGCCGCGTGTTGAGTTCCTTATCCTCGCCGACGCAGCATTGAAGCTTGGGTTGGGTCGGTTTGACGAGTTGGCTGCGCTCGCGGAATCGCCCATGGAGACACGGCTTCGATGGGTCCTGATTCAGGCTGGGCTACCGCGCCCGGAGGTCCACAAGGAACTACACGATCAACACGGCCGATTCGTCGGCCGCGCGGATCTTTACTATCCGGGCGCACGTCTTGTAATCGAGTACGACGGCGCCAACCATCGCGATCGTCTCGTCGAAGACAATCGGCGCCAGAACCTCATTTTGAATTCGGGCTTCCGGCTCCTCCGTTTCACCGCAGCAGACGTCAACAAACCCGACGTCGTTACTGCGCAGGTTCGGCAGGCTCTGGCTTCAGGAACAACGCCGCCAGCGGCGGCAGCGTCAGCGTGACGCCGTGCCCATGCCCGTGCATCGCCACCGGCACGGCGTCCACCGCGCCCATGTTCCCCATCCCCGATCCGCCGTACAGCGGCGCGTCCCCGTTCAGCAGCTCCCTCCATCGCCCACCCAAAGGCATCCCGATCTGGTAGTTGTGCCGCGGCACCGGCGTGAAGTTGAACACCGCCACGATGACGTCCTCTGGTGACCGCCCCCGCCGGATCAGCGACACCACGCTCTGCTCCGAGTCGGTGACGTCGATCCACTGAAACCCGGCCGGGTCGAAGTCCAGCTCGTGCAGCGCTTTCTCCTCGCGCAAGACGCGGTTCAGGTCACCTACCCACAACCGCAGGCCGCCGTGCATCGGTAAGTCCAGCAAATGCCAGTCGAGCGACGACTCGACGTCCCACTCCTTCCACTGCCCGAACTCGCCGCCCATGAACAACAGCTTCTTCCCCGGCTGCGCGTACATCCACCCGAAGAGGAGTCGCAGGTTCGCGAACTTCTGCCAGTCGTCGCCGGGCATCTTCGTGATCAGCGAGCCCTTGCCGTGTACGACCTCGTCGTGCGAGAGCGGGAGCATGAAGTTCTCGCCGAACGCGTACAGCATCCGGAAGGTCAGGTTCTGGTGGTGGAACTTGCGATGGACCGGCTCGCGCTCGAAGTAGTGGAGCGTGTCGTGCATCCAGCCCATGTCCCACTTCATCCCGAACCCCAGCCCGCCGACGTACGTCGGCCGCGACACCAGCGGCCACGCGGTCGATTCCTCGGCGACCGTCTGCACGTCAGGCTGCTCCTTGTAGACCTCGATGTTGAAGCGGCGCAGGAGATCGACCGCGTCGAGGTTCTCGCGGCCGCCGAACTTGTTCGGGACCCACTCGCCCGGTTTGCGCGAGTAGTCGAGATACAGCATCGACGCCACCGCGTCCACCCGCAGCCCGTCCGCGTGATAGCGGTCGAGCCAGCAGAGCGCCGAGCTGAGCAGAAATCCCCGCACCTCGTTCCGCCCGTAGTTGAAGATCGACGACCCCCAGTCGGGATGCACACCCAGGCGCGGGTCGGCGTGCTCGAAGAGATGCGTGCCGTCGAACATCTGCAATCCGAACTCGTCGGCAGGGAAGTGCGACGGCACCCAGTCGAGGATCACCCCGATCCCGTTCTGGTGCAGGTAGTCGACCAGGAACATGAAGTCCTGCGGCGTCCCGTACCGCGACGTCGGCGCGAAGTAGCCCGTCACCTGGTAGCCCCAAGAGCCATAGAACGGGTGCTCCATCACCGGCATGAACTCCACATGCGTGAACCCCATGCGCGAGACGTAGTCGGCAAGCCGCGGCCCGAGCTCGCGGTACGTGAGAAAGCGGTTTCCTTCCTCCGGCACCCGCATCCACGAACCGAGGTGCACCTCGTACACGGAGAACGGCGCCCCGTTGTTGTTGGCGGCGCGCCGGTTACGGATCCAGCCTTCGTCGCCCCAGTCATAAGTCAGGTCCCACACGATCGACGCCTGCCGCGGCGGCGCCTCCGAGAAGCTCGCGAACGGGTCCGCCTTGTCGACGCCGCCGCGCGTCACCTTGGAATGGACGTAGTACTTGTAGAGCGCGCCGTGGCCGACGCCCGGGATGAAGCCCTCCCAGATCCCCGACGCTTCGCGCGCGTACAGGCCGTTGGCGTTCTTGTCCCAGTGATTGAAGTCGCCGATCACGCTTACCGTGTCTGCGTTCGGCGCCCAGACGGCGAAGTACGTTCCCTCTGGCTCGTGGGTCAGGTGCGAGCCCAGCTTGTCGAAGAGGTGGCTGTGAGTTCCCTCGTTGAAGAGGTGAAGATCGAACGGGCTCAGCAGCGACCGCGCCGTCATGCTCATGGAGGCGTCACGATGTCAAGAATCCCACGGAGCGGTATGCGGACCCAGTCCGGCCGCAGGTTGAGCTCGTACCTGAGCTCGTACAGGGCCTTCTCCAGCAGCATGGTCGTCAGCTGCAGCTCTAGATCCTCCTGGTTCTGCGGCACCCACGAGGTGTTGCCGGCGGTCGCTAGGTAGCTCTTCAAGAACACCGCCGAGACCGAATCCACCCAGAAACGCGCCCACCCCTGCGCCGCCAGGCGGGTCTCCGCCGGCCTCTCGGCCGCCACCTGCTGCGAGCGGAGCGCGGCCTGGCTCGCGTACGAGAACGAGCGCAGCATGCCGGCCACGTCGCGCATCGCCAGGCGCTTCAGCCGGCGCTCGTACAGCGATCTGGTCGGCTCACCTTCGAAATCGATGATCACGAAGTCGTGGCCGGTGTACAGCACCTGGCCCAGGTGATAGTCGCCATGGATGCGGATTCTGGTCGTGTTGAGGCGGCGCGACAGGAAAGACTTCAGGATGTGGCCAATTCGCGACTCCTGCTCGAGCACCTTGTTGGCGTCCTCGCGCGCATCGGCGGGAAGCCGCCGCAGCTGTGTCCGGAGCAGGTCGATCGCGCGCACGGACAGGCCGCTGATCGACTGGTAGATCGACCTCTGGTCGAGCGGCGATATGCGCTCGGGCGCAAACGCGGGGTCCTCCGGATCCGATGACAGCGCCGCGTGCAGCTCGGCGGTGCGGCGACCCAGGAGCCTCGCCGAGTCGAGGTAGCCGCCGATCGCCTTGACCGCGATGTCCGCCGGCTCGAGCCGGCTCGCCTCGAGGATGCTCCGCGGCAGCGCGGGCGGGGTCACGCCGACCAGGTCGGGCGATGCGAAGAAGTGATTGACCGTGTTGAGGGTGTACTGCCAGGCGTCGCCCTGGTTGGGCACGTAGCCCTGGAGGATCGCGATCGAGACGGGCTCGCCCTTGCCGCGGCGGTACTCCAGGCTTCCCGCGAGCGGCGCGATCTGGCTGAAGCTCGTCTTCTCGGTCAGGAAGCGGCCGACCTCGAGCTCCGGGTTCACGCCCTCCTCCAGGCGGCGAAAGACCTTGAGCATGAGGCGCTCGCCGAAGATCACCGAGTTGTTGCTCTGCTCGGCGACCGAGAGCTGCGCCTCCAGGCGAACCGTCTCCGGTCCGCGCAGGCGCGCGAAGGCGCGCGTCGTGGAGCCGATCAGCGTCCCGGAACCTCCGGTCGCGCGGCGGCGGCGCGCGATCGCCCCGAGGACCGCCTCGGCGAAGTTCGGCGTGGCGAGCGCGTCGTACAGCAGACCGCGGGCCTCCTGCTCCCCACTTGAGGGAACCTGGCCTGAGGGGCCCTGGTTGCGCACCCACGCGATCGCCGACTGCGGCCAGCGCTCGAGGATGTGAGGCGCCTCGGCAGCGTTGGCGTAGGCGATGGGCACCATGTAGGTGTCGGGGTCGCCCTCGGCGTAGCCGACGCTCACCGCCGTCAGGTAGGAAAAGCCGTCCGCACCCGGCACCGTCGCAACGTCGCTTACCGTCGCCGTCTTGATCCTCCGCGCCTTGCCCGCGAACCACCGCCGCTGCGGGATGTAGCCGAGCAGCACGCTCTCCAACCGCTCTTTCGAGCGCCCGACCAGCGCCGACTCCCACCCGCCGACGGTCCGCACCTCGGGCAGCGTCGCCGCGACCTGGGTACCGTCGCTCTGGACCGTCGGCACGGCGCGCGGCTGCATCGAGAACCAGTAAAAGGAGTGCGGGCCGAGGGTCAGGAAGTACGGGTTGTCGCCGATCACGGGCATCTCGTTGCTGCTGAACAGCTCGACGGGGACGAGGCCCTTCCACGCCGACAGGTCCAGCTCGACGGCCTGCAGGAAGCGGGAAAGGTTGGCGACGCACAGGATCTGCTCCGACTCGTAGCGGCGTACGTACGCCAGGATCTTGCGGTTCTCGGGCCGCAGCAGATCGAGAGTGCCCCGGCCGAAGGCGCGATGCCGCTTGCGCAGGGCGATCAGGCGCTTCGTCCATGAGTACATCGAGTGCGGGTTGCCCTGCTGCGCCTCGACGTTGACAGTCTCGTAGTGGTACTCAGGGTCGGTGATGACCGGCAGGAAGAGGCGCTGCCGGTTCGCGCGCGAGAAGCCGGCGTTGCGGTCCGCGCTCCACTGCATCGGCGTCCGCACGCCGTTCCGGTCGCCGAGGAAGATGTTGTCCCCCATCCCGATCTCGTCGCCGTAGTACAGGACGGGCGTGCCGGGCAGCGAGAACAGGAGTCCGTTCATGAGCTCGATCCGGCGCCGGTCGTTGCCCAGCAGCGGTGCGAGCCGCCGGCGGATGCCCAGGTTCAACCGCGCGAGCCGGTCCTGCGTGTACGCGCGGTACATGTAGTCGCGCTCCTCGTCGGTCACCATCTCCAGCGTCAGCTCGTCGTGGTTGCGGAGGAACAGCGCCCACTGCGCGCCCTCGGGGATCGCCGGCGTCTGGGCCAGGATGTCGATGATCGGGAACCGGTCCTCCATGCGGATCGCCATGAACAGGCGCGGCATGAGCGGGAAGTGGAACGACATGTGGCACTCGTCGCCCGAACCGAAGTAGGCGACCGCATCCTCCGGCCACTGGTTCGCCTCGGCGAGCAGCATTCGGTTGCGGTAGTTGGCGTCGACGTGCTTGCGCAGGTCCTTGAGGAACGCGTGCGTTTCGGGGAGGTTCTCGCCGTTGGTTCCCTCACGCTCGTAGAGGTACGGGACCGCGTCGAGCCGCACGCCGTCGATGCCCATGTCCATCCAGAAGTCGAGAGCCTTGAAGATCGCCTCGTGGACCTTCGGGTTGTCGTAGTT
>Ga0070698_100001515_pt1 | contig 25747 bp, 26 predicted proteins | sample KBSK1502metaG_FD_65477 | JGI IMG/M metagenome (GOLD analysis project Ga0070698, IMG submission 65477) | Corn, switchgrass and miscanthus rhizosphere microbial communities from Kellogg Biological Station, Michigan, USA - KBS K1-50-2 metaG | ecosystem: Host-associated > Plants > Roots >... | reverse complement strand
TTCACCGACTTCGCCGCCTGCGCCGCGCACCTGGTGCGGCGCGGGTGGACGTCACCGCCGCGGCTGGTCGCCCGCGGGGGTTCGGCGGGCGGGCTGCTCATGGGCGCGGTCGCCAACATCGCGCCGGCCGAGTTCGCCGGCATCGTCGCGGAGGTCCCGTTCGTGGACCCGGTGAACACGATGCTCGACCCGTCGCTGCCGCTGACCGTGACCGAGTGGGAGGAGTGGGGCGACCCGCTGCACGACCCCGAGGTCTACGCGTACATGAAGTCCTACTCGCCGTACGAGAACGTGACCAGCCAGGAGTACCCGCCGATCTTCGCGACCGGCGGCCTGAACGACACGCGCGTGCTCTACCACGAGCCGGCCAAGTGGATCGCGCGGCTGCGCGCGGCCGGGAAGGGCGGCCCGTTCCTGCTGAGGACGCGGATGGAGGCCGGCCACCGCGGCCGCAGCGGCCGCTACGACGCCTGGCGGGAGGAAGCGCTGATCACGGCCTGGATCATCCGGACGGCCGGGGCCGGCTAGTCCGTCAGACGGGCTCGAACAGGGCGCTGACCGACTCGCCGTCGTGGATCCGGCGGATGGCCTCGGCCAGCGCGGGCCCGATCGAGATCACCTCGAGCTTGTCCCGCTTGTCCGGCGGAATCGGGACCGTGTTCGTGCACACGATCTCCTCGACCTCGGGCCGCCCGGCCAGCCGGTCCAGCGCGCCGTCGGCGAACACCCCGTGCGTGCAGGCGATCCGCACCCTGCCCACCCGGTGCTCGGCCAGCCGGTCCAGCAGCTCCTCGATCGTGGTCCCGCGGGCGATCTCGTCGTCGATCACGATCACGTCCCGGCCGTCCACGTCGCCGATGATCGCGCTGATCGTGACGCTGGTGTCGCTGTGCCGCTGCTTCGCGCCGGCCGCGACCGGCAGCCCCAGCATCCGCGCGAACATCGTCGCGCTCTTCGCGTAGCCCAGGTCGGGCGACACCACGACGGTCCGTGACAGCCCCGGGCCGCGGAAGTGCGCCGCCAGTTGCCGCAGCGCGTTCAGGTGGTCGACCGGCACCGAGAAGAAGCCGTGCACCTGCGGCGAGTGCAGCGTCATCGTCAGCACGCGGCTGGCCCCCGCCGCCACCAGCAGGTCCGCGACCAGCCTGCCGGCGATCGATATCCGCGGTTCGTCCTTCTTATCCGAACGGGCGTACGCGTAATGCGGCATCACCACGGTCACCCGCGCGGCGGAGGCGCCCCGGGCGGCGTCGGCCATCAGCAGCAGCTCGACCAGGTGCTCCTGGACCGGGGGCACCAGCGGCTGGATGAGAAACACGTCGCGTTCGCGGCAGTTGGCCTGCAGCTGCACCTCCAGGCAGTCGTTCGCGAACCGGAACAGCCGCACCGGGTACAGCGGGATCTCCAGGTAGGCGCAGATCTCCTCGGACAGCTCGCGGTGCGCGCTGCCGCTGAACACGGCGATCTCCCGCACGGCCGGCCCCTCAGCCGGAGCCGGACGGCTGGTAGGGCGGCAGGGACAGCGCCGTGCGGATGTTCTGCTGGATGGCCTCCGGGGAGGGCCGCGCGTCGATCGTGACGACGTATTCCTTGCGGCGGAACACCTCCAGCACCGGGTTGGTCTTCTCGTGGTAGTCCCGCAGCCGGACGGCCAGCGCCGCCTCGGTGTCGTCTTCGCGCTGCACGAGATCACCGCCGCAGGTGTCGCACTTGCCCGGCACGGCTGGGCTGTTGTCGATGAGGTTGTAGTCCATGCCGCAGCTGGAGCACAGCCGGCGCGCCAGCACCCGGCGGTGCACCTCGCTGTCCGGCAGGTCCAGGTGGATGACGCCGTCGATGTCGTAGCTCTCCAGGAAGAACTCGGCCTGCCGCCGGTTGCGCGGGAACCCGTCGATGATGAAGCCGTAGTTCCAGTCGTGCCCGGTCAGCCGGTCCCGGACGATGTCCTCCACCACCTGGTCCGCGACCAGCTCGCCGGCCGCCATCGTGCGCCGCACCTGGGCGCCGAGCTTGGTGTGCTGCTGGACGTTCCACCGGAAGATCTCGCCGACGCTGATGTGCACCAGGTCGAGATCGCCGGCCAGCAGCTTGCTCTGGGTGCCCTTCCCGCTGCCCTGCACGCCCATGATCACGTATTTGCGCATGCCGCTACCCTGACACGCCGCGGCGGATCCGATCGAGTGAGGGTGTCGTTACGCCGCCCGCCGGCGGACCAGCCAGACGGCCGCCGCGCCGAGCAGCAGCGCCGCGATCAGCCCGGTGACGCCCTCCGCGGCCTGGAAGGCCCAGAACCGCCCGGCGGGCTGGTAGGCGGTGAAGAGGCTGAGGTGGTGCGACGCCGGGCAAGCCCGGCTGCGTCTCGCATGCCGAGACAACCCGACACTTCCAGACCGCGCCCGAGCGCGCTCCCGGCAGCGCTGAGCATCGGTATCGCCATAGCAGTACCCGTGCTTCGCGTTCCCGGGAGAGCGCGGTTTACCGTCTCACATGGTGAGATACGGGGGGCCTGGCACCGTGTCTCAGTCGCGGATCCGCTCGCGGACGGCGTCGGTGACCTGCGCGGCGCGCGTGATGATGTCGTCGGCTCTGTCGGTCTCGGCGATCATCTCCAGGCTCGCCTCCTCGTCGGCGATAGACGCGAGGTTGACCTCGACGTTCACCCGGGCCGTGGCCGCCGAGGCGCGGGCGGCCTCGGCCGCCGCGGCCACGTCGGCGATCACGTTGCGGTTGCCGATCACCGTGAGCGCCTCGGCGAGGTCCACGACCAGGCCGGCCAGGCTGATCACCCTGGCCTGCGGCCAGGCGGCGTTGACCAGCGCCTGCGCGATCGCGTCGGCGCGGGCGGACTCCTCCTCGGCGGTTGCCGCGCGCAGCCGGTAGGCGTCGGCCACCGCGGTGAACGCGTCCTCGTCCGCCTCGGCCAGCCGCAGCGCGAGGCTGCGTAGCTCGTCGGTCTCGGTGATGATCCGGCCGATCATGAGCTGGTGCTCGGCGTACTCCGGCCCGGTGGTATACCGGGCGACCATGCCGAGCAGCGCCGCGCCTTGGGCGGCCTGCAGGGCCGCGGCCGCGCCGCCGCCCGGTGCGGGGACGCGCTCGGCGAGTCGGCCGAGGAAACCGCTGATGTTCTCGGCGCTGATGGGCATCCGGCCCTCCGGGTGACGTCGGTGAGGAAGCGTCACGATCCTCCCACGAGCGGTTACCGCGCCGGCCGGAACCGGCCGGAACGGCGCACCCGGCCGGCGCCGGGCCTGCCGCAGGTCGTCGCGGGGCCGCCGCGCAGGTCAGCCCCGCGGCGGCGCTAGGCTCTGTGCATGTCCAGCGGCGGGTCGGACCAGCCGGCGGTCCAGCAGCGAGCGCCGGTCAGCTGGCGCTTCCTCATCAGGCCGCGCTGGATCGGCTGGCACCTGCTGATGGTGGTGTCGGTGGCGGGCATGCTCGCCCTCGGCTGGTGGCAGTTCCGCAGGGCCGTGGCGGGAAACGCGCTCAGCTGGGCGTACACGTTCGAGTGGCCCATCTTCGCGGTCTTCGCCGTGGTCTTCTGGGCCAAGACGATCAGGGACGAGTTCTCGCCGCCGGACACCGACGAGGCACCCGACCGGGCGGAGTACGCGGTCGGCTCGTACGCTGAGTCGCGCGGCAAGGAGCTCCTGGTGTGGGAGCCCGAGGACCCCGACCTGGCCGCCTACAATGCCTACCTGGCCCGGCTGAACGAGCAGGTGAAGGGGCACGGGCGGTGGCACGGGCTGCGGTGAGCCCGCCGCCGCCCCGCCAGGGCGTCCCGGCTGGCGGCCGGGCCCGGACAACGCGCAGGAGGTACCGCCGGTGCACGCAGCCGTGCTCCGTTACCGGGTGATGGCCTACGTCACTGGGACGGTGCTCATCGTGCTCTGCTTCGCCGGGATCCCGCTCCAAGTGGCCGCGCACAACGACGTGATCGTGAACGACGTCGGCACCGCGCACGGGATCCTGTACATCATCTACCTGATCGTGTCGTACCTGCTGGCCAGGCGGCTGCGGCTGCCGCTCGGCCCGACGCTGCTGGTGCTGCTGGCCGGCACGGTCCCCGTGCTCACATTCGTGGTCGAGCGCTGGCTGAACCGCAGGTACATCGTCCCGGCGCAGCAGGGCCAGGGGGCGGGCGAGGCCGCGCCGACGGCGCGCGCCCGCTGACGGGTCGCGGGGGCATCGCCATCGGCGCGGGCCAGCACTACTACGCCGAGCATCCCGAGGCCGCGCACCGGCCGGGGCTGGTGCACGTCGTGCTGCCCGACTTGCACCTGGCATTGGAGACCGACGCCGGGGTGTTCTCGGCGGGCAGGCTCGACCCCGGCACCAGGCTGCTGCTCGACACCGCTCCCCCGCCGCCGCGGGCCGGGAACCTGCTCGACCTCGGCTGCGGCTACGGGCCGCTGGCCCTGGTTCTCGCCGCGCGCTCGCCGGAGGCGGCGGTGTGGGCGCTGGACGTCAACCAGCGGGCGCTGCGCCTGTGCGCGACCAACGCCGAGCGCGCGGGCCTGGCGAACGTCCGTTGCGTCACGCCCGACCAGGAGGGCCTGCCCGGGCAGCTGGCCGTCATCTGGTCGAACCCGCCGATCAGGATCGGCAAGCAGGCGTTGCACTCACTGCTGGCCGGCTGGCTCGGGCGGCTGGAGCCCGGCGGCTCGGCCTACCTGGTCGTGCAGCGGCACCTCGGCGCCGACTCGCTGCACCGCTGGCTGGAGGAGGCGGGCTGGCCGGTGTCCCGGCTGGCCGCGCGCAAGGGGTACCGGGTGCTGCGCGTCGATGCCCGGGAGTCAGCCCCCGGCTGAGCCGTGGCAGCGGCTGGCCTCCTTCCCGCCAGCCGCCGTTCAAGTTCTATTTGGCTAGGCACGGCATACTCAGGTACATGGCGCATGCGTTCCTGGAGCACCCTGGCCCGCTCGCGTTCGCGCACCGCGGCGGTGCGGCGCACCATCCCGAGAACTCGTGGTCCGCGTTCGAGCACGCGGTGGGGCTGGGCTACACCTACCTCGAGACCGACGTGCGCGCCACCGCGGACGGGGTGCTGCTCGCCTTCCACGACCACAGTCTGGACCGGGTCACCGACCGCGCTGGGCGGATAGCCCGGATGCCGCACGAGGAGATCGCCGCCGCGCGCATCGGCGGCTCCGAGCCCATCCCGCTGCTCGAGGACCTGCTGACGGCCTGGCCCGGTGTCCGGTTCAACATCGACGTGAAGCAGGCGCTAGCCATCCGCCCGCTCGCCGCCGTGCTGCGCCGGACCGGCGCGTGGAACAGGGTCTGCGTGTGCTCGTTCTCCGCGCACCGGCTGCGCGCCGCCCGGCGGGCGCTGGGCCGCCGGGTGTGCACGGCGCTGTCGCCGGCCGGGATCATGTCGGTCCAGGTGGCGGGCAACCTGGCCGGCTCGGGGCAGATGCTGGCGCGGCGCCTCGCCAGCGCGGGCGTGCGCTGCGCCCAGGTCCCTGCCGTGCTGGCCACCAGGAGTTTTATCCGGCGAGCGCACGCGCTGGGCCTGCAGGTCCACGTCTGGACGGTCAATGACCGCACCGAGATGTCTTGCCTGCTCGACCTGGGCGCGGACGGCATCATCACCGATGAGATCGTGCTGCTCCGCGACGTCCTGGCCGAGCGCGGCGAGTGGCATCCGGGATCCCGTCAGGGCGCCGCGCCCGAGCGCCGGGTGGCCGGCCGGTAACCGCCGCGGCGCTGCGTATTGCCCTGGCTGGCCCGATCCGGCGGCCCGGATGCGATTGGAACCGGTCAGAGCGGGAATCTTGTCCGGGTACTCAGCGTTAACGGACACGAGGGGTCAGCGCTCGGGAGGCAGTACGTTATGGCGGAACGCGCACTACGCGGCACCCGGCTCGGGGCGACGAGCTACGAGAACGACCGCAACACCGACCTGGCTCCGCGCCGGGAGGTCGCTTTCGACTGCCCCAAGGGCCACCACTTTACCGTCCCGTTCGCCGCGGAAGCGGAGATTCCGGCCGTATGGGAGTGCCGGGTCTGCGGGGCGACAGCGTTCACGTCAGCCGTGGATCTCCCGGCCCAGAAGAAGGCCAAGCCGCCGCGCAGCCACTGGGACATGCTCATGGAGCGGCGCACCATCGCCGACCTCGAGGAAGTGCTGGCCGAGCGGCTGGCGGTGATCAGGGAGCGGCGCGGTCTCGGCGCGGTGGAGGCCACCGCCGCCGAGACCCCGGCGGTGCAGCGCAAGAGCGCCTAGAACCCGGGCTGCGTTTCCACATCTCCTGCCCCGGCGAGCGCCGGGGCAGGTAACGCCTGCGCGCGGAGTCCGCGCGCGTCCGGCTCCCGTCGACCCGATCCCAGGGCCCGTCGACCCGATCCCAGGGCCCGTCGGCCCCGATCCCAGGGCCCGTCGGCCCGACGCCAGGACCCTCCTGCCAAGTTCCAGGGGTCCAGATTCGTGGGTGATGACACTTGCTGACATCAGCGCTATGCTGATGACAGCGACTGACATCGGATGCCCCGGCGCCCGTCCGGGCCGGGGCCAACCCACCACCTGGAGGTCTTCCCATGAGTGTTTTCGTCACCGGCGCGTCCGGCTGGATCGGCTCCGCGGTCGTTCCCGAGCTCATCGGCGCAGGGCACGAGGTCACCGGGCTCGCCCGCTCGGACGCCTCGGCCGCCGCCCTCACCGCGGCCGGGGCCGAGGTGCAGCGCGGCACCCTCGACGATCTCGACGTCCTGCGCGGCGCGGCGGCCGCGTCCGACGGCGTGATCCACCTCGCGTTCAAGCACGACCTCGTCTACTCCGGGGACTTCCAGGGCGCCGCCGACGCGGATCGCCGCGCCGTGGCGGCCTTCGGCGAGGTGCTGGCCGGCTCCGGCCGGCCGTTCGTCTTGGCCTCCGGGCTGCTCGGGTTCACGCCGGGGAGGGTGGCGACCGAACGCGACGGGCGGGAACCCGCCAGCCTGGCGCACGTGGCCGGCGGCCCGGCGACCCGGCTGGGCACCGCGCACCTGGCGCTCACCTTCGTCTCTCGCGGCGTCCGCTCGTCCGTCCTGCGGCTTCCCCCGACGGTGCACGGCGAGGGAGACAACGGCTTCATGGCGGCCCTGGTCGGCATCGACCGCGCCAAGGGCGTCTCGGGCTACATCGGCGACGGGTCCAACCGCTGGCCCGCCGTGCACCGGCTCGACGCCGCGCACCTGTTCCGGCTGGCGCTGGAGGACGCCCCGGCCGGGTCGGTGCTGCACGCGGTCGCCGACGAGGGCGTGCCGATCCGCGCGATCGCCGACGTGATCGGGCGGCATCTCGGCCTGCCGGTGACGGCCGTCGCCCCGGGGGACGCGGACGCACACTTCGGCTGGCTGGCCCGCTTCCTCGCGATCGACAGCGTGGCCTCGAGCGCGCTGACCCGCGAGCTGCTGGGCTGGCAGCCGGTCCAGCCCGGCCTCCTCGACGACCTCGACAAGGGCCACTACTTCCAGCCCAGCGCGGACTGACCCAAGACCCCGAGACCCCGGGACCCGGCGGACTCAGTTGCCGGGCGGCACGGCGGTGCGGCTGGCCCGCGCGCGGCGCCGGCCCAGCCGTGCCGCCCGGCTGGACACCCCCCACTGGGTGACCCGCCAGAACGCCTCGCGGACGATCGCGTTGCTCATCTTGCTCGTCCCGTGCACCCGCTCCACGAACGTGATCGGGATCTCGGCGATCGTGAGGCCCGCGCGGATCGTGCGCAGCGTCAGGTCGATCTGGAAGCAGTACCCCTGCGAGATCACCTCGTCGAGGGCGATCTTGCGCAGCGTGCCGGCGCGGTAGGCGCGGAACCCGCCGGTGGCGTCCCGGACCGAGATGCCGAGCATCAGCCGGGCGTAGGTGTTCCCGCCCCACGAGATGAACTTGCGGTAGGCGGGCCAGTTGACCATCTTGCCGCCGGGCACCCAGCGCGAGCCCAGCACCAGGTCGGCGCCGTCCAGCCCGGCCAGCAGCCTGGGCAGGTCCTCCGGCTGGTGCGAGCCGTCCGCGTCCATCTCCACGACGGCGTCGTAGCCGTGCTCGAGCGCCCACCGGAAGCCCGCGATGTAGGCGGTGCCGAGCCCTGACTTCCCCGGCCGGTGCATCACGTGCACGCTGGCGTCCTCGTCGGCCAGCTTGTCGGCGAGCTCACCCGTGCCGTCCGGGCTGTTGTCGTCCACGATGAGCAGGTCGGCCTCGGGCACCGCCGCGCGGACGCGGGCCGCCGTGGTCTCCAGGTTCTCCCGCTCGTTGTAGGTGGGGACGATCACCGCCACCATGCCGATCGGAGGGTAGCTCCCGGTCACGCTTCCTGCCCCTTGCTCTGGTCTGTTGGCCGCGCTGGCTGACCCGCAAGGGTAACCGATGCACGCCACCGTCGGATGCTCAGGGCGAGGAAGAGGGCCCGGGCTCCCTTCGGACCGGAGCCCGTCTCGCCGGCAACGAGATCGGCCTCCGTTGTCTACTGGGCGCCCGGGCCCTTCCTGGGTCCAACCCCCCGCCCAGCCGGGTCCTGATCACAGCCCCTTCCGCGCTGCGTCTGGCACAGAGGCGAGGTTGTGCCGATCCCCCGCCGCACGCAGCCCGGCCCGGCGCCCCGATCGCTCCGGCCGGTCAGCCCGGTGCTGGACTGCGCAGCAACATACCGTTGATAGCCGCGATGTCAACCTGGTCCGGGGCATCCGCCGGGCTGGCCGGGCAGGCCGTCCGGGATCGGCCCGGCCTGGCCGGGTTCGCCGCATCGCCCGGCCTGGCCGGGTACGCCGGCCGGAGATACGATTGGACCCGCCCTGGTGATCTTCGGTGCGGAAGGACAGGCGATGACGGAAAGTCCGGAGTTCGAAGAGGTCTCCGAGTCGCAAATAGCGGTTCACTGGCGCGAGGAGGGGCGTTACCCGCCTCCTCCGAGCTTCGTGGCGCAGGCTAATGCCAGCGACCCGGCCATCTTCGACCGGTTCAGCGAGGAGCACTTCCCCGACTGCTTCAAGGAGTATGCCGACCTTCTCAGCTGGGATGAGCCGTGGCACACGACCCTGGACACCAGCAACCCCCCGTTCTGGAAGTGGTTTGTCGGCGGCAGGCTGAATGCCTCGTATAACTGCGTGGACCGGCACGCCGCGGCCAGCCCGGACAAGACCGCGATCATCTTCGTGCCGGAGCCGGAATCCGAGGACCACGTGGCGATCAGCTACGCGCAGCTGTACCGGCAGGTGAACGAGTTCGCGGCGGTGCTGCGCGACTCCCTCGGCCTGCAGGCGGGCGACCGGGTGACGCTGCACATGCCGATGGTGCCCGAGCTGCCGGTCACCATGCTGGCCTGCGCCCGGCTCGGCGTCATCCACTCCCAGGTCTTCGGCGGGTTCAGCGGGACCGCTTGCGGGCACCGGATCGCCGACTCGGGCAGCCGCTTCCTGATCACGATGGACGGCTACTACCGCAGCGGGCAGCTGACGGATCACAAGGTCAAGGCCGACGAGGCGTTGGCGGCCGCCAGCGGCGAGGGCCAGGAGGTCGACAAGGTCCTGGTCTGGCGCCGGCACCCCGGCCAGTATGCCTCGCAGACCCCGATGGCCGAGGGCCGGGACGTTTTCGTCGATGAGCTGCTCGGCGAGCACCGGGGAAAGACCGTCGAGCCGGTGTCGATGCCGGCCGAGGCACCGCTGTTCCTGATGTACACCAGCGGCACCACCGGCCGGCCGAAGGGCTGCGTGCACAGCACCGGCGGCTACCTCGCCTACGTGACCGGCACGTCGAAGTACTACCAGGACATCCACCCCGACGACGTGTACTGGTGCATGGCAGACATCGGCTGGATCACCGGTCATTCCTACATCGTCTACGGGCCGCTGGCTCTCGGCACGACGACCGTGATCTACGAGGGCGTTCCCACCTATCCCGACGGCGGCCGTCCCTGGCGGATCGCCGAGAAGCTCGGGGTGAACATCTTCCACACCTCCCCCACCGCGATCCGGCAGCTGCGCAAGGTGGGTCCCGAGGAGCCGAAGAAGTACAACTACCACTTCAAGCACATGACCACGGTGGGCGAGCCGATCGAGCCCGAGGTGTGGCGCTGGTACCACTCGGAGGTCGGCAAGGGCGAGGCGGTCATCGTGGACACGTGGTGGCAGACCGAGAACGGCGGTTTCCTCGGCAGCACGCTGCCCGCGCTGCAGCCGATGAAGCCCGGCAGCTGCGGGCCGGGTGTCCTCGGCGTCTACCCGGTGATCTACGACGAGGACGGCGCCGAGGTGCCGGCGGGCAGCGGCAGGGCGGGCAACATCTGCATCCGCAACCCGTGGCCAGGCATCTTCCAGACCATCTGGGGCCAGCCGGAGCGGTTCGTGGATACCTACTACCGCAAGTACAACAGGGACCCGGACAGCAAGGACTGGCGCGACTGGCCGTACTTCGCCGGCGACGGCGCGGTGCAGGCGGCGGACGGTTACTTCCGCATCCTCGGCCGGGTGGACGACGTGATCAACGTGGCGGGGCACCGGCTGGGCACCAAGGAGATCGAGTCCGCGTCCCTGACCGTCCCGGAGGTCGCCGAGGCGGCCGCGGTCCCGGTGATCGACGACATCCGGGGCCGCGCTGTAGAGATCTACGTCTCGCTCAAGCCCGGGTTCGAGCCGAGCAAGGAGATGGAGGACAAGGTCAGCAAAGCGATCGAGACCGAGATCGGCAAGATCGCCCGGCCGAAGAACGTCTGGATCGTCCCGGACATGCCGAAGACCAGGTCGGGCAAGATCATGCGCCGGGTGATCGCCTCGGTCTCCAATTTCGCCGACGTGGGAGACGTCACGACGCTCGCCAATCCCGAGATCGTCGAGGACATCCGGCATCACGTGCAGACCGCGAAGGTCGCCAAGGACGACGTGCCACGGCAGCTGACCGAGGCCGAGTTCGAGGAGATCAGGTCGTTCGGCCAGGAATAGAGCCGTGCGTTGCCCCTCGTCCGCACCCCGGCACTGGACATCCGGGAAAGGGGCAGCCAGCCTGGTAGGTAGGCGCATACCTGTCAGGAGGCCAGGATGAAGCTCGGCAGAATGCTGTCCGTCGGAGAGGTCGTCGAGCAGTCGGCCGCCGAGGAACCGGCGGCGGCGCGGCCCGAGCCCGCCCGGGCGGAGCGCGTCCGGCCGGGCGCCTCCGCCGGGCCGGCGGACGACGACCGCGCCCAGGTCCCGGCCGTGACCGGCGCCGGCCGCTAGCCGCTGTGACCCGGCGGCTCCCGTCCTTCCGGACCCGCAAGGAGCAGCCGCCCGCGCCGCTGCCCGGCTTCAAGCTGGCGCACCCGGTGATCTCCGCCGACGGACGGCGGGCGGGCTTCAGCGGCGTCACCCTCGGCCGGTCCCGCGTCTACGGGGTCACCGCCGACGCCGAGTGCGCCCAGGGCTGCCAGCACCACAGCCCGTCCCGGTGGTGCGACTGCGGCTTCTACTGCCTGCACGCCGCGGCCGACGCGCGGGCGCTGAGCTGTGACCCGAACTACCGGGACGCGGTGCTGCTGGAGATCGTGGCCTCCGGCCGGTTCATGCGGTACGAGCGCGGGCTGCGCTACGCCCGCCAGCGGGTCACCGCGGTCCGCGTCGGCCGCTGCGGCTGCGGCCGGCCGGCCACGATGTTCGCCAGGGACGAGTTCATCCCGCCCGGGTGGCACCGCCTGCTCGGCGTGTGTGCGGCCTGCGCCGGCCCGCGGCGGGTCGTCCCGTTCAGCGAGTTCGCCCGGCTGCTCGACGGGCCGCCGGTCACCGCGGACGACGCCGCCCAGCCGGCCGGGCCCGGCGCTGGCCCCGTGGCCACCACCGCGGCGGCAGGCCCGCCGCTGGACCAGGCCGGTCACGCGGAACTGGTCCCGCTGCTCTGCGCCGAGGTCGCGCTGCTCCAGGCGCGCCTGGACGACCTGCAGCGCCAGCTCGCCCGGCTCACCGCCACCGAGTAGTAGCCGGGCTACCCGGCGGGGACCACCACGGTACCGGTCGCGGTCACCGCGATCAGCGGCTCGGCCAGCACCACGGCGGCGGACGGCCCGCGGCCGGGGTCGGCCCGGCAGGTCACCCGGGCCTCGAACGCCACCTCGCGGCTGCGCCGGCCGACCCGCGTCACGGTCGCGATCACCTCGAGCACGTCACCGGCCCGCACCGGCTCGCGGAACTGGACATCGGAATACGACGCGAACAGCCCCTCGTCGCCGTCGCACCGGATGCACAACTCCGTCCCGGCGTCCCCGAACAGGCCGAGGACGTACGCGCCGTCGACCAGGCTGCCGCCGTAGTGGGCGTGGCTGTAAGGCACATAACGGGACTGCGTGACGACCAGTCCCAGCCGCCGGTCCATCGCGGCGGGAGCTCCGCCGGGCGCCTGCGCCGCGGTCACGCGCCCGCCCCGGCGGGCTGCTTCGCCCCGGCCGCGTGCGGCGCCAGGGCGTGCGCCAGGTAGCTGGCGACCTCCCCCGGCGTCGTGCCGCGGCCGTACACCCGGTCCACGCCCAGCTCGCCGGCCATCACGGGGTCGAACCGCGGCCCGCCGACGATGAGCAGCGGGCGGGCACCCCCGGCCGCCGCCGTTGCGCCCGGGTAGGCGGCGCGGAACGCCGCCGACAGCTCCCTCGTGTTCGACAGGTGCGCGTCCTTCTGCGTGACGACTTGGCTGACCAGCACGGCGTCCGCGTGCTCCGACCGCGCCCTGGCCACCAGGTCCGGCACGAGCACCTGCGAGCCGAGATTCACCACCCGCATCTCCCGGTAGTACTCCAGGCCCTTCTCGCCGGCGTGTCCCTTCACGTTGAGGATCGCGTCGATCCCGACCGTGTGCGCGTCGGTCCCGATGCACGCGCCGAGGACGACCAGCTTGCGGCCGAGCGCGGAGCGGATCCGCAGGTTGACCTCGGCGGCCGGCAGCAGCGGGAACTCCCGCTCGGCGACCGTGACCTGGGACAGGTCCACCAGGTGGCTGACCCGTCCGTAAACGATGAAGTAGGTGAAGTCGGGTCCCATACCCTTGGCGTGCACGACCATGGCAGGGTCCAGGCCCATCTTGGCGGCCAGCTGCATCGCCGCGCCCTCGGCCCGGGCCCGCTCGGTCGCGTCGCCGAACGGGACGGGCAGCGTGAACGACAGCTGGACCCGGCCGTCGCCGGTGGTGTCCCCGTAGGGGCGGATCACGGTCATCGCAGGCCTCCCGTTCGGCCAGCGCCGAGGATCGTCGCGGCCGTCCCGGCCGCACCCAGGATCTCGGCCGCGGTCGCCGGCGCGCTCAGGATGCCACCGGCCGTCCCGGCAGCGTCTGGCGTGCCGCCGGCCTCGCCGCCGGGGGCCTCCAGCAGGTCGATCGCCGGGTTGACGTAGCCGTCGGCCCGCTCGATGACGCCGTCGAGGCCGCGACCGCCGTCGGCCGGCCGCTTGGTGATCCCGAACGTGCCGTCGGCGATGGCCGTCAGCAGGCCGTCCAAGCCGATCTTGCGGAGCAGCGCGACCGCCTCGCCGAGCACCTCGGCGGCGCGGCGCTCGATGAACCCGCCGGGCTCGGGGCGGAAGCTCTCCCCCAGCCGGCCCGCCGCCTGCCGGACGTAGCGCACGTTCTCAAGCGCCAGGTCGCGGTCGGACAGGAACGGCGTGTGGATGCCCTCGGTCATCATGCCGATCAGCAGGATCGACTGGCCGGTCATCATCCCGCACAGGTTGAAGAACGCGTCCAGCAGGTAGCCGGCGAACACGTTGCCGGTCATGTGCTTGGTCGGCGGCATGTACTTCAGCGGAGCGTCCGGGAACAGCTCGCGGACGAGCTGCGCGTGCGCGAGCTCCAGCAGGAAGGAGTCGGGCACCGCCGGATTGATCTCGAACGCGTGGCCCAGGCCGAGCTGCCAGTCGGCCAGCCCGGCCTCGCGGCCGAAGTACTCGTTGAGCAGCTGGCTGACCACCACGGTGTGCGCGGCGTCCACCGCGTCGGCGGTGGTCAGGTAGTTGTCCTCGCCGGTGTTGATGATGATGCCCGCGCGGGCGTGCACCTGGCGGGAGAACCGCTGGTCGATGAACGTGCGGACCGGGTTGATGTCGCGGAAGATGATCCCGTACATGCAGTCGTTCAGCATCATGTCCAGCCGCTCCAGGCCGGCCAGCGTCGCGATCTCGGGCATGCACAGCCCGGACGCGTAGTTGGTCAGCCGGACGTAGCGGCCGAGCTCACGCGACACCTCGTCCAGCGCGGCCCGCATCAGCCGGAAGTTCTCCCTGGTCGCGTACGTGCCGGCGTAGCCCTCCCGGGTCGCTCCCTCGGGCACATAGTCCAGCAGCGACTGGCCGGTGGACCGGATCACGGCGATGATGTCCGCGCCCTCGCGCGCCGCGGCCTGCGCCTGCGGGATGTCCTCGTAGATGTCCCCGGTGGCGACGATCAGGTAGATCCACGGCTTGGGCGGGTCGCCGATGTCGCGCAGCATCTGGTCGCGCTGCAGCCGCCGCGCGTCGATCGCGGCGATCCCGTCACCGATCGCGCGGGCGGCGGCCTGCGTCGCCGCCGTGGCCGCGGCGCCCGCGGGAACGCGGAACGTGACGCGCCCGGCGGCCGCGTCCCTGGCCAGCGCGGCCAGGTCCCGGTGGCCACCGGTCAGCAGCGCGTCCCACACGGGCAGCGCGATGCCGTGCTCCAGGCCGGCGCTGCCACGCACCGCGTCGGCCAGCCTGTTCACCCACGGCATGCCCTCGTCGTCCGCGCCGTCCAGGCCCGCCAGCCGCAGCACGGCGCGTTCCACCGACACCGTGGTGTGCGTCCTGGCCAGCTCGACGATCGGCCGGCCCGCCTCGCTGGCCAGCCTGCGCGCCTCGGCCACCACGGCGGGGTCGAGCCCGAGTCGCTGGGTCATCGCAGGCCCCCTTCGGTGTGGCCGATCCGGTGCTCGAACAGGGATCGCACGCCCGGGTCGTCGCGGATCAGGCCGAGCGCGAGCTCCGCGTGGCCCGGAACGTACCCGTTGCCGATCAGCATGGTCACGTCCGCGGCCAGGCCCTCCGCGCCCAGCGCCGCGGCGCTGAACGACGTCGCCATCGAGAAGAAGATCACGGCACCGCCCTGCGCGGTGGCCAGCACGGCGCCGCCCTCGCAGCCGGGCACGTCCACGCAGACGACCGTGACGTCGGCCGGGCCGCCCGCGTTGTGTACGGCCGCGGCCAGGCCCACCGGGTCCCGCGCGTCCGCCACGGTCACCGCGTCGGCCAGCCCCGGGCCGGCCGCGCTGTCGTGGCCGGCGCTCCCGCGCCCGGCCGCCCGCAGCGCCGCGGCCTCCCGCTCGTCCCTGACGACGCCGATCACGCGGCGCGCGCCCGCCCGCCTGGCCGCCGCTACCGAGAGCGACCCGCTCTTGCCCGCCGCGCCGATGACCGCGACCACCGGCGGCCGGCCGGAGCCGGCCAGCGAGCCGGCCACGCGATGCGTCAGCGCCGGCGCCCCGCACACGTCGAGCACGGCCAGCGCCAGCGGCCCCGGCAGGTCGGCGGGCAGCACGGTCGCGATCGACCGGCCGAACAAGATCGCGTGCCCCGCGCACGGCACCTGCTCCGAGCGGCCGTCCCAGCCGGCCAACCCGTCGGTGATCGCCAGCGGGGTCAGGGACAGCGACACCAGGGTCGCGATCCGGTCACCCGCGCGCAGCCCGAGCGGGGAGTCCGGGCCGGCCTCGTCGACCACGCCGGTTAGCATGCCGCCGGACCCGGTGACCGGGTTCTGCATCTTGCCGCGATCGGCGACGATGCCGAGCACGGCCGAGCGCATCGCGCCGGCATCGCCGCCGTGCGCCTCGCGCAGCTGACGGAAGGACGCCGCGTCCAGGTTCAGCCGCTCGAGCCGGACGCGCACCTCGTCCGGCCAGATCTCCGGGCGCGCGTCGAGCCGCCACGCCGCCTGCGGCAGCACTCTGGCGGGCTCGACGACGCGGTGCAGCCCGAGGGGTGAGCCCGTGTCGCGATCGGCAGCCGCGGCACGGTCAAGGGACGACGCGGTCACGCTTCCCATCCTTCCGGTTACAGTCCGTTCAAGTTGGGTAGTTCCACAAGATTTCCTGTCAGAATCTCTACATACCGTAGCTTCTTTTGGCGGATGTGCGTAAACAACGTTATCATCGTGGGACCAAGCCTGAGGAGGAGCCGTGGTCGACCAGCCGTACCCGTACGCACGGAGGGAACTCGCCGAGCCCGACTGGCGGCGCTTCCCCGGCTGGGCGGGCGTGCCGGCAGCCGACTGGGAATCCGCGCAGTGGCAGCGGGCGCACTGCGTCAAGAACCTGGCCCAGCTGCGCCAGGTGACCGGCCCGGGGCTGGCCGAGGCGTTCGTCGAGGACGTGGCGCGCGACCAGCGCGAGCGCGCGACCATGTCGATGCTCGTGACGCCGCAGATGGTCAACACCATGGTCCCCGGCGCGGCGCCGGGCGACGCCGGCTTCACCGACGCCTTCTACGCCGACCCGGTCCGCAGGTACATGATCCCCGCGTTCAGCGACCGGCGGCCCGACTGGCCCTCGCATCCGTACGCGGCCCGTGACTCGCTGCACGAGTCGGAGATGTGGGCGGTCGAGGGCCTGACCCACCGCTACCCGACCAAGGTGCTGGCCGAGATCCTGCCCACCTGCCCGCAGTACTGCGGCCACTGCACCCGGATGGACCTGGTCGGCAACCCGACCCCCACCATCAGCAAGCACAAGTTCGTGCTGGCCCGCCCCGACCGACTCGGCGCGATGCTGGACTACCTGCGCCGTAGCCCGCAGGTGCGCGACGTGGTCGTCTCGGGCGGGGACGTCGCCAACATGCCGTGGCCGCGGCTGGAGGAGTTCGTCGCCGCGCTGCTGGACATCGAGAACATCCGCGACATCCGCCTCGCCACCAAGGCGCTGATGGGGCTGCCGCAGCACTGGCTGTCCGATGACGTGCGGTCCGGCATGGCGCGGCTGGCCGCCAAGGCGCGGGACCGCGGGGCGAGCATCGCCATCCACACCCACGTCAACGCGGCCCAGTCGGTGACGCCCCTGGTGGCGCGCGCCGCGGCCGCCATGCTGGAGACCGGCATCAGGGACGTGCGCAACCAGGGGGTGCTGCTGCGCGGCGTCAACGACAGCGCGGCGGCGCTGCTCGACCTCTGCTTCGCGCTGCTCGATGAGGCGAACATCATGCCGTACTACTTCTACATGTGCGACATGATCCCCGGCAGCGAGCACTGGCGGCTGTCCCTGGCCGAGGCGCAGGGCCTGCAGCACCAGATCATGGGTTACCTGCCCGGGTTCGCCACCCCGCGGATGGTGTGCGACGTCCCCTACGTCGGCAAGCGCTGGGTGCACCAGGTGTCCCGGTACGACACCGAGCTCGGCATCTCGTACTGGACGAAGAACTACCGCACCGGCGTGGAGGCCGGCGACCCGGACGCGCTCAGCCGCGAGTACGCCTACTACGATCCGATCTACACGCTGCCCGAGCGCGGCCAGGACTGGTGGCGGGCGCGCACCGCGACCAGCGGCGCCCGGTCCGCCGCCCGGGAAGCCGCCGCCGTCTCAGTTGCGGAGCCGCTGGCCGGCTGACCTCGGCGCGGCCGGGCGCCCCGAAGTGAGGGAGACCGCCCAGATGAGCGACCGGGGTGACGCGAGCAGCGCGGGGACGAGCACGGCGGCCGCCTGGACGGAGGCGGACGTGCCGTCCCAGGCTGGGCGGATCGCCGTGATCACCGGGGCCAACTCCGGCATCGGGTTCGAGGCGGCCAGGGTGCTCGCCGACCGCGGCGCGACCGTGGTGCTGGCCGTCCGCGACCTCGGCAAGGCCCGGGACGCCGAGGCGCGGATCCGCGCGTCGGTGCCGGCGGCCAGGCTCAGCAGCGTCCGGCTCGACCTCGGCTCGCTGGCGTCGGTCCGGGCGGCGGCCGAGGAGCTGCGCGCCGGGCACGATCGGCTGGACCTGCTGATCAACAACGCCGGCCTGATGATGACGCCGCGCGGGCGCACCGAGGACGGGTTCGAGCTGCAGTTCGGCACCAACCACCTCGGGCACTTCGCGCTCACCGGGCTGCTGCTGGACCGGATGCTGCAGGTGCCCGGCTCGCGCGTGGTGACGGTGAGCAGCAACGCGCACCGGATGGGCCGGATCAACTTCGGCGACCTGCAGTCCGAGCGCGCCTACAGCCGGACCAGCGCCTACGCCCAGTCCAAGCTGGCCAACCTGCTGTTCACCTACGAGCTGCAGGACCGGCTGGCCCGGGCCGGCGCGGCGACCGAGGCGCTCGCCGCGCACCCCGGCACCGCGCGGACCGCCCTGACCCGGTACCTGCCCGCCCCGATGCGGCTCGGCGCCTTGCTCATCCCGTTCCAGGACAGCGCGATGGGCGCCGTGCCGATGCTCCGCGCGGCCACCGATCCCGCCGCGCGCGGCGGTGAGTACTACGGGCCGGCCGGGCTCGGCGAGAACAGGGGCCCGGCCCGGCTGGTGCGGTCGAGCGCGCGCTCGCACGACATGCAGGTCGCCCGGCGGCTGTGGGAGGAGTCGGCCCGGCTCACCGGGGTCACTTACCCGGTCTGAGCGCGCCGCGGGCCGGCCGGCCGCAGCCGGGGCGATGGTCTAACGTGGACGAGCGTGGCCCGCCGCAGCGAACAACTCAGCCCGGAACTGCACGCCTACTTGATCGCACACAGCAGCCCGGTGGACCAGGTGCTCGTCTCGCTCGCCGAGGAGACGCTGCGCCGCTTCCCGGACAGCGCCGAGATGCAGATCGGCCCGGAGCAGGGCACGTTCATGACGCTGCTCACCCGGCTGTCCGACGCGAGCCGCGGGATCGAGGTCGGCACGTTCACCGGCTACTCCTCGATCTGCCTCGCCCGCGGGCTCGCCGACGGAGGCCGGCTCATCTGCTGTGACGTCAGCGAGGAGTGGACGTCGGTGGCGCGCGCGTACTGGGACAAGGCCGGGGTGGCCGGCCGGATCGAGCTGCGGCTCGGGCCCGCGCTCGGCACGCTGCGCGCGCTGCCCGCCGGGGCCGAGTTCGACATCGCGTTCATCGACGCGGACAAGGGCGGCTACGTCGGCTACTGGGACGAGATCGTGCCGAGGATGAAGCCGGGCGGCGTGGTCCTGGTGGACAACACGTTCGCCGGCGGCCGGGTGACCGACCCGGCCAGCGACAGCCCGACCGCGCAGGCGATCAGGGGCTTCAACGACCACGCGGCGGCCGACGACCGGGTGGACCTGGTGATGCTCCCGGTCGGCGACGGCCTCACCCTCGCCCGCCGGCGCTAGCGCCGGCTTACTCGTCGGCGACGATCGAGCCGACGCGGTCACCCACACCGGGGTCGCGCCGGACCAGCATGATCGCGTAGATGACCGCCAGCCAACCACGGTTCGGTTGCTCCTCAAGCCTTATAAGGTTCCGGGGAGGTCAGAGGCGGTTGAGGCGGGCTACTTCCTCGGGGGTGAGGGAGAAGCCGGACAGGTCCAGGTTCGACGCGATGCGTTCGGGCCGGGCGGATTTCGGGATCACGGTGATGCCGAGCTCGAGATGCCAGCGCAGGACGACCTGGGCCGGCGTCACCCGGTGCCTGGCGGCGATCTCGGCCAGGGCGGGATCACGCAGACGGGTCCCCTTCAGGGGGCTGTAACCCTCGACGTGCACGCCCCGGTCGGCGTGCGCGGCCAGCAACGCGGGATCGTACCGGGCCGGACTCCACGGGATCTGGTTGACGGCCGGACGCTCCCCTGTCGCCGCGATCAGCTCGTCGATCTGGGCGATGCTGTAGTTGCTCACCCCCACCGAACGGCACAGCCCCTCGTCCCGCAGGGTCAGGAACTCGCGCCAGAGCTGGGGCGAGGCCCGGCCGCGCGGCGGCCAGTGCACCAGCCACAGGTCCACGTGGTCGGTGCCGAGGGCGCGCAGGCTCTCGGACAGGGTGGCCCGCGCGCGGCCCGCGTTGCCGGGCTGGAGCTTGGTGGTGATGAACACGTCGGCGCGGTCCAGGGTGCTGTCCCGGACGGCCCGGCCGACCTCGGGCTCGTTCCGGTACATAGTGGCGGTGTCGATGTGCCGGTAGCCGACGTCCAGCGCGTACCTGACCGCCTCGTAACCGCGCCGTCCTTGCAGCTGCCAGGTGCCGAACCCGACCATCGGCATCGCGACCCCGCCGCCCAGGTCCACCAGTGGGATATCCGTCATAAGGTCTATTGTCCCGGCGACGTTGGCCGGGGTGCGGATCGAGACCCCCTCGGCCCAAGCTCGCCAGCGCCCCGTGCGTTCCCGCTCGGCCTTCGCTCATGGCCCTCCTCCAGCCGCCGGCGACGGGCCTGGCTGCATTGTCATGCGCCGCGCCGGAGTTGGGAAGGGCCCGTCCCGCCGTTGGATAGGGTCGACCGGTGGCCGATCCCGCGTTGCCTTCCGCCATGTTCGACCCGTCGCGGCCCAACGTCGCCCGGGTGTACGACTACCTGCTCGGCGGCAAGGACAACTTCGCCGCCGACCGGGCCCTCGGGGACCGCATCATCGAGTCGCTGCCCGCCGTGCAGGTCGGCGTGCGGGCCCAGCGCGCCCTGCTCGGCCGGGTGGTGCGCTACCTGGTCGCGGAGGCCGGCCTGCGCCAGCTGATCGACATCGGATCGGGGCTGCCGACGGCCGACAACGTGCACGAGATCGCGCAGCGGATCGACCCGCGGACCCGGGTGGTCTACGTGGACAACGACCCGGTGGTGCTCGCCCACGCCAGGGCGCTGCTGGCCGACAGCAAGGTGACGATCGTCGCCGACGGGGATCTGCGCCGTCCCGAGGGGATCCTCGCCGACCCGGGGGTACGCCGGCACCTCGACTGGGACCAGCCGGTCGGGCTGCTGCTGTGCGGCATCCTGCACCACATCCGCGACGACGAGCAGCCCGCCGAGCTGACCGGGGCTCTGTACGCGGGCCTGCCGCCTGGCAGCCACGTGTTCATCCACCACCTGCTCGACTCCGGGGAGCCCGGGACCGCGGAGGTCCAGGCCGAGCTGCAGCAGGGCATGGGGCGCGGCCAGTTCCGCACCTGGGACCAGGTCCGCGACCTGTTCGACGGCCTCGAGCTCGTCGAGCCCGGCCTCGTGCTCGTGCCGGAGTGGCGCCCCGATCCGGACGCGCCGAGCGCGGATGACTTCCCCGTGCTGCGGCTGGCCTGCGCCGGCGTAGCCCGCAAGCCCTGAACCCCAAAACGATAGGTGATCTCACCGGCATCACGGTCGGCGTGGGTCAATCGCTGTAGAACGGGCGCACCTCGATTGCGTGGTACCGGGCCAACGGATGGGTGGCCGCGAGCTGGATCGCCTGCTGCCGGTCGGCGCAGCTGACGACGTCGATGCTGGCGATGGTCTCGTTGGTCGTGATGCCCGGGCCGTCGCTGATCAGAGTCTGTCCGTCGCGGACGCGGACCGTCGTGGCCGCGTCCGCGCCCGCCAGCGCGCCGCCGAGGACGTACAGGCCGCGTGCCTCCTGGTCCTGCAGCCAGGCTTCGCCCTCAGCCATCACTGCCTGATCGTCGAACGGCGCCGCTGGGGTTCCGTCCATCCACCAGGTCAGCAGGTACGGGCTGCCCGCCGAGTCGTCCTCCCGCGCGAACGCGGACAGCTTCTCGCCCAGCCGCGGCCCGTCTGCGAACGGCCGGATCTCGATCGGGTGATACCAGGACACCGGGCTCGTGGCCATCACCTCGATCGCCTCGTCGAGGTCGGCGCAGTCAAGCAGGTCGAAGCCCGCTATGAACTCCTTGGTCTCCGCGAACGGGCCGTCGGTCACCAGCGTCTCGCCGTCGCGCACGCGCACCGTCACCGCGGTGTGCGGGAGGTCCAGCTCCCGGCCGAGCAGCCGCACGCCGCGCCCGTCCATCTCCTCGATCCAGGCGGGGAGTTCTCGCTGCATGACCGCCAGGGCTTCCGGTACCGGAAGGCCGTCAGTGCAGATGAAAGCCGCGTACTTCATCTCAGCCTCGCTTTCCGTAGACGTAACAGATGATCGCCTGTTTGCACGCTGACGACCACACGACGAGCGGGAACCGCCCGGAAGGACACCTCACCGGAACATTTGCTGAGCTGATGGGTACTCCGTCGTCAGCCTGTGCCGGCGATCACCGCTCCCCCACGAGGCGCGCGGATCTCGGCCCACGCGGTGCGGTGGCCGGCCACGCCGTCGTGGCCCCACCGGTCGGCGATGGCGTCGACCAGGAGCAGGCCGCGCCCGCTCTCGTCGTCCTCGCCCGCCTGGGTGACCTGCGGCACCGGGCCCGGGGTCGGTGGCCACGCGCGCACCGCCTCCAGCGGCGCGTGGTCGGTGACCTCGATCCGCACCAGGTCCGGACCGGCGATGACCACCACCTGGATGGCGCCGCCCTCCCCCGCGGCGGTGTGCCGGATCGCATTCGTGGCGTACTCGGACGTGATCAGCTCGGCGGTCTCGGCCAGCGAGTTGTCCCCCAGGAACGCACGGACAAACAGCCGCGCGACCGGCACCATGGAAGGCACGCCCGGAACAGAGATCGACCACCGGTCCATGGGAAACAACCTCCGGCGAGTGATGTCGTGATCACCGCAAGTAAACTTGTGGTCACAAGGTATCGCTGTGGTCACAGCTTGTCTGGCAAATCGGAGAGAATGGCTCTCGACCTGCTGGACTGCTGTCAGGAGATGGAGAGCCGATGGGCGCGCCGACCGATCCGGTGTATCTGCGCGTACTCGCGGACTTGCGCGCGCAGATACGCGACGGGGTGCTCGCTCCGGGCGCCAGGGTGCCGTCCCGCAACGCGATCATCGCCAGGTACGGGGTCGGCGAGACGGCGGCCAAGCACGCGCTGCAGGTGCTCGCCGCCGAGGGGCTCATCGAAGCCCGGGCCGGGTCAGGGTCCTACGTGCGCAGGATCCCTGCCGTGCGGCTGCTGGAGCACGACCGGCTGCACTTCCCCGGCTCGCCGTTCGGCCTCGCCGACATGGCGGCCGCGGCGAACGGGCCCGCCGGGGCGGCCCCGGCGGCCGGGGCAGCCAGAGAGCAGCCGGGTCAGGAGGCCCGCGGCGGCGGCGAGTCGGTGCGGCTCGCCTGGGAGCACCACGCCGAGCGGATCCAGGCGCCGCCGTCTATAGCCCGGCGGCTGCGGCTGGAATCCGGCGATGACCGGGTGATGCGCACCAGGTACCTGCTCACGGCCGACGGCTCACCGGTCCAATTGGCAACGAGCTACGAGCCCATGGCGATCACGGCCGGCACGCCGGTGCTGCTCCCCGAGCAGGGGCATTTCGCCGGGCGCGGCGTGATCGCGCGGATGGGCGCCATAGGGATACGCGTGGACCAGGTCACAGAAGACATCTCGGTGAGACCGGCGCTGGCGGCCGAGGCCAGCCCCCTCGGCATCGCGCTGGGGGCGCTGGTGATAGCGGTCGAGCGGACGCACCTCGCGGGTGACCGGGCGGTCGAGGTCGGCGACATCGTCATCCCCGCCGATCAGTACCGGCTCAGGTACCGGATCCCGGTGCCGCGGGCGGATTAGGCTACCGGGCCGGTCAGCCCCCCGGCGGGGACGTGTGGCCGGCCGGAGGGAGCGTGGGTGAAGCGCGGATCGAATACATGCTCGAACCGTAGGGCCAGGCGCGCCGAAACCGGCTGCGACACGCCGGCGCATGCGCGCTTCACCGTTACGGCGAAACGTTAGGCGCGTGACAGGTGATGCACCTCAGATGAGGCACGCTGCCGGGCGCCAGCTCACAGCCACCAGTTAGTGGACACCTGGCCTGCGGTCGGAGGGTTTGGGGCACCCTGGGCGGTTCCGCCATTCTTATGCCCTGGCCGTTCCTGGCGGGCTAGCGTATCGGTCCGGGTAACGGTGCCGGATGGGCCGGCCTGGTGACGCGCCCGCCCGGGTGGGATGTGCCGAGGAGAGCCGATGCGGAGACACGGGGTCGTGGTGGTCCTGGCGGGTGCGGCGGCGGTGTGGTGTGCCGCGCAGGTGCCGGCAACGGCCGCGCCGGCCGCGGGGGCGGTCGCCCCGGCGGGCACCTGGCGCGCGGCGATCGAGGTGCCCGGCGTGGGGTCGCTGAACACGGGCGGGAATGCCAGCCTCACCTCGGTGTCGTGTGCCTCGGCGGGCAACTGCACGGCCGGCGGGTTCTACCTGGACGGCTCCTTTCATGCGCGGGCGTTCGTGGTCAGCGAGACGAAGGGCACCTGGGCCACGGCGATCGAGGTGCCCGGCCTGGGCACCCTGGACGCGGGCGGGGGTGCCGACGTCGAATCGGTGTCGTGCGCCACGGCAGGCAACTGCGCCGCCATCGGGACTTACGCGGGCAGCGCTGGCGCGCAGGATTTCGTGGTCAGCAAGCGGAACGGCACCTGGGGCAACGCGATCGAGGTGCCCGGCTTTGGCGCCTTGAACAAGCATGGGGCCCTCGGTAACGGCTCGGTGTCGTGTGCCTCGCCGGGCAACTGCGCCGCCGCCGGCGCTTACCAGGACGGCTCCTTCCGCTACCAGGTGTTCGTGGTCAGCGAGACGAACGGCACCTGGGGCAACGCGATCGAGGTGCCCGGCCTGGCCACCCTGAACGCCGGCGGGGATGCCGTCATCTTCTCGGTGTCGTGCGCCTCGGCGGGCAACTGCGCCGCCGGCGGGTTCTACACCGACGGCGCCGGTCAGACGCAGGCGTTCGTGGTCAGCCAGGTGAACGGCACCTGGCGCAACGCGATCGAGGTGCCCGGCCTGGGCACCCTGAACGCGGGCGGGGATGCCGCCGTCGACTCGGTGTCGTGCGCCTCGGCGGGCAACTGCGCCGCCGGCGGGGGCTACCACGCCGACGCCTATCACAGCCAGCCGTTCGTGGTTCGCGAGACGAACGGCACCTGGCGCACGGCGGTCCAGGTGCCCGGGTCGGGCACCCTGAACCTGGGCGGGCTGGCCAACGCCGACTCGGTGTCGTGCGCCTCGGCGGGCAACTGCACGGCCGGCGGGGACTACACCGACGGCGCCGGTCAAGCGCAGACGTTCGTGGCCAGCGAGACGGATGGCACCTGGCGCCACGCGATCGAGGTGCCCGGCTCGCGCACCCTGCCCGCGGGCAGGTTTGGCAGCAAGGCCTTGGTATCGTGCGCCACGGCGGGCAACTGCGCCGCCGGCCTGACCTACACCGGCGACATCGGAACCCAGCAGGCGTTCGTGGCCAGCGAGACAGACGGCACCTGGGGCACGGCGATCGAGATACCCGGGCTGGGCACCCTGAACGCGGGCGGGAATGCCAGCGTCACCTCGGTGTCGTGCGGCTCGGTGGGCACCTGCGCCGCCGGCGGGTCCTACACCGACGGCGCCGGTCACGCCCAGGCGTTCGTGGTCAGCCAGGGCTAAGGGGCGGCTCGCGGAACCACCCCACAACAGGAGGCCGACCCGCTCGACCACCCTGGCGCCGGTCCGCCGAGCGATCCTGACGGGCCGCACGACCGACGCCAGGACCAAGGCAATGCCTCCGCAGGTCTGGCTACGATTCGTCAGCCGCCCGTCGGCACCTTGTCCACGGAGGCGTCGAAGATCTGCCCGATCGAGGCGTCCAACTGCGCGTGGAACTGCTCGTCGGTCTGCTGGTCGGATAGGCCCTCGAGCAGCGCCCGGGAGAAACTCGCGATCATGCTCGGGTCCCTGGCCAGCAACGCGCATGCCTGGTCGCGGCTGTAGCCGCCGGACAGGGCGAGCACCCGGAGGACCCGCGGGTCGGCGGCGAGGCCGGCGTAGCGGCCCGGCTGGGTCGGGATGGTCAGCTTCAATATGAC
>Ga0070698_100001514_pt1 | contig 25762 bp, 10 predicted proteins | sample KBSK1502metaG_FD_65477 | JGI IMG/M metagenome (GOLD analysis project Ga0070698, IMG submission 65477) | Corn, switchgrass and miscanthus rhizosphere microbial communities from Kellogg Biological Station, Michigan, USA - KBS K1-50-2 metaG | ecosystem: Host-associated > Plants > Roots >... | reverse complement strand
GCTCGGTCGGCGCTCTGGCGCTGACACGTTTGCTCACGAGTTTGCTTTACGGTGTAAGTCCGACTGACGCCGAGACGTTTGTGATCGTTTCGCTGTTGCTCACGGTAGTCGCGTTGCTGGCTTGCTACATTCCGGCGCGTCGAGCAACGAAAGTCGATCCACTGGTGGCGTTGAGATACGAGTGAGTTTTGAGATCTGAGATCTGAAATTTGAGATCTCAAAAAAGGAAAGGCCGCCCACTTACGAAGGCGGTCCTAACAAAAGGTTGGTTATGCAAACACTTTGGCAGGACCTGCGCTACGGCGCGCGAATGTTATTAAAGACTCCGGGAGTGACGCTCGTAGCCGTCATCGCTTTAACGCTCGGCATCGGCGCTAACACCGCGCTTTTCAGCGTCGTGAATGCTGTCCTGCTGCGTTCACTGCCTTATACCGAAGGCGATCGATTGGCGGTAGTTTGGGAACACCGGAAGAGCGGCACCGGCAATCCGCAGAACGTGATCAACCTCGGAAACTTCTACGATTGGAAGGACCAGAATACGGTCTTCTCCGACATGGCAGCGTTCTTTGATTTCAACACCAACCTCACCAGCGATGGCGAACCCGAGGAGATTCCCGGGCAAATCGCCACCCCAAATCTCTTTTCAGTATTGGGGGTGAATGCCTTCCAGGGCCGAACCTTCGACGCTACCGACGGAGTTCCCAACCAGCCTAACGTAGTCGTTATCAGCTACAGCCTTTGGCAGCGGCGTTTTGGTGGCGGGCAGGTGGTGGGCCGAAAGATCACTCTGAATAATCGTGAAAACACCATTATCGGAGTGCTGCCGGCGAACGTAGGTTGGTTCATTCACAAAGGCTCGATGATCAATAGGGCCCCGGAAATCTGGTCGCCCTGGCAGGTTTCAAATGAACTACGGCAACGCCAGGGACGATTCGCACGAGCAGTCGCGAGACTAAAACCCGGCGTCACGTTTGAACAGGCGCAGAACGAGATGAACGTCATTGCTGCCAGACTGGAGCAGCAGTATCCCGAGTTTGACACCAACTGGGGAGTCAACGTTGTGCCGCTGCGCACGCAGTTTACGGGAGACATCCGCAAACCGTTGTTCATCCTTTTGGGCGCGGTAGGCTTTGTATTGCTCATCGCCTGCGCGAATGTCGCGAACCTCCTGCTCGCCCGCGCTTCCTCCCGAAGAAAAGAGATTGCAGTTCGAGCCGGCCTTGGCGCTGGTCGCTGGCGTATTGCGCGACAACTTCTGACCGAGAGTTTGCTGTTGTCTCTCGTAGGCGGCGCAGTCGGGTTGTTGCTGGCGTGGTGGGGGACCAAAGCGCTGATAGCTTTGAGTCCCCCGGGGTTGATGGATCTGCATAACGTGGCAGTCAATCTTCCGGTACTGGGCTTTACCTTCGCATTAACGCTGCTAACGGGAATTGTATTTGGTCTCGTGCCCGCCCTGGAGGCCACGCGTTTCGACCTTAACGACTCACTCAAAGAGGGCGGCAAGAATATTGGCGGCGGTTCCCGAAGTCAGCGATTGCGAAGTCTTTTCGTGGTAACGCAGGTGGCCCTGGCACTGGTGCTGCTCGTCGGCGCCGGGTTGTTGATGAAGAGTCTCAGCCGGTTGCAGTCAGTGGATCCTGGGTTCAATTCTAAAAATCTTTTGACCATGCGGATCAGCTTGCCACCGCTCAAGTATGACACTGACCCGAAGGCATTGGACTTTTTCAATCGCGCTCTCGAACAGATGCGGGCGCTCCCTGGGGTTGAGTCGGCCGGAGCGATCAATACGCTTCCGTTTACCGGTCCTCATTCCGGCACCAGGATCCAGATTGAGGGTGAACCGGTTCGACCTCCGGGTCAGGAACTAAGTACCGGAATATGCGTGACTGACCTCAACTATTTCCAGACGATGCAGATCCCGCTTAAACGCGGCCGGCTTTTTACGGAGCAGGAAGCGAGAGAGATGCGGCACGTTGTGGTGGTTAACGAGAAATTCGTGCGCACCAACCTACCGGGACAAGATCCGCTTGGCAAACGTGTAACCATAAACATGAAAGATGAAGACGCGCCGACTGAAATCATCGGCGTCGTTGGCGACACCAAACATCTCGGGCTCGATAGCGAGAACGAAGAGATGGCCTACTGGCCGCAACCGGAACTGGTTTATTCGTACATGACCCTGGTCATACGGACCAGGGGCGAGGCGACCAGCATTGCACCCGCTGCCCGGGAAGTAATTCGCAACGTCGATCCGGAACAGCCAATAGGCGAAGTCAACACGATGGAGGGATTGTTGGCGACGTCTGTTTCACGTTCAAGGTTCAACACGATCCTACTGGCGGTCTTTTCGCTGGTGGCGCTGGTGATGGCAGCGGTGGGGATTTACGGCGTCATGTCGTACTCCGTGCAGCAACGGACACACGAGATCGGTTTGCGCATGGCGCTTGGCGCGCAACAACGAGACGTGCTCAGACTCGTCATCAAGCAGGGAATCGTTCTGGGATTGATCGGCGTGAGCGCCGGACTGCTTGCCTCGTTTGGCTTAACGCGGCTGATAGTTAGTTTGTTGTTTGAAGTGCCTGCTACCGACAGCAGTACGTTCGCGGCGGTCGCCACCAGTCTGTTTCTGATCACGCTGTTTGCTTGTTACATACCGGCGCGACGCGCGACGAAGGTCGATCCGCTGGTGGCGCTGCGATACGAGTGACATTTTGGAGTGCGGTGACCTGTCACCGCTTTAGTCCTGGGCGGCTTGACGCCCAGTCTTTCAGTAATTTTCAGCTGGACGTTGGTCGCGACAGGTCGCGACCGACCAAAGCGGTGACAGGTCACCGCACTCCAAAAATGGTGCGATGAATGAGGCTCCAATGCAATCCTTATTAAGAGACATCCGCTACGCACTGAGAAATTTCGTGAAACGGCCTGGCTTCACAGCCATTGCCGTGATTACGCTCGCGCTTGGCATAGGAGCCAACACCGCTATTTTCAGTTTGGTGAACACGGTGTTGCTGCGGCCGCTCCCTGTACCAAATCCCGAACAACTTACCGAAGTTTACGGGACGTTTCACAATGGCGCCGACTACACCATTCAGTCATATCTAAACTACAAAGACTATCGCGACCGCAATGACGTTTTCTCGGGCTTAGTCGCTTATCGGTTTGCTCCCATGAGCGTCAGTCACGAAGGCCGCAACGAACGTGTTTGGGGTTATCTCGTCTCCGGCAACTACTTTGACATTCTCGGTGTCCAGCCCTTCCTGGGACGCTATTTCCTTTCTGAAGAGGACAAGACGCCGGGCTCACATCCGGTCGCGGTCATCAGCTATGGCTGCTGGCAAAAACGCTTTGCTTCTAATCCCGGCATAGTAGGTCAGCCGGTAAAACTCAATGGGCACGTCTTCACAGTTATCGGAGTCGCTCCCGTGGGTTTCAATGGGACGGAAGTAGCCTACGCGCCCGAGTTGTTTATCCCCATGATGATGGCGCACGAGATTGAGCCAGGTAGCAGTTGGTTGGAGTCTCGCGACAGTGACAACCTCTTCGTGGTGGGCCGGCTCAAGCCGGGCGTAACGTCCGCACAGGCCGAAAGCCAGCTGAAAGCGATCACCGCACAGCTTGGTAAGGAGTACCCAAAAGAAAATGAGGGGCGCGGCGTTGCCTTGCTAACACCCGGCTTGTTTATTCCTGACATACGCAACTCAGTGATCAGTTTCAGCAGCGTACTTATGGGAGTGGTCGGGCTGGTGTTGCTGCTGGCCTGCGTCAACCTGGCCAACCTGCTGCTGGCTCGCGCAACCGAACGGCGAAGAGAACTTGCTATTCGTTTGGCGGTTGGCGCCAGCCGCACTCGCATCATACGGCAGCTGGTGACCGAGAGTGTGTTGTTGTCGCTCGCGGGTGGGTTGGGCGGCGTGTTGTTAGCGGCATGGATCAACAGCCTGGTCGCCTCAATCAAGTTACCAACCGATATTGCCCTGGTGTTCGATCTTCATTTGGACTGGCGCGTCCTTACCTTTGCTCTTGGGGTGTCGCTGGCCACCGGTATCTTTTTCAGTTTGCTGCCGGCGCTGCAGTCTTCAAAGCCGGACCTCGTGCCGGCATTGAAAGATGAAGCATCGATGTCTGGTTTTCGCCGCTCACGCTTGCGCAACGCTCTGGTGATTGTGCAGGTGGCCCTCTCACTGGTGCTGTTGGTTTGCGCGGGGCTGGTCGTACGAAGTTTGCAGGTAGCCGAGCGCACACGTCCCGGCTTCACGCCGGAAAATGCAGTGACGCTGTCGTTCGATCTGGGACTGCAGGGCTATACAGAAGAGAAGGGCCGGGACTTTCAGCGGCAGATCATCGAGCGCGCGCAGTCAATACCGGGAATACGTTCGGTCGCGCTCACGTCCACGGTTCCGCTCACGCTCGATTACAGCTACACCTCAATCTACGTGGAAGGGCAGGCGATCGCGGGTACCAGCGATTTGCCGGTCGCCGTTCCCAATGAAATCAGTCCCAACTATTTTCGCACCATGGAAATCCCCTTGCGCGGCAGGGATTTCACCGAACGTGACAATAAGGATGAGTCGCGGGTGGCGATTGTCAATGAGACTTTTGCGCGGCGCTTCCTTCCGGGAGGAGATGCAATCGGTCGCCGCTTCAACTTCAGTGGACCGGATAAGCCTTACTGGGAAGTGATCGGCGTGGCGGCCGACGGCAAGTACAACAGTCTTGGCGAAGACCCGAAGGCTGCTTTCTATCGGCCCATACTTCGCGACTACAGTACCAATGCGACGCTGGTGGCCCGCACCGTAGGCGACTCGACATCTGCGATAGCAGCCCTGCGCGGCGAACTGGAACGCCTCGACGCAACTCTGCCGCTCTATAACGTCCAGACTCTATCCGATCACATGAACGTCCCGTTATTCCCGTTTCGAATGGCGGCGACGGTGCTCGGCAGTTTCGGCATTTTGGCAATCGTGCTGGCAGCCATCGGCATTTACGGCGTGATGTCTTACGTCGTCGCCGGCCGAACGCGCGAGATTGGTGTGCGAATCGCTCTGGGCGCGGCGAGGCGCGACGTGCTGCTACTGATAATCAAGCAAGGAATGACGCTGGCAGTTATTGGCCTCGGCATTGGGCTTCTGGTGGCCTTTGGCGTCGCTCAACTGCTGGCAAAAATCCTGTTTGGGATCAGTGCGTTGGATCCGCTTACATTCGCCGGAGTCGCCCTGTTGCTTGCTTTGGTGGCAGCGTTGGCCTGTTACATCCCGGCGCGACGCGCAACGAAGGTCGATCCACTGGTGGCGTTGCACTACGAATGAATTTTTGGAGTGCGGTGACCTGTCACCGCTTTAGTCCTGGGCGGCTTGACGCCCAGTCTTTCAGTTATTTCAGTCCGACGGTGGTCGCGACAGGCCGCGACCGACCAAAGCGGTGACAGGTCACCGCACTCCAAAAGAGGAGACGGCTTGATGGAAACACTACTAAAGGACATTCGCTACGGAGTGCGCAGTTTGTTGAAGCGGCCCGCGTTTACGGTGGTCGCCGTGATCACGCTCGCTCTCGGTATCGGCCTGAACACAGCAATCTTTAGCATCATTAACGCCGTCTTGTTGAGGCCACTGGCCTACGCCGAACCGGCGCGCCTGGTTACTTTTCGATCAAACCAGTCTGCTCCTGACCTCGCCGACGTCCAGGCTCAAAGTCACGCTTTCAGTAGTTTTGGAGGTGAGGTCAAGCAGCCGCTGGACTACACCGCGGGCGGCGAGCCGGTGCAATTTCAGATCGGTCAAGTAACCGGGGGCTACTTCGAAACTCTCGGCGTGAGGCCCGAACGGGGCCGGGTCATCACCGCGGAGGACGATAAGAACGGCGCTCCCTTTGTCGTTGTTCTGAGTCACAACTTGTGGCGAAGCCAGTTTGCTTCTGACCAACAGATCCTCGGCAAGACAATTCCATTGAGCGGCAACGTCTACACAATTGTTGGCGTGATGCCGGCTGGCTTTGCTTCACCGCGCGACAACATTGAAGCCTGGACGGCAGTTCATGTTTCCAATCCGGTGGCTGCGAATTTCCGAGGTGTTCATTTTCTGCGGACTTATGGCCGGCTGGCGCCGGGCGTCAGCCTTGAGCAGGCGCGCGCAGAAATGCAGCTGATTGATAAGACATTGGCCGTGCAATACCCGGCAGACAACAAGAACCGCGCCAGCGTTCTAATCCCTTTGCATGAACGCATCGTTGGTCAGTCGCGGCAGTCCCTGCTCGTACTGTTCGCCGCGGTGAGTCTGGTCTTGCTAATCGCCTGCGCGAATTTTGCAAATCTCCTGCTGGCGCGCGCAGCCGAGCGTGAGCGTGAGTTTGTGATTCGCACGGCGTTGGGCGCCGGCCGTTGGCGGTTGATTCGACAACTGCTGACTGAAAGCGTCCTGGTCTCGTTAGCCGGCGGGGCGATCGCAGTGTTGCTGGCTATCTGGGCGACGAATTTGCTCGTCGCGCTACAGCCGGACAATTTGCCGCGCCTTCAGGAGATCGGCGTTGACGGGCGCGTGCTCGTCTTTACGTTTGCTGTTTCGCTGTTGACCGGAATCGTTTTCGGTTTGTTGCCGGCCTGGACCGCGTCGCGAAGTGTGGTTAGCGAAGCGCTCAAGGAAGGCGGGCGCAGCGCAACAGCCGGCGGAGCCCGACAGAGAATGCGCAGCACCTTCGTCGTCGTTGAGCTGGCAATTGCCCTAATTCTCCTGATCGGGGCGGGACTGCTCATAAAGACTTTCTGGAATTTGCGGGCAGTAGAGCCCGGGTTTAATCCCGACCATCTGTTGACGATGCGCGTTGAATTGTCTGAAGTGCTCTACAAAGAAGTCGACAAGCAGACACGATTTCGTACTCAGACGCTCGACGCGATCAATTCGTTACCGGGGGTGCACGCGGCAATGGTGAGCGAACTACCTCTGAGTGGCGATTCCCTGGATCACGAGTTCTTGATTGATGGTCGGCCGCCAATTGCGCCTGGGGATGAACCCAGCCTCGAATCGCGAAGTGTATTGGGCGACTACTTCCATACCATGCAGATCCCGCTGCGCTTAGGCCGCGACTTTGGACCGCAGGACCTTGTTGAGAATGCTCCGCTCGTAGGCATCGCCAATGAAATGATGGTGCGGCAGTATTTCGCGAACGAAGATCCACTCGGCAAGCGAATTCGCTGGGCAAGTGATCCGAAAATTCAATGGGTAACAATTGTCGGCGTCGTCGGCGACGTCAAACACTTCGGCCTCGACTTGCCCGAACAGCCCGCACTCTATTCTCCCTACACGCAGATCAATCCCTGGAAGCGTTGGATGGCCATCGCTGCGCGCACGCAGTCGAACCCGGAGTCGATGGCGCAAGCGGTTAAGCAGCAAATCTGGAAAGTCGATTCACAACTGCCAATCACTGAAGTCAAAACAATGAATGAAGTTTCAGCAGCATCGTTTGCCGCCCGCCGCTTCAACATGCTGTTGCTCGCAATCTTTGCCGGCCTCGCCCTGTTGTTGGCGGCGGTAGGTATCTACGGCGTTATGTCGTATGCGGTGACGCAGCGCACGCAGGAAATCGGGATCCGCATGGCGCTCGGCGCGCGCGCGACAGATGTGCTGAAACTGATCATTAGAAACGGTCTGACGCTGACGCTGATGGGAGTTGGGATCGGAGTCGCAGGCGCACTGGCCTTGACGCGACTGCTTACGTCGCTCCTTTTCGGAGTTACAGCGACGGACAAGCCGACTTTTATTGCGGTCTCGGCGGTGCTGATTGTGGTTGCGCTGGTGGCCTGTTATCTGCCGGCCCGAAGAGCGACGAAGGTCGATCCGCTGGTGGCGTTGCGATACGAGTAAACCGATTGCCGAAGGCTGATTTCGGGGGTTGCAGATTTGAATTTGAAATTTGAGATCTGAAATTGAATAAGAAGTTGTCGCTAGGGGTCTGAGAGAAAGTCATGCAAACGCTTTGGCAAGACCTGCGTTACGGCATGCGGATGTTACTGCAACATCCGAGCGTAACCGTGATTGCTGTGATCACGCTGGCCCTGGGCATCGGCGCCAACACGGCCATCTTCAGCGTAGTCAACGCGGTGCTTCTTAGACCGTTGCCGTATCCAAATGCGGACCGGCTGGTGGCAGTCTCGGAGAATTCGCTTGAGTCTCCCGATATCTCGGTCGCCTATCCGGATTACACCGACTGGCGAGCGCAGCAGTCTGTGTTTGAAGAAATGTCGGCGTTTATGTACACGGGCGGAATAATCAGCGGTGCGACCGAGCCTGAGAGAGTGCTGGGCCGGCATGTGACGTCGACCTTCTTTTCAACGCTGGGCGTTCAGCCAGTGGCGGGCCGCGCGTTCACGGATGCGGAGGACAAGCCTGGAGTGCCTCCGGTCATGGTGATTAGCCACGGCCTTTCGCAGCGTCAACTTGGAGGCGCATCTGAGGCCATCGGTAAGTCGATCGTTTACAACGGCGAACCCTGGACAGTGGTCGGCGTGATGCCCTCCTGGTTTGAATTCTACGGACGCACAAATCTAAGCAACGATATCTTTTTGCCGCTTGGCCGTCTCAACGACTGGGGCTTTACGCAGGATCGAAACTCCCACACGGTCCGGGTAACTGCCCGCCTGAAGCCGGGTTTGAGCATAGAACAAGCGCGCGCCGAACTCAGCGCGCTGTCGGCGCGCATGGCAACCCAGTATCCCGCGTCGAACACGGGCGTAGGCGCAACGACTCGGTCCCTTCTTGATGATTACGTCGGGGATTCTCGCCAATCGTTACGAGTAATCTCTACCGCAGTAGCATTCATGTTGTTGATAGCCTGCGCGAACGTTGCCAATCTCATGTTGGCGCGAGCCACGAGCAGACGCAGGGAGATCGCTTTGCGTCTCGCACTCGGTGCCTCACGCTGGCGCATAGTGCGTCAGTTAATGACCGAGAGTCTTATGCTGGCAGTTGTTGGTGGCGCGTTCGGAGTTTTGCTGGCGACCTGGGGCGTCAGTGTACTTTCCAAACTCAACACCGGAGAGTGGGCGCGCATCGACGAGGTTAGCATCGATGGGCGAGTACTGGCCTTCACATTCCTCATCTCCCTTCTTGTTGGCGTTTTGTCAGGTCTCTTTCCAGCGCTACAGAATTCACGGTTGAGTTTGAACGAAGCGCTTAAGGAAGGCGACCGCATCTCGTCCGCCGGCGCCGGCGGGAGGGTGCGCCGATCATTAGTAGCTGTAGAGGTGGCACTGGCGTTCATGTTGCTGGTCGGAGCCGGGCTCACAATCAGGAGTTTTGCTCGTCTGACTTCGGTTGAACCGGGGTTTGATCCGCGCAACGTCCTGACCTTCCGGATGCGTCTGCCCGACGGGAAATATAAAGAAGAATCGCAAACTTTTGGGTTTTGCCGCGAGGCGATGTCGCGAGTCTCAGCTCTGCCCGGGGTGGAACGCGTAGCCGTGGCAACCGGCTTTCCGCTTGGCCGCGCCACCGACAGCGGTTACGAAGTCGAGGGACAACCCGAACGTTTGACGGGCCGATGGCTGTCATCGTTCAGGCAAGACGTTAGCGAGGACTATCACAAGACTCTAAAGATTCCTTTGCTTGAAGGGCGGTTATTCAATGGCCAGGACACGGAGAAGAGTCCGCTGGTAGTGATCGTGGATCAGGAGTTTGTCACTCGAAATTTTCCAAACCAGCCCGCGCGTGAAGTGCTTGGCAAGCGTCTGCGTTTTGGCGGCGACACTGACGGCTGGCGCGAGATCGTGGGCGTTGTCGGACATGTCAAACAGCGCGGACTGAACGAGGAAAGCCGCGCGCAAATCTATCGTCCCTGGACGCAGATCGAGTCCAAGTGGAGGGCCAACCTTACGCGCGCGACAGACATGATCGTAAAGACGTCTGTCGATCCTGTAAGTCTGATCGGCGGGATCAAACGCGAGATTCGGGTAATTGATAAGGACCAACCAATCGCCCAGGTGCAAACCCTTGATGACAAGCTGAGCGATTCCATCGCTCCGCAAAACTTCACACGGCTCCTGCTCGGTATCTTCGCGTTGATTGCTTTGTCACTCGCTTCAGCCGGAATCTACGGCGTGATGTCCCATGCAGTCACGCAGCGCACACACGAGATTGGAGTGCGAATGGCCCTGGGCGCGCGGCAGCTCGACGTTCTGAAGTTAATGGTCGGCCAAGGGATGAGTCTGGTCGTAATTGGCCTGGTGTTAGGCCTGGCGGGCGCATACGCAACGACCAGACTGATGACCAGCTTGCTATTCGACGTGACGGCGAAAGATCCAATCACGTTTTTGGTAGTAACGGTCGTTCTGGCGATCGTGGCGTTTTTGGCTTGCTACATTCCGGCGCGGCGCGCAACGAAGGTCGATCCGCTGGTGGCGCTGAGGTACGAGTGAATCGATTGCGGAATGCAGATTTCGGATTGCAGATTTGAATCTGAAATTTGAGATTTGAAATTTGAGATCTGAGATCTCAAATCCTGAATAAGGAGTGAACATGCAAGTATTGCAACAGGATCTGCGTTACGCCATTCGCATGCTGGCGAAGAAACCGATTTTCTCGATCATCGCAGTGATGACGCTGGCGCTGGGAATTGGCGCGAATACTGCGATCTTCAGTGTGGTCAACGCAGTGTTGTTGCGCACCCTGCCATATCACAACGCGAAACAATTAGCAGTAGTCTCTTCGACCAGCTCCGGCGGTGATCGCGATGGGCTTTCTCCTCTTGAAGTCCAGGACTTCCAAACGCAAATGCGATCGCTGGAGGATCTGACGGGCTTTCAGTCGCAGAGCGTAAATGTCACTGGTGGCGAGCGGCCCGATCGCGTGCGCGGAGCGTTTGTGACGGCAAACTTTTTCAAGGTCTTCAATCTTTCGCCCTTAATCGGCCGCACTTTCGTAGACGGCGAAGATCGGCAGGGAGGCGAGAAGCTCGTTGTAGTCAACGAGAAGATGTGGCAGGAGCGTTTGAACAGTGATCAGAACCTGGCCACGAAAAAATTAATCCTGAACGGTGAGCCATACAGTGTAATCGGCGTAGTGCCCTCAAGTTTCAAACAACCATTTGATCCGGACGTTGAAGTCTGGATGCCGGTGGCCAGCTATCCAGGCAATACAGGACAACGAGACTGGCGCCGGCTCTTTGGCGTGGGGCACCTGAAACCGGGCGCAAAGTTGTCTCAGGCGCAGGCCGAAGCAACCGCGATCGCCGGTCAATTGGCCCAAGCTTATCCCAAAGAAAACGCCGGCCGCGGCGCCAGGGTTGACGACTTACGAGAGTTGCTGGTGGGCGATATTCGCCCGATGCTTTGGCTCCTGTTTGCGGCCGTGGGTGTAATTTTACTTATCGCCTGCGCAAACCTCGCTAACCTCCTGCTGGCGCGCGGATTGGCCAGACAAAAAGAGATTGCCGTGCGCGCAGCGTTGGGTGCGAGCCGGTGGCGGCTCATTCGGCAATTGCTTACCGAGACCACGGTGATCGGCGTGCTCGGTGGCGTTGGCGGCTTACTGGTGGCTTATTGGGGTTTATATGGTTTGCTTAAGTTGCCGCAGGGCTTTGTCGACACCAGCGCCGCAACGCTCGATGGTCGTGTTTTGTTTTTCGCCCTGTCTATTTCGGTGCTTACCGGCTGGCTGTTTGGACTTCTCCCGGCATTGCAACTGGCGCGTCCAGATCTCCAATCGTCCTTAAAGGAAGGCGCGCGTGGCAGCGGCGAAGGATCGAGATGGAATCGCGTCCGTGGCGGCTTCGTAGTGGCCCAGGTGGCCCTGTCGCTCGTCATGCTGGTCAGCGCGGGTCTGCTTCTCAGAAGTTTCGACAAACTGCTTCGCGTTAACGTCGGCTTCCGACCCGAGCAACTTCTTACCCTCGAATATCGCTTACCGAGAACCAAGTACAAAGAACCCGCCGCCCAGTGGAATTTTCATCACCAGTTGGTGGAGCAACTGCAACAAGTACCCGGAGTCAAATCAGCCTCGCTGGTCCGTGGACTTCCGTTCAGCGGCAACGGCGGGACAATTTCAATTGTGTTGCCCGATCGCGAGCCACCTCCGAAGGGACAGGAACCGGAAGTGATGTTCAATACCGCGATGCCGAATTACTTTGAAACTATCGGCATTCCCTTGCTCCAGGGCCGTCTTTTCGGGAACGAAGACCAGGCCAACACAACGCCGGTCGTAGTTATTAACCAGACCATGGCACGTCGGTTCTGGCCCAATCAGGATCCACTCGGCAAGCAGGTCAAAACTGTAGACGACAGTACAACGCTTACGGTTATTGGCGTGGTCGGCGATACCAAGCATTACTGGCTGGAGGAAGAACAGAAGCCGCAGATGTACGACTCGTACAGCCAGGATCCCGGTCTCTTCGCCACGGTTGTCATACGCACCAACGTTGAACCACTTAGTCTCAGCGAGCCCGTGCGTCAGGCGCTTTGGCGAGTCGATGCCGATCAGCCGATGTGGAAGATTCGCACCGTGGAATTTCTGGTGAAGCGCAGTACTGCAGACCGCCGATTCTTAATGGCGCTGATGGGGATATTCGCAGTGCTCGCGCTGGTGCTGACGATCATCGGGCTCTACGGAGTTATCAGTTACCTCGTCAATCAACGCACGCAGGAGATCGGCATTCGCATGGCGTTGGGCGCGCAGATGCGCGACATCATGCGCATGGTCTTGAAGCAGGGAATGGTGCTGGTCCTGACGGGAGTAGGGTTGGGACTAGCCGCATCGTGGCTCTCGACGCGCCTGATGTCTCGTTTGCTTTACCAGGTTAGCGCAACTGACCCGTTAACTTTTGTCGCAATTTCTCTTTTGCTGATCACCGTGGCGTTGCTGGCTTGCTACATCCCGGCGCGACGCGCGACGAAAGTCGATCCGTTGGTTGCGCTAAGGTACGAATAAACTCGCTCGATGAGAGATACCATGGAAACCTTCATACAGGACATTCGGTTTGGCATTCGCATGCTGGCTAAAAAGCCGATCTTTTCGATCATCGCCGTGATTACCCTGGCGCTGGGAATTGGAGCCAACACGGCGATCTTCAGTGTCGTCAACGGTGTGCTGCTGCGCCCGCTGCCGTTTAAAGAGCCGGACCGGCTGATGATGATTCGCGAAACAAAGCTGCCACAATTCCCGGAGTTCTCCGTCGCCCCAGGCAACTTTCTTGACTGGAAAAAACAGAACACCGTATTCGAGCGATTGGTTGCGTTTAAGTACTCCTCGCTAAATGTGGTTGGCACCGGTGATCCGGAGCGGCTGGGTGCTTTGAATGTTACCGATGGCTTTTTTGCGATGCTCGGCGCGCAGCCACAGCTTGGGCGCGACTTTTTGGCTGAAGAAGATCAGGTGGGCCACAACAACGTGGTGATTCTCAGTCACGGGTTGTGGCAGAGGCGCTTTGGCGGCGACCCCAAAATCTTGAATCAGACCATCACACTCAACCGCCAGGCGTATAGCGTAATCGGCGTGATGCCGGCCGCATTTCACTTCGGTAGTGGCGAGAATGAGCTGGATCTTTGGACACCAATGGCGTTCAGCCAGGAGCAAACCGAAAACCACGGCGGTCATGGCCTCGCCACCATTGGGCAGCTCAAACCGGGCATTACAGTTGACCAGGCTCGAGCGGAAATGTCGGCTATTGCGGCACGGCTTGCCGCCCAATATCCCGTCGATATCGGCTGGGATGTGAAGGTCATGCCCCTGTTGGAATTCTCCGTTAGGAGCATCAAACCGGCCTTATTAGTGCTCCTGGTGGCCGTCGTATTTGTGCTCTTGATTGCCTGCGCGAACGTGGCGAATCTACTGCTAGCACGCGCCGCTGGGCGACAGAAAGAGATCGCCACTCGCACTTCGCTCGGCGCGAGCCGCTGGCGTATTGTTCGCCAGCTGCTCACCGAAAGCCTGCTGTTGTCGCTGCTGGGTGGTGCGGTGGGATTGGCGTTAGCCAAATGGGGCATGGACCTTTTGTTGGCGCTGGCGCCCCCGGATTTGCCACGCCTCAATAACGTCTCGCTCGATGGTCGCGCGCTAGTCTTCACTGCCGCGATCACGATGCTGACGGGAGTGATTTTCGGACTTGTTCCAGCGCTGCAGTCGTCTAAGCCAAATCTGAACGAGACGATGAAAGATGCGGGACGGGGTTCGACCGAAGGCGGCCGGCGCCAGCGTATTCGCAGCACCCTCGTTGTGCTGGAGGTTGCCGCAGCCCTTGTATTGCTGGTTGGCACGGGCCTGATGATTAGAAGTTTCTGGCAACTACAAAAGGTTGATCCGGGCTTTAATCCGGACAACGCACTGACAGCGCAGATTTCACTGCCGAAAACGAAGTACCCGGAAGAAAGTCAGCAGGTAGCCTTCTTTCAAGAACTGATCGAAAGAGTAGCGACACTGCCGGGCGTGCAGTCAGCAGGGGCGGGCCATGTCGTCCCTCTCACCGGCAACGACTTCGTACTGGCCTTCGAGATAGATGGCCGGCCTCCTCTCCCGCCTGGCGCTACCCAAAGCACGAACTATTACTCGGTGAGCGCCGACTACTTCAAGGCCATGGGCATTCCGCTGCGTCGGGGCCGCGTCTTTACCGAGCGAGACACGAAAGATTCGCCGCGAGTTGCCGTGATCAACGAAACGATGGCGAAGAAGATGTTTCCGGATGAAGACCCAATTGGCAAACGGATTACTTTTGATAATAGGCAAAAGGGGAATCCCGAATGGTTTGAGATTGTCGGCGTCGTTGGCGATGTCAAACAGTATGGTTTGGACCAGGCGACGACCATGCAGACCTACGAACCGTATATCCAACAAACTTTCCCGTACATGACACTCGTCGTACGCACGACGAGCGATCCCACCAATCTAGCTAGCGTAATTCGAGGTGAGGTCTTGAAGCTCGATAAAGAGCAACCCACAACCAACTTCAAGACGCTCAACGAGTTTTTTTCAATCTCCATTGCCCAGCAACGATTCTCCGTGGTGTTGCTCGGCGTGTTTGCGGTAGTGGCCCTGGTGCTGGCAGCGGTCGGTATCTATGGGGTGTTGAGTTATGCGGTCACCCAACGCACGCATGAGATTGGCATCCGCGTCGCGCTGGGCGCGGGACGACGCGACGTGATGCGGCTGGTTGTGGGGCAGGGAATGTTGCTGACCGTGATTGGCGTCGGCTGTGGCTTAGGTGCCGCTTTCGCTTTGACTCGCCTAATGGCCAGTTTGCTCTTCGGAGTAACAGCGACCGATAAAGCGACATTTGCCAGCGTCGCAATTCTTTTACTCGCCGTCGCGCTGCTCGCTTGCTACATCCCGGCGCGACGCGCGACGAAAGTCGATCCGTTAGTGGCGCTGCGCTACGAATAGCTCTGCGGTCTCAGATCTGAGAGGTGAGATCTGAAAAGGACAAGAGGTTGGTCATGGACACATTGCTTAGAGACATCCGTCATGGAGCAAGAGGCCTAATCAAGCGTCCGGCTTTCACGCTGATTGCTGTAGCGACGCTGGCGCTCGGTATAGGCGCCAACACCGCCATCTTCAGTGTGGTGAATACCGTTCTACTGCGACCGCTGCCTTACAAAGATCCGCAGCGGATAGTGACCATCTGGCAGAACAACACTAAGGCGGGAATCGCTCGTAACGATGCTTCACCCGCAAACTTTCTCGACTGGCGGGAGCAGAGCCAGTCTTTTGAATCGATGGCCGGCATCGAGCCATTTGGGTTCACCATGATCGGCAACGGTGAACCGGAAAGGTTTCCGGCGTGGCTGGTGACTGCAGGTTTCTTTGAAACGCTGGGTAGCAATCCAGTTCGCGGTCGCAGCTTCACCACTCAGGACTATCAACCCGGCAACGAACGTGTAGTCGTAATTAGCCACGCCCTCTGGCAGCGGCGATTCGGCGGTGATCCCAATTTGGTTGGCCAGAAGCTGACGTTGAATGGGCAACCCTATGCCGTCGTCGGTGTAATGCCGCCTGAGTTTCAGTTTCCCGCCGATCGTGAAGTTTGGGCGCCACGCGTTTTGCGGGAAGGCGATCGCACGTTGCGTGGGGCGACCTATTGGAACGTGATCGCTCGCTTAAAAGTCGGAGTTACTCTCAATCAAGCTGAGGCGGAGATGAGCGGGATCGCAGGACGCCTCGCCGGCCAATATCCGGATACGAACGGCGGCATGGGCGCGACAATTGTTTCCTTGCCGGATCAGCTGACCGGACAAGTGCGACCGGCTCTTTGGATACTGCTGGGCGCAGTTGGATTTGTTTTGCTGATTGCGTGTGCAAACGTTGCCAACCTCCTCCTGGTGCGAGGCGCCGAGAGAAATCGTGAGTTTGCAATCCGGTCCGCGCTGGGTGCGGCCAGAACGCGTCTCATCCGTCAGCTACTCACGGAGAGTGTGCTGCTGGCGTTGCTCGGTGGTGTTAGTGGTCTGTTGCTGGCGGCCTGGGGCATTCGGCTAATCCTCTCGTTCAACTCTGCCGGCATACCGCGCCTCGAGCACGTAAGTCTGGATTTGCGAGTGTTGTTGTTCGCGCTTGGCCTTTCGCTATTCACAGCCGTCTTATGCGGCTTGATTCCTGCCGTTCAATTCTCGCGGCCTAACCTGCAGTCGTCATTGAATGAAGGTGGTCGCGGCTCCGTCTCGTCAGCGCGTCATTGGCTGCGTAATTCGCTGGTGGTGGCTGAGGTGGCGGTGGCCCTGGTTCTTCTGACCGGCGCCGGGCTGCTGGTACGAAGTTTCATTTCGGTGATGCGCGTAGATCCAGGTTTTGAAAAAAATCGCGTGTTGGCCCTTCAGGTTTTTCTAAACCGCAACCAGAAACCAGAACAAATAATTGGGTTTTATGACCGGGCGCTGGAAAAAATTAAGAGCGTACCGGGTGTAACTGCGGCGGCGGTGGTCGCCAGTCCGCCTTTTATCAATCTGGAGCAAGACGCTGCTTTTACGATTCAGGGTCAAGCCGTTCCACCCAAAGGAAGCGAACCGAGTGCGTTCTACACAGAGGTTTCAACTGACTATCTCAGCGCTCTTACCGTCCCGCTGCTGCGCGGCCGTTTCTTCACAAAATTCGACAAGGCCGATTCGGCGCTGGTGGTTGTCATTAATCAATCGATGGCGCGGCGCTACTTTCCAAACGAGGAGCCACTCGGGAAAACAGTCAACGTAATATTCGATCGCCCGGAGCCGCGCGAGATCGTTGGTGTCATCGGCGATGTATTGCACAGCGGACTTGATTCCACTGCGCGCCCGGAAATGTTTGTTCCTTATCACCAGAGTCCGACTTCGCAGATGACGTTCATGGTGAAGACGACTCCTGACGCCGCTGCAATGTTGCCGGCGGTCAAGTCTGCGATTCGTGAAGTCAATCCGAATCAAAGCTTCACCAAGACAGCAACTATCGATCAACTGGTGAACGATTCACTCAGGCAACGCCGCTTCAATCTTTTCCTGCTGGTTTCATTTGCGGTGCTTGCTTTGCTGCTGGCCGGAATCGGTGTCTATGGATCGATTAACTATTCAACCCGGCAACGGACCCACGAGATCGGGTTGCGCATGGCCCTCGGCGCGCAGCCTGGCGACGTGCTGCGCTTGATAGTGGGCCACGGCTTGATGCTCTCGCTGACTGGAATAGCAATTGGCCTGCTTGCGTCGCTGGCCCTAACCAGACTGATGAAGGGTCTATTGTTCGGTATTAGCGCGACTGACCCGGTTACCTTCGTCGGGATTTCCCTGTTGCTGGCGTTGATCGGCTTGCTGGCGTCATGGGTTCCGGCCCGCCGCGCGACGAAAGTCGATCCGTTGGTGGCGCTGCGTTACGAATGACTTTTTCGGAGTGCGGTGACCTGTCACCGCTTTGGTTTTGGGCGGCTTGACGCCCAGGTCTTTAAGCACTTCAGTCCAACAGTCGTCGCGACAGGTCGCGACGGATCAAAGCGGTGACAGGTCACCGCACTCGAAAGATGGAGAAGCAAAGATGCTAACCACAATCTGGCACGACCTGCGGTTCGCGGCGCGAATGCTGAGAAGTAAGCCGGGCTTTACGGCGGTGGCAATCATCACCTTAAGCCTTGGCATCGGAGCCAATACCGCGATTTTCAGCGTCGTTAACGCAGTTCTGCTGCGGCCGCTGCCTTTCCCAAAGCCTGAAAATATTGTGGTGGTTAAAGACGATCTGCCGGGAGCACAAGCCGAGGATGTTGGGCTTTCGGTTGACGAGCTGAAGGATCTGCAGGAGCGCTCAGGCGTCTTTGAGCAAGTCTCAGCCATTTGGGCGGTCGATGCGAATCTCACCGGCGGCGATCGTCCGGAGCGCATCGAGCTGCTGGCAGTAAGTCCCAACTATTTTTCACTGCTCGGTGCCAGCGCTCAGCTTGGACGCGTGCTAGGACCACAGGATCAGGCCGCCGGGTTTGCCGAGGGAGTCGTAATCAGTGACGGAATGTGGCGCCGCTTGTTTGCTTCCGACCAGAACGTTCTTGGCCGAAAGGTTTACGCCGACAGTGATCTCTACACCGTCGTTGGCGTGATGCCGCCTGGGTTTCGCCATCCGGGCAAGACTCTTCGCAACGACGTCGAGATGTGGGCCACCGCGGGGTTTTCGAGCAATCCTTTTCCTTCACCACCGGTGCGGAATCAGCGAATTTTGCCGGGAGCCATTGGTCGGATAAAGCCGGAACTGACGGTTCAGCAGGCGCAGGCGAAGCTTGACGCTTTTGTCGCAAACCTGCGGCAGGAGTTTCCCAACGACTATCCCGCGCAGATTGGATGGACTGTAAAGCTGATGCCTGCACGCGAGACGCTGGTTGGCAACGTGCAAACAACTCTGCTGATGCTGCTCGGCGCGGTTGGTCTAATTCTGCTGATCGGTTGCGTCAATATCGCGAACCTCCTACTCGCACGCTCTTCTGCGCGACAACGAGAGATGGCAATTCGCCAGGCGATGGGCGCCGGCCGCGGCCGGCTAATTGCGCAGATGCTCATCGAGAGTTTGTTACTTTCATTTATCGGGGGTGCAGTAGCTCTTTTCATCGTTGTGACCCTGAAAAATATGCTGCTCAGACTTGTTCCGGCAGACACACCTCGACTAAGCGAAGTCGGGGTTAACGCCAGCGTGCTCTTCTTCGTCTTTCTAATATCAACGTTGACGGGTCTGCTATTCGGACTTATCCCGGCGTTGCAGGCTTCACGGCCGGATTTGGTCGGCAACTTGAAAGAGGGTAGTCAGGGCGGAGGATCCGGCGCGCGTCATCATAATTTTCGCAGCGGGTTGGTCGTAGTTGAGTTTGCTTTGTCTCTCGTCCTAATGATTGCTGCCGGACTGTTGTTGCGCAGTTTCGGACGGCTGATGGAAGTGAACCCCGGTTTCGATTCCAGCAATGTTCTACTTGCGCGCATCTGGCTGCCGGTCCCGAACAATCCTGAGGCCGATCCATATCGACTGCCTGCGAAGCGTTCCGCCTTCATAAAGGAAGTCCTACGACGGTCGAGTGCCTTACCCGGCGTTCAGTACGCGGCGATTGGTGGCGGCGGTGGAGTGCCGCTGCTGGATCAGAACAAGCCGGGGCTCTTCACTATTGAAGATCAACCGGCTTTGGATACAACCCGCCCGCTGACTAAATTTTCGGCAGTTAGTCCTGATTATTTTCGCGTGCTTGGAACGCAGCTAATCCACGGACGGTTTTTTGAAGCTGGAGACGACGAGCAGGCCCCGCGCGTGGTTTTGATTGACGAAGCGCTGGCCCACAAGTTCTTCGCCAACATTGATCCGATTGGACGGCACGTTAAGCCCGGCCCGCGCGATTCCAAGGCGCCGTGGATGACGATTGCCGGGGTGGTTGGAAATATTAAGACGGATGGTTTTGATAAAGCGGATCAGCCACACCTGTATCTTCCAATCATCCAGTCGCCCGCCAAATCCATGGCCGTCTACTTACGCACAGAGGGAAACCCCGCCGGCTTGACTCAATTACTACGGCAACAGGTCCAGGCTGTAGATCCTAATCTCCCACTCTTCGGCGAACAGACAATGGATGATTTGGTTTCGGCCTCGCTGGCCCAACGTCGCTTCGCTATGCAAGTGGTGGGACTGTTTGGTGTGCTCGCGCTCTTTTTAGCAGGCATTGGTATCTACGGAGTCATGGCGTATTCGGTAACGCAACGGACGCGCGAAATAGGAATTCGGCTAGCCCTGGGCGCTAGTACGGGCGCCATTCTCCGTTGGCTGCTGGGGCGGGGAATGCGCCTCACTTTGATTGGAGTTGCAGCGGGCTTGCTGGGTGCGCTCGCGGTAGGTCGCTTGTTGCGCGGCTTGCTTTTTGGCGTCGCGCCTACAGATGTCATTACTTACGCTGGGTTAACTCTGTTGCTTGCCGGCGTAGCGCTGTTGGCTTGCTACATTCCGGCGCGACGCGCGACGAAAGTCGATCCGTTGGTGGCGCTGCGTTACGAATGAACCGATTGCGGAGTGTTGATTTCGGATTGCGGATTAGTAAAGGAAGGCAGTGAGGGAAATGCAGACACTTTGGCAGGACTTGCGTTACGGACTGCAAACGCTACTCAAGCATCCGGGGTTCACTGCGATTGCCGTGTTGACGCTGGCGCTCGGAGTCGGCGCCAACACCGCGCTTTTCAGCGTAGTCGATGCCGTGCTTCTCAAGAAGCTGCAGGTTAAAGAACCGGACAGGCTCGTCCTGTTTCAGGCTAGCTGGGATCGCGACAAGTTTCTACCTGGCGGTTTCAATGGCAGCAGCCGGCGCGATCCCGCTACTGGCGTGACTGTAGGTACGTCATTTCCTGTCCAAACACTGACGCGGTTGCGCGAACAAACAAAGGATCCGCAATGCGTGGTGTCTGATGTATTCGCTTTCGGCTCTGTGGATTTGAGTCTGAATGCTGGCGGACAGGCCGAGGGCGTAAGCGGCCAGGTGGTTTCGGGTAACTACTATTCCGCTTTGGGTGTGCCGGCACTCATCGGCCGGACAATTTCCGACAGCGACGACAATGCCGCAGCAACGCCGGTTGCCGTGCTCAGCTATCGATTCTGGACCAACCGGTTCGGGAGCGACCGCTCCTTAGTTGGCCGTCAGGTCAACATTAATAACGTTGCCTTCACGATCGTTGGGATTACTCCACCCGGCTTTAACGGAACGATGCAAGTTGGGCAAACGCAGGACGTTTCGATCCCGCTTGCCTGGGAGCCGCAGATCGCCGGCGAGCGAACCATGTCACGCGGCGCCGGCTACTGGTGGTTGAGACTGATGGGCCGCTTGAAACCGGGAGCCACTATCGCGCAGGCACAAGGGACACTGGCCGTCGTCTTTCAGCAATCGGTGATCGAACATCGTGCGGCGCGACAAGCGAAGATGCAGACGGCACTAAAAACCCTAAATCCAAATGACTATCCACGTCTCGGTGTCGAATCCGGCAGTCAGGGTGAAATGAATGCGCGTCGATTCATGGCCAAACCGCTGCGGCTGTTGTTTGGTGTCGTCCTCATCGTATTGCTTATCGCCTGCGCCAACGTAGCGAACCTACTGCTCGTTCGCGCTTCTTCTCGGCGCAAGGAAATTGCAGTTCGCCTGGCACTCGGCGCCAGCCGGGGCAGATTGATCCGGCAGTTACTGACCGAAAGCCTTTTACTCGGCCTGTTGGGCGGCGGCCTCGGAGTCTTATTTGCACTCTGGATAAAAGACGGACTGTTTTTGCTTGCTGACTGGGGCGGCCGTGAACTGAATTCACTTACGCGACTTGATCTGCGGGTCCTCGGCTTTACGCTTGGCCTGTCGCTGCTCACCGGAATTGTCTTCGGTCTGGTGCCGGCCTTTCGTGCGACTCGTCTGGATCTAACCTCAACTCTAAAAGATACCGGTCGAAGCTCCAGCGCCATCGGCCGATCACTGCTCAGTCGCTCGTTAATCGTCGCACAAATATCGCTCTCGGTCCTCTTGTTAATTGGCGCCGGGCTATTAGTCCGCTCCCTGAGAAACCTTCAGCACGTCGACGCCGGTTTCAATGCCAACAATATTCTTCTCTTTGATGTAAATCCCAGTCTGATCGGCTACAAAGAAGAAAAGCTTGCGGCCTTATATCGGCAAATGTTTGCGCGGATCGAAGCCGTGCCAGGAGTGCAGTCGGTCACGTTTTCGCGGCAGGCCTTGCTGTCCAGGGGATCGACTAGCACCTTGGTGTTTCTTCCGGGAGTGCTCGGAGCCAACGGCAAGCCGGCAAGCAGCGGCGATGTCTACATCCATAATGTCCGTGAAAACTTCCTGCAGACAATGGAGATCCCTCTGCTCTCAGGGCGCAACCTTACCGCGCAGGACGATGCGCGAGCGCCAAAGGTGGTGATCGTTAACCAGTCGTTCGCCGAAAAGTATTTCCCAAACGAGAACCCCATCGGCAAGCGCTTCAGCAACGACGATGAAAAGCCCGGTGAAATCGAAATAGTCGGTTTGGCGCGTGACGCAAAGTACACCAGCCAACGGGACGAAACAGAACCAACCATGTACGTGTCCTGGGCCCAATCATTGGACTCGATGCAGGGCGCGGTTTTTGAAGTGCGCACCAGCTCAGACCCGCGGTCATTCGCGGCCGGCGTTCGTCAAGCTGTTCATGAGGTCGATCAAAATCTGCCGGTGAGCAACATGAAGACGCAGGTCCAACAGGCAGACGAAACTCTGGCAATGGAAAGAGTGTTTGCCAAACTTTTGACGCTGTTTGGTTTGGTCGCGCAACAACTCGCCGCGATTGGACTGTATGGAGTGATGGCCTACTCCGTGTCCCAACGTACGCACGAGATTGGTATTCGGATGGCGCTCGGAGCGAACCGCGGCAACGTGCTGCGGATGATCCTCAGGCAGGGAATGGTCCTTACCATTATCGGCATTGCGCTCGGCCTGGGGTCGGCATATGTAGGTATGAAATATCTGGAGAGTTTGACCACGATGCTGTTTGGAGTGCACCCCAGAGATCCATGGACGTTTGCCGCGATTGCGGTATTCCTGACCGTAGTGGCTTTGGTTGCTTGCTTCATTCCCGCGCGGCGGGCGACGAAGATCGATCCGTTGGTGGCGTTGAGATACGAATGAACACTTGGAGTGCGGTGACCTGTCACCGCTTTAGTCGGTCGCGACCTGTCGCGACCATCGTCGAGTTGAAGAGTGCTGAAAGATCTGGGCGTCAAGCCGCTCAGGACCAAAGCGGTGACAGGTCACCGCACTCCAAAGAGTTATCGCTTGGCTCTGCGAACTGCGAAAGGACACGAGATGAACACATTATTTCAAGACCTGCGCTATGGCGCCCGCATGTTGTTTAAGAACCCGGGCATTACCTTCGTAGTAATTCTTGCGCTCGCTCTTGGCATTGGCGCCAACACCGCCATCTTCAGCGTGGTTGACGCGGTGCTGTTGCGGCCGCTGCCTTATGTGGAGTCTGGCCGTCTGGTGTTCTTGAATGAAACCAGCAAAGCCATGGACGAGATTTCAGTCTCTTATCCAAATTTCGTGGACTGGCGAAATCAGAATAAGGTCTTCGAAAGCATCGGGGTCTACAACCGCGGCAGCTACAACCTCACCGGGGTGGGCGACGCTGAACGAATCACGACCGCGCAGATCTCGGCTGATCTATTTGCAGCTTTGCGCGTTAAACCTGCGCTGGGCCGGCTCTTCACAAACGATGAAGACAAGCCCGGTGGCACGCCCGTCGTTCTCCTGAGTTATCCATTGTGGCAACGCCGCTTTGGCGGTCAAGCCAGCATTCTGAATCAGCAGCTGCTGCTCAACGGCAAGAGTTACACGGTAATCGGAATAATGCCTGAGGACTATCAATTTCCGAGTCGCGCCGAGATGTGGGTCCCGGTTGGCCAACTTTCCGGCGAAGCGATGTGGCAAGCACGCGGCAATCATCCGGGGCTTTATGGCGTGGCCCGTCTCAAGCCGGGCGTGACTTTCGAACAGGCGAAGGCTGAGATGGACACGATTGGTGCAAACCTCGAAAGGCAATATCAGGATTCAAATGCGGGCAATGGCATAGGCGTACATCCCATGCTTGAAGTTTTTGTAGGTGACGTGCGCCGCCCGCTTTGGGTGTTGTTTGCGGCAGTAGCTTTTGTGCTGCTAATCGCCTGCGCAAACATCGCAAATCTGTTGCTGGCGCGGGCCCAGTCGCGGCAGAAAGAAATGGCCATTCGCTCGGCGATGGGCGCGGGACGCTGGCGCATCGCACGTCAGTTATTGACCGAGAGCGTCCTTCTGGCCCTGATCGGCGGGACGCTGGGAATGTTGGTTGCTCAATGGGGTATCAAACTCATCCTCTACATAAGTCCGGACGCGCTTCCGCGTTCAAAAGAAATCGGCCTCGATTGGCGGGTTCTGGCATTCACCATCGGACTTTCATTTGTGACCGGACTCCTGTTTGGACTAGTGCCGGCGCTGCAGGCCGGTGTTGTGGACGTTCATGAAACGCTAAAAGAGACAGGACGCGGTACGTCCGGAAAACATTGGCTGCGCAGTTCGCTGGTAGTTGTTGAAGTTGCGACCACCCTGGTGTTACTCGTCGGCGCCGGTTTGATGATTCGCAGTTTTTATCGCTTGCAGAAGGTCAATCCCGGATTTTCCTATGAACACCTCACCAGCTTCACAGTAGCTCTGCCGCAGAAGAAATATCCCGAGGCCGACCAGCGTGAGCAGTTTTACAAACGCCTGCTCGAGAACCTTCGCGGCTTGCCGGGCGCTGAAGCCACCGCCGCCGCTTCCGGTTTGCCGCTTGGTAACAATGGCTGGCAGACGTCTTTCGTAGTCGACGGCCGGCCCCGACCACCGCGCGAGCAGACACCGTTAATGGAAGCCTGCCTGGTGACACCCGACTACTTTAAGGCGATGAGTATTCCGGTGAAGAGCGGTCGTGTTTTTGACAGTCACGACGACCGATCGTGGATTGCCGGGAAAGATCTCAGCAAACTCGACGACGATGAAAAACAGATGGCGCCGCTGAATTCAATCGTGATCGATGAAGAGTTTGCGCGGCGTTACTGGCCGGGCGAAGAAGCCGTTGGTAAGCGAATCGCAATGGGTAGTGAAAAAAACCCGCGTTTTCTTACCGTGCTTGGGGTAGTGGGTCGAGTGAAGATGGAAAGTCTCGGTACGGACTCGAAACGAGTCCAGGGTTACTTTCCCTTTTTGCAAATTCCCGGCGCCGGCATGACCGTGATTCTCAAAGCCGCCGGCGATCCAAACCAGTTGATTGCTGCCGTCCGGCAACAGGTCAAAGCGATCGATCCTGATCAACCCATCTACAGCGTGCGCACTATGGACGATATCCGCGCTGAGTCGGTAGCGCCGGAGCGTTTGAATTTGACGCTGCTCAGTATCTTCGCCGGCATAGCCCTGGTCCTGGCCGTGGTCGGAATTTACGGCGTGATGTCTTACACGGTTACGCAGCGGACGCACGAGATCGGTATTCGGATGGCGATAGGCGCGCAGCCGCGCGATGTGTTTCGCATGGTGATCGGGCAGGGAATGATGCTGGCTTTGATCGGCGTCGTTTTTGGACTGATAGGAGCGTTTGGTCTGACGCGATTGATGGCGAGCATGCTCTTCGGCGTCGAGCCGACGGATCCGATGACCTTCGCTGCCATCGCCGTGTTGTTGACAGGCGTTGCTCTGGTCGCCTGTTACGTGCCGGGCCGGCGCGCGACGAAAGTCGATCCGGTTGTGTCGCTGCGTTACGAATAATTATTTGGAGTGCGGTGACCTGTCACCGCTTTGGTCGGTCGCGACC
>Ga0070698_100001513_pt1 | contig 25768 bp, 20 predicted proteins | sample KBSK1502metaG_FD_65477 | JGI IMG/M metagenome (GOLD analysis project Ga0070698, IMG submission 65477) | Corn, switchgrass and miscanthus rhizosphere microbial communities from Kellogg Biological Station, Michigan, USA - KBS K1-50-2 metaG | ecosystem: Host-associated > Plants > Roots >... | reverse complement strand
AAGAGCCGGTAGAAATACCGGTTGGTCAGAGGAAATTTTTCCGGAGCCCGCGTGACGGAGCCATAGATCCGCTTGGTCTGAAAAACCGCATACTCGGCGGAAGCAAGCTCCTTGCAGATCTGATTGATCTTTTCCGGCGTGTCCGGCTCGTAGTAAGGCAAGTCCTCCGTTCGAAAACGATCCGGGTTCCGGTTTCCGGGCAAAGGAAATGGGAATCCTTCGTCCCAATGCTGGCTTGCGACCTTCGTTCCCGCGGGAACCTGACGGTAGAACCACTCGGATGCCGTCACGACCGTGTGGGGGCGCGTATAGATCCGCGTGAAGGCCGTGAGCCACAGCAAGGTGATGGCGACGACGAGGCCGAGAATCAGCTTTCCGGCGCGGCTCCGGGACGCCCAGGAAACGAGTCCCCAGGCGCCCCACAGGATGAGCAACGGGTAGATGGGCAGGAGATACCGCGGGAACTTCACGTCGAACGAACCGGTGATCACGAAAAACGGGAGGACCCACGACAGAAGCACCACCTCGGCCATCCGGCGCGTCCGTAGGGTTTTCAGACCACAGACGATCGTCCCGAAGACGGCAGCCAGGCCCAGCAGCGGTCCCATGCCCCAGAGCACCATCTCCTTGATGTCGTACCAATACTTCGGCACGCCGATGTACTGGTTGGTGTAGGGAACGATGCCCGCATGCCGCACCATCCGGCTCTGTTCGAGAATGTCGCTGCGGAAGGCCTGAAAGTCGAGGATCGCGTAGGGCTGACCCAGAGCAAATCCGACGGGCACGAGGAGCAAGGCGGCCGCGCCGCGCAGCAGAACGCGAGGCCGCCGCCCCTCGACGACCCAGCGATAGAGAACCGCGATCCCGACGGGAAGAAGAATGGGAAGCGCGCTGAACTTCGTCGCGATCGCGAGACCCGTCACGAGCCCCGCCGCGAGAAAGTGACGGAGGCTCCCGGACTCGACCACGCGAACCAGGAAGTAGAGGGCGAGCAGAACCAAAAAGGTCAGCGGAACATCGCTCGTCGCAAAGTGCGAGTTCTGGACGTGCAGGACGGCAGCGGCCATGAGGAAGCCGGCCAGGAGACCGACCCTTCGGCCATACAGCCGAGCTCCCAGGATCCCGATCAGGAGAACGGTCGCCGCTCCCCAGAGGGCGGAGATCGCCCGCCCCACGAAGATGCTCATGTCGTAGCCGCGCCACTTTGGAATGGCTCCGACCAGGGAGGTCGCGCACTTGATCACATATAAGGGCAAGGAGCCGTATGCGAAGAAGTGAGGATTGAGCTGAAGGGGAGAAAACGAGAGGCGCTCGACCGCGAAGCCGACCGCGCGTTCATCGGGATGGTAGAAGTGGTGCTGGTCCCAGTCGACGCGAAACAGCCGAACGGACAGCGCAAAAAGAAACAGAACCACCCACCACCAGCGGACTCGGCTCGCGACGGGACTCATCTCAGTGTCTCTTTTGGAGGGTAGCAGAAGCGCACTGGCCGATCGCTGAGCTCTCCGCTGAGACCGGGCTTACGCTGGTCAACGATCAGCTTGCCGGGACGGGGCGGGGGAGTCCGTCCCGCGCCCGCGCGTACTCTTCCGCCGACAGGGGGCGAAGGACGCTCATCGGAATGATCTCGGTCTTGCCGTTGGGTGGCTGCCAGGAGAGAGTGATGGTCAAGCGAGTGCTCTCCTCCCAGTAGCTGACGGCGAGCAGGTGTTCTCCCCGGGTCAGCGGAAGGGTGATGCGTTGAGGATCGGGATTGTCGATTTCCCGTGTCGCGAAAACCTTTTTTCGATCCAGGGACAAGACCGTGGGCGCCGACGTCAGGAGCTCGAAAGAATAGGTTCCCGGTTCGTCGATGCGGAGAATGGCCGTCCAGTCCGCCGTGAAGGGGTGGGGCAGGATGTCTTCGTGCCAGTGAGTGTGAAACCAGATCGCCGGCTCTCGCCGAACGATTTTCGGCGGACCGGCCCAGCGCTCGTTCGTGTAATAGGCGCCCAGAAAACCCGACCGACCGGCTGCGACGACGCGCGGACTTTCGAGATCCGCCCGGGGAACGAGGACGTGGACGAACATCGGTCTCCCGAATGGATCCCGGTGAACGCCCACTTGGGCATGCTCATAGAGAGCCTGGTACAGCGGAAACAAGCCCTCCTGGTATGGCTCGAGAACATAGAGCAGTCCCTCGCGTTCTTTGTGGACACGCCCCGGCGAGACGGGAAGGTGTTCGGACAGGCGGAAACGCTCATAGGAGAAGTCCGGTCCGAGATAAAAGCGTTCGATCGGATAGTCGAAGAAGAGCGGGTTGACCCAGATGTCGTACCGGTTTCCGTAGGGCTTCAGGAATTGGCCGATGGCGTGATGATCCGCCTCGAACGCCTGCCAGGCCTCCGAGCTCCGGACCTGAGTCCCGAAATAGAGGGAGAGATCCTTCGAAGCGACGCCCACGCTCACGACGACCACCGCTGCCGCAACGGCCGTCTTCCGGAATCGGCCCGCGGAGTCCGTGGCGAACGCGTAGAGAGCCTGCAGACCCTGGCCGATCAGGAGATAGACGGCCGGGATCGCCCCGACGGCGCGATGTGACTGCGGCGCTTCGATCGTGAGAATCGCTGGGAGAAGCATCACCAGGAACCAACCGAGCCAGGTCGCCTGCGGCCACTTCCATCCTCGAGCGAGGGCGGCGCCCAGTCCCACACCGAGCAGGACCCCTTCGATCGGATTGACCATCGGTGCTGCCGGGATGTTGTGGCGGGGGTTGTTGTCTCCACGGTATTGGAACATGAGGAGATTGGTGGCGGCGTTCTGCCAGAGGATCGCCGGCCAGGGGAGATGGTGGGCCGGGTTCCAGATCGCCACGACGCTCGACCGCTGGAAGAACACCTTCGGATTTCGCAATGCAAAACGCGCGAGGGGAAGCAGCAGCAGGACCGCCACGAGAACCGACCAGGAAAGGCCTCGGAGGATCGGGAGCAGCTCGGCTCCCCAACGGCGCCAGCCGTAGCGACCGGCGAAAGCCGCGACGGCGATGACTAAGACCGCCGGGAAAAGATTGAAAGAGTAGTAGCACTGCAGGCCGGTTCCGACCACGACGCCGAGGAGCAGGAAAAAAAGGCGTCTTCGAGTCTCCATGGCCTTCCAAAGGCACAAGACCGCAAGGATCTCGAGGAGGGGGCCGATGATCGTCACGAACCCGACGCGGGAAAAAGTGATGTGCCATCGAGAGCCCGCGAGAAGGATCGCGGTCGCCGCGGCGACGGGCCAGGCAAATGCCCTGCGCGTGAGGAGGTAAAACGCCGGGACGGTCAATGTTCCGATGACGGCCGACAGGCCGCGGACGGTCGTCAGCCCCTTTCCCGCCACCGCGATGGCTCCCGCGAGGAGGTAAAAGAAGAGCGCCGGCATCTGAGTAAATTCCGCGATGAAGATCGGTCGATCGCCTTTCAGGATGTCTTCGGCCACGAGATGGTTCTGTATCTCGTCGAAAAAACCGCCGGGAGGCAGGTGGTCGAGCGCCACCACGCGAACCACGCCGGCAGCGGCGGTCAAAGCGACGAGGAACCCGACTTCGAGCCACAGACGCTGCCGGCTGCGGGCGAGGGCGGCTGCTGGCAGGGTAGGCGGGCGACGCAAAACGCACCCGAGAGCCACGAAAGCGATTCCGCCGAGCATCCAGGCAAGACCCGCATGGAGGCTCTTCTGGGTCCACTGCCACTGCGCCCAGGCAACCGCCCCGACCCCGATTGAGAAGAAAAGCCAGCCGGCCACCCCTCTCCAGTGGCTGGGGGTCTCGGACTGTGCGCCGGGAGGAGGGACGGAGGTTGCGAAATCATCCGACGGTTCGCGGAGGCCGGATGAATTCAGGGCACGCAACTGGAGCAGAATTATAGCCGATTGACATCGGCTCGGGCGAAGAGCGGAGAATCGAAAAGGCGCGCACACGTCTGCTTGGAGCGCTCAGGGCAACGCATGTTACCCTCGCGACGTCCCGTGAAAACCTGTTTCTCTGATCGACCGGCGCTTTCGGTGACGGTGTTGGCGCTCCAGGGCAACCTCCGTTTTCCGGTGAGCCGGCTCCCTTCCTAGAGTGCGCCATCGCCTGAGGCGGCGCCTCCTTCTGCTGCTGATCGCAGCCCTGGTGGGCGCGGTTGTCGCGCCGGCCGTCAGCGGATGGAAGCTCATCGCCGCCTATGCGGCGCTGCCCCGCGTGGAGGCGGTGGTGGAACGCACGGTTCCGCTCGCGTCGGGCAGGATCACTCCCCGCGCGAGCGGACAGGAGATCGTCGTGGCGCCGGACGGCGCGATCTTTGTCGCTGATCTTCACGGAGGGCGGCTGCTCGCGTACCCGGCCGGAACCCCGGAGTCCGGTGTCGTGTTGGCAGGCCCTCCTCGCGGCCCGCTGCTCCGCAGTTGGGCGATCGCTCTGACTCCCGACGGCGCGATCGCGCTGCTCGAAGCCTCCACCGGGCTTGTTCATTTCTTCACGCGATCAGGAGACTTCCTGCGGAAGGCGCAGCTGACCGATCCCGGCGCTCGCGCCATGGCGATCGACGCTGTCGGGAATATCTATGTGAGCCAGCCGGACAAGGGTGTTCGCAAATTCCTGCCAGACGGCCAACCGGATTCTCTCTGGGGGGACGCGGCAACGCCCGGCCTCGCCCCATTTGATGAGGTTGTTGGTCTGGCGGCCCAGCCGGACGCGCTCTACGTCGCTCTCAGCACAACGCGCGAGCTCGCGGTGCTCGACTCCCGAGGACGACTCCGACATCGCCGCAGGCTGATGGGCCTGGCTGGAATGCTATCGATCGCGCCGGACGGCTCGTTGTACATGACCGAATTCGCGACCGCGCGCGTCTGGATCCTCGACCGTTCCGGGAGAATCCAGGGACGAGTCGTTGGCGCCGGGGGAGACGAGACACTCTTCTTTCAGCCGCGTGGTCTGGCCGTGTTGCGCGGAAAGAAGCTCTGGGTCATGAACGACAGCTTCCTCACTCTCTACTCCCTTCGTGGCCCTCCATGACAGGAGAGGAGACCCTTCCCTCCCGGCCGTGGACAACCGGGACCCGCCTCGGCTGGAATCTCGCGCTTCTCTCCCTCACCCTGGTCGTGCGCTTGATCCCTGCGTGGGCCCTTCAGACCGAGGTGGCGGACATCGAGGCCTATCACGATCTCGGACGGTCGGTGCTACGAGGAGACAACATCTACGCACTCCGTCTCTTCCATTACAGCCCCTACTCTCAGTTCCTGCTCGCCTGGGCGGTCCGAATCGCCGACGCGACCGGCTGGCGGTTCGATTTTGTCGTCAAGCTGCCTTCCATTCTCGCCGACTGCGGCACGAGTCTCCTGCTCTTCGCGGTCCTCTCTCGGAGCGGCGCGACGCGCAAGAGTGCTCTTTTCTGGAGTCTCGCATGGGCGCTCAACCCGGTGGCGATTTTGAGCTCTGCTTTTCACGGCAACATGATGGAGATTCTTCCTGTTCTCATCCTGGCCGCGTATTACGTGTTGGAAGCGGCGTCTCGGTCTCACGACCGGGACCTGCTTCTGCCGCTTTCCGCGCTCTTGTTAGGCATTGCGATCGCAGTCCGTCCTTATCCCATTCTTCTTCTGCCGATCTTTTTGTTTTTCGGACGAGTGCGAGTGATTCCGGTCTTCGCGTTCCTGGCCCTCCTCCCGTCCGCTCTCTCCAGCCTCCCGTATTTCCTGCACGCCCGACAGGTCTTCCTTCGCGAGGTTCTGGGCTACCAGGGAATGACGGACTTCGGTTGGGCCGCGGTCATTCGAGCCATGAGCTACGCCCTCCACGACAAGAAGATTTTTTCGTTCGACCAGCAAGCCGTATCGGACAGCCAGCGGCTCTTTCTGGGCGCCTATTCGCTCTTTCTGCTGACCCTGCCGTTCTTTCGAACGTCATCGCTCGGGCGAGCCCTTCTGATCCCGCCGTTGCTTTTCTTTACGCTCTACACGAATGTCAGCGCACAGTATTTGATCTGGGTCTTGCCGATCGCTTTGGCCCTGAGAGACCGGCTTTCCCTTTTCTATACGGCGGCGGCAACGGCCGCCATGGTCTTGTTCTATTCCATCTATCAGCACGAAGTCCTCTACGGCAGATTCCCACGGCTGCTGCCGGACAACCGGACTGTTGCTCTCGCTTACGCTCTGGCAAACATTGCGCTGCTGGCGGTCTGTTGCTATTGGGTTTTCCGCATCCTGCGGGAAGAGATGGGCTTCTTTCTGCGCGAACCAGGGACTTCCTCCCTCGCGAGGAGCCTCCCGCCTCGGTTCATCCGCGTCTATACAGGCTTCGTTTCCCTTTGCCTTGGGGCATGGTTGATCCAGCTTGTTCTCGTGGCACGCCGTGCCTGGCATGTCGCGGCAGTGACTCTGTCTTGACAGGATGGCCGTCGGCTGCGAGACGATGATCGAGCCGAAAGGCGATTGGCGTACCTCACAATTGCGAGGTTTCTCTGTCGTCGGAGAAGAAGACCGCCCTCGCGCTCGGTGTGCATGACAGACCGGCCGTCTGGCAAGCTCGCGGGCGTTCTCTTCCTGCTCGGCCTTTTGGCGGTGGCCGCCGGGCAGTGCGTCCTGGTCTGGCCTCCCGAGGGACAGGGGCCTCGTCCCGCCTGGCTGAAAGCATTGGAGCCCGCCTGGCCCCATCCCGGTCCGGTCGTTCTCGCGATCGGGCTCTTCGTCCTCGGCTCGGTCTTCTGGGCCGTTGGCACCCGGCGTCTCTGGAAGGAGGTTCCCGTCGGATCCGCGCCCGCTCTCTTGCGCGGAGCCGCGCTCCGCTCTCCGGCTGCTGTCGCCGCACTGGCGCTCGGGATCGCGCTGTACGGTGGTCTTCTCTGGCGGCTCTTTTGGAAGCCGAACGGCCGCTCCTATGGAGCCGGGTTCCTGTTGTCATGGGCGTTGATTCTCGGCGGCCTGTTCTGGAGTGAGCGACAAAACCGTCCCCGGGCGAGCCCGAATCGGGAGAATCCGAAACTCGCCGTCTGGGAGGTCCTCTCCATTGGAGTGCTGTTGGCGTTGTTTTTCTTTCTCACCACGTCCGATCTGCGGGACTGGTACTACTCGTCCCTGGGAGATGAGTTCGACTTTTACGATGCCGCCAGGGCGGCGGCTGCAGGGCGGCCATGGCGCAGCATTTTCTCGCAACGGGGTGTCTATGGCGTGATTCCCGCGGCGAGCTCGTGGGTCCACGGAATGCTGATGCGTCTCTTCGGGACCGGATTGCGGGCGTGGAAGACCGCGGTGCTCGTTCCTGTCCTGGCTTCCCTGCCTCTGGCCTATTTCCTCGCGAGAATCCTTTTCGGCCGGCGCGTCGCGATGTTCACACTCGCCATGTTGGCGTCGGCCGCGTATCTTGTGGGGTACGCGCACACGGGTTATCCGAATCTCGAACCGATCTTTCCGACCCTTGCGAGCCTGTTGTTGTTCGTGATCGGTCTGCGAAAGGGCTCTCGCGTGTTCCTGGTTCTGAGCGGCGTCTTTGCCGGGTTCGGCTGGTACACTTTTTACAGCTCGCGCGCGGCCATTGTGATCCTGGCGGCCGCGATCGTTCTCGGCGTGCGAAGCCGGCGCTGGCCGGCGATCGGGGCGCTGGTCGCGGCCGGGTTTCTGTTGGTGTTCCTGCCTATGCTCGCCGTCAATCGCGGGCAGCTCATTGCGGGCATGTTGGAACAGAGCCTGAAGGCGGCGGAAGACGTTGCCGATCCGGCCATGTTACCGATCTGGAACTCCGGCCGATCGTTTTTGGCGTTCAACTACAACGTGCATGCGGGTCCCTACATGAGCGGCTCACTGGCGGAGCCGGTGACCGCGGCGCTGTTCGTTCTCGGGCTGAGTTACTGCGCGGCCACATGGCGAGATGCGCGCAGCCGTTGCGTTCTCGCCTGGTTCGCCATCGCGGTCACGGTGACGGGGGTTCTTTCGAAGTACGACTACGTCTCCGTCTCGCGATTGCACTACGCGCTTCCGGTGGTCGTCCTGCTGGCCGCCTTGGGGCTCGACCGGACGTTGAGGGCTCTCCGGGTGATTCTGCCGGCGGGCAAGAAATTATGGCCGCGCGTGGGGAGCGCGGCCGCAATCCTCTTGATCACGGTGAGCAACCTTCACCGTTGGTTTGATGTGGCGCCACGGGAGTCGCCGAGCTCACCGGATGCGGTAACGATTCGGGTCCTGGAGCGACCGATCTGTCAGAGGGCAACCTGGCCTCTCCTGGTCGTGGACATCGGCGTGGGTGGCGCCATTCCTCCCGCCGTGAGAGCAAGAGCCACTCCCAAACCGCCTGAGTTTGCGCTGTATGGGGCGGAGCCCCGATGGCTACCGACCGCGGACTCGAGATGTGTCGTGTTTCCATCCCCTCGCGACGAACCGGCGATGGCGCTGATGAAGGCCATCGAGGAACGGTTTCCCGGTAAGCGGGCCGTGGAGGAGCGCGACCGATCGGGACAGATCATGATCCGCGTTTACTACCCGTCGCGCAAATAACCTCGGGCGCCGCCGCTCGGTTTCTTTGAGTTGACGCAGCGTCCCGCGCGGGCGCCGCGGTCTAGAACCGGTATGCGAGGCCGGATCTGGCGTCGACGACGTAGACGCGATTCTGGGGATCGATGGCGACGCCGGCGACGAGCTTCAGCGGGGCCGCCAGGTCCCCCCCCAAGTTGACGATGTGATACTGAGCGCCGCCGGCGTCATAGACGCGGACCTGCTGGTGATGAGGATCGGTCATGTAGACGCGGCCGTCCGAGGCGAGCGCGAAGCGGGGCGTGTCGACTGTCGAGGAAGCTTCGGAGGCGATCCACTTACCTGTCAGCTCACCCGTCGGCGTCAGATGAAACAGCGTGCTGGGCGCCTTCGGATTGGCCGTCTGGTAGACGTGAATCCCTCCACGAGGATCAAAGTAAACGTCGGTCGGTTGCGTGAAGGGTTGCTTCTCGACCCCCGCGATCGGGCTTCCCTTCAACTGCCCTCCGGATTCAAGGAGGACGACGCGATTCCCGCCGGTATCGGCAACGGCGACAGTGCCGTCGGAAGAAACGGCCAGGCCGGCCGGATGGTAGAAGTTCATCGCCGGGCCCGCAAAGCGGCTGACGAATTTTCCGTCGGGCGTGAACACCTGGATCCAGGAGGTGTCCGAGTCGAGTACGAGCAGGTTTCCTTGCGGCGAAACGGCGGCCACCAGGGGCTTCATGAGCTGTCCCGGGTCGGATCCCTTCTTGCCAAAGGCAACCAGCTCCCGCCCCGAGGGATCGAACTTCACGATCCGATCGTTGCCCGTGTCGACGATGTAGACATTGCCGCGACCATCGACCGCGACGCCGTGAGGTTCGCGCAGCCCGCTGGACGCTCCAATCTTCAGCGTGACCTGCACGGACTGGGGAGGGCCGGGCTTCGGATCAATGGCCTCTGCCGGGGCCTGGCCGGACGTCTTCGCGGATGTGGCGGGGGCCGAGGTGCCTTCGGGTGTGGCTTCTTTCTTCCGGCAGGAGACGGAAAGGCTCAGCAGAAGGAGGGCGGCAAGGGATCCCAGGACGACACGGCCGCCCGTCCCGGCGCAACGAGCGATTCTCTTGGCCGGATCGACCTCATTGGAGATCATCATTCTGGGCAGGCGACGCGCTTCGCTCCTCCCCCTTTTCGTGCTCGAGCTTTTTGGAACGGTCGAACAGATACCATAGCCTCGAAGGAGTGTCAACGGCGAGCAGCAGCCGTGGCTCGCAACACGCGAGAGTTCGGCAGGCTAACGCGCTCTTGCCCGGGGCGAAACGAAGCTCCCGCCCTGATTTTCGAGCCCCTCGATGTCCGAGGGCGCGACGCGGACAATCCACAGGACCGTCGGCTCTCCAATCGTACCGTCGGGGCGCGGCGGACCAAACGCCTCGATCCGAGACTTCGGGTAATACCGTTGAACCAGCGGGATCACCCTCGCCTCCTCGGAATCGATGAAGAGGATGGCCTTGCGGCCGGTGCGACGCAGAGGCAGGGTCCGACCCGGCTGGAAAGGCAGGGCGAAGAAAGGGTGACCCAAGAGAAACGTTTCCGTGGGGAGGTCTCGCAGCGCGCCGGGAACGTAGACGTCGGCGGCTTCTCCCGCCCGGTCCACTTCGTCGCGGACCACCTCGGCGATGCGCGTCTCTTGCGTCGAGAAAGAAATCCAGCTGGCGAAGTCGTACGGCTGTTGTTCGAAGAAGACATACCAGGTGTGGACCGCGGAAGCCGCGACAGCCGCCGCAAGGGCCGCGACTGCGAGGACGCGCCCTCCAGCCCCGGCTGCCGACCACGTCCATTGCGTGAGGCGCTGGAGAGGAAGGGCCGCCAGCAGCGCGATGGCAGCCGTGCACCCGAAGGCTCGGGCACCCTGAGGAGCCTCGAAGTCGAGCGAGAGAAATCCGGCCGCCAGCATCCCGGCGAGCCACAGCAGAAGGAGCGTCATGCGGGAGTCCGCGATGCCAACGATGCTCCAGAGCACTCCGACGGCGAAGAGCCATCCGAGAATCGGGTCGAGCATCGGGGCGCCGGAAAGGTTGTGACGCCCGTTGCGGTCCCCAGCGATGTGGAACATTCGCAGGTGCTTCGCGAGATTGGACCGGAGCTTTTCGAGGAACGCTTTCCTTTCGGCGGATGGTCTCACGAGCAGGCGCACCAGGCCGCCCGCCGAGTTGGCCGGAATGATCGAGACGGTCCTCATCCTCTCGGAGAATTGCTCCGGATTGCGGCGAGAGTATTGATACAGGGGAGCCCAGGCGAAGGCCGCGGAGAGAGCCGTGACGCCGGCGAGACCGAACGCTCCGACTCCCCTCCAGTATCCCGCGAGGAAACGCTGAAGAAAGATCACCGCCAGCAACAGGGCGATGCCGAGCATCACGTAATAGGTTTGCATCCCCAGGCCGACGGCCAGTCCCGCCAGGACGGCCTCACGCGGGCTCCGACGGTTCTGGCTTCGGAAGAAGAGAAGCAGAGCCAGGGGAGCAAAGAGCGAGGCGAAGATCATCGCCATTCCGAACCGGCTGAAGTTCACGTGCCAGCGGCACGCCGCGAGCAAGCCGGCCGCGGCGATTCCGGCAGTGGGCCCGAAGAGATGCCGTGCGAGACCCCAGACCGCCGCGACGGACAACAGGCCGGCCAGGGTCGCGACGGCTCGTACGGCCAGCACGTTCTGGCCGATCACTTGAAGGGCGACCGCGTAGACATAGAAGAGCAGGGCCGGCATCTGGGATAGCCCGGAGACAAAGACGGGCCGGTAGCCTGGATTGGTCAGAATTTGATTCGCCACAAGAGAGTTCTGGGCCTCGTCGAACCAGACGCCGTAGGGATAGGAATCCAGTCGATGGAGCCGAAGCAGAGCCGCCAATGCGAGGACGAGCGTGAGCGCGGCAAACTCCCAGCGGCGCGGCCATACGCGGCGGCTCCGGCTGCCTAGCGGGAAGAAGCTCGCCGTGAGGACGCCCAGGGACCCGAGGAAAAGCAGCCAGGCTCCCGGCGTCGGTTCGGGCGTGTGGGCAAACCCGGACAACGACGCGACGAGCAAGAGCGCGGCGAACAGCAAACCCGCCATTGCCAGGATCCATTTCCAGCGCGGCCACTGGCCGGCCGTCTCGTCCGCCGGAAGCCGCGGCTCCGGGGCGGGCAGACCCACACCCATTGCCAACAGCACCGCCGATAGGCCGTAGCACAAGGTCAGAAGAGGCTCGTTCTTGAGCGGCTGGACGATCCATGCGCCGCAGAGGCCGGCGATCACGCCCCCGAGCGCGAGGGTCGCGCGCCATTTTTTTGACAGACTAGTCACGCAAAGGTGCCGAGCCGCAAGGCGCAGGTCCCGAGTAAGCGAGAGCGACGGTTACCATCGCATCCTCTTGAAGATCCGTTCTGGAATCGACCGAACGAGAAACATGACGAGCCGCCAGAATCCGGGCACGTAGCTTTCGTCCTTTCCCCGGAGGACAGCCTCCACGATCCGTTTCCCCGCCTTCTCCGGCGACGCCACCAGAAAGAGACCCGGCCGGCCGTAGGTCATCGGCGTGTCGACAAAGCCCGGCTTGATCGTGACGACACGAACGCCGGAACTGGAGAGCCGATTGCGAAGGCCCTGAAGAAAAACGGTCAGACCGGCCTTGGCCGCGCCGTAGATGTAGTTGCTTCTGCGCCCACGATCTCCGGCGACGGAGGAAATGGCGCACAGGAAGCTATCGCGCTTGCCTTCGAAGTAGGCGGCGAAAAGGTTCAAGACGGACACAGCCCCGAGCAGATTCGTGTCGAGGATCCGCCGGGCCTCGCGAATGTCTTTTTCCGCGAGGGCCTGATCTCCCTGGTAGCCGAAGCAAAGCACGACTCCGACCAGAGAGTCTTCCGATGCCTTGCGACAGTCTTCAACGAAGACACCATGAGTGTCGAGGGCCAGGGCGTCGAAGGGGCGGCTCTCCACCCGCACGCCGTGGCGCAGGCGAAGATCGGTCGCGACGGACTCGAGCTCCTCCCGATCGCGTCCGGCAAGCAGGAGGTCGTAGCGCCGCCGCGCGAGTTCGGCGGCGACGCCACGGGCCAAAGACGACGTCGCTCCCAGAATCAGGACGGTCCGGCGTGACGCCGCGGGCAACCGCGTCGCGGCCGGGTCATCGGTCATGAGGGTACGATGCCGACGCGGCGGGCCAGCGAGGAAGAGAGACGATTCTTCGGGTCGAGCCGCGCCTTGATCGCGCGAAACTCCTCGACTCTCGGGTACATCGCAGCAAAGCTCTCCCGCGTCGTGACCGCGTCTTTGGCCGGGTAGACGCGGCCCCCGTGGCGGAGGAGGGCACCGTCGAGATCCCTCAGAAATGGAACCAGTCCGTCGCCGACAGGGAGATCGAGAGCGAGCGTGTAGCCAGGGAAGGGGAAGGAGAGCACCCCGGCGTTGGCGTCTCCGAATCTTTTGAGCACTCCGAGAAACGACCCGCGCCCGGACGCGCTGACTTTCTCCAGCACTTCCCTGAGGCCCGCCCGGCTCGTCTCCACGGGAAAGACGAGCTGATACTGAACGAAGCCGCGGCGCCCGTACATCCGATTCCAATCCTGGATGGAATCGAGCGGGTAGAAGAAGCGGTCGAGATCGACGAGCACGCCCGAGGCCGTCCGATGAAGCCCGTAGAAAAGGGTGTTGAACACGCCCACGGTCGCCGCGTTCAAGAGTCCCGACGGAAAATCGAAAGGGATCGAGCGTTTGGGGCGCAGGCCCGGAGAAAGAGGATCCCCCGATCCGGCCGGCAGATCTCCCGGCGTCGCCGAGTTCGCCCGCAGGAGAATCGACCGGCCGAGCGCCTTTCCCCTCGCAAGGCAGTCGATCCAGGCGACGGAGAACTCGTACAAGTGATCCGACTCCGCCATCGCCGCGAGGGCTTCTTCGAAATGGGAGACCTTCAGAAAATCCACGAGCACGTAGGCCGTCGCGATCGGTTGTAGGCGGAGGCGGGCGCTGACGAGCAGGCCGGTCAAGCCCAGGCCTCCGACCGTTGCCCAAAACACATCGGTATTCTGCCGGGGAGAACACGTGATCACTTCTCCCTGCGGCGTCTGAAGGCGGAAGTCCAAGACAAAATTCGAAAGGGTCCCCACCCGGTGATGATTCTTGCCATGGATATCGTTGGCGATGGCGCCTCCGAGCGTGACGAACTTGGTCCCCGGCGTGACCGGCAGGTAGTAACCGCGAGGCACGGCGAGCTCCAGGATCTCCGCGAGTGTCACGCCCGCCTCGCACTCGAGAACACCGGTTGCCGGATCGAAGGCGATCAGGCGGTTCAAACGCTCGAACGAGATCACGCCGCCCCGGTGATTGAGCGCCGCGTCTCCGTAACTCCGTCCCAGTCCTCGAGCGATGTAAGAGGATTCCACGTCCGAGGCGAGGATTTCTTCCAGGCTCGAACGTTTTTCGGGACGGAAGACTCGGCAGGTCTCCACTGGAAACCGGCCCCATCCGGAAAGCGAGCGAACCACCGAAGGCTCCATCAGGGCACCGATGAGGGGACCAACGGCGGGGGTGCCGGACGCCGCGCGTCCGCCTTTCCCCCGGCGGAGTGGAGCGTCACTGAGACTCTCCTGCCGACCCTGCCGACGGGGGCAGGGCGGACCCAGGCGACGGGGACAGCACCACTTGAAAGATGGAGGTTGCGCCCGGGAACGCCGGTCTCAGGAAGGGCAGCGCCGTAACGGCCTCGGCCTCGGGATAGGTGCGGGATTCGAGCTCTCCGATTACGACGTGGGTGACGCGGTATTTTCGGAGGATGGCGTAGGCGGTGGGAGCGTCCTGCGTGCCGAAGAAGGTCCGGATCGCGTTCGCGCGGACCGCGATCTCCGGATCATTCTCTCTCCAGAGCGACTCGTGATTGCCCCAGCCGAGCACCGTCGGGATACCGGTGTGGCTCGAAATGCGCGCAAACTCACTGTAGGGGTCTCCGGTCGCCTCCAGCAGGACGAGATTTGCGCCGGGCCGCTGCCGCAGCCAGTCGATCGCGGCCGCGTCCCCCCGGTTGCGCCGGACGAGAGCGGAGTGGGATTCCAGCGTCCAGCGGCCCTCGTGCTGGCGGATTCGCTGAGCGGCCGCCTCGACCGGATAAAAGAGGGCGAGCAGGCAGGCGGCCGCCACGGGGACGCGGAAGAGCCACGTGCGCCGGCCGCTTCCCGCTTCCCGCCAGCGCCGCTCGGAGACCACGGCGGCCCCGATCGCCAGCAGCGGCCAAGCCTGATGGTAGAACTTGAAGATCGTGTTCATTCGCTGAAGACGATCGCCGTAGGCGTCGCGGAAGTAAACGAACTCGCAGCCGGCGATGATCGCGAGCCCCAGCGCGACCAGAAACAGGGAGAAGAATTGCGTCGAGGAAAGCGCCGTCGCGCCGTCCTCTCGCCATTGCCGCCAGGCCTCCCGGGCGGCCAGACCGCCGAGAAAGAGAAGCGGCAGAAGAGCGGGAGTCGGCAGAGGCGCGGCGTTCCCGACGGGCTTGGCGCGCACGAAAAAAGCGGCCGCGAGCGCCACGAATGCCAGGACGGCGATGAAGAGTCCCGCGCCGCGCCGGCCTGCTTCGTCGGAAGAGTCGAGCCTTGGCCAGAGCGCCGGAATGAGAACGGCGAAGAAGAGTCCCCAGACCCCGAGGAACTCCATCAGACCCGAGGTCTGCGACGTGCGATCGATCCCGCGGAAGGGAAGGTGGTAGGTCAGCTCATAAGGGCGAAAGAGCGCGAATGTTGTGACGAGGAGAAGAGCGAAAAGGACTCCGATCGCCGCCCCGGTTCGCAGGGGACTTCCCGCCGGCGTCGCGATCTGCGGCCAAAGCCAGAGAAGAAGAGCCACGACTCCCAGTGCCGGAATCATTCCGTTCTTCAAGTCCGGCGAGACGACCGAGGCCAGGACCTGGAGGAGGCCGTACGCGATGGGGGTCGCCACCAGAACGATGAGGAATCCGAAGAGAACGACGAAGGGATCGCGTCTTTCGGACGAGGGGATGAGGCGCGCGGCAGAGCAGTACAGAAGCAGCAGCCCGATCGCTGGGGCGTTCCACTTGTTCGCCGCGATGGCGGTTCCCGCCACGAGGGCGACGAGCAGAATTGGAGCAAACCGGCGCAGCCAGAGTCGGGGGCCGGGCGGCGGATCCGGCATCTCGACGAAGCGGTGGCCGAGCGCGAAGGCCGCGATGAAGAAAGGGAACGCGAGCAGGTGCGGGTGGAGGTCTGCCTGGAAGAACGTGAAGAAAGGGAATTCGTTGATCGTCGCGTCACCGCCGATGACGCGGGAAGCGGCGAAGTAGTTGAAGGCGTCGGAGAACGGCGCTCGCCAGGCGTCGAGCGCTCCCGCGAGGTTCCCCGCGAAGACGGCGCCGAAGCCGGACCCGACGGCGGCGGCGCGGCGGCCGCCCGAGAGGCGGAACCCGAGCGCCGCCGCAGGAGCAAACGCGAAGCCCGCGAAAGTGGCGACCGCGAGATTGTAGGAATAGAAGGTCGAGCAGCCGAGGCCTTTCGTCAAACCCGCCGCGAGGAGATATCCCCAGTAGTAGTAGGGGATCGAGCGCAAGGCGAACCAGGGGTCGAGTGGGGGCATCGCCGCGTTGCGCGTCAGGGAGTTCAGAAAGGCGAGGTCCATGAATTTTTCCTGACCGATGACCTCGGGAACAGCCGCCCGGATGAGGAGAAAGATCGCGACCGGGATCCAGAAGTACCAGGCGGCGCGCGTTTCCTCGAACCCCCAGAAGGGCTTCGCGCCCTCTTCCGCACGCTGGCGACGGTGGACTCGGTAGGAGAGGATCGCGACGGCCAACAGGGCGAAGATCAGCGTCGGCCGCGAGAATCCGACTCCCAGGGAAAAAAACCAACCCACGTAACCGAGCACGGCAAGGCCGACCGTTCGCGAGAGGAGCGCGGCATCGAGTCGATTACCGAAGAAACGGCGCAGAAGGGGGAGCACCGCCAGACCGACGATCTCGACGGTGAGGATCCAGGCCAGGATGTCGCGCATTGGAAAGAGTTTACAGTCAACAGTCGACAGTCGACAGTCGAAACGGCATGACGGCTAGGCTAGTCTCCAACTGTCGACTGTCAGCTGTCGACTGTCGACTCCGGGGGCACTCGCCTTGCAGAAGCCATCGTCATGCCCTTAGAGGAATATCGCCGTAAACGCCGCTTCAAGGTCACTCCGGAGCCTTCGGGAGAGAAGAAGGAGCGCCCGCGGCGCGAGAAGGCGCTGGTCTACGTGATCCAGAAGCACCGAGCTTCCCATCTGCACTACGACTTCCGGCTCGAGTGGAAAGGGGTACTGCTCTCCTGGGCGGTTCCGAAAGGGCCGTCGCTCGACCCTAAGGTCAAGCGCATGGCCATGCAGGTCGAAGACCACCCGCTCGCCTACGCGAAGTTCGAAGGAGTCATTCCGGAAGGGGAGTACGGCGGCGGAACCGTGATGATCTGGGACGAGGGCACCTGGAAGCCCGAGGTGCCGGATGTGGATGCCGCGCTCAAGAAAGGGGACCTGAAGTTCACCCTCAAGGGCAAGAAGCTCCACGGTTCCTGGGTGCTCGTGCGCCTCAAGCCGCGCGGGGGAGAGAAGCGGCCGAGCTGGCTCCTGATCAAACACCGCGACGAGTTCGCGAGCGAAGAGGACATCGCGGAGACCCAGCCGCGGTCGGTCGTCTCCAAGCGTCTCTTAGTCGAGATCGCGCGCGACGAAGGCGGGGACATGGAAAAAGCGGCGAGCGGCGACCCGCCCGAGGAGCTGCGAAAGCTTCTGTCCAACCCGAAGCTCATCAAACCGGCCAAGAAAGGGAAGAAGTCGGTTTGGCACTCGAACAAATAGGTGATAGGTGGAAGGTGTTAGGTGTTAGGGGAAGAAAGAAAAGAATCGTAGCGCCCCGCCTACGACTGACGACCTACCACCTATGACGTCCTCGCGCATTCCCTTCCGCGTCCAGCCGATGCTCGCCACGCTGGTGGACGAGCCGTTTCATCGGAAAGGGTGGGTCTACGAGGAGAAATACGACGGCTATCGGATTCTCGCCTACAAGGAAGGTAAGAAGGTCACTCTCTACTCGCGCAACGCGAAGGATCGCACAGAGACCTTTTCCGAGGTCGCTCGCGCCATCGGAGGGCTTCCCGACGCGACGCTGCTTCTCGATGGGGAGGTCGTGGCGTTCGACAGCCATCTCGTCTCGCGCTTTCAGCTGCTGCAGCAGGGCGAGGTCCCGCACGTCTACGCGGCCTTCGACTGTCTCTACCGGAAGGGCAAAGACCTGCGCGAGCGGCCGCTGCCCGAGCGCCGCGCCGCCCTGGAAGAGGCGATCGGAAAAACAGATCGCCTCTTCGCGTCGCGACGGCTCGCCGCCAACGGGCTCGAGGCCTATCGAGTGGCCCGCAAGAAGGGTTACGAGGGGATGGTCGGCAAGGATTCGTCGGCGCCCTATATCGAGGGACGTACCCGTTACTGGCTCAAGGTCAAGGTCCATCAGGAGGAAGAGTTCGTGATCGGCGGATTCACGCCGCCCGGCGGAACGCGTCCCTACTTCGGGGCTCTGTTGCTCGGCGCCTACCGGGGAACGGATCTGGTCTACGTCGGGAAGGTCGGAACGGGATTCACGCAGAAGACGCTGGCAGAGCTCTACCGGAAGCTGGCGCCTCTGGCTCGCAAGGCACCGCCGTTCGTCAACCCGCCGGGCGAGAAGGGAGCCATCTGGGTCGCGCCCAAGCGCGTCGCGCAGATCTCCTTTCAGGAGTGGACCGCGGACGAAAGGCTGCGGCAGCCGGTCTTCCTGGGACTGCGCGACGACAAGAAGCCGGGGGAGGTGGTGTTGAGAGGAGCGGCCTCATGACGAAACAAATTTCGAAATTCGAATTTCGAAATTCGAAATTGAGTTTCTCCAACCCGAGCAAGGTCTTCTGGCCCGACGAGGGTTACACGAAGCTCGATCTCGCGCGCTTCTATGACTTCGTTTTTCCCAAGCTCCAGCCCTACGTCCAGTCGCGCCTGCTGTCGCTCAAGCGCTGTCCCAACGGGCTTCTCGGAAAGTGTTTCTTCCAGAAGGAGAAGCCGGAGTCGATGCCTCCCGACACGCCCACCAAGCGCATCGTCCATGAAAACGGGGTGCGCAACTATGTGGTCGGCGGCAAGAAGGAGACGCAGCTCGCGCTGGTGAACCTCGGCTGCATCGCCGTTCACGTCTGGGGGTCGCGTGCCCCAAACCCGCGGCAGCCCGACTGGGTCTGCTTCGATCTCGATCCGGACTCCGGAAAATTCGCCGACGCCGCGCGAGCCGGCCTGCGAGTGAAGGAGGCTCTCGACGCGCTCGGGCTGGACTCCTTTGCCAAGACGTCCGGCAAGAAGGGAATGCACGTCTTCGTGCCCATCAAAGTGGGCCCGGACGCGGATGAGGTGCGCGGTTTCGCCGAACGCCTGGGCAACCATCTGGCGCGGGCATTCCCGAAAGAGCTGACGATGGAAAGCCGCATCGCGGCGCGCAAGGGGAGGGTCTATCTCGACCCCTTCCGAAACGGCTTCGCGCAGACCGTCGTGGCGCCCTTCTGCGTCCGCCGGTTTCCGCGAGCCCCGGTCTCGACGCCGCTCGACTGGTCGGAGGTCGATCCCAAGCTCGATCCCGGCGACTTCAACATCGGCAACTTCGAAAAGCGCCTGAAGAAGGCGGACCCGTGGGCGAAGTTCTTCGACTCCCGCCAGTCGCTGACGAAAGCCATGAAGGCCGTCGAGTCGCTGTAGCTCTAAACCCCACTGTTGGCATCCCGAGCCCTTTCAACTGTTGATGTCGTCCCGAGCCCCTCTCCTGTCGTCCCGAGCCCCTCCACTCCTGTCATCCCGAGCGAAGCGAGGGATCTGCTCCGGTGATCGCGTCTTCAGCCGATGTTTCTCTCGGGACGGCTACGCCAGTGATTGCCCTCGCTTTTTGTTCCTACGGAGTAGATCCCTCGTCGCTGCGCTCCTCGGGATGACAGCAGGGAGGCGAAGGGGCTGCGACGTCGCGAAAATGACCTCGGGAGCGCCGTGTCGAGTCACGGGAAGAGCGCGGACTCGGTCAGGTCGCACAGGATGTGCTCGACGCAGAGCAGCACCTCTTGGATGCGTTGCGCGTCGCGGCTCGGCACGACCACGGGGCAGTCGACGAGGCCGGTGAGAGCTCCTCCTTCGCCGAGCAAGCCGATCGTCATCATCCCCGTCGCGCGCGCCCGGCGGACGGCCCGGATCACGTTCTGGGAGTTCCCGCTGGTGCTGATCGCGATCAGGACGTCGCCCCGCCGTCCGTGGGCCTCGACCTGCCGCTCGAAGACTCCTTCGAAGCCGTAGTCGTCGGAATAGGCCGTCAAGAAGGATGTGTCGGTCGTCAGAGCCAGCGCGGAAAGGCCCGGCCGTTCGCGCTCGCCCGAGAGGCGGCTGACGAGCTCCGCCGCCATGCGCTGGCAATCCGCGGCGCTCCCGCCGTTGCCGCACAGGAGAAGCTTTCCTCCGGCCTTGAAGGAGGCGGTGATTCTCTCGACGGCGGTCAGGATCGCCGCCGCACCCTCGCCGGACATCCTTTGCGCAAGCGCGGCGCAATCGAGCAGCTCGCGCTCCAGCCGCCATCTCGCCTCCTCGTCCGACCTCTTCACGCCTCTCCTCGGCTGGCCGGCGCCGATGCCAGGCGGTAACCGACGAGCTGCCGGATGAGGTCTGCCGCTTCCGAAAGGTCCGCCACGATGTGGTCTGCCTCCACGGAGGGATCCGCCGCGGCTTCCTCGCCATAACCGGTGCGCACGAGAATCGTCGTCGCTCCCACGCGGCGGCCGAGCTCGATGTCGCAGGCCTTGTCCCCGACGACGAAGCTTTCCGCCGGGTCGAAGCCGTGCTCCGCCGCCGCGAGGGCCACGAGAGCTGTCTCCGGTTTCCGGCAAGCGCAGCGATCCGTTGGGAGGTGAGGGCAGCAGTAGATCCCGTCCAGCGCCGTTCCGTCCATTGCGAGGAGCTCCGTGAGCCTCGCGTGAATGCGCCCCAGGTCTACCTCGTCCAGGAATCCCCTTCCGATGCCCGACTGATTGGAGACGATGACCAGGCCGAGTCCCTGCTCGCGCAGGCGCGCCAGCGCCGGGCCGACTCCCCGGATCAGCTCCAGCTCGTCGGGGTCGTTCAAATAGCCGCGGTCGACGTTGACTGTGCCGTCCCGGTCCAGAAGCACGTAACGCTTTGCTTTCACGGCCGAGCCTCAGCGAGTCGAGCCCCGTCGGCTTTCATCCGTTTCACCCTCAAGATGTTAGCCTCTCAGAAATGGATTCGGTCCAAAAACTGGCGGCGTTTCTCGGGAGGCACTTCGGCCCGCCGCGCCTTGCCCTGCTCGTGGCCGCGTGGATTCTGGCGCTCGGCGTCTGGGGCATGGTCGCGCGCAACTTCCTGCCCGTCGAGCACCGGATCCAATGGCCGATTCCGCTGGAGTTGCGGGCGCCGCTGTATGCGAAGTTCGATTCGGGCTGGTATCTCTCGATCATCGAGTGGGGCTACGGCGCCCCTCCGCCGGTTGGAAAGCAGTCCGCACACGCTTTTTTTCCGCTCTATCCCATGACGGCCAAGGTGCTGCGCGACACGTTCGCCCTGGACGGCTTCCACGCCGGCCTTCTCGTCTCCTACCTCTGTTTCTTTCTCGCCGCGGCCCTCTTTCTCGCAGAGGGAAGAGAGCGGCTGGGGGAGGCGGGAGCCTGGCAGTCCGTCGGCTTCCTGCTTCTCTTTCCAACAGCGTTCTTCTTCGCCGCGGTCTATGCGGAGCCGATGCTGCTCCTCTTCTCGCTCCTTCTCTTTCGCGACGCGCGGCGCGAAGGATTCGCGCGGCCGATTCTCTGGGGCGTCGCGATGGGCCTGACGCGAGCGTTCGCGATCGCCGCCGGGCCCGCGGTTTTTCTCGCGGCTCTCCAGGCGCCCGCCGGGTCCACTGGACGGCGGTGGGCCCGAGCCGTCCTGCTCGGAGCGGTTCCCGTCGCGACGGTTTTTCTGTGGATCTATGGGATGGGATGGGCCCACCACGAGCCGGGACTCTATTTTCGGTCGCTCGAAGGCTGGCACCGCGGCGCGAATCCGCTCTCGGGGTTCGGCGCGTTTTTCACGAGCGCCTACGACCATCTTCGCCTGGGCGACTGGAAGCGCGACCACGCGCTCCTGCTCGATTACCTGATGGTCCTTCTCTTTCTGTGGGTGTTGATCTTTCAACTCGCGCGCCGCCGCTGGTCGGACGCGGCGTGGACCGCTTGCGCCGCGGCGCTGCCCATCTCGACCGGTCTCTCCGGCGGAATCCCGCGCTTCTTCGCGTCGGTCTACCCGACCTACTTCGCGCTGGCCGAGGCCACGCGCAACTCTCCCCGCGCGCGGCTACTCATATGGATCATCTCGGGAGCGCTCCTTCTCTGGGCGAGCGCGCGGTTCGTCAACTGGATGTGGGTGGCGTGAGGAGCTTTCAGCTATCAGCTCACAGCTTTCAGCTCAGAACCGCAGAAGTCTGGCTGAGAGCTCAAAGCTGACGGCTGACAGCTTCAAATGAATCCCCGCGAGTACGCCGCTCTCTTCGAGGTCGAGGACCGGCACTGGTGGTTCGTCGGACTGAGAAGGGAGATTGCGCGAGAGCTCGCGCGCGCCGCGCCGGAGGGAGGCTTCCGCCGCTGGCTCGACGCCGGCAGCGGCACGGGCGGGCTGCTCGCGAATCTGGAAGTGCCGGGCCGGCCCGCCGGAATCGGCGTGGACTTCGCGGCGGAGGGCGTGGCTCTAGCACGGAGGCGGCCCGGCCTGCGGCTGGCGCTCGGCTCGGTCGAGAGGCTGCCCTTCCCGGATTCGAGCTTCGACCTGGTGACTTCGATCGACGTGCTCTGCCACCGAAACGTCGAAGAATCCCGAGCGCTCTCGGAGGTCTTCCGGAGACTTGCGCCCGGAGGAATGCTGGTCCTGCAGGTTCCGGCCTTCGACTCCCTTCGGGGCGAGCACGACGCCGCCGTCTGGACCAATCGGCGGTACCGGCTCGGGCAGATCGTCCGACTCCTCGAGGAGGCGGGATTCGCCGTGCGCCGCCGCTTCTACCGCAATTCGATCCTGTTTCCCGTCGCCGCCCTGCGCCGGCTCGTGAGGCGGGGCTCCGGATCGAGCGGCGAGGCGCGTTCGGATGTCACGCCCACAGGCCGCGGCGCCGACCTCCTGTTCTCGGCTGTCCTGCGCCTCGAGGAGGCATTGCGCGCGGGGGGCGGCCGGTTCCCGTTCGGACTCTCCGTCTTCTGCGTCGCGCAGAAACCCAGGTCCTTGGGACTCACGTCCTCGGGATAAGATTTTTCCAACGGCGGTGAAGGGAACTCTGAGGGACAGGTTCGCATGATCCCCGTGTGGGAGCCCGTGCTCGACGGCAACGAGGAGCGCTACGTGCGCGATTGCCTCGAGACCAACTGGATCTCCTCGCTCGGGCGGTACATCCCCCGATTCGAGGAGAGCTTCGCCAACTGGTGCGGAATGCCGAATGGCGTGGCCTGCTCGAGCGGCACCGCGGCTCTGCATCTGGCTCTGACGGCGCTCGGCGTCGGGACCGGCGATGAGGTGCTGATTCCCGACTTCACGCTGATCGTTTCCGCCAACACCGTCATCCAGGCGGGGGCGCGGCCGGTCCTCGTGGACGTCGATGCGCGCGCGGCGTGCATTGATCCGTCGAAGATCGAAGAAAAGGTGACCTCTCGCTCGCGCGCGATCATGGCGGTCCACATGTACGGCCATCCCTGCGACATGGCGGCGATCGGGGAGATCGCGCGCCGCCGGGGACTCGCGGTCGTGGAGGACTGTGCGGAGGCGCACGGAGCCCGGCTCGGCGATGCCAAGGTGGGGACCTTCGGCGAGGCCAACGCATTCAGCTTCTACGGCAACAAGATCCTGACGACCGGCGAAGGCGGAATGGTCCTGACGCGCGACGCGGCGCTTGCCGCCAGGCTCCGTCTCCTGCGCGACCAGGCCTTCGAGGAGCCGCGTTTTGTGCATCGGGAGATCGGATTCAACTACCGGCTGACCAACGTGCAGGCCGCCATCGGCCTGGCTCAAACCGAGAAGGCGGACGAGAAGGTGGAGAAGAAGCGGGTTATCGCCCGGTGGTACTTGGAGCGCCTCCGCGACTGTCCGGACCTGACTCTGCCGCAGGAAGCGCCCGGCGCGCGAAGCGTCTACTGGATGTTCGCCGTCCGCCTGGGCGATCGGTTCACGCAAGGGCGCGACGGCGTCATGCAGGAGCTCAAGGAAAACGGAATCGATACCCGCGCCTTTTTCTGCCCGATGCACCTGCAGCCCGTCTTCCAGAAGAGCGACCCGCGATTTCCCGACGTGCGCGGCTCGTATCCGGTCTCCGAAGACCTGTGGAAGCGCGGGCTGTACCTCCCGTCGGGGTTGGGACTGACCGAGGAGCAAGTGGACGAAGTCGTCGAGAAGCTTCTGGCATGCCGCAAGTGAACTCGAGATTTCTCCCTCTCCCTCCGGGAGAGGGCCGGGGTGAGGGGCGAACTTTTAGGGTGCCCTCATGACGGACCCGCATGAGGCGCCCAACGTCCTCCCCGATCCTCGTATTTCGATCGTGCTCGCGACGTTCAACGAGCGCGAGAACATTCTCGACACGATCGCCAGCATCTTCGAGCATCTCGGCGACCAGGTCGAGGTCATTGTCGTGGACGACGACTCGCCGGACGGCACCTGGCATCTGGCGCAGGACTTGAACCACCCTCGCGTCAAAGTCATCCGCCGCGTGGGAACGCGCGGCCTCGCGTCGGCCTTCAATCGCGGGATCCTCGAGAGCCGCGGAGAGATCGTCGGCTGGATGGACGCCGACATGTGCATGCCGCCGGACATGCTTCCGGGAATGATCGAACAACTATCGAAGTACGACGTGGTCGTCGGTTCCCGCTACGCACCGGGCGGGAAGGATGATCGTGTTTTTCTCCGGGTCGCGGCGAGCCGTCTCATCAACCGTCTCGCGACGCTCGTCCTGGGCTACGGCATACGCGACTACGACAGCGGCTTCGTCGTCGTGCGCCGGAGCGTCTTCGACAAGGTCTCGCTCATCCCGACCGGCTACGGCGCCTATTTCATGGAGTTTCTCTACGACTGCCGCCGCAAGGGCCTGGCGGTCTTGGAGGTGCCGTACACCTTCCGCGACCGCCAGAAGGGGATCTCCAAGTCCGCGCCGTCGCTCTGGCGATTCTTTCGGACGGGAATGCAGTACGTCACCCGGATCTTCGTCGCCCGGCTGCGGAGACAGGACTGATGAGGAATCCGGGACTCGGGACTCGGGACTCGGGACTCGGCCCGGAGCGTCCGGCGTAGCGATGGCCCACCAGATTCTCCGCCCCACCTTCGAGCGCCGCGACGACCGCGGCCTGTTTTCCGAGATCGTCAACGGGTTTTCCTTTGCTGCGGTCAGCCGCGGCCGGATGCGGGTCGGCGCCGTCATGGGAAACCATTTTCACAAGAGGACCCGGATCTTCTTTTTCCTCGTCTCCGGCAGCGCCGCGGTCAAGACGGTCGACGTCGCGACCGGCGCGACGGACGCCTTCCAGCTGTCGGATGGGGAGGGCGTCTATCTCGAGCCCGGAGAGTCTCATTCCATCCGTTACGAGGCTGAGTCGGAGTTCCTGATGCTGAAGTCGCTGCCCTACGATCCCTTGGATCCAGACACGTACGAGTATCCAGTCGAAAATTGAGTTTCAGTTTTCAGTTCTCAGTTTCGGGCCCGGACATTGGAACTGAAAACTGATTACTGACAACTGATCACTTCTTCCGGATATAGATCGTCTTTTCCAGGGCCGCGTGGACGGCGCCAGCGGAATCCACAATCTCTATATTGTAGATACGATCGATCGGCCGTCCCACGTCGCAGAGTTTCCGGATCCTCTCGATCTCCTCTTCGGTCACGACAAACCGCGCGGTCAGCGTCGAGCGGCCCGGCTTGACGAATCGGATCGAGGCGGCCTTGTCCCAGACCGTGTAGGCCGGGCCCAGAATCCGGATCAGCATGATCATGTAGATGGGATCGACCGCGCCGTAGAGGCTGCCGCCGTAGATCGTCCCGACGTAGTTGCGCGTGCGCCAGTTGAGAGGGATCTTGACTCGCACCTCCCGGAGGTCGCCGGCGATGTAGGTAATCCGTCCGCCCGTCCCGCGATACGCCGGAAACAAGTTGAACTTCCACCGCATGAGGCGGCTCTGGAAGGACTCGGGCACAGTCGTAGCCTAATCGACTGAGGTCGGCCTACAGCTTGAGCAGTCCCTTGTGAAAGAGGTCATAAATCA
>Ga0070698_100001511_pt1 | contig 25774 bp, 22 predicted proteins | sample KBSK1502metaG_FD_65477 | JGI IMG/M metagenome (GOLD analysis project Ga0070698, IMG submission 65477) | Corn, switchgrass and miscanthus rhizosphere microbial communities from Kellogg Biological Station, Michigan, USA - KBS K1-50-2 metaG | ecosystem: Host-associated > Plants > Roots >... | reverse complement strand
GGCCGGGTCGATGCCGGTCGGGTACTGGCTGGCATTGAACGAGCAGCCGATGCGCGGGTCCACGCCGCCATCCACGGGCAGCAGCACCCCGCAGCCGTCGGCGAGATGACCACGCAGTGAAATGCAGCGGGCTTGACGTTGTTCGCTATGATGCGGAGTCGCTGCACGCACAGTTCGGCAAACGCTTTCGCTTGCTGGAGAGCTTCAAGGAACTGCATGAGACACCGTTCCGCACGACCCAGCAGTTCCTCTACTGCTACTGCAGAATTGAAGAAATATGAGCTTCTGTTGCGCTGCGGAAGGCCAATTCGATCATAAAGTGGCGGAGCGCGATCTGCGGCGCTACCGAAAAAGAGGCGCGGACGCTACCACACGGCTCATGCTGGCAGAACTCCGGCGCTGGCCCCTGCAGGAAAAGCAACTGCTCGACATCGGTGGCGGGATCGGAGTCGTTAGTGCAGAGCTCGCCCGTAGCGGCATAGCCTGTGCTACGTTCAGCGCTGGCAGAAGTGGTCCGAGCCGATTCCTTACTGGCTGTTCGAGGGCTGTCACGTCACGCGGGATATTCCGTCTGTGATCACCACTGGCAACTTTCAAATTGAACAGATGGAAGCGGCGTACCTCACGCCGTTCCCGAAGTCGTGGACCTATTGTTTTTGGGGCAGCGCGACTCCACGGAATCGATAAACTGGTTGAAAAATCAGCGGTCCTTTGGCACATGTAGCACAACGACATCGATGGACAACTGTAACCGTCTCCTAGGAACACATCCAGTTTCTTGACTCGGGCCAAGCGTGTAGAGTTCCGGGGGCGAATGCTGTGGCGCCGCGAAATCGGCCGACGCGATAAACTGCCAGCCGAGCCTAGGACCGAATACCAGAGCGGGACGACACGCCGGGCATAATCCATGATTCGAGATCGTTTCAATCGTTTCTCGAGATTCGTTGTTGCAATGTTGGTGTCTCTATGCTGGCCGACTGAAGGTCACGCCACGCTCTATGTGATTGTCCTAAATAGACAGGGAATCGCCATCGCATCGGATAGCAGACACATAACCTTGGAGGGCGGAAAATTCAAGACGTCAGATGGCGTTGAGAAGTTGGTCTCTTTGGGAGCCAACATGGCTTTCATGTCTTCCGGCCTGACGGAAATAGCTGGCGCGACTTCCCAAATTCAACCATCTCACCTTGTCCAGACCTGTTACGCGGACCTGCTTAAAGGTGCCCAACAGGTGCCGATCAGGGACCTGGCCACTGCTTACGCGAAATTAACGACGCAACAACTGAATCGGCTCTCGGATTCCGAGAAGGCTGCGGTCGACTCACTGGTGCGACAATTCGGATCGCAAAACAATCATGTAATGGAGTCCATCATCACTGGAATTGACCTCAACGGAAACCCAAAGGTGGAGACTGTAGATTTCTACCTCTCAAGGCCATTCCCAATTTATCCAGATGTCCTCCGCTTCGAGTGGAACCTTGATGAGGCGATACCCACTGAAAGGCCACGTGTGATCCTGAGTGGCGAAGTTGGCGTACTCCGGGGCGCGTTCCAGGACGGCGCAACGCCGATTAGCGAACTGCCTTCTGTGAAGGCTTGGTCGGACGCGATGCATGAGGGTAGGCAAGTCAACGCAGCGCAAACAGCTGAAGCCTTGCTGAATCTAGCGATAAAGTACTCGCCTCCTGATCAAACTCGCTTAGGCTATCCGATCTTTGTGTACACGCTTGACGGAGGGGGTGGGCTTAAGAAAATAAGGACGGTCCCCAAGGGCAAAGCCGTCGATCTGCCGCACTGATGGGGTGCGTCGTCTGACAACGACCTAAATTCAAGACACTAACCTTCCTTTTGTTTGCTGCCGTCGATTACGAGATCAATATGCCGCCGGAATTCAACTAGACCGGATCGAATCTCGAGGAAACTGATCGCAGCTCGCCATCTGTAGCCGTTGGAGCTGCAAAAGACCCGCAATTCCCGGTAAGCGCTAGTACCTAATCGGACGCGCGTTTTTGGCAGAGCAGTGAAGCTGGGGGTGTAGCTCCGCGCGCGTTCGATTAGGCCGCTAGAAGGAAGCCGCTTGTGGGTGCGGCGGACGCGGGCCTTATGGAGATTGAATGGGAGGAGACAGCGGTGTGAAGCGATTCTGCGAGAGTATTTCCGTATTACGGGATATTCACATTCTGTTGACCCAACCGTAAGAAGCGGCCCCTATTGTGTCCCGCGCGGTGGTTCGTATCCTCGTTGACACCCGGTCGAATTTAGCTTCAAAAGAGAGAGGCGATGAAAAAACTAGCAGCAGTCACACTGTCTGTGTTCCTGTCGTACGGAATTGCTCTTGCTGATACACCGAACGATGCCAACCCGCAACCTGCGAAGCCTGCTCAGCCGGCTAAGGCCAAAGCGGCAAAGAAGGTAGAGAAGTCTGAAAAGTCTGACGCCGCGATCACTGCCGAGCTGGAGGAACTCCGTCAGGCTCTGCAGTCGCAACAGGAGCAGCTTCAGAGGTTGAAGGAAGAACTCGCCAAGCGGGATCGGCAAATCGACGAAGCGCGGGAAGCGGCTGCTGCAGCCAATGCACACGCTGCGGAAGCGAGCAGCAAAGCCAGCGAAGCGGTTAACACCAGTGCGGAGGTAAAAACCACTGCTGCGTCTCTCGGCGCTGCTGTTAGTGATCTGAAGGCCAGCAGCGAGCCACACAATTCCAGCGGCCCGGTCGCAGAACAATACACGGAACAGGGAGAAAAGAAGTCTCCACTGTCCTTCAGGATTGGCAACGCTGAGTTCACTCCGGGCGGTTTCGTTGATATCACGGCAATTAACCGCACAACGAACGTCGGGAGCGGGATCGGAACCAGTTTCGGGAGCATTCCGTTTAACAACAGCCTGCCGTCGGCAGGTCTGACTGAAAGCCGCCTTAGCACGCAGAACTCGCGGCTTTCGCTGAAGGTGAATGGGAAGTACGGCGCTCAAGATATCACGGGCTACGTAGAGACCGACTTTCTCGGTTTCCAGCCGCCAAACGGCAACCAGACCAGCAACAGCAACAGCTTGCGGCTTCGCCTGTATTTCGTGGATATCAAGCGCGACAAGTGGGAGTTCCAGGCGGGCCAACTGTGGACATGGATGACACCAAACCGGGTTGGTTTGTCCCCCATGCCTTCGGACATCTTTTACACGCAAAACATGGATACGAACTACCAAGTCGGCTTGACTTGGGCGCGGCAAACGGCCTTCCGCGTCGCTTACCATCCGACGAGTTCTTGGGCAATCGGCGTTTCAGTGGAAAATCCGCAGCAATTTGTGCCCGGTTCAGTGACGTTCCCCGGCGGGGCCACCGGTCCTTTTCCAGGCCAGTTTGAGAACGGCAGTGGCAGCACCAGCGCGGCCAGCGCTGGGACGAACCCGGCTGTTCCGAACCTACACCCCGATGTCGTCGTCAAGAGTGCTTGGGACGCCAAGGTGGGTGATCGGAATATGCATTTCGAAGTTGCGGGAGTGGTCCGCAGCTTCAAAGTCTTCAACAGCCTTACGACGCCCGGCACTACCAATTCCATTACCGGGGGCGGCGGGTCAGCGAACGTTAACTTGGAGTTGGTTAAGAACTTCCGCCTGATCGGCAATTCGTTCTATAGCTACGGCGGCGGTCGCTACATCTTCGGCCTCGGTCCCGACGTCATCGTCCGGCCGGATGGCACCCTCTCCGGGGTTCACTCGGGATCAGGCATCGGCGGCTTTGAGTGGCAGGCCAATCCTCACTACATGTTCTATGGTTATTACGGTGGGGCTTATTTTCAGCGGAACTTTGGTTTGCTCGCCTCATCGGCAAAGCCAGCGCCCTCGTGCAATGGAGTCTCGGGCTTTACATGTGTCGGGTTTGGCTTTCCCGGTTCGAGTAATTCCGCGAACCGCGCGATTCAAGAGGGCACCTTCGGGATCGTCCCCACTCTGTGGTCAAATCCGAACTACGGGAAGCTCCAAATCATTACGCAGTACTCGTACGTGACTCGGGCGCCGTGGTTTGTGGCACCTGGCGCCCCGAAGAACGCCCATACAAACCTGATCTACGCCGACGTTCGCTACACACTTCCGTAGCTCGGGCAACGCGGATTCGAGATCCAGAAATCGCAGGGAGATTCGCGCGGCATCCTGACGGAGATGGGAGAAGCAGGCCCATCTCCGTCAATTTCATTGCAACTGATCTCCGCCAACAGGCAGTTGGTTCGTCCGTCCGAATCCCATAAAGTGGGCAAGCTCGAATGGGGTTTCCCCGGCAGCAACTTCAGCATTTACTGGCGAAATTCACCGTTGGAGCATCATGCATAAACCAGTGCATGTCGCGATACGCGAGCGTGCGACCGTGACGTGCCTGCGGGCAGGTCTGTTCTTGCGGGGGGCGCATTGGAGTGCGGGGCTTCGGCCGGAGACAAGGCGAGATGATGACTTTTCGGGATAGGCGGCTACAAGAGCTCGCGCTACCAGCCGGGCTCATCCGCCTCATGCTTGAAATTGCCGAATCAAAGGGGCGTCAGCAACTCTACGAGAAGCAGGCAGGGCGGTTGTTGAGGGCTCTGGGTGCTGCGGCGCTTCACCAGAGTGTTGTGTGCTCTACTCGGATGGACGGCGTAACCATTGCGTCTACACGTCTTTTCCCCTTAATGGCAACCACCGTCAGTGCACACAGTCAATCGGAAAATGAGGTTCGAGGTTATGCGCAGGCGCTGAAACTGATTTCAGCCGACGCTCCGAATCTTCGGGTCACTCCTGACTTCCTGCGCAGACTGCACAGGATAATTCTAGAGGGCACCTCTGATGCTGGACAATGGAAGGTAGAAGAAAACGACGTCATCGAGTTTCGTCCGAACGAACTCCCTGGGACGCCTTTTCGACCTGTCCCCATTACGGAAATCCCGCCGGCTATGGATGAGTTGTGTGAGTCCTACAAGGCAGTGTTGGATCAGCAGGAAGTTCACTCGTTGCTGGCCGTGGGGGCTTTGGTTTTTGACTTTTTGTGTCTGCATCCATTTCGTGACGGTAATGGGCGAGTATCGCGCTTGCTTGCCCTTCTATGCCTTTATCAAAATGGGTTCGAGATCGGCCGCTGCATCAGTTTGGAAAATCTCATCGAGGACTCCCGTGCTGATTACTACGTGGCGCTACGAAAAAGCTCCGAGGGTTGGACGGAAGGCAAGCACGATGTAGTTCCCTGGCTACACTATTTCTTGGGTGCGCTCCGACGGGCATACGGAGAATTCGAGCGACGTGTGCACGAAGCGATGTCGCCTCGCGGCGCGATGACCGTGTTGGTCGAGACAGCCGTTGACGGTCTCCCAGGGGAGTTCACAGTTTCAGAAGTGGAGCGAACTTGTCCGGGCGTGAGCCACGGAATGATCTGTCATGTCCTCAGCGAGCTCAAGAAGAAAGGCCGTTTGAAGCATCTAGGTCGCGGCCATGGAAAGTCATGGCGGAAAAAATATTAATGCTTTCGGGAGTCGACTTGGGCCACATGCCTTCACGAGGCATTGTTTACTGCACTGAGATAAATCTTCCTAGTTCAAGCGTCTTACCAACGGCGGGCGACTTCTTCTGATCGCCGGCAATCTTTGACACAACTAGCGGGGTTCAAGGATGTATGACTTGCGTCCCGACTCAGCTTCGGGAGCGGATACACAGGAGATGGGAGATGTCCCAATGAAGCTGGCGAACTCATACTGCTGCAAGGCCCTTGGGCGGTCCCAAATCGTATTTCCGGCGATCCTTCTCGTTGCTGCCCTTTCGACGTCGCCTTCACACGGTCAGTCGCTTCCGCCTGGAACAACCCTACCCGCTCGCTTGCGGAACACTCTGAGCAGTGAGAAAGATCAGACAGGGAAAACGTTCACCCTCAAAATCACCCAGGACGTTCCCGTGAACGGCAAAGCGGTAATTCCGAGGGGTGCGACACTCACGGGCCACGTCGATTCGACCCAATCGATCAAGACCGGCGCTCAAAGCTCTCGCATCACTCTGCAATTTGATAAGCTTCGATTTTACCAGCAGGAAATTCCGGTCGTTCTTGGTCTTCGCGCTATGGCCAGCGCAGTTGAGGTTCTGCACGCCGGAATTCCCACCAACTCCGACGACAACTCCGCTAGCTGGACCACGCGGCAAATTGGTGGAGATGTCGTCTATCGTGGCGGCGGACCCGTAACGACAAGTTGGGGAGAAGTTGTCGGCAAGCCGGTCAGCGACGGAGTTATTGGGCGGCTGATTGCTCCCCGGGATCGGCCTCTCCCTGGCAACCTGCATTGCGCGTCCGATGACACGCCGCGTGCTTTGGGGCTGTTTGCCTCAACTGCGTGCGGACTCTACGGATTCACGCGCTTCACGATGGAGCGAGACGGATTTGAGCAACCCAAAGGCCAAATTACCTTGGTCTCCTCTTCAAAGTTCATCAAAGCCAGTGCAGGTTCGCAGCTTCTCCTGGAGATCCTTGAGCCCTGATGGTGCCGCACCACGGGTTATTAGTAAAGCTACGGTATTGTCTCTGTATGTGCGGCTCTTCACAGCTAGGGTCTAAAGAGCGATTGCTTTGAAGCCCTAATACTTGGCTTTCGAGATAAATTGGGGCTCCCCAGGCGTCTTACTGATAGTGGTCTCTAAGAAACAAGTCGTCCGTATCGACGCGGGCTGGCCTTCTCAGGAGGCCCGCCTGGAGGACGTGTTCCGAGATAACCTGGATAGCCTCTATCGGTTTGCGCTCCGTTTGACTCGAAACGCTGCGGAGGCGCAAGACCTGACGCAAGAAGCTGCGGCGCGCGCGTGGGAGCGGCAGAACCTGGGAGTGAAAAACTGGCGGGCATGGTTGTTGCAGACCCTCTATCACGCCTTCATAAGTAACCAGCGCCATCGAAAACGCTGGGGTGAGACGGGGATTGATCTTGAGGAAGAACCTAGCACCGAGCGGCTCGCTGACTTGCTGCCCACCGTAATTGCGACAGAGGACGTGCGCACAGCAATAGAAGCCTTACCGGAAGAACTACGCGCAGTGGTATGGCTCTCGGACGCAGAAGAACTCCGTCTCCGTGAAATCGCCCAGATTCTGGACTGGCCCATGGGTACTGTCGCCTCAAGGCTCTGGCGGGCGCGCCTGGAACTTCGGAAGTCTCTCTCTGCTTACGGACCACCGAGGGAGAAGCAGCCATGAATTGTGACGAGTGTAGGAAGCGTCGGATTCTCGCGGAGGGTGAAACGAATCTTCCTGACGATGTTCGTGTGCACTTTGCGGAATGTGAGGAATGTCAGATATATCTGCGTGAACAGGAACGATTGCGGATGGAAGTCCGCAAGCTCGCGGAGAGAGAGCACGCACCCCAGGTGCTGCTCGAGAGCGTCGGACACTTACTTCGCCAGCCGAATGCCCCAATGCGGAAGGGCGCAAGACCGTGGGCCGCTGCGGCAGCGATTTTGGTGATGGTCGGAGCCGGAGCTAGCTACGTCTGGTACCGTCACGCCCGAACTCCAACACCGGAGCATTTGGCGCAGGATTTCATCAACGACCATCTGCATTACCTTCCTGGCCGCGAGCAAATCGCCTCGAGCTCGCCTCAACAGGTGCAGGGCTGGTTTCAAGGACGTGTGGAATTTCCTGTGCGCGTGCCGGATGTTCCGGGAGCTGTGCTGGAAGATGCGCGCGTATGCGATATTTCCGGTCGCAAAGCGGCGCTACTTCACTATCGACGCAATCCCGGCGATGCGTTGATTTCCGTGTTTGTTGCGGAGGAGCCTAAGTCCTTCGAGCGGCAAATGAAGCCGGGCACCCTTGTGGCATCCAACCAGGGGTTGAACTCAAGACTGTGGTGCCATCGCGGGCTGTTGTACGACGTGGTTGGTCCATTGGACGATGCGTCGCTCCAGCAAATCGCTGAATCGGTGCGGAATCAGGAGCCCTAAGGCGATCCTCCGGGAAATATTCGAAATCATGAAAGGACGTCTAGTCCGTGATCCGAGCCGCGCTGCGAAATCCATACCTTGTCATTGTTCTCGTTTTGGCAATTCTGCTCGTGGGCCTGACAGTAGCAGGCCGCATCCCCGCAGATATTTTGCCTATCTTCAGGACCCCTGCGGTGCAGATTCTCACGCTCTATCCGGGAATGCCTACCGAGACCATGGAGCGGGACATCACGAATCGTCTGGAGCGATGGACCTCGCAAGCGAATGGCGTAGCACTGCAAGAGTCCAAGAGTTTGATCGGCGTGAGCGTTGTCCGGGACTACTTTCGTCCTGACATTGACCCCAACACCGCGCTCTCTCAGGTTTCGTCTCTGGCAATATCCGACCTCTATTACCTCCCCCCGGGCACGATTCCGCCAATGGTGATGCCCTACGACCCTACAGCCTCGATGCCTCTCGCCCTCCTGACGATTTCAAGCTCGACGATGAATGAAACGCAACTCTACGACGTGGCCTACTTCAATATCCGTAACATGTTGAGCGGAATCACCGGAACGATTGCCCCAGCCGTCTTTGGCGGACGAATCCGGCGGATATTGGTGTACGTAGATCCCAACCGGCTTGCCGCAAGGGGGATGTCACCACTGGATGTCGCAAACGGACTGCGCCAATGGAACACACTGATTCCCACAGGCGACGCGAAGATCGGTCCCACAGACTACATGATCCTCACCAACGGCATGGCGCCAAATGTTGAGGCTATCAATGACTTCCCATTGAAGGTCGTGAACGGTGCGGCTGTGTTTGTAAAAGACATCGGCACCGCCAAGGACACTTACCAGATCCAGACAAACGTCGTTCACGTCAACGGTCGCCGCGAAGTTTATATCCCTATCTATCGTCAGCCGGGCGCTAACACAATCCAAGTCGTCGAAGGCCTGAAGGAAGCACTACCGAGAATTCAAGCCCGCATCCCGCCTAGCATCGACCTTCGTGTGATCTTCGATCAATCGGTTTACGTGCGCCGTTCACTGAGTTCTCTCGAAAAGGAAGCTTTGCTTGGAGCAGTCCTTGCCGCGCTGATGGTTTTGATTTTTCTTGGAAGCGCCCGATCCACGATTGTGATTTTCCTCACGATTCCGCTTTCGATTCTCGCCGCCCTCATCGGACTGTATGCCACAGGCAACACTTTGAATAGCATGACGCTCGGGGGGCTGGCTCTTGCTGTTGGGAGGCTTGTGGACGACTCCATCGTGGTGCTCGAAAACACGGTCCGGCATCTGCGGATGGGCAAACGGCCGCTTGATGCCGCGAAGGAAGCGGCGGAAGAAGTAGCTATGCCGGTCATCGTGTCCACCATCACGACTGTTGTCGTCTTCTTTCCGGTGGTTTTCCTGACGGGACTGGGACGATTCCTCTTCACTCCGTTGGCCTTGAGCGTGGCCTTTGCGATGGCCGCGTCCTATGTTCTGGCCCTGACGCTGATTCCTGCCTACAGCGCACGCCTTCTGCAAGCTGAGGCAGCACGCGAAGAACATTCCAACCGGCGCGGAGTTTTCGAGGGTGTCGCAGTTAGGCTCGAACGACTGAAGGACGTCTACGAAGCATGGCTCCGAAGAGCAATGGCCCGCCGCCGCATACTGCTCATGGCTGCGGGTGCGACATTTGTCATCGCACTGTCCCTGTACCCTCTTTTGGGAAAGGAGCTTTTCCCGCCGATTGACGCTGGACAGTTCACAATTCTTGTGCGGGCCCCGTCCGGCACGCGCATAGAGCTTAGCGAACCTCTCAGCGCCCAGATCGAAGGCGCGGTCCGCGACATTATTCCCGCCAAGGAACTGAGCACGATCGTTTCGAATTCCGGCGTCCTTTACGACTGGCCTGCGGCCTATACGCCGAACGCCGGTCCGATGGATACCTTCCTGAATGTTCAGCTTTCGGAAAGCCACCGAGTCAGCGCCCAGGAATATGTTCGCCGCTTGCGTCAGACGCTTCCGGGAAAGTTCCCTGGCGTGAGCTTCGCTTTCGATACGGGGGGCTTGCTGAGCGCGGCGTTGAACTTCGGTCTGCCTTCACCCATCGACATCCAGGTCACCGGCAACAGCCTGGAGCAAGCCCACGAGATCGCTGAGCGGGTACAGGCTGAGGTTCGCCAGGTGCCGGGGACAGCTGACGTCCGAATCCAACAGAACCTGGACTATCCCGCATTCAAGGTTGACGTGGATCGGGTCAAGGCAGCCTACTTGGGACTCACCCAGGAAGACGCAGTCAAGAATATCGTCACCGCGCTCAATTCGAGTGTGAATTTCCTGCCCTCGTTCTGGATCGATGAGCGCAATGGCAACCACTACTTCCTCGGCGCACAATATCCTGAAGATGAGATTCGGGACAAAGCAACCCTCGAAAACATTCCGCTGACAGATCCCGCTCCGCGCGGCGCCTCATCGGGAGAACCGACGCTCGTTCGGAATGTGGCGGCCATCACTCATGCGACCGCACCTCTGGAAGTCGCGCACAGGAGCATTGCCCGCGTCACAGATGTCTATGCGAACGTTGCCGGACGCGACATCGGAACCGTCGCTGCCGACATCCAAAAGTGCCTCGAGCAACTGCCCCTGCCAGCCGGATATAGCGTGGTGATGCGGGGAGAGATTCAGAGCATGCGGGAATCGTTTGCGGGCTTGGGGTTCGGACTCGTGATGGCCGTCGCGCTGGTTTACCTGGTGATGGTCGCGCAGTTTCGCTCGTTCCTCGATCCCCTAATTATTCTGATGGCGGTCCCGTTGGGTGTGGTGGGAGTAATCGCGATTCTCCTCCTCACGGGCACGATGCTGAACATCCAGTCCTACATTGGCACGATTTTCATGGTGGGGATTGCGGTATCCAACAGTGTTCTGCTTGTGGAATTTGCGAACCGGCTGCGAGCAGAGGGCATGCCAACTGTTGAAGCGGCGGTGCGAGCAAGCGCTATCCGCTTGCGTCCTGTTCTGATGACTTCCATTGCTGCAATTGTCGGCCTGCTTCCGCTCGCGATCCGTCTGGGGACGGGGGCAGAAGCTACGGTGCCTATGGCGCGCGCGGTTGTGGGAGGCTTGGCGACTTCGACCTTTCTAACGCTGTTCGTGGTGCCCTCGGTCTACGTCACGTTGAAGGGTGGCACGGAAGTCCGACCTAACCTCCGCTGAGACCCTCGACTCAGCGCTCGATGGAAGCGGTGCCTGAGGCGAGTGCGTTTCCCTCGACCTCAGCGGTTCGGTCAAGGAATTGGGAAGGAACTGCCATGCGCGTAGGACAGATTGTTTCTCGGCGGCCTGGGAAGGTCGTGACATGGATAACGGCCGGCATTGTTATCTGGGTAGTTTTCCAAGTGCTTCATAAGGCCTCGGGGCCTCCACGCCTTACACTATCCAGCCATATTTCTGCTGCGACCGGGCCCTTGCCGGTCGTGACGGTTGTCGAACCCGAGAGCAGGGCGGGCGTGCAAGCCATCACGCTTCCTGCCTCCGTCGAACCCATCGAGAAAGCGACTTTGTATGCAAAGGTATCGGGATACGTCCAATGGATCCGGGTGGACAAAGGCGATAGGGTGAAGAAGGGCGAAGTTCTTGCTCAACTCGAAGTGCCGGAAGTGGAAAAGGAATATCAAAGCGCTCAGGCAGCGGTAGCAGAATCACAGGCTGAATACGAGCGAGCGGAGACTGAAGCGGATCTTAAAAAAGTGACCTACCAGCGGACGCAAGGCGTGCGCGATTCAGAGCCCACGGTCGTTTCGCCGCAAGAGGTTGACGTGGCCCGCGCCGCTTCCGAAACTGCAGCGGGAAACGCGCGGTTGGCAAAAGCACATCTCGATAAGGCGCGCGCGGAACTGGGGAAACTTCAAGTGCTCGCCGAATTCGCTAAAGTGACCGCGCCTTTCGACGGTTTCGTGACAGAGAGATTTGTAGACCCCGGTGCTCTGATCCAAGCAGGAGCAAATTCCTCAGGAAGTCCAGTCGTTTCCGTGGCTAGGATGGACCAGATGCGCGTCTATATCTCCGTACCTGAGGTGGACATTTCTCGAATCACGCGCGGGGTCACCGCACAGGTCCGGCTAGATGCACTTCCCGGAAGGGAATTTACAGGTAAGGTGACGCGGTTCGCGGATGCGGTCGATCCCCAGTCACGAACGATGAAAACGGAGATTGATCTTCCCAATCCCGACAATCGGATTCTTCCCGGAATGTTTGGAACCGTCACCCTTGCGATTTCCACGGACCCGAACGCAATGTTCTTGCCCGATCAATGTGTCCGTCAAGACAGCACCGGAAACAAATTCGTCTATGCGATCGAGAGCGGCCTCCTTCGCAAAGTGACGATTCAAACGGGACAGGACAATGGAACCGTAACGCAAGTGTTCGGGTTGCTGAGCGAACAAACCATTGTTCTTTCATGGAGCGACAATCTCCAAGAAGGGACTCGCGTCAAGGCCGTGAAAGCATCGATGCAAGGGGATTCTCGCGGCCGAAACTGATATGTGGTGCCATATTCTAGTGCTAGTCGTATCGGTCCTCCTGGCGGTGAACGCTCTGCATGGACAGGCTCTGCCTCCAGCGCAGAGCAGTTCACCTTCCTCAAAGCCTCCTGGGACGAAGCCGCTTTCGCTGGATGATGCCATCGGGATTGCTCTGCGAGGACATCCGGCATTGCGCGAGGCAGAGGATGCGGTAGCGGCCGCAGAAGCGGAGGTAAAAGAGGCGCGAGCGAACTATTTTCCTCAGCTGAGTTTCAGCGGGATCGGGAAGGTAGGCCTCTCAGGAGCAACAAGCGCTCTGGGTCTGCCTGGCTTTCCGGCGTCGCCCTTTTGGCGGAACGCAGCGTATTCAGCTAACTGGTATCAGAACATATTCGACTTTGGCCGGACCAAACACTTAGTAGCCTCTCAACGCGCATTTGCGGAAAGCACGCGGTTTAAGAGCAAGGAAGAGAAAGAACGAGTCGTGCTGGCCGTGAAGCGCGTGTACTTCTCGGTTCTGGAGGCACAGGGGCTTCAGAGCCTGGCGGAGCAGACAGTTGAGGAACGAAAGCTCACACTCAGGCGCGTACGGGCGTCATTCGAGCAGGGACTGCAATCGCAAATGGAGGTGAGCTTGGCGGAAGCTTCCGTTGCCGAAGCGGAGGGAAGTCTGGCTGAAGCGAGGGCCGCGGTAGGTAAGGGTTTTGCCGCGCTCCGCCTGGCAATGGGCGTCGATGGCGCACCAAAGTACGACTTGCAAGTGCCGAAGATGGAACTCTTGACCCTAGCACCGCTTGAGGATCTAGTGCAGGAGGGCGTGAGGAATCGCCCGGATGCCCAAGCGTTAGAATGGAAAGTCCGTGCGTTTTCCGAAGGGGCGGGCCTCGCTCATGCTGAACGGCTTCCTAAGATCAATGGATTCGGTGCGGGAGGCCAAGGACGCTTCAACGGTACTACTGTAAAGGAAGAGCAACGCCACGGCGTGGGAGCGATGGGCCTATTCATCCCAATCTTCACCGGTGGACGGCTGGAAGCTGCCCAGCAAGAAGCCAAGGCTCAGCTCGATGCGGCTTTGGCTACCCGCGTCCAGTTGAATCAACGAATCCGCCAGGAAGTGTCGGAAGCCTATTACGAACTCGGGGGCTTTCTGGACCGTATGAACGCCGCCGACGAGCAACGTAAAGCTGCCGACGAAGCCTCGCGTCTGGCACAGGCTCGATACCAGACACAACTAGCCTCTCTTCTTGATGTGCTAACAGCCGAGGTGGCAAAGACCGCGGCGGAGACAGCGTTTGCGCGTACGCAGTTCGATTATCAGCGCGCCCGCGCGGAACTCGAATTCGCGATCGGCCAAGCCCCACAGCCCTAGCTGGGGCAGAACAAACGGATCGGCGTCTGCCTGGATCGAGAAGATTTGCTCCGCCACTCGTTTCTGGAAGTGTCGGGAAATGTGGCTGAGCGCATCCGAGCTTGAAGACATTCTGTGCATCTACAAAGATCAGTTCTGAGCGATAGCTGGATGAGTCGGCCACCGCTTGAGGTGAGGGGACGCGTGGCAATTCATTTACGTGTTACTGACTGCCAGGAAAGAAGAAACTGCCTTCAAGGAGCGCGAGATGGCGCCCCGCTCAGACCGGAAGAACATGTCTCAGGTGTAGAATGAGGCGATGGAGATACCTTTTGCGCATTACTGCACGACGGTCCAGCGCCATATGGAGCACTGTTATCACGTGCGTGTAGTGACAAGAGATATCCCGGACCCACTTACTGGGGATTTGGACGGACTTGAAGTCCATATCGATTACGCGGTGACTCCAGAGCAGCGCCTGTTCTTGCTGGCCCACCTATTTGGGCACACGGTTCAATGGAACGTGGATCCCAACGCATTTGAATTGGGCAGACAGTATCGGCCGCCGGTTGATGAGGGACTTTTTCCTAAAATCATCGAGTACGAACTGGAGGCCGCCAGGTACGGGCTTTTCTTACTTCACGAGGCTGGCATCCGCGATATGGACTCGTGGTTTTCCGCTTACACCGCGTGCGATCAGGCATACCTGTTGCGCTACTATCGCACGGGGGAAAAGAAAGATTTTCGAGGCTTCTGGCCGGACGGAGCCGCTCTTGTTGAGCCCACGCCTATTCCAAACTTCACCCCGGCGAGGCGAGCTTTCCGTTTGAACGGGATCGTAATCTAAGAGCCAAACCGCCGGAGGTTCACCCCTGCAATTGGCGCGAGGATGCGAACAGTTCGTTGACTCGGCGGATTAGCTCGCTGCGCTCGAGATCGCGGTACTTTTGCGGCAAAAGACTTTTGCTCGTGCATTCCAGAACCGCGACCAGATTCTGCAGATCGATTTCGGTTGGATAGTACGGCGGAATGAAATCTTCCAGGGCGGATTTCAAGTCCTCCGTCTCGACTAACCTTTTCTTGAGCAGGCGGCTCTTTAGTTCGCTGCGGATAAGTATGGCTTCAATATCCGCTCCGGAAAGATCCCCGGAACGTTCGAGGAAGAACTTTTCGATGTCGACTGGAAACGGTGACATGCCGATCTTTTTCTGCATGGCACGCAAAAGGGCAAGCCTCTCTTCCGGTGTATCCGGATAGAAAAGCGCAATATGCTCCTCGGCGCGACCCTGTCGCTTCAGGTCGACCGGCAAGAGGTCGGGGCGGCAAGTCAAAAGAAACCAGATTACCTTCCCGCGAAGCTCCGTGTTGCCCATGAATTGCGCGATCTGGGCAAAGACTCGGTTACTGACGCCACTGTCGCCAGAACTGGAGCGATCCCCAAGCTGCGCGTCGGCTTCGTCCACAATGACGGCGATCGGGCTCATGGCTCTCAGCAAAGTCAGAACGCGCTCGAGGTTCCCCTCCGTGACACCCTGCCACATGCTGCGAAAGTTCTTGAGGGTCACTGCGGGAATGCCAACCTCCCCGGCAAAACAAGTGGTTATAAAAGTTTTCCCGGTACCGACTGGGCCGCAGATGACGTAGCCCATCGGCAACACATCTGTGTTTCCGGAACGGATGGCGGTTGCAGCATCCTGGAGCTTCCGTTTTGCCTGGTCGTTTCCGGCAACAAAGGAAAGATCGAACCGACTCTGTATGAACTCCAGCAAACCTCCCGATTCCGATTCGATCAAGTCTTTTTTTCGCTGGGCGAGGAATTTCAGCGTAAGTGGTTGCCTGTTCTGGACCGCGTGGGCGATCAGGCTGAACAACTGCACGCGCTTCAGCCCCGCACCGAGTTTGGCCAGGGTTTCGTCGGAAACCTCGGAACCTTCCGGGAGGTCCTTGCTCTTGAGTTGTGCGCGGATGAATTGAAGCCGCTCGTCGCCATCCGGGAGCGGAATCTCAATGGAGGAAACGCCGGGGTTCTGGACGATGCCTTGATTTAATTCGATCTCATTTTCCGCGATCAGGCAAATCGTCAGGTCGGCGCTGAGGAAAGCCGGATTACGCGCCCAGCGCTTCAGAATCACCAAAGAATTGCGGTCTTCGGCGGACATGCCGGAAACATCCGCGGCGGGAGCGATGGTCTCCGCGAAATCTAGGATCAATGCGATTTTCTTGTTGTCCGCGATGCGAAGGCGCAGATAGTTATCCAGCACATTCAGGACGGCATCGGGATTACGAGGCAGACCCTGCGCATAGTTTGTGCCGTGGAAACTGTCGTAGCCTTCCACGGCACGCCGGAAATCGGCCTGGCTATCCGGCGATCCAAAACTCAGTCCACCGCGGTCGTAGTGAAGAATGAGGTCTCGCTGCCCAAATAGTGCCGTCGAGAGGAATTGCTCCAGCGGAACGAATTCCGTCGTGTCTTGCCGGCCGAGAGGCACGAGGTCGCGCACGTTCCCGTGCAAAACGAACATGGTGAAGGAACGCGAGTAGTATTTTTCCGAAAGCTCGCGCGCCCAAGGCGGCATAGCATCGACAGCGGTCGAGAATGAATGCGGTGTGGACACTTAGTTCGTCGTTCGGATGCGGTGCGGGGTGTCGGAAGCAGACGGCGTGCCTTCCACGGATAGCAGCCCTTCCATATCCGACCCCATACTCCCGAAGATTGCTTCTACCTGTTGGACCGTTTGCTCCGTCTGTTCGACGTCGCGAACCAAGTTATCCAATTGATCGTTCACCTGTTGCGGGTCGCGCATGGTCACCGACTGATCGCGCACGAGATGCAAAACGTCTTCGACGGCCGAGCATTGCGCGTCGACGACTTCCTGGTTCTCGCAAATTTTCTGATATTTCTCCACCCGCTTGGTGAGGATTTCAATTCGCTTCTTGTTGATCTCCTGCACCTTTGGGGAATCATTGTTCATCTCCCGCTGAAGTGAGGCGATTTCCCGCTTGATTTCATTCGGGTCCGTTCCCTTCAGATACTGCTGTTGCTGGGAAGCCGCCAGGAGCAGCCGGGCATACCCATGGAGCAGGCCGTCAAGCCGCGAATCCATCTGCTGGAGAAAAATCTTTGAGGTGGATGAAAACTGCGAGAAGTTGCCGCGCACGTAAGCACACACTTGAGCCAGCTTTGCATAGCGGGTCTTTGCTTCGGGCGATAAACTGTTCAGCATTTCGGCAAACTGCTCTTGACGCTGTTGCAGCTCTTCGCCGAATTTCCACGAACGCACAAGCCTCTGAAACCGGCTATTTTGCGGGACGATCGCCAGATACATGAGCTCGGCGCCCCCGGCCAAGATGATCGGCAGGAGACTCCCGCTTACAACCGCGAACAGACCGGCACCCGCTAAGGCGATCCAGTTGTACTGTAGGTTGAATGCCTCTTTCACGAAGTTGATTTCTTCGCGCTCGCCTGGCGTGCTAGATGGGTCCTGAAGGCCGTCAAAGGACATTTAGATACTCACTCGCACCTGTCCGTTTCCTGGAGCACGACGCAAGCGACCGAGAACGTAACTTTGCAGTTCGTGAAACTCATTGCGCTGCTTCAGCTCCAGATTTCGCGGCCGGTCGAAAGGCACCTGGAGGTCTTCGACGATTGTCCCAGGGTGCGCACTCATAATGAATATCCTGTCAGCGAGGTAGATAGCTTCTTCCACGTCATGGGTCACAAAGAGAATCGTGCTTGCGGTCTCATCCCAAATGCGCAACAGGAGTTGCTGCATCTCGCCGCGTGTCTGGGCGTCCAATGCCCCGAAAGGCTCATCCATCAAAATCACCGAGGGCCGAACCGCCAGCGTCCGCGCTATGGCGACTCGCTGCTGCATCCCGCCCGAAAGGGTCTCGGGATAGGCGGTCTCAAATCCACTCAGACCAATCGCCTGGATCAATTGGGCGACGATTTCCCTGCACTTCTCCGGCGGCGCTCCGCTGATCTTTATTCCATAGGCAATATTATCAGCCACCGTGAGCCAGGGGAAAGAGGTGTACTTTTGAAACACCATGCCGCGGTCTTTACCCGGGCCATGCACGGGCTGGTCATTTACGAGGATCTCTCCGGAGTCCGGTTGGTCGAGGCCGGCGATGAGCCGCAACAAGGTGGATTTTCCGCAGCCGGACGGTCCGAGGAGAACGCGAAGTTCTCCGATGTCCCGGCCTTCCCGCGAATAAGCGTCCTCCACTTCGAAGTTGATGTTTTGCAGAGCATCGACCCTTTTGCCGTCAGCTGAAGGAAAACACTTGGCGACGTTGCGAACTGCAATTTTTGACTTCCTAGCCTCCATGCTTCACCGCTTTCAAGTGCGCGCTGACGCTGGGGACGGCAGCGCCCGTGGAAGCGAGAGCCGAAGCCGCCTGGCGCCATGGGAAGAGGCGCTTTTCCAAGAACGTGAGGAGGAACCTGAAAAGGAACGCCGCGACACCGATGGCGAAGATTCCGGCGTACACGCGTTCGAAATCGAGCACTTTTCGTGCCGCCTCGACCATGTAGCCGACGCCTTTTCGAGCGTTCACCATTTCCGCCAGAATGACGTAGGTCCATCCGATGTCGTAGAGAATGCGGAAGGACGAGAAAATCGCCGGGAAGGCGGCGCGAAAAATCAGCCACAGAGCATGGCGGCGTTTGGCGCCAAGCGTGTATGCGGTTTCGAGCAGCGAGTTATCTACACGGTTTACCTCTTCGACAACAACCGCCAGCAAGTAGAAGAACATGCCGAACCAGAGAAAGGCGATTTTCATCGTTTCGTCCATCCCGAACAAGGCAATGAATGCCGGCAAAAAGGCCGTTATCGGCATGGCTCGCATGGGCGCAGCGACTGGGTTGACCAACTCAAAGACCCAGCGAAAACTGGCCATGAGGATCCCCAATGGGATAGCAAAAACGGTGCACCAGAAGAATGCTTGTGCAATCCTCCACCAGCTCTTCACCACATTCCCCAGCAGATCATATTCCGTCCAGAGCTTGCCAAAAGCTCGGACCACTCCAAGCGGCTTGGGCAATGAGAAGGGCGGCAGAATCTCCCAATGCGTGAGGGCAATCCATGCCAGAAGGATGGTTCCCCAGCTCACAAAGGCGAGTGCCACCCGGGTGCGGGGAGAAACCTCTTTCCGGATGGTGAAAAGATCGCTCATTTTTGCGGGCCTAACTAACTCGGGTTCGCGTACACCTTGATGTCCGTGCGGCGGTTCTTTTCCCTGCCTTCGGGAGTCGCGTTGTTATCGATGGGTTTGTCGGGGCCATTGCCCACGGTGCGCAGGCGAGCCTCCGGGAATCCATACTTCTGCATCAGATAGTTCTTAACTTCGTCTGCCCGGGCGTGCGACAGCTGAATGTTGTAGGCGCGCGCGCCCGTTGAGTCCGTATTCCCTTCAATGTCCACGACGGTGTTTTCGTACGCCCGCATGGTATTCGCAAGTTCGTCGACCACCACGCGAGAATCCAGGCTCATGTGCGACGAGTTTGGCTCAAAATAAATGGACCGATGCTGTGTCGCCAGCGGGACACTCCCTTTTGTCGGCTCTCGGTACTCGATCGGGGTCTCGCTGGAAGCCATGGAGAAGTTGCCAGACAATTTCTCGATGAATCGGCGATCCAGGCTTTCTTCGGGGTTGTTGGGGTGTTTAATAATGAGAAGTTCGCGATACATATCCTGGGCCATCTGGAAAATGTTGGCATAATCCAAATTTGAGCCAGAAGATCCCATAAACGCGCGATTGTCGGCGTAGTCCGCAAGTTTAACGCCGCCGAGCATGGTCTTGGCCAGATCCGAGGGGATATTGAAATCTTTGACCGCGCCGATCAGGTTATAGGCACGCGCCGGCTCCGTCTTGATGAACTCCACACCCTCGAGCCAGCCCTGCGTAAACTTCAAAAGGGTCTGGGGGTGCTGCGCGGCAAAGTGATCGCTGCCCACCAAGATATCCGCAATCAGCCGGTTGGCGATTTTGGTGTCATAGATTTTCTTTGATCCTGGGCGTTTGGCCACTGCGTCGCTCATGTCTGGGTCCCAAGCAACGGCTGCATCCACCTTTTCTTGGGCAAAAAGTGTCGCGGGCTCAATGCCGTCTTTCGTGTGTATGGCCTTGTTAAAAATCTCGTTGCGCTGGCTGGTGTTCAATCCCGAAGTCTTCAAGCCATTCCAGAGCAGAAAATGAGACGGAGTGTAGGGAGCGAACGCAATCGTCTTTCCTGCGAGACCCTCAATGCTGTTGATCCCCTGCTTGCCGATGACCCCGTCAGCCCCGCGCGACCAGTCCACCATCAAGAAGGTGTGCGAACCGAATCCTTTTTCCTTGAACTGGGCGTAGTCCTTCGCGTAAACGTCCGCCGTGGTCAGCATGACGTCGACGTTGTTTGTCGCCAGTGCTGACGCTCCTTCCGTCCAGTCATCGATGATCTTGAACGAGACTTTGAGTCCTTTCTTGCCGAAGATCGAATCCGGCGCCGTGTCCAGTCCGCCGTTGGCCACCAGTCCACCCGCGCAGCCGACCCAGATATTGACACGGACCCGGACTTCCGTGTCCGACTCGCTTGAGGAAACCGGCAGAACCAGAGGCTTCGAAGCGTCGACGACTTCGCCGCTCCCGCCGGAGCCAGCACTTTTCTTGCCGATCCATTTTTCCAAATCGATGATGTTGTACCTATTCAGGCTGTAACCGACGAGCGCCAGCCCGATCAGGAAGATAAGCACCCACCCGCCCTTTTCAATTTTTACGGCCATTGCCTTCCTCCCGACTCAATCCCAGAGCCATAATTCGTGGGCCTGCCCATCGCCAAAATCAATTTAGGAAGTGCGCTGCGGTTCTTTGCCACCGATGGTCTTTTCAGCCGGCGCATTCCCAGCTGTGGCTTGCGGCGTTGCGAGTCCCATCTCGATTTTGAACTGCTTTACAAGCTCATTCGCCTGGATTTTCTGAGCCTCTTCCTCGATTTTCACTTTTTGCTGATCGACGTTGCTCATCGCCATATCCATCCTGGCTTCGTTGACGGCGGTCATTTCTTCGACCTTGCGCACCATTTCGTCATGGGTCTGGCTGATCCCTGCGACCTCAAATTGCTCCATCGCGTCAGCAACCTTTTTTTGCCACTGCGCTCTGCGGTAATCCGCGATCGCGTTGAGCGCCTCCTGCGTCTTGCGCTCTTTTTCCTGCATGAACGCCTGCTTGACGGTCATGGCCTTTTCGAAGGCCGCCCGCGCTGTCGTCAGCTGACCCTGGGTTCTTGCAAGTGCGCTCCTGACTTGCTCGAGTTGCACAGCGAAACTGCCGGCGAGGTCATCCCGGTTGGCCTGAATGGCGGCCTTTACTTTTGCGGTGAGGTTGGCCATATCGGTTTTGTATTTCGCTTCCTCTTTTTCGAGCAGCGTCACGTTGGCCTTGACCATGGCGATGCTCTCGTTCATTCGTGGCACTTGATCGTTCATGTCACGGATGTTCTGCTGAAGTATGAGCTCCGGATCTTCGGCAACTGAGACAAAGAATCCGATGAATGACCGAATCATCCTTGAAAAGCGCTGCCACATGATCGTCCTCCTGCTTAGGACCTTTGCACTGTTTTGGAACTTGGGGGAGCCGGTTTCACGTCACCGGTCGTGATTGGGTTCTCCGACACAAAATAGCCCACCGCTTCGGCGATCTTCTTTTCTTCCTGCTGCTTTTTCAACCGCCAGCCCGTCACGCGCTCTTTCTCGCGGGTTGTCGCGTCGTTGTTCTCTTGAATTTTGGCTCGCTGCTGCGTGACGTAGCGATCGATTTCAGCCTGAATCTGAGCGTTTTCCTTGCTCTTCGTGTTTTCGAGTTCTTCCAACGCCCGCTGCTGCACGCGCTCATAGGTATCCAGGGCGCGATCCCGCTGAATCGCATCTTGAATCACGTCCTTGATATTCACTCCCGCTGCATCCAGCGCAACCAAAACGGAAGACCGCTTCACGTCGGATGGCAAGGAACGAATATGCTCGCTTTCCATCATCTGAGCGACCTTGATGATCGAATAGCCGTGCGGGGCTTCCGGGATTTCCGCGGCGCGATAGATTTCCTCGAAGGACGTGGGGTCAGAAACCGGGTTCGTGAACTTCGGTTCGGCGGCTATGCCCGCAGCGATTTCTGCAACACTTTGGGAAGCGCTCTTTTGCGCATCGGGATTCGGCGAGCTCGAAACTTTTTGTTCATCCGCAGCGTTCTGGTCAACGGAAATGAAGTAGTTGTACCACTTCTTCGTCATGGTACCTCCGCCGGGACACACAAAACCTCGAGCGCAGCTTTCCGACAATCAGAGGAAGGCGGCGTATATGCGGCAGCTTGCTTTGACCCCGTTCCGCTTCGGAAAGTACTTCCGCATCAAGCCTTCGTCAATTGTTATCATAGACTTTCGGGCGACGTCTCACAATCGTTGCGACTTTTTCCCTCTTCACCGGAACGACCTTCACCTGAACGGATACCATTCAAGGCGATAATCACGCGGGGCGCAAGTCAGCTACAATGGTAAGATGCCCCTTGAAAATGAACACATTTTTGAACACGTAAATTCAAAGATTTAAAGACGTAGCTAGAGGTTCTTGTGTCTGCGGGCAACCTTTCTTCCGTACTGAGTCGCGCGATAGAAGCTAAGGCGGAATACGATATCCGCTTGCTGGCGCAGCAGCTCGGCACCAACTACCGTTCCCTGATGTACTGGCTGCGGGGTGAACGCCACATCCCGGCGTACTTGCTTCCTCAGATTTGCGTGCTCTTGAAGAGCTACGAACCACTGGACTTTCTGGAGAGCCAGGCAGGGCGCGTAGCGTTCAAGATCCCGGAGTCGCATCTTACTTCCGACAAGGAAATTCTCGCAGTCTCCAATCTCTTGAAGGAGGTAGGCGAAGCGCTGGAAAGCGTGGCCGCGACGCTGGCAGATGGCAATGTCGAGGAGAGCGAACTTAGAGTAACAGTGCCCAAACTGGAGGGCGTCATCCAGGAATGCGCCTCGTTGAAATATCTCCTCGCAGACCTCTGCAAGAAAAAAAAGAAGAGAACGAAACACTAAGCACTGCCTTCGGCCGCTCTCGCGTCCTACTTAGAAGTCGAGACCTGGGGACTTAGGGGACTGGCTGCACCCCGGCCGGATTTCGCTCGGAGTACGTGGCGGTCCGCAGTTGAGCTGTTTGAAAATCACATGGTTTCGTACGGGCGACTGCTGAAAATCTTTGCCTTGCTTTTCAATGACTTACAGATGCCGATCTGACGACCCTTTGATACGCTGTGGTTGCAAACGAGCCTGAGTGGTGGTCGTGCTTCTCAATAACCTCGATCCTAGGCGTTCCAAAGTGTCCTTGCGTTCCTTTGGAACGCTATGTCCGCAGCCGCCAGGACACAAACTGTACTCCATGGCCGCGCAGGGCGAAGCATGTCAGCTGGAGTCGGATTGCCGCTGAGCTATGCGTTGGAGTAGAAAAATCTATCGCGTTGCCCTAGAGGGCTCCAAAACTCGCTGCGGGAAAGACCATGCCCCAAAAACCAGGCGACGGTTTCAAGAACTCTATGGCCACCAGCCTTAGCCTCCCTCCGCCTAGTTGCATCGGCCCGAGATAGACCACCTTGGCCTCCGCAGTTTCCCCCGTAGCCTGGTTAACCACCGATAGTTTTTGGTCTCGATCCACGGCCGCTCTGACAGCGAGAAGGCCGCCCCAAAAGTTCACTCTCACAGCATCTACCATAACCACAAGAGCGAAGGCGATGGCCCTCAGTGCACGCATAGCGCCGGCAACTTAGTGCAGTCTGAAAACGTTACATTCTGTTGATTTGCTGAGGAGGCGTGTATTTCGGCATTGCGCTGTAGATGGCTAATGCATTGGCTAGGCGCACTTGCTGGCGTATTTCTGCGCGGTTAACGTAGTCCCTATAGTCGGCCAGCAAGGAATTGTACCTGTCCGTAAGTTTAGAGTTATCCTCTGCAAGTTTCTTGATGATGTTTACGCCCTCTCCGACGTTCTTCTCGATGTCCCCTCCGTGCCGCAACCGTTAGCGCATCTTTGTCAACGATTTCAGTCATGACCTGCTTATCGCTGTCATTGAGAGGCATCCCGCGCATTTCCTTGCTAAGGATGACGAGCAAACCGACGTCGTAAGCTGCCTTCGCACTCAGATTGACTTTCTCTTTCGTAAATTGCTCTATGGTTGCTTGCTGGACTTTGTTCGCATCCGCCAGCGCATCACGGTCGCGCGTGAGCTGGTCCCGTTCGGAGGTCATGGCTTTCAAATCAGCTTCGGCTTTGAGTAGAGCTCTGCTCTTTACTGGGACGGTGGATTTCGGAGCCGTCTGAGCAAATGCAACCGACGCGCACAGAATCATGCACAGCAAGGCTGGGAGTTTCATGGCGTAGCTCCTCTTTTGGGCAGGTAGCACTTCCCTCTACTTTGATAGCACAGGAAGACAAGCAACAACGGTACGAACGTACGGTCTGTCGATGACAGCGTCGTGAATCTGCTTGGCTACAGGGGGAGTTCTTGCCGCGCCCGCCCGCTGAATCCGTCTCCGTCCGCTTCTTCGCCGCCTTCAGCCACATCCTTCTTATCAGTGCGCTGCCCGGATAAATTACCCGCCAATACGGCGCGAATCGGCGCCGCGTCGCTTCATCCGTCGCATACACCCGCGTCTCCGTCGTGACGACCGTCTCGCCCGCCCCAGTATCCTCGAGCCGGAAATTGGTCGCCGCCAGCGCAAATCCTGGCTCCCTGAGCGCCTTAAATCCGTCCGGACTCGGTTTCCCCTTTGGCCGCCAACCCGGCGGCACCACCACGAGCGTTCCAAGAACGATCTCGCGTTCAGGCTCCTCTGCCAACGCGAGAAAACTCGTACGCGTCGCCACTTCTAGTAGCGGCACGTTCTCCGGCGCATTCAGTATGCTCTCCGGCCCTGGTCGTCCGAAGCGTCGAATCCACGTCAGCGTCTGAAACAGGCGAATCTCCCCCGCCCTCACTTCTTTGATAGCCCGATATACCTTGTCCGGCGACGCTTTCACCCGAATCGAGTGCACCTCGTTGAATTGCCACGCTGGCACAAATTCATCGAGCTTCATCTGCGTCGATTCGACCCTCTCCTCGCGCGCCGGAAGCGACATCCCAATCACGATCACTATGAACCCCGCCCCCAGCACTGCTAGCCCATGCGACCGCGTCGCAATCCCGATGAATCTGAATGGCTTGAGAAACGAGACAAACCCCAGGAAGGATGTCAGCAGGCCCGCATAGACAACGACAACGGCAAACATGTCGGTCTCATCCCATCGCAGTCCACAGCTTAATTTACTTTAATAGTTCGAGGCAGGCTGGCGTGTTTTCTGCTATAGACCCTGACGCAGTACTGATCAAGTAACTGCGATTGGTCGTTAGCAAAGACGGTGAGCGTGAGGACTGACGGAGCCCGGCTCTTGAGCTTTTATGCCGATTAACCACGCCGATGACCGCGGTCGCTTTCTTCTAGAGATTCAGCACGTCTTGAACTCCCCGCTATCGTAAATGAAGGCAGTGCCGCCGCCACGTTGTTTGTGCTTCCGGCTTGGCATAGAGTATGCCCCTGTCTCTGACAACGTTCTCCGATCTTGAAGCGCGAAGGGAGAACCCGTCGAAGAGATAGGGGATTTCTCGCGGATCATCCACAACCCTTCGCACTGCCCGTGCAGGCAGAAATGGCACGCTTTCGCAGTTCACGCGAGAGCCGTAGAAGCGCCCACCACTCCTCCGAGTCTGCCTCTTTTGGCCCGTTCTTTTCCATTGTCCGTTCCAGCAACGTCAGCATAAGCGCCTCCAAGTCGAACCAACAGATTCGTTCGGTGTCAGGTGAGATTCAGCCAACGTTGCGACTGTGCTTCGATTGTAGCTGTAACTCTCTTATTGGTTTGATGAGCCGCTCAGAAAGTGAACGTGAGCCTATTGGATCTTCCAATCACCCAGGGCGGAACGGGTTCCCCACGTACCCCGCATTG
>Ga0070698_100001510_pt1 | contig 25775 bp, 24 predicted proteins | sample KBSK1502metaG_FD_65477 | JGI IMG/M metagenome (GOLD analysis project Ga0070698, IMG submission 65477) | Corn, switchgrass and miscanthus rhizosphere microbial communities from Kellogg Biological Station, Michigan, USA - KBS K1-50-2 metaG | ecosystem: Host-associated > Plants > Roots >... | reverse complement strand
AACTTCGACCGATCGAATGTGGGGAGGGCCTGGCGCGTCAACACCAAGGAAACCGGTTGATGCCGGAGATGGATAATCACCTTGTAAGCTTCTACGACTTCGTTAGCGTCAGCAGGGCGCAAAACGAGCATGTTGGGCATGGCGCGAAGGGCAGCCAGTTGCTCAATGGGTTGGTGCGTCGGGCCATCCTCACCCAAACCGATGGAGTCGTGCGTGAAGATGAAAATGGATGGCGTTTCCATTAGTGCGGCCAATCGCATCGCCGGCCGCATGTAGTCGCTGAAGTTAAAAAATGTGGCGCTATAGGCGCGGAGCCTCGAGACGCTCATGCCGTTCACAATCGCGCCCATGGCATGTTCGCGGACGCCAAAATGCAGATTGCGGCCATTGTATTCGCCGGCGTAGAAATCTCCGGCCCCGTCGAAGGTCAAATTGGTTTTGTTGGAGTGGGCTAAATCCGCAGACCCGCCGATCAGCCAGGGAATGTTTTTTGCAAGCGCGTTCAAGGTTTTGCCCGATGAATCGCGAGTGGCGATACCTTTGGCATCGGGCGCGAAAGTCGGCAAATCTTTGTCCCAGCCATCCGGCAATTCGTATTTTTGGATTTTGGAAAGTTGGCCCGCCAAATCTGGAAACTGCTTTTTGTACCCCTCGAATTTCGCCACCCATGCGGCACGTGCTTCCGCTCCGCGCTTTCCAACACCGTTCCTGAATTGATCGTACACTCCGTCCGGCACGAGGAACTTCGCATCTTCGGGCCAGCCATAGAACTTCTTGACGAGCTTCACCTCGTCCTCGCCCAATGGTTCGCCGTGCGCATCCGAGGTGTCCTGTTTGTGCGGCGAGCCATAACCGATATGGCTATCCACCACGATCAGCGTCGGGCGATCCGTCGTTTTCAGGAACGTTTGATACGCCCGGCCGATCATTTCGAGATCGTTGGCATCCGCAACGCGCGTCACGTTCCAGCCGTAGCCGACGAAGCGAGTCATTACATCCTCACTGAAAGAGGCCGACGCTGGACCGTCCAGCGTCACGTTATTGTGATCGTAGATCCAGCAAAGATTGGGAAGTTTCAAATGACCTGCCAGGGAAGCGGCTTCGCAGCAGACACCCTCCATAAGGTCGCCGTCGCCGCACATTGCATACACGTTGAAATCGAAGATCTCAAAGCCGGGCCGATTGTAATTTGCCGCCAGCCACTCTCCTGCGATGGCCATACCCACGCTGTTCCCCGCCCCCTGCCCCAACGGGCCCGTCGTGGTTTCCACCCCTGTGGTTATATGCGATTCCGGATGACCGGGCGTCTTGCTATCGAGCTGCCGGAAGCGCTTGATCTCTTCCATCGAGACCGCGAGATCCTTCAACACTTCATCGCGCTCGTTGACTGCCCGCACGCCTGCGAGGTGCAGCGTGGCGTACAACAACATCGACGCATGCCCGTTGGAAAGAACGAAGCGATCGCGGTTCGGCCAAAGGGGATTTGCGGGATCGTAGCGCAAGAAACGCTGCCACAGCGAATACATCACAGGAGCCAATCCCATAGGAGCGCCAGGATGACCGGAGTTGGCTTGCTGCACGGCATCGATCGCCAACGTGCGAATGGTGTTGATACTCAGCAGATCGAGATCTGTCCGGCTGATCGGTTGTGTAATCGTTTGGCTTACGGTCTGACTCACGTTTGCTCCTGTGCGGGAGAGAAGACCCCGCTTGCTTTCTTCGACAGGTCTTAGATGCTCCGCGTGACTTCGCGGGTCACGATTTATTCTAATACGCGGTCAATTGCTGTTTGGATGCGACGCTTTCTTGCACTGTGCGCCAGATTCAACCTTCCGGGGCTTGGCGTCTCAGCCGGATGCTGTCGTGGGACCCAACCGAGGAAGGGGAGGAGCTACAAGCTATCGTGAGGTCCAACGGTTGTCAATCGAGGTTAAGGCAAATTTACAATCCGGAAGATAAGCAGGGTTCACTTAGCTACACCAAATTGCAAACTGCGCATCTCGTTGGCGCGAAAGCGTATAGCGAGCGCAAACAAAGTGCTAAATAGAGCCCTCCTAAGCGCCAAGAATTCTGTACAATTCCGGCGCAGCGCGATGTCACTGAACCCCTCTCTCCTCAAGAGCACCGGCGTTGCAGGTCTTGGGGGCTTACTTTTTGGCTTCGACACGGCGGTTATCTCTGGCACAACTCGCTCGCTGACCGAGGTATACCAGCTCTCATCCTTTCTCTTGGGGGTAACCGTAACCAGCGCGCTGGCCGGCACAATTTTTGGAGCCATGCTGGCTGGGATTCCCGGCGACCGGCTGGGACGCCGGGACAGCCTCCGAATTCTCGCCGTTCTGTATTTAGTGTCTTCGCTGGGTTGTGCGTTTGCGTGGAACTGGACTGCTTTAGTCGTCTTTCGGTTTATCGGTGGCCTGGGCATTGGAGGTTCCTCGGTCCTGGCTCCGATGTACATCGCTGAGCTTTCGCCCGCAAAACTGCGCGGCCGCTTGGTCGGATTCTTCCAGTTCAATGTCGTTCTCGGCATCCTCGTAGCCTATTTCTCGAACTATGTTGTCGGTCTTTCTCACCTCGGTGCGAACGAATGGCGCTGGAAGTTTGGCATACCGGCAATTCCCGCTGCGTTTTTCCTGGTAATGCTCTTCGGCATTCCGCGCAGCCCGCGCTGGCTCGTTAAAAAGCGAAGAATCGACGAAGCCCGCGACGTGCTCCGGCTCAATGGCGAAGAAAACTACGAACAAGAGCTTCAAGATATCGTGCAATCCATCGATACCGAACACGCCTCCAGTGACGCATTGTTCTCCTGGAAGTATCGGTTTCCCATTTTTCTCGCCGTGTCGATCGGCATGTTCAATCAGCTCTCCGGCATCAACGCAATCCTCTATTACCTAAACGACATTTTTAAAGCCGCGGGCTTCAGCACGGTTTCTGGAGATCTCCAGGCGGTGGCCATTGGCGGGACGAATCTGATCTTTACGCTGGTCGCGATGTCCGTTATCGATCGCGTCGGCCGAAAGACGCTGCTGCTGGTTGGCTCCGTGGGGACGGCGGTGTGTCTTGCAGGCGTCGCCTATATTTTCTTTACGTCGCGGCATGAAAACTTGCTGGTGTGGCTATTGGTTGGTTTCATTGCGTTTTTCGCGTTTTCGCAAGGCGCGGTGATTTGGGTGTACATCGGCGAGGTCTTTCCCAATCAAGTCAGGGCCAAGGGTCAAAGCCTCGGAAGCTTCTCGCACTGGTTCATGAACGGACTGATCTCTCTGACGTTTCCACAGGTGGCCGCCGCCTCAGGAGCATACCCCTTTGTATTTTTCTCGGTGATGATGGTGTTGCAATTCTTCGTGGTCGCCTTCTTCTATCCCGAAACGAAAGGCGTTTCGCTGGAGGAAATGCAGCGAAAGCTCGGCATCGCCTGAGGAACCACTCAATGTAGCCTGAATATCTTTCTTCCGTCGTGTGTCTCAATCGAAAGTTGTTTCGAACTGATCCACGTTAGGCGCAGCGTTCCGAACTCATTGTTTGCGACCTCTTTCAAAGAGAACAAGATAGCTTCGCCCTTCCGTGAAACAACGGCGACAGAGCAGCGGCGATTGGACTCGACGCCATCGCCAGCAGATAATGAGCTAGGCTGGTTGGCCGTCCAATCGTAAAGGCAATCTATGAGGGCGAGGTGATGAAAATCGGGCGACCAGGACATCTGCGGTTCAAATTCGTGAATACCTGCATAGGTCAGCCCTTATTGATCTCGATCAGCGACGTTCGGCGCCTCTGCCAAATGCTTTTGCTCGACGGGGCTCCGCCCCTTCGGAAGCGGATAGATGATTAAATTGTCGATTTGCAGGTAATAGCTTTGCTCGTATGGTGGTGCAAAATGCGGGATCCATCCAACGTGCGCAACCCCTTTGCCGTGAGGCGAGGCTAGAAAATTGAAACCGAAGAGGTCACGAACGGTTTGCCGCGTTGCTAGATTTGTCTCGATGTATTCGCTCAACGAAGGATTGAGATGGCATTCGGCGGCAATGGCATTGTCATTGGTCCACGCGACGGAAAGAATGCTGGCGCAGGGTTCGCCGGAGGGATAGGCCTGGCTCCGGGGTTCAAACGAGTCGACGCGATGACCCTCGAGGTCGAGAATGACGACTGCTGGAGTGCAGTTTTCTGAATTTGGGCATTGTTCATAATATGCAACCCGGTTCTGATTCGGTGAAAGCACGGCTTGTATTTTCGATTTTCGGTCGTGGGTGAGCTGTCGCTCTTGACCGTTGCGGGTGAGCCAGACCTCCGAATTGCGCACCTCCACTTTAAGCTTGCCCTCCGACGCGAATACTGCCAGTAGAAACGAAAGGGACAGCATCACGGCAGTTGAGCTCCGAAAATTGGATGGCTACTTAATGATTTTGGCGATGAATGCCGAATATGGCTCCATCGGCAATTCGCCAGAAACCCCTGTGAGCGGTTTATGAAAGCTGGTTAGCAACACGCTCAGCTTTGGCGCAGAAAATCCCAACGGCGACAGATCGAACCGTACCTTCTGTTCAGAGGCAGACATATTCAGCACGACAAGGACCGCTTCATTCTTGTAACCGCGAAGGTACGCCAGCACATTCGGATCGTCTGAATTGAGCGTGGTGTAATCGCCATCGAGTAATGCAGGCTCCTTGTGACGGAGCGCCAAGACCTGTCGGTAAAAACTTAAGATGGAATTCGGGTCTTTTGCTTCAGTCTCCACATTATGCGTTTTGTAGCTCGGGGGAATGGGTAACCACGGCTGGCCATTCGTGAAGCCTGCATTCTTGCCGGCGGTCCATTGCATCGGTGTGCGTTCGCCATCTCTGCCGATCTCTCGGGGCCAGCCACGCTTGCCTTGCGGATCTTTCACCTGATCTTTGCTCTTGGGGTCGTTGTTCTCCATCCCGATCTCTTCGCCGTAGTACATGATCGGAGTTCCACGTTGCGTGAGATACAGCGCCGCCATCATTTTGGCGATATCGTCGTTGTGAACGCCATCGGCGTAGCGCGTGTAGGACCGCACGATGTCGTGATTGGTGATCACGAATACCGGCCATCCGCCGGCGCTTTGCACCGCAGCGAGGTGCTCGCGGAACACCGGAGCCGAGAGTTTCTTGAATTCCGTGAGCATCAAATCCATGGGCATTTGCAGCTCGTTGTTGTGCGTGCCGTAATATTGCTTCAGTTCGGACACGTTTTTGGTCCAGGTTTCTCCGATCAGCACTGCTCCGTACTCATCCGCCACCTTGCGCAGATCGCGCAAGGCGTCGTGCACTTCCGGAAGCTTTTTGTTGTAGATCTCATTGCTATTGGGCATTCCAAATTTGTCGGTGCCGGGCAGCACCGGATTGTCCTTTAGGTCGGGATCCTCAAACAGCGTGTCCACCGCGTCCAGTCGGAAACCTGCCACGCCGCGCTTGTACCAAAAACGCGTGGCGTCGAGCATCGCGTCTTTGACGGCTGGATTGCGCCAATTCAAGTCCGGCTGCTCGGGATAAAAATAGTGGTAATACCACTGTCCCGTTTTTGCGTCGTACGTCCATGCCGGGCCGCCGAATGTGGACGTCCAATTGTTCGGAGGTTGGTTTGGTCCCTTGCCATCGCGCCAGATGTACCAGTCGCGCTTTGCAGACGTTCGTGAGGACCTCGAGTCCACGAACCATTTGTGCTGGTCGGACGTGTGATTCACCACGAAATCCAAAATGATCTTGATGTTGTGCTTCTTCGCCTCGGCAACGAGCTGATCGAAGTCCGCGAGCGTGCCGTACATCGGATCAATATTTTCGTAATCGGAAACGTCATAGCCGAAGTCGATCTGCGGAGAAGGGAAGCACGGCGTAATCCAGATCGCATCCACGCCTAATTCCTGTAGGTATCCGAGCTTTGATGTAATGCCCTTCAAGTCTCCAATGCCGTCGTTGTTGCTGTCGGCGAAGCTTCGCGGATACACCTCATAGAACACCGCGTGGTGCCACCATTCGTGCCCTTCGGGATCCACCTTTGTCACTTGACCCCTCAAGCCCTCGGCCAGATACGTGCTCGCCATCAGCAGACCCGCGACGACTAGCTTTCGAGTCATGTTTGCTGCCTCCGATTCTTCCGGTGATCCGGTGATTTGAGTCGCCGATGGCAGACGTCTTGTTACGGTTTAACGGCGTTCAATATGAGCGGGCTTTTCGTTCTTGTTCTTACGGCGCTGCTGGTCTGAGAAGTGAAATACGATCTTCGTACGACTGTAATTACCCGGGTCACCAGTTGGAAACCGCACTCTTACCTTCGCGTCCCCATCTTTAGATTTGGACAACTCCGCGCCATCCACGGAGACGACTTGTCCCGCGTTCCACACGGCCAGATCGTATTCTGTGCTCTGCGCTCCGGCCATTTCTAAACTGAACGTATCGCGACGCGCCGACCAGGTTTCTGCGAGCATCCGCAACCCTTGGCTGCGTGCTCCCAGCGGAGGCAAAGTCGATTGGTAGCCGACGCCGAAATCATTTCGCACACGAATTCTCAGAGTGCTCGATTGACCGGAAGCTGCGGAGACTCGCATCACGACGTGTTGGTCTTGCTCGTTTGTTGCTACACGAAACGGTACAGGCTTGCCATTCATTTCCCCGCCAATTACCTCCGCGCGCGGGCTTAGCGCAGGCTCAAATTCCACAGGGCAAACCGCGCCACCGGTACAATTTATTTGCAATGTAATCTCGGCCGCCGTTTTGGAATAGGTCATATCCATACGGGCCGCACCAGCCCTCGCGTTGCGAATCGTGAACGAACTCCAATCCGCCGGCACGTGCGGGCAAAACGTCACAGTTCCGCTTTTTGCGTCGGAAGACATCCCAAGCATTCCGCGCAAAATTGCGCTGACCACCATCGCTGCCGACCAGATCTGATGCGGCGAACTCGTCGACAGCGGCTGATAGTAATCCCCGGACAGCACTTCGGTCACATGACCCGGCGATCCATCGAGCGCCAGCAGCGCGTTCGCGCGCAAATTCGAGTATGCAGGCAGAGCACGATGATAACGATACTCACCGACGGCGGCCCAGCCCGTAAAGAGCGGCCACACCGAGCCGTAGTGATATCCGCCGCCGCTGAATTTCGGCGAACGATCGGAGATGATGCGCATCCCCCAGTCAGTTTCGTGATCGAAGTCCGCAAGCTGCGTGATCATTGCGCCGGCGTTTTTCTCATCGAGCAAGCCAAACCACATCGGCACAGTCGCGAGCACGCTGGGTTCATCGATGGGCTTGCCGTCTCTATCCAATGCAAACGCATAGCTGTTTTTCTCGGCAAGCCAAAAAGCTCTTTCCATCAGAGGTCTCTGGCGGTCGAACTCTTGCGCGAGTTCCTTGCTCGCATTCGCTTTTCCAACCAATCCCGCCAGGTTCGAGAGCGCCCGCAACGCCTCTGCTCCCAGTGCTGTTTGGTACAGCTCCGTCTTCACGGGAAGCAGAGGGCCACCTTCCACCCATCCATGGCCGATTCCAAAGTTCTGGGGGAATCCCTGTACCGTATCGTATGTTGACCGCAAGAACTGGTAGGCCTTCCACAAGCTGTCCCATTTTTCTGCGGCGAATGCCATGTCGCCGCTCTGCACGACGTAATCGTTAGCTGCAATGATGTAAAGAGGCGTGGCGTCGACGGAGGCATAGCCATAGGGATAGTCTTTGAACCACGCCACAAAACTCGCGCCCTGCGCAATTTCGTGAGGGATTTTTCCGTCCTCGCGCTGATACTTGCTCACAAACTCGAGCGCCGTCCGCGTGTTCGCAAAATCACCGGAGGAGTTGAGTGCGAGTGACGTCCAAAAGGAATCTCGGCCGAAAAACCACGCGAAGCCTGGCCGCTGGCTCGCACCCGAGGTGCGATATCCCGCCACCAGGCCCGTGCCGAGGAAAGGATTAGTCACCATCCCCTGGAGCATGCTCACGCGAGACCAGTCGTAAGCCTGCTGCAACTGTGGATCCGGCAGATCCAGGCTCACCGTCTCGCTCAAATAATTGCGGTAGTAATCAGAGGACTGTCGCAACAATTCCTCGTATGTGCTCGATAAGCGTCGGTATGCTGTTTCCGCAGCAGCGCGTCCTTCCATGGATGCGGCCAGCACGATTATTTTTCTTTCCACACCTTTCTGCGTGACTCCCAACCGGAATGAATTTGCTTCCGAGGATGAATAGTTGGTCTGATATTCTTGTTGGGCATCGCTCGCCGTAGGCGAGCCTACCATCGCAACAAACTTCTTTTGTTCCTCTCCTAAAGCGAACGCGCGCAGTCCGGCGTCCCATGATATATAGGTTCCGCCAAGAGCCGCAGGCCACTCCAATTGAAAATCGCGCTGAAAGCTAGCCTCGATGTCCAGCCGAGTTTCTGTCTCGACGTCCATCAGAATGATCGCTCCGGGTTCGTTCACCGGAACAAAAAATGTCTCGCGCACGGAGAACGTGTCACCGCTGTATACGATCGCGGTCGATTCCGGCCGTACCACGATCGTGCGCGCCAGACTCTCTGCCGGTAAGACTCGCCCGCCCACTTGAAAGTTCAAGTGAAAATCGCGCAGGAGCTTCAGCGGATACACCCACGCCTCGATGCGCCCGGACTCAATTCCAAAGAGTCCTGCGCGCGTGCCAACAGCGCATAGAAATTCCCAAGGCCGCACCGGACGCGACAGCTCGAGTGAGGATCCTGACGTTGTTGACGCACTCTCCGTGTTAGCGAACCCCGAGCAGGCGATTACCGAAATGAGAAGAACGGCTCGTAGAAAACGCGCGGCACTTTGATGGAAAAGGAGAAATACACGTCCCATACATTTGCTGCGAGTCGCGCGTCCCGGCGCAACCCGTTTTGCAAAAACCACTCCGGATTTCAGAACTTGCGGAATCTTGACGTGCCTACGCTAATTGCCTTGCCTACGCTAAGATACGGAGCGCGATTTAGCACTCGGCCAGTGCGGGAAGGTATCACACTTTTGGCTTTTTCGCGGCGGACATTCCTTCAATCCTTGAGCCGTTCCACGCTTGTACTGTCGCTGGAAAATATTTTTGCTCTTGCCCTTCCGGCATGGCCGAAATCGTTTCTTGCCCACCGCGGACAAACACCCACTTCGACCACCACGCCGCCACAACCGAATGATCTCGGAGTGAGCTTCGTCAACATTGCACGCGAGTCCGGGCTCAACGTGAAAACCATCTTCGGCGGCGAGCACAAAAACAAATACCTGCTGGAAACGACTGGCTGTGGCGTGGCCTTCTATGACTACGACAACGACGGCTGGCTTGACATATTTCTTGTCAACGGTTCGCGCCTCGAAGGTTTTCCCGCAGGACAAGCGCCTGCTTCACATCTGTTCAAAAATAATCGCGACGGTACGTTCACCGACGTCACCGCAAAAGCCGGCGTGGGGCATTCCGGCTGGGGCCAGGGTGTGTGCGTCGGCGACTACGACAACGATGGATTCGAGGATCTTTTCGTCACATATTTCGGCAAGAATGTTCTGTACCACAACAACGGCGACGGCACGTTTACCGAGGTCAGCGAAAAAGCCGGCGTCGCCGGAAACGCCAAACGCTGGAACACGGGTTGCGCTTTCGTGGACTATGATCGCGATGGGCGGCTCGATCTTTTCGTCGCCAACTACATCGACCTCGACTTAGCGACAGCTCCCGTTCCCGAATCCGGTCCCTGCCTTTACAAAGGCGTGATGGTTGCCTGCGGTCCTCCTGGCCTCAACGGGGGCAAAAATATTCTCTACCGAAATAATGGGGACGGCACTTTCTCCGACATCAGCGAGTCTGCCGGTTTGTTTCAGGCCAATGGCACTTATGGCTTGGGCGTCCTCACGGCCGACTTCGATAACGACGGCTGGCCCGACATTTACGTCGCCAATGATTCCACGGCGAGCGCGCTCTATCAGAACAAGAAAAACGGCAAGTTCGTGGACATCGCGATGGAGGCCGGCTGCGCTCTCAGCGCCGACGGCAAGCCACAGGCTGGTATGGGCGTCTCCGCCGCTGATTACGACCTCGACGGCAATCTCGACATCGTGAAAACGAATTTCGCCGGTGATACACCGTCCCTCTATCACAACCTCGGTGGCGCGGTCTTCGAAGACACCACCTTCGCTGCTGGACTCGGCCGCCACACGCAATTCCTTGGTTGGGGATGCGGTTTTTTTGACATGGACAATGACGGCTGGTCCGACATCCTCATTTGCAACGGCCACGTCTATCCCGAAGTCGAACAGCTAAAGACCGAAGCGGGCTACCCGCAGCAAAAACTCGTTTACAAGAATTTGCGCAATGGCCGCTTCGACGACGTTTCTCAGCGTGCCGGACCTGGAATCACCATTCCCGTTGCTTCTCGCGGCTGCGCGTTCGGTGACTTCGACAACGACGGCGACATCGATGTCGTGGTCAACACCGTCAACGATTTCCCGCAGCTCTTGCGCTGTGATTCCACGCACAACAACAACTGGCTCAAAGTTCGCACCATCGGCACAAAATCCAATCGAAGCGGTATCGGGGCTCGTTTACGCTGCGTCACGCATCCGCCCGACGAGCCAAAGCCTCATCAACAAATCGATGAAGTCCGCAGCGGTGGCAGCTACATCTCGCAAAACGATCTGCGCAGCCACTTCGGTCTGGGCAAAGCAGGAAAAGTCGAACTTCTCGAAGTTCGCTGGCCGAGTGGTCAGATTGATACCCTAAAAGACATCAAAGCGAATCAACTGATCTTCGTGAAAGAAGGCGAAGGCATCATTCGGTCGGTACAATTCGACCGCGCAAAGGCCAAGAAAGCCTAATGGAAATCGATTGGAAAAAGTCTGCACTGGCGCTCGTGATTCTCGCGCTAGCGCTTACCCTCGCTGCGCAAGAGTGGTCTTTTGGCACTTGGCGCCGCGTCGCAGACGCTCCCATCCTTTCTCCGCAAGGAACTTCTTGGGAGTCGGCAGGGACATTTAATCCTGCAGTGATTCTGCGCAATGGAAAATTTGTGATGTTGTATCGCGCGCAAGACACTTCCGGCACATCACGTCTGGGCTACGCCGAGAGCCGCGACGGCATTCACTTCAAGCGCAACTCCGCCCCCGTTCTCTCTCCGGAGACCGACTACGAGAAAGATGGCGGTATCGAAGATCCGCGCCTGGTACAAATCGAGGAGACCTACTATCTCACGTACACCGCCTACAACAAAAAAGACGCGCAGCTTTGCTTGGCGACTTCCCGCGATCTCCTTCATTGGGAGCGCAAAGGCGTAATCCTTCCAGCATACAAAGGCAATTGGAACGTTGGCTGGACCAAATCCGGTGCCATCATCCCCGAAAAAATTGCCGGGAGATACTGGATGTATTGGCTCGGCACAGCAGCCGACAAAACCGATCAGACCGGCCTTTCGTTTTCCACGGATCTGATGCATTGGACGGAAGCGACGAGCACGCCCGTTCTTCCGCGCCGCCTGGGCCAGTTCGACTCGCGCGTCGTCGAACCAGGCCCGTCTCCGTTGCTTACGCCCTCCGGCATCGTGCTGGTTTACAACGGCGCAGACGACCACCTTGTCTACCGCACGGGCGTGGCCATCTTCGATGTGAGCGATCCGCGAAAACTCGTCGTGCGCACGGATCAGCCGATCTTCTCGCCTGAAAAGGAGTGGGAAAAAGTAGGGCAAGTACCCAACGTGGTTTTTGTCGAAGGCATGGCGCGCCGCGCCACTCGCTTTTTCTATTATTACGGTGGCGCGGACAAGTACGTCGGCGTTGCCGAAGCGCCTCCCGATTTCGCCGGCGCTCCTTCTTTGCGTCCTTCGAAACCTCTGTGATCTCTGAGCACTCTGTGGTGAAAATCCGAGGAATTCACCGCACCCTCCACAGAGAGCACGGTGCAGGCGATTCCCAAAAGCCCACCCACTAGCCCTACTTTCTAGGCGCGGTTTCCAGGTCCCTGTGCAATCTCTCCATGCTTTGCTGCTGCACGCGAATCAGCCCCGAACGCGGGCTATCCAAATCTGCAATCAGCGCCAGCACAACCGATATCATCAGCGGCGAGACCAGCATCACCAACACGAATCCTCGCCGCATACTGTACCCGGTTAGGAAGCAGGTCAACAGGGATACGAACCCGAGCATCAGCCAGATCGCCCATGGGATGCGCGCTTCCAGTGCCGCAAGTCTTTTCTCGCTCAAGTCGATGGAATCGTTCAGTGCCTGCACGAACAGAGAGGTCATCGGCGTGTTGTTTTGCTGAGCGATCGTCACACTCTGCTGCCACATTGCATCCTGCAGCTCCTTCGCTCGCTCGAACGATGCCCGCAACTCCTCACCTCCGAGCCCGGCTCTTTTGTAGTCGGTACGTGCTTGCACGTATTCCCGAAGAAGTCCTAGCAACTTGCTGCGTGCCGGCTCTGGCAGAATTTGTGCGCGTAGATTCGTTGTTCCGATTGCGTTTGCCTCATCAATGACCAATCTCTTCCGCAGTTCGTAGTTCGGCAGCGCCATTGCCAGAGTGAATCCCAGCAGCAGGCTCAACAGAAGCCCCGTACCATCCCGAGCCGCTACGACCTGTGCGTGCTCTTCTTCGCTCGCCTCCGCCGAGCGGAGCCGCCCAACTCGATACCCAATGTGCAACAACACCAGCAGGCTAGCGAGCATCACAAAGAACAAAGCCGTCGGTTCGTTGAGCAAATCCAGCACAGCCCCACCTCTCATCAGCCACGCCGAGAGCGAAAGATAGCACAATCGCTGACCTTGTCCGCCGAACTGGAAGCGTTGGGGGCCGACAAGCTCAAAGGCTATTCGAAGTGGTACACAGGTGCCGCAAAATGGGGCAGTACGAAATTGAGCCTGTGCAAACGCCTGATTCTATCCGATCCTCTTTATCAGATTTCCTTTACCTCCCTTCCGTTTTGTTCCGAACGTTGCTCCACTTTGGCCCATGGAGGCCTCATGAATCGTTTTCCCGCCGAAATCGCTCCCGACCGCCGCCTCGCGCGCCGCCACAATCTCAGAACTCCTCTTCGTGTCCGCGTTCGCAAGGCGGATGCGTCAGAACGCTGCGCCGAATCGGAAAATCTCTCCCAGTGCGGCGTCTTTTTCGCTACCGACCTGATGTTTTCAAAAGGCGCCGCCGTTGATCTTCTCGTGGAAATGCCCGAAGAAGTCACGGGAGTTCCGGTGGAGCAGTGGCTTTGCACCGGCCATGTCGTGCGCGTCGTGCCCATGGACTCGCCGCGCGGTTCGCACGGTGTGAGTGTGCAGTTCGACTTCTACGAAGTGTCGCGAGGCAGGCAACCGCAATGGTCCATGGGTGTAGGTTTGCGTGGTCCCGTAGCTCCACAGATTCATCGTTGAACTCTGCAGACGACGAACTTTCACCGGAAAGAGAGGCAACGTGAATCGTGCGAGAAAAATCGAGCCGGCCGCCCCGCAGGCAAATGGCAACGCCAACAGCACAGCAAACGGTAACGGTTGCTCTGTTCACCCGCGGCGTTTCGTCTTCTTTGACAAAAAAACTGGCGATCGCCGCTTTGAAGTCGACGCCGCCGGAGACGGCAACATGCCCATCGATAAGGCCGCCAGCCTGCTTGCCATCCAGTACGTCGCCAGACAGCAAATGCCCCGAGACTTCGGCGTCATGGTCACGTTTGATGACGCACACCTCGATGGACTGGCGGGCCGAGCCATTCAGCTCATGCGCACCTGTTCGGGTTTCAAACCTCCGGTTCCCCTCAGCCGCCGGCAGCGCGAAGTGTTGAAGGCCGTCTCGCAAAATCTGAGCAACAAAGAAATCGCCGCAAAACTGAATGTTTCCGTGCGAACCATAAAATTCCACGTCTCCGCTTTGCTTGCGAAGTTTCACGTTTGCGGTCGTGTGGACCTCATGCTGCAGACGGGCGAGCCGTTGTCGCCGAAGCCATCCACAAAAGGCGCGAAAATCCCGACCGCATCGCGCCTCGTCGGCCTTTGTTGCCCGCGCCGATCCTCGGCCGGGATGCGAACTCCGCTTGGCCATCCCCCTGCAGAGGAGCAGCTGATTTCCCGTTATTCCATTCACGCATCGTGACCGCCACTAAGAAAGAGAAATGCCACACATGCAAAGACGTGCGCTCATTGTCGATGACGAACCCGCGACCTGCGAACTGATCGAGAAAGTCCTCGGCTCCATTGGCATCGACTCGCTCATTCTGAACAACAGCACCGAAGCCCCGCACATTCTTCGGCAAGGCAAGTTCGAAGTGGTCTTCCTCGACTTCGATATGCCCTTTCCTGACGGCGCTGAGCTTACGGCCTCAGATGCGCGAGGCCGGGTTCAATCGTATGACTCCCGTGGTCTTGGTCAGCGATGATCAGAACCCACATGCGATGTCGCAAGGATTTCAGGCCGGCGCCAGTTTCTTTCTCTACAAGCCGATCGACAGAGATCGCCTGCTCCGCCTGGTTCGCGCTACGCAGGGAGCCATGGAACACGAGCGCCGCAGGACTCGCCGTGTCCAACTAAAATCCAAGGTCCACTTGCGCATCGGACCTCAGGAAATGGAGGGTGAAACCGTCGACGTGAGTATGGATGGCTTGCTGGTAAAGGCGCCGAAAGCCATTCCCGTCGGCTCTTCCGTCAATATCCGCCTGCACCTATCGGCTGACGTGAAGCCGGTCATCGCCGCTGGCTGCGTCTCACCCGCACCAATCACATGGGCATTCATCTTGGCCGGCTGGCTCTCGAAGAAAGCCAAAGACTCCAGGAGTTTCTCCTGCCCTTAATCCCCGCACAGTAGCTCACTCGCGGCACCGAACCTCTCGCATCGGCATCAAAATCCTCGCAGCATCCAGGCATTGGAACTCTTCCCCTCTTCCCAGATAGCAAGTCGCCGCCCATCTGGCGAAGGAATGGCCCAGCCGACATCCTTTTCTCTGTTCCAGTACACCCGTCTAATCCTGCTGTGAAGGTCAATATTCAACAATGCCTGGGTCTCACCTAGTTCGGCGGAGCTCGCCCAAAGACTCTGCCCGTCGGCGGCCCAGTCCAGACTTGCTACTCCCGGCCAGCCCTGCAGAGTCAGATTTCTCCGTGCACCGTCGCGCATCGAGACCAGTTCGATCTGCGGTTGCCGCCATCGCGCAAGCGCCAATGTTGATCCATCCGCCGACAGGCTCCAGTTATATTTCAATCCCATGTCGGTCTTCATGAATTCGGCCTGCTTACCCGTTACCGCATCGAACGTATAAAAATGGACCGCTCCCCCGGAGGACTTCGCGAAGATACAAACCGTTGACGGCAAGCGCGCACACTGGAAGTTTTCGATTCCGTCCGCTCGTAGGACAAATTGCGGCGCACCACCCGCCAGCGGCAGTCGCATCAGTCGCGGTCCGCTATTGCCCCCCGTGCTGTCAGGGCTCACTGTATACAGCACCTCCGAACCGTCGGGGTTCGACCGGGCGCCCATCACCGCATCACTCCCGCCCACCAACAGATCCGGTACAGGCTGATCGACTCTTTGTTTAAATAGATGAGATCGCCCATCGCGATCCGACGTGAAAATCACCGATTCGCCGTCCGGTGTCCACGTGAACGGATAGTTGCTTCCCTCGTCCAGGTTCAGTCGTTGAGTTGGACTCAAACGCCCCGACGCGATGTCAATATCCGCCACATGCACATGTGCTTGTCCCCTCCACCGCAAGAACGTCAAGTGCCTTCCCTCAGCCGACAAGCTCAGGTCGGTCTTGTTGTCCGGCCCAGTCGTAATTTGCCTGGCTTCTCCCATCGGCCGGCCCGTCCTAAGATCCATCGATACGGCCCACAGATTTGCATCCGCCTCTTGTGTTTTAACCAGGTTCGGAGCTTCCTTCAGCGAGTAAATCAATTTGCCATCGGCAGCCCAGGCAAGGCTGCCTCCCAGCCGCGCATCGGAAAAAATGGAATGCGCTTCTCCGCTTGCCAGGTTGTAAACCCACAGCGAAGCATCGCCCGAATGATGATATCCGGCTTTGTAGACATATCGCACGAACGCTAGGTGACTTCCATCCCGCGACCAGGCTGCCGGACCATAGTATTCGCCAGCCTCCCCAGCGATCTTTCTCAGCCGCTCCCCGCCTGCCGACATGACCCAGATTTCCTGCCGTGTCATGTCGCCTTTCACAAACGCAATCTCAGATCCGTCAGGTGACACGGAACGCGCGTCGGCGTTGTCGATCAGCTTGCGCGGGCTTCCTCCCAGCACAGAAATGCTCCACACGCTGGATGGTTCCGATCCCGCCCACGCCGTAACCAGCAAGTGACTTCCGTCCGGGAACCAACTCGTTGGTTTGGCCCGGAAGCCCTCTGGTAGCACGATCGAATGCGTTTCTCCCGTACCGATCACGCGCAGGAACATTCCCGTTCGATCTGCGAATGCCAAATATTTTCCGTCGATGGATATGACCGCGTTTAAGACTGGGTCATCTGGACCGTTGGCGGTCAGCCGTTGCTCTCTGATCTCCACCCTCGGATTGAATCGCCGCGCGGCAACCCATCCAGCACCCGTGCCCATCACCAAGACTCCCGTCACCGCAAGCCCGATCCGCCATCGGCGGACTGCCCCCTGCTTCAGAATATCGCTTGCCCTTGCCTCCGCCGCACCGTTCGTCGTTCCCTGGACTGGAGCAATAAACCGGTAGCCCCTCCGCGCAAGCGTCTCCACAAAGCGCGGATTCTCTGCGCTGTCCCCTAGCGCGTCGCGAAGTCGTTTGATGGCTGCATTCAGGCCGTGATCGAAGTCTACGAAAGTGTCGGCGGGCCACAGTCTTGCACGCAACTCCTCGCGCGTCACCACTTGGCCGGGCTTTTCCAGCAACAGCGCCAGCACCTGAAAAGGTTGGTCTTGTAATCGGACTTTTGAGCCGTTTCGGCGGAGTTCTCCCGCCCGCAGATCCACCTGGAAGACTCCAAACCCGATGATCTCCTTGGCTTGGTTCCCCGCCACCGTCGTCCCTTCGTTATCCGCAGGCGCTTTGATCGCTCCCTGCACTTACTAACGTGCGGGAGTTAGAGAATGTTTCTCCCGATTTCTCCGTTACATTCGTTTCTATCCCTTTGATGCCCCCTGACTTACTTCGTCACTCACATATGGGCAGCCCGTCACCGGTTCGGCATTGAGGTACCCCGCCTCAACCGCGACCCTCCCCTCACCAGGAGGCGCGGGCCATGCTAAGAAGGATTCTCTCGATTTACCTTTCCTTACTGACACTTCCTTGTTTGGTCCATTCTTCGGCATGGGCCAAGAACCCTCCCGTGACCGGTTCTCCCCTGACCGTCTCAATTTACAATGAGGCTGGCCTTGCCTCAGCCGCCTTGGCCGAAGCCGAAAGGGCCGCCTCCTCGATTTTCCATGATGCCGGCATAGACGTGACTTGGCTGAACTGTGGTGACCCGCATGAGCTTTCGGCTGCGAGTACGTCATGTCGCGAAACTGTTGCTCCTACACACCTGCAGCTCCGAATACTCAAACGTTCCGCCGGCTTGAGCGAATCCGCCTTTGGCGTTTCCTACCTCAATACCGATGGGGGCTGTTACAGTGATATTTTCTTGGAGCCGATCCAGGAGCTACGAGCCCACGAAGGCTTTCAAGTGGATCTGGGAATTATGCTGGGCACGGTCGCTGCCCACGAAATCGGACACCTTCTGCTGGGCGTCAACTCGCATTCTCCCTCGGGTATCATGCGCCCGCACTGGCATTACGATGACCTGAGCGCCACGCGCAGACGAACTATGGTCTTCACCGACGAACAAGGCCAAGCCATGCGGTCGCGCCTCGCCGCCACTCCCACCACGACGCACACACAACCCTCGGCCCCGCCAACCGCACCGTCCGGATTCTAGAGGCTCCTAACTAACTCTTGCGCCCTAACAGGCGTTTCGTCATGAAAATTAGGGAAGCTCCTCCGGCGCAGGCTCTTTTGCCGCGGGTTGGCCTAATCCCAGTACATCATTCCTTTATCAAAATCGAATGCTACGCGCCTGCTGCCCAGCACTCGAGGTCCGAACAAACCGTCAAATCCATCAACGAATCCCTCAAAATCCCGCGGCGCGCTATCAATTACGGATACCGTCACGTGGGAGCCATTCCAGTTCCCGATTTGCACCTGCCGTGAACTTACGTTTGGTACGCTCGATCCCTGCGCAACCCCAGCAACCCGCGCGCCCGTACCAGCTTCGTTTGTATCCCGGGCCCTTGCCTCCAGAGATCGGCCAAGCCCTTCCACGCGTTTTCCATACAGCAGAAACCCATTAAAGCCAGTGTCCACCTGAAGTCTCACACGCCTACCCAGAACATTGGACCCAATCAGAGCGAACCGCGTTCCCGGCGCCAGTACGGCGCCATAGGCCATCGCCGGTGCGAGCCCGAACCGCATCGTTCGCGCCTCGTAATCAATCACGAAATTCGACCGGTGAAGCACGTCCATGCCAATAACCACGTCCGCGCGAACTCCCAGTTCGCGGCTCATCGCTGATAGGTCGATCGCAATGCCCTCCAGCTTGCCAATCTGCAATGGGCCGAGCCGCAGGTCCGGTATGTAGACTCCTCTCACGGCAGTATCCGTTGTCAACGCCGTAACCGAGTCCGCCCAGGTTGCCAGCGAAAGGCTCTTTACCACGCGCGTGTCGAGAATCGTTTCCGTTGTGCCGGTATCGATGATCGCGGTGAGGCCCCGCTGGTTAGCTACGGAGCACTCGGCCACAATTAAGTAACCCCGCTGAAGCTTGAATGGAACACTCTCGACCGCCGCCCGGCTGCTCGCGCAGCTTGCCAACACCATGAAAATAGACAGGATTGCTCGTCTCACCCGCTGCTCCCGGATTTCTCGATCCGGGACGCAACCTACCTGGCAACGCCCGAGGTAGTCCTGAAGAACTCCTCAATCTTCCCCGCAAAATTCCCGCTCCCACTCCCCTCATCTTTTCTTCAGGTTTTCTTCGCTGCCAGTTGACGGAACTTTGGCGCTATCATGCCAGTCTATTACTTTGACCGAAGGAATCGCATCCATGAACGGCCTGAGCGAAAAGGACTTTCGTGTCGGGGTCTGGGTCGTCTCACCGAAGCTCAACAACCTTTCGTGCAACGGTAAGACCATTCACCTGGAGCCCAAAGTCATGCAAGTTCTGGTGTGCCTTGCCGAAGCCGCAGACGTCGTCTCCAAAGAAAAACTGATGAGTACCGTCTGGGCGGGCACCTTCGTCACCGATGACGTTCTAACCCGTTCCATTTCCGAATTGCGCAAAGTCTTCGAGGATGATCCTAAGAATCCACGCTACATCCAGACGATCCCCAAAGGGGGCTATCGCCTGATGGTTCCCGCCGAGCATATGGCCTCCAACAACGGCGTGGACACGGCGATTGCCGTGAACACCACATCGCTAACCGCTTCGGCCCCAGCAGCTCCAGCTTTCCGCCGCGCTAAGTTGGCCGTTGTGCTCGCGATTGCCCTGGCTGTCCTGTTTCTCCTTGCCATTGCCCTCAGGCGCTTCCCCTTCACTTCTTCGATCGCGCCTCATCCCGCCATGCTCGCGGTCCTTCCTTTTCAAAACCTCAATAACGACTCCTCGCAGGACTATTTCGCCGACGGACTCACCGCGGAGATGATTTCGCAGCTCGGGCGCTTGCCCTCGGACCGTCTCGGTGTCATCGCTTGGAGTTCCATGATCCGCTACAAGGGCGCCAAGAAAAGCGAAGATGAAGTTGGCGCCGCGCTCGGCGCGAACTACATCCTCGAGGGCACTGTTCGTCGCGCGGGCGACCGTGTCAGGATCACTGCGGAATTGCTCCGCACCGGCGAGCGCACCCACATTTGGGCCAACAGCTACGACGGCGACCTCAGCGACGTTCTTGCCCTGCAAACTCGTGTCGCGCGCGAAATTGCTTCCGAGATTCAACTCCGCCTGACGCCAGAGCAGCAAGCCCGCCTGAGCAACCCCACGCAGGTGAATCCCGAGGGCTACGACGCCTACCTGAAGGGCAAGGCCATCACTGACTCCAGCGGCAAAATGAGCCCCGCCGAAGACATCGAGCATTTCCAAAAGGCCATTCAGTTGACTCCCGGCTACGCGCCCGCCTTCGTCACTTTCGCCATGTATCAACGCAAACTTGCCAGCCTGGGTTTTGCGTCTTCCAAGAGCTCTTACGCCAGCGGGCGAGCCGCGATTGAGCGAGCCCTGGAGCTCGATCCCAATCTCGCTACCGCCCACAGTGAAATGGGATGGATTTATTGGCGCGGTGAATGGGACTTTCCTGCTGCGGACAAGGAATTCCGCCGGGCCCTCGAGCTCAATCCCGGCGAGGCCAAAGCGCACGAACAATATAGTCTCTATCTGAAAAGCCAGGGTCGTTACTCCGACGCCCTCCGCGAAAGCGACCTCGCGATCAAACTCAGCCCGCTCGAATCGTTTTCTTTTGCCAACGCGGGAACCCTTCTCGGGCTTATGCAGCGCTACGATTCTTCCATGCAACACTTCGACAGGGCATTGCAATTGGCCCCCGACGAAGCCTATGTCCACGAGCGCCTCGGGGCTGCTTTGCTCTGGCAACGCAAATACGAGCAAGCCCTCGAGGTGCTGCAAAGAGCCGTCGACCTGTCCATCCGGCAGCCGGAAAAACTGGCTTGGCTCAGCTATGCCCATGCCGTCTCGGGCCACAAGCAAAACGCCTTGGCTGTCCTCGACGAGTTAAAACGTAATCCTCACCAACAATACAGCTCACCGTTCTATATGGCTTTGCCCTACGTTGGTCTCGGCGATAACGAGGGCGCCCTTCGTTGGCTTGAAAAAGCCTACGCCGACCACGATGAGTGGATGGTTTACCTGCGCATCTATCCCGAATTCGCGCCCCTTCACTCCGACCCGCGCTTCCAGGATCTTGCACGCCGTGTGGGCCTGCCCTAATAAGGGCTCTGACAGCTTATGCTGTGTCCGAATTTCTAAGTGCCCGCCGCCTATATCCGGAGCACTTAGCTCAGGCCCTCCCCGCCCTCTGCCTGCTCATGCATTTCTCGCTACCACGCTCCACGTCCTGCTTGATCCCCCTCATCCTTATGTGTGACGATGGCTGCAAGGAAGCCTCCCCTTCAGGCTCCTGAGTAAACAAAGCAAAAGCCAGCTCACCCTTCTGTAAGAAGCTTTTTCCTCCACTGGCTCTGCTTGTCAACCGAAACGTGAATCAGCAATAACGCCGGATTTTTGGCTATCCGGCGCGATGACGCGGTCCTTGTGGTCCTGCGCCACTATGCCCGCGCAGAACCGCAGTGCGATGCCGCTTCGCCGATAAGCCATGGGTGATTTCGATGTCTGCTACGAAGGGCCACTCAACATTCACACCGACATATCCACACTCTTACTTAACGAGACTCCCGACGTCATCGTTGCCACCACTCTGGAAGGCGCCATCGTCTATTGGAACAAAGGCGCAGAGTCCATGTTTGGATTCACCAGTGCCGAAGTGGAGGGCCGCTCGCTTTCGGATCTGGTTGTGCCGCCCGACCGCATCGGTGAAGACAGAAAATTCCTCGAAGAGGCCCTTGCCTCCGAGCTCGTTATCCATGAATCGATTCGCCGCCGCCGCGACGGCTCCCTCATTTACGTCGATGTTTCCACTAAGGCCATTCGTGATTCCCACGGCCGGGTGGAATACATCCTTTCGCACAAGAAGGATGTCACTCATCTGAAAGCGCTACGCGACGCCAGGCTGGTCGAGGCCAAGTTCCGCGATCTCTTGGAATCCACTCCGGACGCGATCGTAATCGCCAATCTCACCGGGCGAATCGTCTTAGCCAACACCCAGGCAGAGAAGGTCTTTGGCTATCAACGTAAGGAGTTGCTCGGCAAACCGGTCGAGTTACTTCTCCCCGAGCGTTTCCGCGGATCCCACCTCGGCCATCGCGCGAACTATTTCGCTCAGCCCCGCACTCGTTCCATGGGCGCGGATTTGCAGCTCTACGGTGTGAATCGAGACGGAATCGAATTCCCCGTGGAAATCAGCCTGAGCCCTCTCGAAACCGAAGAAGGCGTCCTGGTGATGAGCGCCATCCGGGACATCAGTGCCCGAAAACTCGCGAAGAGAAATTCCGCGGGCTCCTCGAGTCTGCGCCCGATGCCATCGTCATCATGGACCGCGAAGGCGCGATCGTCCTCGTAAATTCTCAAACAGAAAAGCTCTTCGGCTACGCAAAATCCGAACTGCTGGGCCAAAAAGTCGAAATATTGTTGCCCGAAAGGTTCCGCGCCAAGCATCCCGGACATCGGACTCAGTTTTTCGCCGACCCCAAAATCCGGCCAATGGGTGCAGGCCTGGAGCTCTATGGTGTTCGCAAAGACGGGGGCGAATTCCCCGTCGAAATCAGCCTGAGTCCCCTGCAAACCGAAGAAGGCGTCCTCGTCTCCAGCGCCATTCGCGACATCACTGATCGCAAGCGCTTCGAGCACGCCCTGCAAGAAAAAAACATGGAGCTAGAGAATGCCAACCAGGCCAAAGACCGCTTCTTGGCCACCATGTCCCATGAGCTGCGAACTCCCCTAAATGCCATCATCGGCTTCACCGGTACTCTACTTATGAGGCTGCCCGGGCCGCTCAACGCCGACCAGGACAAACAACTTCGCACCATACAAACCAGTGCCCGCCAGAACGCCGACCTGGAGCGGCGCATCGCCCAGCGTACCTCGGACCTGGAGCACGCCAATCGTCTATTGCAAGAAGAGATTCACGAGCGGCAAAAAGCGGAAAAGGAGTTGCACCTCGTGCAGCGCCTCGATGCCGTCGGCAGGCTGGCCGGCGGCGTCGCCCACGATTTCAACAATTTGCTTGGCGTCATCCTCGGACATAGCGAAATTCTGCTCGACCGAATCCACGACTCGGCAACCGCGCACAGCTTGGAGATGATTAAGGAATCAGCCAGGCGCGGCGCAACCCTTGGCCCGTCAACTTCTTGCCTTCGGCAGAAGGCAAGTCCTCGAACCCAGGGTCCTCAACGTGTCCGTCATTCTCACCGACGTCGAGAAGCTCTTGCGCAGCGTCATCGGCGAGAATATCGAACTGGAATTTCGCTCCGAATCTCATCTGGGCAGCGTGGAGGCGGACCCCGGCCAACTCGAACAGGTCATCATCAATCTCGCCATCAACGCGCGTGATGCCATGCCCAATGGCGGCAAGCTTTCGATCACCACCTCGAATATCTATCTGGACGAAGCCTATGTCGCCCGCCGCGTCGTCGTTCGCCCGGGCTCTTACGTGCAATTGGTCGTCAGCGACACCGGCTCAGGCATGGACGAAGAGACCCAGTCCCATATCTTCGAGCCTTTCTTCACCCCCAAGGAATTGGGAAAGGGTACGGGACTCGCCTCGCTACCGTATACGGCATCGTGAAGCAAAGTGGTGGCTACGTTTGGGTGCACAGCGAGCTCGGCCACGGCACCGACTCAAAATCTACTTGCCCATGGTGGAGACTCTAGCGGAAAGTAAGGCTCGCTCGCAGCGGTCACAAGAGCCTCTGGCGCGCGGCTCAGAGACCATCCTCCTTGTCGAAGACGACGCTGCCCTCCGCGAAGTGACTTGTGATTTTCTCCGCACCAGCGGCTATATCGTCCTCACCGCCGGCTCCCCGAAGAAGCCCTTCGCCTCGCGCACTCTCACTATCGTCCGATCGACTTTCTCTTGACCGACGTGATCATGCCGGGAATGAGTGGTCGCGAGCTGGCCGCCAAGCTCAGCGCCATCAGCCCGCAACTCAGCGTCCTGTATGTTTCCGGATACACGGATGCCATCGTCAGAAAATGGGACCCGCGGCGTATTGGAGCCGGGGCTCGCATTTCTTCAGAAACCCTATACTCGCCACACCTTGATCAGAAGGTCCGTGAAATTCTCGACTCTGCTCAGGTGAAAATGGTAAGTGGCAAGCGCTGAGTCTTTCCTACTGGCCTAAACCGCTTGCGCTTTCGCCACCCTTCGCCGCGTCTTCACACCATTTTGCGCCAACTCGCGTTCCGCCCGCGTCCAATCTTCAAATTCATTTCCCGGACAGCCGCCCCGCTCCAGGTAAATCTGGTACGCGCGGAACGCGATCTCCTCGTGACTCGGCTGGTGCTTGGTGCTCCGCGGTTTTCTCACCATCGTCGCACCGTCTTTCATCGTCTTTGCCACATCTGCCCCCTTTCGCCTTCAATTCTACTTCGCTGGGCTCGCTGTGCCAACCCGTCTTCGCCAATCAAATGCATCCAAAAAACAAATTCTCCATGTAGCGCCGGCGGACCGTCGCCGGCATCTTCGCCCCCTGTACGCACACTTCAACGCGTCCTTTTCTTAAGGTTTTCTCTGATCTAGTGCTGGCGTGGAAGCCCCGGACCTTTAGTCCGGGGGAGCGAGGCTTCCGGCTCGCGGAAATCGAAGCACAACCGATACGGGGCTTTTAAGCCCCAGTCCTGTTTGTGCGCATTTCAGACGAACAGTTTGACGGTCTAGGTTACCACGCGCATTGAGCGTGCGCCTTCACCCACCTGCCACTTCGCCCACGACCGTGTAGAGGCGCGCTTTAGCGCGTCCTTCTTTCCGAATTTTCTCCGTTTATACTGCCCCTGCACCGTTCCCGCCTCTTCTCGGGCCTATCCCTACAAAATCTCGAAAATTTCGTAGCTCACTCCGTCCGCTTGCCTTTCCCCGATTCCCACACTCACGATCTTATTCAACCACGCATATTTGGTCGACGAGGTCTCGAAAAACGGCGCCGTTCGCAAATAATAATCCGACGGTTCGACCTTTTCCCCGCGCGCGATCCGCGCGCTCACTTCCGGCGAAGCATGCCGCACCCCGCGATACGTCATCAGAATCAGCGCCCCATCATCGGTTCGCAGGATCAATCTCACATCCTGCTGGTACGCGCCATCCGCCCGAGCCAACAACAAATCGGAACTTGCTTGTGGCAACACCTGCCCTCGCAGCCGATCTCCCATAAATTCCCCGCCCGAAACCGTGAACACCCGGCGATTCCCCGCTGGCGTGTTTCCCAATTCCAGCGTGGGAGGCAGCTTCATTCGGATCGTGAATAAGTGACGCGATTTCAGCTCTGTCATGGCCACACCCCGCGTTGCAACGTTCGGTGTACTGGGAGCCTGCGCCGCGGCATGCGCTACGACTGCGCACGCCGCAAACGCCAACCCAACCAGCACGGGCAACACTCGATCCTTGCCGTGCGCTGACCACCACCTTTCCCCATGCTTATTTGGCATATTCATTCTTGACCACCTCTCCGCCTTTCATCACAAACTTCACGTGTTCCAGCGTAGTTACATCTTGTAGTGGATCGCCATCCACCGCGACGATGTCCGCCCATTTGCCCGCCTCGATCGTGCCGGCTTTGTCGCCCCACCCGACCAGGTCTGCCCCATTCACCGTCCCCGCTTGAATCGACTGCAGAGGCGTGAGCCCCATCTCCACCATTTTTCCAAACTCACGGCCGTTCAGCCCGTGCGGGAACACCGCCGCGTCTGTTCCCAGCGCCACCTTCACGCCCGACTTGAACGCGTGCGAAACGTTCTTGTACGCAATCGGTATCACGGTCCTCCCTTTCTCGATCATGTTGGGAGTCCACCCCAATGCTTGCATGTTCTGGACGACCCAATCTTCCAGAGCGACGGTCGGCACCAGATACGTTCCGCGCTCCTTCATCCACCGAATGGCTTCATCGTCGATATAGCTTCCGTGCTCGATGGAATCGACGCCCGCGAGTACCGCGTTCTTGATCCCAACCGTCCCGTGCGCGT
>Ga0070698_100001508_pt1 | contig 25805 bp, 23 predicted proteins | sample KBSK1502metaG_FD_65477 | JGI IMG/M metagenome (GOLD analysis project Ga0070698, IMG submission 65477) | Corn, switchgrass and miscanthus rhizosphere microbial communities from Kellogg Biological Station, Michigan, USA - KBS K1-50-2 metaG | ecosystem: Host-associated > Plants > Roots >... | reverse complement strand
ACCGCGGCGAGCTCGGCCGCGTCCGGCGCCGCGACGAACCCGGTCTGGGCGAAGTTCGACGGGTGGACTCGCAGGACGAGCTTCGCCCGGCCCTCCGCGAGGGCCGCCTCGAAGTCATCGACGCGGGTGCGATTCGTGGTGCCAACCTCGACCAGCCGCGCGCCGGCGCGGCGGATGACTTCGGGGATGCGCACGCCGCCACCGATCTCCACCAGCTCGCCGCGCGAAACGGCGACGCCGCCACGACCGGCGAGGCCCACGGCAATCGCGACGGCCGCCGCGTTGTTGTTGGTGACCAGCGCCGCCTCGGCGCCGATCAGGGCGACGACCTCGTCCTCGACTGCGCTGAACCGCCGACCGCGGCGCCCGGTGTCTCGATCGAGCTCGAGCAGGGACGGACCGCCGGCCGCGGCAGCGGCTGCTTCGATCGCGGCCCGCGGCCAAGAAGCTCGCCCCAGGTTCGTGTGGAGGATCACGCCGGTCGCGTTGATGACCTGCTCAAGGCCGGCGGCCCGAGCGCCGACCGCCGGATCGCGGAGATCGCGCAGGCGATCCACGACCGCGTCCGCCAGCTCCGCGGCGGATCGCGCCGGCGAGCCCGTTGCCAGCGCCGCCCGCTCCTCCGCGATCACCTCGCGCGCGACCGCGGTCACGGCTGCGCGGTCGCTGCCATCGACGCCGGCGTCTGCCGCCCGGAGGACCGCGTCCACGCTCGGAGGTCGCATCGCGCGATCGTATGGCGGGAGCGCATGGGAGTCGAACCCACCGCGCGACGCCGAACGCCGCGCCACTCGTTTTGAAGACGAGGGAACCCACCGGGGCCCCTCCGCTCCCGCGACATCGTAGGCCGCGCCCGAACGGCACTCAGCGGAGGCGCAGCTCCGCGTCGAGGAAGCTTCGGCGGGCAGCCCGCGCCCGGGCGCTGCGCATCGCGTGGTCGGCGGCGTACCACTCCAGACGCGGCTCATCGGCGTGCGGCGCGGCCCGCGCGAGCTCGACCGCGGACATCGGGGCGATGAAGTAATCGCGGTCGCTGAACTGCCAGAGCGCCTTCGCCCGCAGCGCCGGCGCCACTGTCACCGGGTCGTACGGCGCCAGGCGGCGCAGGTACTCGTACCGGTCGCCCTCGACCTTCCAGAAGCGCAGGAACCAGTCGCCCCAGCGCGGCGTGGCGGCGATGAGCACCGCGGCTTTGAACTCGGGCCGCCGGGCGGCGAGCACGAGCCCGTGCATCGCCCCGAAGTCGTGACCCACGAGCGCGAGCGGCGTCGTCGTCGACATTCCGCTCGCCAGGCGATCGAGCGCCGCGCCCAGGCGCAGTTGCTCGAGCTCGAGGTTCGCCACGTCGGTGGCGGCATCGACCGGATCAGGCCCCCACGGCAGCCGTCCCGAGGGCAGGACGCAGCGGACGCCGGCCTCGGCATAGCTACGCGCCTCGGACAGGAACTGGCTCCGGTCGCTCCGATGATCTCCGAGCCAGTGCAGGAACAGGATGCCTGCGCGAACCCGACCGTCCGAGGGCTCGACGATGGTTGCCTCGACGCGCGAGTCGCCGCTGCCCAGGACCGCGTCGAGGACCCGGACGCGCGGACCCGCCGCGCTCGTGCCGCCTGCCATCCGGGCATTGTGCCGGGGGGCCGCGAGAGCCGCGCCTATGATCAGCGCGTGCTCGACTATGGCGTCCCAACCCTGCGGCTCACCGAGCTCACGACCTGCGGGGGTTGCGCCGCGAAGCTCGGCGCCGATGTCCTGAGCGAGGCGCTCGCCGGCCTCGGGCTCGGTACCGATGGGCTCGACGGCGATGGCTCGACCGGCCTGATCGCCGGGCTCGATCCGCCGGACGACGCGGCGGTCCACCTCGTCGCGCCGGGCGTCGCTGTGATCGGCACGCTCGACTTCTTCCCGCCGATCGTCGACGACCCGCGCACCTTCGGCGAGATCGCGGCGGCGAACGCCCTGTCCGATGTCTTCGCGATGGGCGGGCGCGTGCTGTTCGCGCTGTCGGTCGCGGCGATCCCCGAGGACATGCCGACGACCGCGTTTCGGGCCATCCTCGACGGCGCCGCGGACCGGGTGCGCGACGCCGGCGGGATCCTCGCCGGCGGCCACACGATCCGGGACGCGGAGCCGAAGTACGGGCTGGCCGTCATCGGCGTCGCCGCGCCCGATCGCCTGCTGCGCAAGGGTGGCGCGCGAGCGGGTGACGTGCTCGTCCTCACCAAGCCGCTCGGGACAGGGCTGCTCGTGAGCGGGCGCCGCCGCGGGCTCACCTCGGATCGGAACCTGGACGCGGCCATCGACTCGATGCGCACCCTGAACCGCCGCGCGGCCGAGGTGCTCGTCGAGCACGAGCTGGTTGGCGCGACGGACGTGACGGGCTTCGGTTTGCTCGGCCATGGGCTCGAGATGGCCCGCGCCTCCGGGACCCGGTTCGTGTTCGACGCCGCCGGCCTGCCGGCCCTCGACGGCGCAATGGCCCTGGCGCGGGCCGGGGTCGAGACAGGCGGTGCGGCACACAACCGGCGCTACGTCGCGCCCGCGCTTGCCGTCGCCCCCGGCGTCACCGAGGAGGCAGTGACCCTCGCCCACGATCCGCAGACATCGGGCGGACTGCTCGCGGCCGTCGCCGCGGACGCCGCGCCGGACGTGCTGCGCGATCTCCAGGCCGCGGGCGTGCCGGCGTGGATGGTCGGACGGGTCGAAACGGCCGACGTCCCGGGCGTCGCCCTCGCCTGACTGCGGTTCAGGCCCCGGTGCGATGGCCCCTCCGCACGCTCCTGCGCTCCGTGTGGCATTGATCGTTGCCGTCGCGGCGTGCTCGCCGACGACAAGCCCGTCACCGAGCAGCGAAACGCGCGCAGCGACACCGGGCGCGTCGGGCATCGACGTCTCGTGCACGCCGGACCGGCAGGCGCCCGACTACCTTGGCGACCCATGCCCGGCGGTGACCGTCGCGGTGGAGCTTGCCGTCGCCCCCGTCCGCCTCCCGATCGCGCAGGTCATCATCGAGCCGGGGCCGTTCTACTGCGACGACGTCTGGCCGGGCGCCGGCTCCGAAGCGCCGTGCTACGGGCCCAACGTCCAGCCCGGGCAGTTCATGCACGCGTGGGTGTCGTTCACGGGATCGTCGAACGTCGCGGCGGTCATGGTTGGACGCGACCTGCCGTCGGCGACTGCTTCGCCGGCGCCAACCGCGCCGCCGTGGACGGCAACGCTCGTCAGGGTCGAGGTCCCGCCCGCCGGGTGGTCGGTCCCGTGACCGCCGACTGGAACGCGACGGCGTACGACCGCATCGCCGACCCCCAGACGAAGTGGGGCGCCGAGGTCCTCGATCGCCTCCCTCTGGAAGGCGGCGAGACCGTCCTCGATGCCGGCTGCGGCACCGGCCGGGTCACCGAGCTCCTCCTGGCACGTCTGCCTCGGGGCCGGGTTGTCGCCCTCGACCGGTCAGGCGCGATGCTCGATGAGGCGCGGCGCCGTCTCGCCGCCCACGGCGATCGCGTCAGCTATGTCCAGGCCGATCTCGAGCAACCGCTGCCCGTCGACGGGAGGGTGGATGCGGTGCTGTCCACGGCGACCTTCCACTGGGTGCTGGATCACGACGCCTTGTTCGCGAATCTCGCCGCCGTCATGCGTCCGGGCGGATGGCTGGTCGCCCAATGCGGCGGGTTCGGCAACATCGCGGGGTTCCTCGCCGTCGCCCGGGCGGTGGATCCGACCTTCTCGAAACAGCACAACTTCCAGACCGCCGAGGCCACACGCGCCCGCCTGGAGGGCAGCGGCTTTGAAGCCATCGAGACCTGGCTCTCGCAAGCGCCAACCCGGTTCGAGCGCGGTGCGCCGTTGGAGGCGTTCCTGGAGACGGTGTGCCTGCGCCCACACGTCGACCAGCTGCCGGCCGCACGCCGTGAGGCATTCGTGAAGGAGGTCGCGGACCGGATGCCCGAGCCGGTGCTCGATTACGTCCGGCTCAACGTCGTGGCCCGCCGGGCCACCTGAACCGAAGGATCAGAAGCGCCACTCGGTCCAGTGGCCCATCGTGCCGTAGGACCAGGCGATGACCCGCTCGGGCTCGAGCCGGTAGACGTCGTCCTCCGGGTTGTCGTAGACCGAGGCCTGGGCGCCGGACCCCGGATCCACGTACTTCGCCCGATAGGCAGCGTCGACGCGGTCCGTCTCCGCACGATCGCGTGCGATCGTCGCCGGGCCACGCACGATCACCACCTCGTCGCCATCGCCGAGGTGCGCTTCCACCCACGACTGCCGGGCGAGGTTGCGCGCCTTCAGCGTCGGCCGTGCGGTGATGAAGTACAGGCGCGGCGGGTCGACCTCGCCGTCCCACCAGAACCACGTCGGCGCGACGAGCGGACGACCATCGGCGCGCGCGGTCGCCAGCCAGATCGATCGCTCGGCCCGGAGCCTCGCGTCAACCGTCGACCAGGGAATGTGCCCCCGGATGGCCTCCCGCTGCACGGCCAGATGATCGGTCGGCGGGCATCACATCGGTGAGTACACTCGGCGAGTCGGCACCTGCCGATGGCGAATCAAGGCACGGAGGACCCTTGCCGAAGTCGTACGTTCGCCTGACCCATCCCCTCGTGCGCGACACGAGAGGCGGCGAGCTCCGCCAGGCCACCTGGGACGAGGCGCTCGACCGGACCGTTGCGGGCCTGCAGGCCGCCCTTGCGAGACGAGCCAGCGACGCCGAGCGGGCCCCGGTCGGGATCTTCAGCTGCTCGAAGGCGACCAACGAGGTCAACTTCGCGGCGCAAAAGCTCTCCCGGGTGGTCCTGGGCAGCAACAACATCGACAGCTGCAACCGCACCTGACACGCGCCTTCTGTCGCCGGTCTGGCGACCGTCTTCGGCGCTGGTGGGGGAACCAGCTCATATCGCGAGGCTGAAGAGACCGATCTGATCGTGCTCTGGGGCTCGAACGCCCGGGAGACGCATCCGATCTTCTTCCATCACCTCCTCAAGGGCGTGCACAACGGGGCACGCCTCTATGCCGTCGACCCGCGGCGGACGAGCTCGGCCGAGTGGGCCGATGTCTGGCTCGGGCTCGATGTCGGGTCGGACATCGCCCTCGCCAACGCGATCGGGCGCGAGATCATCCACGCCGGGCTCGCCCATCGCGAGTTCATCGACCGGGCGACGGCCGACTTCGAGGCATACGCGGCGAAGGTCGAGAGCTACACCCTCGAGTACGCCGAGCGCGAGACGGGCGTGCCCGCCGCGGCGATCCGGGAGCTGGCGCACGCGTACGCCGGCGCGGACAAGGCGATGATCTGCTGGACGCTCGGCATCACCGAGCACCACAACGCCGTCGACAACGTGCTGGCCCTGATCAACCTTGCGCTGCTCACCGGCCACGTCGGCAGGTATGGCAGCGGCCTGAACCCGCTGCGCGGCCAGAACAACGTCCAGGGCGGCGGTGACATGGGCGCCCTGCCCGATCGGCTACCCGGGTTCCAGTATGTCGAGAACGACGCCCTGCGCCAGCGCTGCGAGCTGATCTGGGGCTGCGACCCGCTGCCGGCCAAGCGCGGCTGGCACCTGTCGGGCATGTTCGAGGCGATGGACCGCGGCGACCTCCACGCGCTGTATGTGATCGGGGAGAACCCGCTGCAGTCCGAGGCAGATCGCCACCTGACCGAGAGGCGGCTGCGCAGCCTGGACTTCATCGCCGTCCAGGACATCTTCCTGACCGCCACCGCCGAGATCGCCGACGTGGTCCTGCCCGCTGCGGCCGCCTGGGCCGAGGCGGAGGGCACGGTCACCAACTCCGAGCGGCGCGTCCAGCGGGTCCGCAAGGCGCTCGACCCGCCGGGCGAGGCGCGCGACGACCTGTGGATCATCTACGAGCTCGCGCGGCGCATGGGCTTCGACTGGGGCGAGGCCTCGGCCGAGAAGACCTGGGACGAGGTGCGCCAGATCTCGCCCGTCCACCGGGGCATGACCTACCCGCGCCTCGAGGCACTCGGCGGGATCCAGTGGCCGTGCTGGGACGAGACCCACCCCGGCGAGCTGTTCCTGCACTCGCGCCTGTGGGAGGACCCCGTTCCCGGCCTCCGGGCTCCGTTCGTGCCCGTCGACCACGACCCACCCGTCGACAAGCTCACCGACGACTTCCCGATCCGGCTCACGACCGGCCGGCGCCTCGACTCGTACAACACCGGCGTCCAGTCGGGCGGCTATACCTCGCCGCTGCGGCGCGGCGAATCGCTGGACATCTCGCCGGAGGACGCCGACCGACTGTCGCTCGTCGACGGCGAGCGGGTCCGCGTCACCTCCCGCCGTGGCTCGCTCGAGACGCCCATCCGCATCGACCCCGGCCTGCGACCCGGTTTGACGTTCATGACCCTGCACTTCCAGGACGACGTGACCACGAACATCCTCACGATCGACGCGACCGACCCCAAGTCGGGCACCGCTGAGTTCAAGGCGACGGCGATCCGCATCGAGAAGCTCGTCGCGCCAGTCCCCGCCTAGGTGCGCGCCCTGCAACCTCGGCCGTGATCGAGGCAAGACTCCCGGGGCGCGTCGAGACGGTCGTCGTCGGCGCCGGGCAGGCGGGGTTGTCGATGAGCGCGCTCCTGCGCCAGGCGGGCCGCGAGCACCTCGTCCTCGACCGGCGAGACCGACTTGGCGGCGGCTGGTTGGATCGCTGGGATTCGTTCCGCCTCGTGACGCCGAACTGGACCGCCTCATTTCCCGGGTTCGAGTACGACGCGTCGGACCGCGACGAGTTCATGCCTCGCGACCGCATCGCCGATCGGATCGCCGAGTACGCGTCGGCGATCGATGCTCCGCTCGTCCTGGGAATTCGCGTCGATGGGCTCGAGCGTTCCGGCGAGGGTGCTGCTGCGACCCGATTCAGGCTCAGCACCAACCGAGGTCCGGTGGAGGCGAACCGCGTCATCGTCGCCACAGGCGGGTTTCACAATCCTCGGGTTCCGGCCGCAGCCGGGCGCTTCGCAAAGCGGATCACGGTCCTGCACGCCCACGAGTACCGGAGGCCCGAGGCGCTGCCGCCAGGTGGCGTCCTCGTGGTCGGCTCGGGTCAAACAGGGGTCCAGCTCGCCGAGGAGCTGACCCTCGCCGGTCGTCGGGTGATTCTCGCGACGGGCCGGTGTGGGCGGGCGCCGCGCCGCTACCGTGGCCAGGACGTCTTCACGTGGCTTTGGACCGTGAGAACCCTCGGCGGGCAATACGGCATCGCGCTCCCCCTGGTCCACGAGCTCGCCGACCCGCGGCTCCGGTACGCGTGCAACCCGCATCTCTCGGGCCACGGCGGCGGTCACGACACCAATCTCCGCCAGTTCGCCGCCGACGGGATGACGCTCACCGGTCGCTTCCTGGACGCGGGCGGTGAGCGGGTGACGTTCGCGGCGGATCTTGCCGCCAACCTTGCCTACGCCGACGGCTGGTTCGACCAGCGATGGCGGCCGCTGTTCGACCGCTACATCGAGGCCGCGGCCGTGGACGCGCCGGCAGAAGAGCCGCCGCAGGTCGCCTTCGAGCCGTCCGAGATCGCCGAGCTGGACCTCGCCGCCGAGGGCGTCTCGACCGTGCTGTGGACCAGCGGCTACCGGCTCGACTACTCCTGGATCGACCTGCCGGTCTTCGACGCGGACGGGATCCCCCGCCAGGTGGACGGCGTCGCGGTGGACGTCGCGGGACTCAGCTTCATCGGGCTGCCTTGGCTCAGGGACCAGGGTTCGGCCACGCTGTTCGGGGTGCAGCGTGATGCCGAGCGGTTGATCTCGCGGCTCGAGGAGACCTGACGCGAAACGGCCGCGACCCGGAAGGGCCGCGGCCGTTCGCCGGGGGCGAAGTGTTCGCTAGTTGCGGCTGAGCTGCGCGACCTGCAGCGCGACGACCCGGCCGAGAAGCGAGTCGCTGTCGAGCGTGTCCGGGTCGGATGCCGCGTAGGCGCCGCTCACGTCGAACGAGAACGTGCCGTACACGACGGGGCCGGCCTGCGACAGATCGATGAACGCGCTGGCGGTGCCCGCGCCTTCAGTCAGGGACTCGGTGGTCGTGCCGAGCACGCGGCCGGAAGCGTCCTTGACGGTCACCGTGTAGCTCGTGCCGTTGATGCCCACGACGGCCAGGGACGGATGCGAGAGCGTCACCTTCAGGAAGCCGGTGCCCAACGCGACCGGGGCCGTGTACGAGTGCGCGTCCGTCCCGGCGAACGTCGCCGGCGGTGCCGCGTACTGCCACATGTCGGAGCGGCTGACGGCGTAGCCGTCGGCCGCCAGCACGCGGGCGTCGGCCGCGGCCTGGGCCTTCGGGAGGGCCTTCGTCCAGGTCTTCGAGCGGACGAGATTGACCGCCGCGTTCAGGTCCACGTAGCCGTAGCCGGCCTCCCAGAATGGCAGTGCCGTCCCGTCGGCGGCCTTGACCGGCGTGGCCGTGGCCTGGAGCGCGCTGAACACCTGCGCCGGTGTCAGGCTCGGGTTGGCCTGCAGCAGAACCGCCGCGGCACCGGCGACGTGGGGCGAGGCCATGCTCGTCCCATCGGCGGTGGCGTTGTCGTAGTTCGGCGGCGGGCACGGCCCGATGACCGTCCCGGCCGTGTCGCAGGTCGACGAGATCGCGACGCCGGGTGCGGTCACGTCGGGGTGGTAGACACCGATGCGGTCGCCGGTCCAGGTGGTGTGCCCGCCGCCGCCGATCTGGCCGGGTTGCGAGTTGTCGAAGACGAGGCCGTTCGACGAGAAGTCGCCACGATGGTGGTCGAGGGTGCCGGCGGCTACCGAGATGACCCACGGCGCCTCGGAGAACGGGTTGAGGCTCATCTCCGCGTCCTCGTAGCCGCTGTTGCCGGCGGCGAAGACGACCGTCACGCCGAGGTCGCTGACGGCCTTGGTCACGACCGACACCGGGTCGCGCGGGTCGAACTGGCGGTACGAGTTGCCCCACGAGTTGTTGACGACCTTGATCCCCCACAGATCCGTCTGGTCGAGCATGTGGTCATAGGCGGTCACGACGGCGGTCGTGAACAGGACCTCGCCGATCGAGTAGCAGACGAGATTCGCGTCCGGCGCCACGCCGTATCGACCGCCTGCCGGATCGGTCGTGCTGTCGGCCGCGATGATTCCCGCGACGTGCGTGCCGTGGCCGCTCCCGAGGTCGGAGTTCTGGTACGGCCCGACCTCATGGGTGACGACGATGGTGTTGCTCTGGTCGGGCGGCAGGTTGGCGTACTCGGCGCTGAACAGCTGGACGTTGTGCGTGACGTGGTCGGCCAGGTCGGGATGGCTGGCATCGCAGCCCGAGTCGACGACGGCGACGGTGACGCCCTTGCCCGTGAACCCAGCGGCCCGCGGGAGGGCGGCGCCCATCGCGTCCGAGGAGGCGGTGTCGAGCAGCTGGATCGGGTCGTCCGGGTAGACATCGTCGGCGATGCCGCCGGTCACGGCCGCCTGCATCGCCGACACCGGTCCGGCGACCAGGGCGAGCGGGACGTGGCGCATCGGCTGAACGACCAGCCCGAGGCCGCGCAGGGCCGCGACCTGGCCGCTCGTTGGCACCGCGCCGAACTCGGCGATCCCGCGCACCGAGGCCGACGGGGCGTACGTCGTGAGCAGCTGGCCGAGCCCGGTCGGGACGTCCAGCGACACGGCACTGGTGGTGATCGCGCCGGACAGGGCGAGGCTGAGGGCCATGCAGGCGGCGGCCACCGCTCGGGCGAGCGTGGCGCGGCGGCGCTTCCGCGACTCGGGGTGCATCGGTCTCCTCCACGGTCGGCGTGACACCTCAGACAGTGGTGTCAGCCATTTGGTGAGCGAGATCCTAGCACCCCAATAAGTGGTGTCAACCTCGCAGTTGCGTTGCAACTGGCGGGCGGTCGCGCCTGGATCTCGCCGTACACTCGACGGCGATGGACCTGCACGTCATCGGCCCGCTGGCCTCGCCGGCGGAGCGAGCAGCTGTCGATAGGGTCCTCGGGCCGCCTGACAGCGGCTGGCGCGGCGGCGGCCGGGACACGCTTCTCGAGGGCCACGTCGCGCGCGGCGGCCACGATGCGCGCAGTCGCCGCGATCTCCTCCTGCCGGCGCTGCACGCGCTGCAGGATCGGGTCGGCCAGATCACCCAGCCGGGGCTGAACTACGTGTGTCGGCGCCTGTCCGTGCCGCCGGCGGAGGCGTACGGCGTCGCGACGTTCTATGCCCTGTTCGCCACGCGGCCGCGGCCGCCGGCGGTCGCGCACGTGTGCGACGACATCGCCTGCCGCCTTGCGGGAGCGGAGCAGATCTGCGCGGACCTCGAACGCGCCCTCGGCCCGGCTGGCGAAGCCGCACGCGACGGGACGGTGGGCTGGCTGCGCAGCCCCTGCCTCGGGCTGTGCGAGCGTGCCCCTGCCGCGATGTTCACGATCGCCGGCGAAACGCCGATCCGGACGGCGGCGGCGCCGATCGATGCCGCAGGTGTGCTCATCCGCCTCGAGGAATCCGTTGGGCCTGCCGCGGCCGGCGACGGCCGGTCGAGCCGACCGCGGACCACCGTGTCCCAGCCTGATCTCGGCTCGATGACCGCGATTCGGGCTGCTGCCCGCGCCTCGGTGCCGCAGCTGGGCGAGCCGCAGCTCCAGCTCTTGCGGCGGGTGGGCATGGTCGACCCCACGTCGCTCGACGACTACCTGGCCCACCGCGGCTACGTGGCCCTGCAGCAGGCGCTGGCGCTGGGCCCAGAGGCCGTGATCGCGGAGGTGACCGAGTCGCGGCTCGTCGGGCGTGGTGGCGCGGCGTTCCCGACCGGCCGGAAGTGGTCGGCAGTGGCCACGCAGCCGGTGCAACCCCACTACGTCGTGTGCAATGCCGATGAGTCCGAGCCGGGCACGTTCAAGGATCGGGTGCTGATGGAGCTGGATCCCTTCGCGGTGATCGAGTCGATCAGCATCGAGGGCTTCGCAACGGGGGCGTCGCAGGGCTACCTGTACATCCGCGGCGAATACCCCGTCGCCGAAGCGCGCATCCGCGGCGCCGTCGAGAGCGCCCGGGCCGCCGGCTATCTCGGTCCCTCCGTCGCCGGCTCCGACTTCGCCTTCGACATCGAGGTCCGGCGCGGCGCCGGGGCGTACATCTGCGGCGAGGAGACGGCCCTGTTCGAGTCGATCGAGGGCAAACGTGGCGAGCCGCGCAACAAGCCGCCGTTTCCGGTCGAGGTCGGGCTGTTCGGCAAGCCGACGGCGGTCAACAACGTGGAGACCCTCGTCAACCTGCTGGCGATCCTCGAGGACGGCGCCGGTGGCGGCGCCCGCTTTGCGGCTGTCGGCACCGAGGGCTCGACCGGCCCGAAGCTCTTCTGCCTGTCCGGCAACGTCGGCAGGCCGGGGCTGTACGAGGTGCCGTTCGGAACGACGCTCGGTCAGCTTCTCGAGCTCGGCGGTGGCGTCCCCGACGGCCGCGCGATCCGGGCGATCCTGCTCGGGGGTGCGGCCGGCGTGTTCGTCGGGTCGGACGTGCTCGACACCCCGCTCACCTTCGAGGGCACCCGCGCCATCGGCGCCACCCTCGGCTCCGGCGTGGTGATGGTCTTCGACGAGACCGCAGATCTCGTCGGCACCCTGCGCCGGATCGCGGCGTTCTTCCGCGACGAGTCGTGCGGCCAGTGCGTGCCGTGCCGGGTCGGCACGGTGCGCCAGGAGGAGCTGCTCGCCCGTCTCGCCGACAGGGTCGGTGTCCGCTCTCGCGAGGATGAGCTGCAGCTCCTGGGTGACATCGGCCAGGCCATGCGCGACGCCTCGATCTGCGGCCTCGGACAGACGGCCTCCTCGGCGATCGAGTCCGCCTTGCGCCAGCCCGAGCTGGTGGCGCTGTGACCACCGAGGACCTGCGCCATCCCCAGAGCGAGGCGCCGCCGCCGGGCGTCGTCTTCGTGACGCCACCGGCCCGTGCGTCGCGAATCCCCGAGGCGCCGCCGACAGCGCTGCCGAAGCGGGTCACGCTCCAGATCGACGGCGCGGCGGTGTCGGTCCCCGGCGGGTCGACGATCCTCGAGGCGTGCCGGGCACAGGGGCTCGACATCCCGACCCTGTGCTACCTCGAGAACCTCACGCCCGTGAACGTCTGCCGAGTGTGCGTGGTCGAGGTCAAAGGCTCGCGCGTCCTCGCGCCGGCGTGCTCGCGGGTGGTCGAGGAGGGCATGGAGGTCCAGACCGAGTCCGACCGTGTCCGCCACTCGCGCAAAGTGGTCCTGGAGTTCCTCGGCTCCTCCGTCGACCTGTCGCTGGCCGGGCCACAGGTGCCGAATGGCGACGCCGCCCGCTACCGGGAGCGGTACAGCGCCGATCCGGCGAGATTCGGCGCACCATCGGCTGCCGCCGGCGCGCACGAGCGCGACGCCCGCGAGCCGGGGCATCACCACTCCCCGACCGGCGCGCACGCGGCGGACGCCGAGACGGTCGAGCAGCCGGTGAAGGTCGACAACAACCTGTACGTCCGCGACTACTCGAAATGCATCCTCTGCTACAAGTGCGTCGAGGCGTGCGGCGACGACGCTCAGAACACCTTCGCGATCGCCGTGGCCGGCCGTGGCTTCGACGCCCGGATCTCCACCGAGTGGAACGTCGGCCTGCCCGATTCCGCGTGCGTGTACTGCGGCAACTGCATCGGGGTTTGCCCGACGGGCGCGCTGATGTTCAAGTCCGAGCACGACATGCGCGCGGCCGGTACCTGGGACGAGGCGGCCCAGACCACCACCCAGACCATCTGCCCGTACTGCGGCGTCGGCTGCGCGCTCGACCTGCACGTGCAGGACAACCGGATCGTCAAGGTCACCTCGCCGATGGACAGCTCGGTGACCGAGGGCCACCTGTGCATCAAGGGCCGCTTCGGCTTCGAGTTCACAAACGCGCCCCGCGCGACTGGCGCGACAGCGTCGTCGCAGGCACGCTCGCCGGAGCCACCGGCCGATTCGACAACCCCGCCGGAGGCAACGCCGGCCAGCTGAGGCGAGCCATGACGGATGGGCAGCCGGGCGCGTCCGGATCCCCCGTGTACCGGCTGCCTCCACGTCGTTCCCGCGGAATTTGAACGCGGATGGGTCGCCGTCGCGCCTTAGACCCATGAACAGCGCCGGACCGGATCGGTCAGCCGAATCGAGCCTTGTCGTGGCGGCGCGCGCAGGGGACACGCCGTCATTCGAGCGGCTGGTCCGCCGGCACATCGATCGGCTGTATGGAGCGGCTCGTCTGATGCTTCGCGACGTCGATCTGGCAGAAGATGCGGTGCAAAGCACGCTCGTTCGCGCGTGGCGCGATCTGCCTGGACTGCGCGACCCCGACAAGTTCGAGCCATGGCTCCAGAAGCTCCTGGTCAGGGCCTGCTACGACGAGGCTCGCCGGAAGCGGCGCTGGCTCGGCGAGGTCCGTGTCCTCCAGCCCGTGGCTGATCGCCTCGAGGCAACGGAACGGACGCTCGGCGAGCGAGACGAGATCGGTCGTGCGCTGCAGGCACTCACGCCCGAGCATCGGGCGATCCTGGTCCTGCACTTCTACCTCGACCTCAGCCCGACCGAGATCGCCGGCCGGTTGAATGTGCCGGCCGGAACCGCGCGATCCCGCCTGCATTACGCACTCGGCGCACTCCGAGCTCGCCTCGAGGCCCAGGAGCGCGCCGGCCGGCGCGACGCCGGGAGCGTGGCATGAACGGTCCCGAGTCCTACGACGATCCCGCGCTCGCCGCGCGCACCAGGGCCTGGATGCAATCCGCGGCGCCGGTCGCGGCGCCGGAACGCATCGTCTTCAGCATCATGGACGAGGTCGACCGATTGCCTCGGCAGCGACGGCTGGGACGCCCGGCCCTGCCATTGCTCGGTGGCGTCGCTCGGTATGCGGCGCTGACCCTCGTGATCACGATCGGCGTGACGGCCGGCATCCTCGTCTCCCGGAACCTGGAGAGCGTCGGCGGGTCGCCGCCGCCGCCGACGCCGACGCCGTCATTGCGGTTCCTCGGTCCGGCAAGCGGTGACGGTGCGCTGCTGACCAGCGATCAGGGCTCGGCCTGGTTGGTCACCAGGGAGGGCCAGCTCGTGCCGATCGATTCGGACGGCGCTGCTGGCGAATCGATCTCGCTGACGTTCACGCCCTCCGACCTCATCTCCTCGAACGGCTCGTCGGGGGCATATGGCGGTCCCGGGACGGTCTGGCTGGTGGCTCCGGACACGAACCTTCTGCGATTCGATTCGGCGGTGGGGGAATTCGTGGCTGCAAGAGACGTGACGGGGGCGCGTGTCGTCCTCGGCGCCGACGCGGCCTGGGTCAGCCGGCCAGGCGAGGTCCTGAAGGTCAATGCCGGGTTCATGACCCTCGTCTCGACGCTTGCTCTTCCAGGCCACCGCGCCGAGGACCCGATGCTCGTCGTCGGGAATTCGCTGTGGGTCGCCGATGCCTCGGGCATCGAGCGGCTGGACGTGTCATCCGGAAGCCGGGGCACCCGGATCGCGAACATGGCGAACGAACTGGTCGCAGCGAACGGACTCGTCTGGGCCGCGGCAGGGCCGAATCTCGTGGGCATCGATCCGGGCTCGGGCCTGGTGGCCATCACGGCCGCGCTGCCCACCGCCACCGACATCGTCGGCATGGCGACGCATGGCAATGTCATCTGGCTCGCAACCGCTCCGGGCTCTCGTGGGCCCTCGCTTGTCGGGGTCGATCCAGCGACCGGGCAGGCGATCTCCGTGACACCTCTCTCGACGCCGGCGATCTCCATCGCCGTCGTCGGAAACCAGGTGTGGACGCTCGACGCGGCCGGCAACGTCGGCCGCTATGAGCCCGGCTCATAGGGCGCACGGCCGGCGTCCTGGCAAGCCGTCTCCACGGCAAGTCCGAAACAAGGAGGGAACCATGAACCGTACCTTCGCGCGCTTTGCGCTCGCTGCGAGCACGATGCTCGCACTGGTCTCGATCGCGCCGGTCGGCGCCTCGGCCGTGACGTTGACTCCGCCACCGCCGGCCGGTGCGACCTGCCAGTCGAGCCCCAACGGCAGGATCTGCCTGTGGCTCGACACCGCGTTCCACACGCCCGGTCCGGTGCCGTACGGCGTCACCTGCGATGGCTTCTCCGTGAAGGTGCAGCTCGCGGGCCAGCGTCGGTTCCGGTTCGTCTACGGCGCTGACGGCGTGCTCCTCGAGCGCGACCGCCACATCACCTACTCGGGCAGTCTCTCGAACTCGGTCAGCGGCGCCTCGGTCCCACACGAGGGTGATTTCGCCGTGGTCGATGACTTCGTCGCGGGAACGTCGACGATCTCAGGGATGCTCTCGCGAACGGTCGTGGCCGGAGACGGTCTGATCTGGCGGAACATCGGCCGCGTGGTCATCTCGCTGGCATCCGGCGCGGTGCTCTTCGAGGCCGGTGAGCACGGCACGTACGACGTCGGGGGCGATCCGTCGGTCGCGGCGGAGCTGTGCGCAGCGCTCAGCTAGGAATCGGCACGCCTGAACGGAGCCCGGTTGGCAACGGCCGGGCTCCACTCATCCCAGCAGGTCGCGCAGGTCGATCCGGTTGTCGTGCGTGTAGACGTTGAACGAGTCGCCACGCAGGAACCCGACGAGAGTCACACCCAACCGGTCGGCGAGCCGGATCGCGAGGTCCGATGGCGCCGACACGGCGCAGATGATCGGGACGCCCGCGACCGCCGCCTTTTGGACGATCTCGAAGCTCACGCGGCCGGAGACCATCAGGATCCGATCCCACAGCGGCAGCTCGCGCGCCCGGACGCGCGAGCCGATCAGCTTGTCCAGCGCGTTGTGCCGGCCCACGTCCTCGCGGACAGCAACCGTCCGCCCGTCCGTTTCGAACAGGCCAGCGGCGTGGAGGCCGCCTGTCCGCTCGAACGCCGACTGGGCGGCGCGAAGGGCGTCGGGCAGGCCCAGGATGACCGAGCGCGCGACAACCGGGAGGCCCTTCGGCAGGGGCTCGCAGCGAACCGCGACATCGTCGATCGAGGCCTTGCCGCAGATCCCGCAGGAGGCCGTCGCCACGAAGTTTCGCTTCGCCGCGAGGCTCGGGTCGAAGCGGTGGGCGAGGCGGACGAGAACGCTGTCGTCGGGCTCGGCCAGAGCACCCGGGTCGCCATACGAAACCCGTCGCACCTCGTTGTCCGCGAGGAGGCCCTCGCTGGTCAGGAATCCGATCGCGAGCTCCGCCTCGTGGCCCGGCGTGCGCATCGTGACCGCGACCTGCACCGGCTTCTGGCCAGGTCCGGCCGCGCGGATCTCGAGCGGCTCCTCGCCGACGACGAGGTCATCGCGAACCTCGAGCTCGCCGCCGCGAACCGTGACGACCTTCGTGCTCGTGACATGGCGCGTCGGCAGCTCGGGATCGAGCGGCGAGAGCGCCTGCTCGCCGCCGCGCGCCGCTACCGCCATCCTCCGAGCCTGGTCGGGGAGCTCGGGCGGTTCAGGCGGACGTGGCCGGCGCCGGCTCGTGGGCGTGCATGCGCCCGAGCCGATGGTCGCGGGCATGGTCGTCCTCGAGGCGGGGGCGGGCCGGCGGCTTGCGGTCGGGACCGGGCTCGACGTCGCCACCCATGGCCAGGATGAGGCGCTGGGAAGCTGCGGCGATCTCGGCGACGGCAGCGTCGAACGCGGCGCTGTTGCGGGCCGACGGGACGCGGAAGCCGCTGACTTTTCGAACGTACTGACGCGCGGCGGCTTCGACCTCACCGGTCGTCGCCGCGTCGTCCTGATGGCGGAGAGTGCGGATGCTTCGACACATGCCGGCAGCGTACCCCAGCCCTCGCGGAACGAGCGCCGATGCCCACCAGCGGTGCTCGCGGGCACCGCTGGTGCCTCTCGAGGCAGTTGTAATGTGGCTGTTATTCCTCGCCCGAAAAGACCGGCGATCATGGCAGCGCATCCTGAGGAGGTGCTGACGGAACGTGGATCCGATCACCGTCGGGCTACAACTGGGCTTCTTCGTCCTGTTCGGGGTGAGCGTCTTCCAGTTCGCTCGCCACCGAGGCCCGCTGGAGCTGTCGGTCGTCGCGATCTTCGGCTCGTTCGCAGCGCTGTTCCTGCTCGCGTTCGTGAACGCGATCGAGCCTTCGCTCGCGCCGGTGGCCTACCCGGTGCTGATCTTCCTGCTCTTCGCACAGCCGTTCCTCGTCGTCCGGCTGCTGGATCAGATCCGGCCCGTGTCGACGACCGTGAAGCGCATCACGATCGTCGGTGGGATCGCGGCATGGGAAGCGGTCACCCTCGTTCCCGACATCGCCCAGGCAGTCGGGACGCCACAGCTCCGCCAGTTCGGGATCCTCGGCGCCTGCTTCTACTTCTTCGCGGTCGAGCTGTGGGCAGCGACGCGCATGGCCGGCCACAGCCGGCAGCGCCACGGTGTCGCGCGCGTACGGCTCGCGTCCGCGGCCGTCGCCACCGCGCTCTTCGGCACCTCGTTGCTCCTCGCCGCGTTGTTTGCCATGACCCGGGCACCGAACGCGTCCACGGCCGACTCGACCACCGTCACCCGAACGCTGGCGCTCGTCGCGACGCTGCTCTATCTCGCCGCGTTCGTGCCGCCGAGGTGGTTCCGGCGGCTGGTCAATAGGGCGGCATCGTTCCAGCTGGTTCGCACCCTCGTCGCGCCGCCGACCGAGGTGACCGCCGGCAGCCTGTGGACCGACCTCGCCAGGACCGCGCAGGAGATCCTCGGCGCGCGCCGCGTTTCGATCCTGTCGGACGTACCGGGTGCGCCGCTCGCCGTCGTCGGCGAGCCTCCGCCCGACCCGGCCGCGGCGTTTGCGATCCCGAACGGGCGCGAGCCCTTCGTGTCCACGGTGGAGCTGGCCGTTCGCCCGGACAACCCGCACAGCGAGCATCTCGTCGCGGACATCGAGGGGCGGCCGCTGTTCGTCAACGACGACCTCGCCCTCCTCGCCGACCTGTCGTCGCTGACGGCCCATGCCATCGATCGCGAGGAAATGCTGATCGGGCTGGGCGAGGCGCGCCGCGAGGCCGAGGAGTCGCGAAGCGTCCGCGCGAGCGAGTCGCGCTTCCGAGCGTTGCTGGATGCTGACCCGAACGCGATCCTCGCGCTTGACGAGGACAGCCGGATCTCGTGGGCGACACGCCAGGCCGGAGAGCTGTTCGGTGCGCCAGTGGACAAGCTCGTCGGGCTGAACCTCAGCGACCTCGTCGCGATGCACAAGGAAGAAGCCGCGACGGCGACGCTCGACCGGCCGGTCTTCCGCTCGGAGACGACGGGCCGCCGGATCGACGGCACGCACTTTCCGGCCGAGATCGCCCGCACCGGCTTCGAGCTCGACGGCCGGCCATTCCAGGTGGCGGTCATCTCGGACGTCTCGTGGCGCCACGAGGCCGACCAGATCCGCGACCGCTTCCTCGGCGTCCTCTCACACGAGCTGCGCACCCCGGTGACCTCGATCTACGGCGGCACGCAGCTGCTGCTCGGCCGTGGCACGCGTCTCGACGCAGACACCCGCAATGAGCTGCTGGTCGGCGTCGCTGCGGAGGCCGAGCGCCTGCAGCGGATGATCGAGAACCTCGTGGCCATGGCCCGGATCGAGCGCGGCGGCGACTTCGGCGGCACCCGGCCCGTGCTGCTCGACCGGATCATCAAGCAGCTCGTCGAGCGCGAGCGCGCGCTCTGGCCGGAGGTGACGATCAAGGTGGCCTCGAGCGCGCCGGTCCAGATGGTCGCCGCGGACGAGGAGTACCTCGCCCAGATCATGCGCAACCTGCTGTCCAACGCAGCCAAGTACAGCGGTGCGGGCTCGACCGTCGAAGTCACCCTCGAGGACGGCGAGGGCGAGGTCCTCGTCCGTGTCCGGGATGACGGCCCGGGCATCGAAGAGGAGGACGCTGAGCGGCTCTTCGGGCTGTACTACCGCGCCGCGCCGGCCTCCAAGACCGCGCCAGGCGCCGGGATCGGCCTGTTCGTGTGCCGTGAGCTCGTCGCCACGATGGGCGGCCGGATCTGGGCAAGGGCACTGCCGGGCAAGGGCGCCGAGTTCGGGTTCAGCATCCCCGCCTACGTCGACGAGCTCGACGTCGCACCACCGGTCGACGAGACGAGCCACGTCTTCGATCGCCCGCCCGAGCCGTCCGTCGCGGCACCGCCGGGGAGCGCGTCAGCGCCGGCCGGCGCGGCAGCGGCAGAGGACGCGTCGGGGGCCGTCGCCAAACCGGAGCCGGCGACGAACGGGCAGGGCAAGCAGCGCAAGGGAGCGCCGGCGACGGCCTGAGCCGTACCGCACGAAGCGCCTGACCCGCTAGAGCGGCGCGAATCTCGCGGTGAAGTGCCGGAGGACTGCCGGCTGCTCGACGATGCGCAGCCCGCGCAGGGAGGACGCCCGCTCGGCGACCCAGTGGACGACCTCGATGACGTAGTCGATGTGACTCTGGGTGTACGTCCGGCGCGGGATCGCGAGGCGGACCAGGTCCATCGCCGCGGGCGCCTCGGTGCCGTCCGGGCGGCGGCCGAACATCACCGTCCCGATCTCGCAGCCGCGGATGCCACCCTCGCGATAGAGGGCGATCGCCAGCGCCTGGCCCGGATATTCGAGCGGCGCGACGTGGGCCAACAGCGCCCGGGCGTCGAGGTAGATCGCGTGGCCGCCGAAGGGCTTGACCAGCGGCACACCCGCCCGGTCGAGCGCCTCACCGAGGTACTCGGTCGAGCGGATCCGGTAGCGCAGGTAGTCCTCGGCGACGACCTCGCGCAGGCCCTGCGCGATCGCCTCGAGGTCGCGGCCGGCGAGGCCGCCGTAGGTCGGGAAGCCCTCGGTGAGAATCAGCAGGTTGCGGCATTGCTCGGCGAGCGCGTCGTCGTTCAGGGCGAGCCAGCCGCCGATGTTCGCCAGCCCGTCCTTCTTGGCCGACATCGTCATGCCGTCGGCGAGGCTCGCCATCTCGCGCACGATGTCGGGGATGGCGCGCTCGCCCTGCCCTGGCTCGCGGAGCTTGATGAACCAGGCGTTCTCGGCGAACCGGCAGGCGTCGAGGAAGAGGGGGATGCCGTGGCGGTCGCATACCTCGCGGACAGCGCGCAGGTTCTCGAGCGAGACCGGCTGGCCGCCGCCCGAGTTGTTGGTCACCGTCACGAACACCACCGGGACGTCCGCGCCGCCGTCGGTCAGGAGCCGATCGAGCGTGCCCACGTCCATGTTGCCCTTGAACGGGTGGATCGCAGCCGGGTCGCGACCCTCGGCGATGACCAGGTCACGGGCCTCGGCGCCGGTGGCCTCGACGTTCGCCCGGGTCGTGTCGAAGTGGGTGTTGTTGGGCACGACCTTGCCCGGCCCGCCAAGGACGCTGAACAGGATCTTCTCGGCCGCCCGGCCCTGGTGGGTGGGGATGACGTGGCGGAACGGGAACAGCTCCTGGACCGCCTCGAGGAACGCATACCAGGAGGGCGAGCCGGCGTAGCTCTCGTCGCCGTGCTGGATCGCTGCCCATTGGTCGCGCGACATCGCGCCGGTTCCGGAATCGGTGAGCAGGTCGATCAGGACATCGTCGGCGTGGAGGTTGAACAGGTTGTACCCGGCGGCCTCGAGGGCGGCGTCGCGCTGCTCGACGGTGGTCAGCCGGATCGGCTCGACGGAATGGATCCGGAACGGCTCGATGATCGTGCGCCAGCGATCCACGGCGCGAGGATATCGGGGTGGGCTGCGATCAGCCGATGCGGTACCAGATCGGGCCGGTGAAACAGTGGTCGAGCGCCAGGCACAGGCCGTGGGTCATGTCGAAGATCCGGTCCGGCACGTACGGGCCTCGGTCGATGACCTGGGCCCTGACGGTCTTGCCATTCCAGCGGAAGGTGACCCATGTGCCGCAGGGGAGGGTGCGGTGGGCGACGCCGATGGTGTCCTTCTGGATGCCGCCCGGAACCATGCCGCACGCGCCGTTGTTGCCATAGAAGCCTGGGCCATACCAGCTGATCTCGCGGTCGTATCGCCACGGGTTGCTGGCGATCGCGCGGGCAGCCGGCAGCGACCCGTCGGGCCGCGGCGCCGGCTCGCTGGCGGGCAGCGCAGGCTCCCGCAGGACGGCATCGAATTCGAGCCTTCCGTCGGACGCGTGGGATGGATCAAGGGTGGTGGTCGCCATCGTCACCATCTCGTATCCGAGGTCGATGGTTTCGAACCTCGACGAGTCGATTGCCCCGGGGGCGCTGGGGACGCGCGAGCCAGCCGATCCGGGGATGACGATCAGGGCGAGCGTCGCGATGAGCGCGGCGCGCGCGACGACTCTGGGGAGTCGCACTACTGTGGCTACCTTACCCGAGATTCGATTGCGAGGCCGACGACAAAGGTCCTGTCGCCCATGACCACCCACATTCCAGCTCGATGACAACGGTGCTCGAAGGCCCCACGAACGCCGTGACGCGGGCCGTCGCGCTCGATCGCCCGATCGACCTGCGGTTCGTCCTGGGGCCGCTCGTCCGAGGCGCCGGCGACCCCACGATGCGGGTCTCGTCGTCGGCGGCGATTCGTGCTTCGGTGACCCCCGATGGGCCCGCGGCAATCGAGATCCGGGTGGCCGGCGCCGGGGTGGACGCATGGGCCTGGGGACCAGGCGCCGACCGCCTCCTCCACGGGCTGCCGGCGCTGCTCGGGCTCGATGACGACGATACCGGCTTCGAACCGGCTCGGCATCCCGTTGTCGCAGCACTGGCGCGGCGGCGCGGTCGAGTCGTCCTCGGGCGGACTGGTGCCGTCTGGGAGGCGCTGCTCCCGGCGATGCTGGAGCAACGGATCACGGGCACCGAAGCCTGGCGCAACTACCGCCGCCTGGTCCGGGCGCATGGCACGCCCGCGCCCGGGCCGCTGGCGTTGTGGCTCCCGCCGACGGCCCCGACGATCGCCGCTCTGGCCTCGTGGCAGCTCACGGCGCTCGGGATCGAGCCGCGCCGCGGCGCGCTGCTGCGGCGGATCGCGCGGGAGGCCCCGCGGTACGAGGCTCTCGGCGCACCGTCGGAGGTCGCCGGCGGTGGCGGCGCGGGCGCGGCTGCCCTCGCGGACGCCCTTCGACGGCAGCCCGGGATCGGGCCCTGGACGGTCGCCGAGGTCACCCTTCGCGCACTCGGCGATCCTGATGCCGTCAGCGTCGGCGATGCGCATCTGTCCAATGTCGTCGCCTTCGCGTTGACGGGGCGGGCGCGCGGCACCGACGAGGAGATGCTCCACCTGCTCGCGCCGTGGACGGGGCATCGGGCGCGCGTGGTCCGGCTGCTCGAGACGTCCGGGATCATGCCCCCACGGTTCGGACCGCGCGTCGCGCCGCGCGACCTGGTTCGTGATCTGACGCCGTCGGGCTAGCGCCGTATCGTTCGATCATGCCCCGCGAGATGCCGAAGTTCGAGAAGTCTTCGCCGGAGCTGGTCGCGCGTTTCGAATCCGTGTTGGACCGGAACGCCGCACCGGACATCACGCGCCGCCAGATGTTCGGCTATCCCTGCGCCTGGATCGGCGGGAACATGCTGAGCGGCCTGTTCGGCCAGGAGTGGTGGGTCCACCTGTCTGAGCCGGACCGGGACGCGCTCCTGGCGCTGCCCGGGGCGCACCAGTTCGAGGTCATGCCCGGCAAGGCCATGGGCCGCTACGTAGTCATGCCACCCGACGTCGTGGCCGACGATGCGAACGTCGACGCCTGGCTCGAAAAGGCGGTCGAGTTCACGCGCTCCCTGCCGCCGAAGAAGAAGTAGGCGCGGCCGGGCTACGGCGTCGCGACGCTGAACGTGTCGCAGTTTTCGGTGGTTCCGCCCTTGAACCCGTTGTTGAACCAGGTCGAGCGTTGCCCGGCCGAGCCGTGGGTCCACGACTCCTTGTCGATCGTCCCCGTCGCCTGCTCCTGGATCCGGTCGTCGCCGACGGCCGCGGCCGCGTTGAGCGCGTCCTGCACGTCCTTGTCCGTGATCGACTCGATGTCCGACTGATCGGGCGTCGTGTACACGGAGTGCGCCCACACCCCGGCGAGGCAGTCGGCCTGGAGCTCGAGCCGGATCGACAGGTCGTTCGCGCTCGACGGGTTCGACTGCTGCTGCTGGGCGACCGAGTCCATGATCCCGAGCGCGTCCTGCACGTGATGCCCGAACTCGTGGGCGATGACGTAGGCCTGGGCGAACGCGCCGGGCGCGCCGAAACGGTTGCTCAGCTCGTCGAAGAAGGCCGTGTCGAGGTAGACCTTGGCGTCGGACGGGCAGTAGAACGGGCCGGTCGCGGATGAGGCGACGCCACAGCCCGACTGGGTCTGATCGGTGAACAGGACCGTCACGGTCTGCGGGTAGTCCTTGCCGGCCGCCGCGAAGCGGTCGGTCCAGAAGCCCTGGACGTCGACCGTGACCGCATTCACGAACTGGCCGGAGGTGTCGTTCGGGTCGAGTGACGCGGGCACGCCGTCCTGGCCGCCCTGCTCCCCACCCAGCCCGCCGAGCCCGCCGCTCAGCCCGCCACCGCCACCGAACAGGTTCAGGACGACGACGATGATGATCAGCAGGACGATCCCGCCGATGCCGCCGCCGACCGGGATCGGGATGCCCCCGCCCCCGAGGCCGCCCATGCCGAAGCCGCCAAGCCCGCCGCCGCCCCCGGCTCCGCGGCGATCTTCGACCTCGATCGAGCGGGATGGTCGCCAGCGCACGGCAGCTCCTCCGTTGGGCCGGTTCGCCGCTCAGGCCGAGGGGCGGGTCATCGCCTCCGGTTGCATGAGCGCGTCGAACTCGACGGCGTCGAGATAGCCCAGGGCGAGGGCGGCGGCACGAAGCGTCGTGCCCTCCGTGTGCGCCTTCTTGGCAATCTCGGCCGCCCTGTCATACCCGATCCGGGGTGTCAGGGCCGTCACGAGCATCAGCGAGTTCGCGACATGCTCGTCGATGCGGGCACGATCCGCCTGCAACCCCTCGACGCAGTTTTCGCGGAAGCTGCGGCAGGCGTCGGTCAGCAGCTCGATCCCATGGAGCAGGTCGTGGGCGATCACCGGCTTGAACACGTTCAGCTCGAAGTTGCCCTGCGAGCCGGCGATGCCGATGGCCGCGTCGTAGCCCATGACCTGGACGCAGACCATGGTCAGCGCCTCGGCCTGGGTCGGGTTCACCTTGCCGGGCATGATCGACGAGCCTGGCTCGTTCTCCGGGAGTCGCAGCTCGCCCAGCCCGGCGCGCGGTCCCGAACCCAGCCAGCGGATGTCGTTGGCGATCTTCATCAGGCTCGTCGCGAGGGTCTTGAGCGCACCTGACGTGAAGACCGTCGCCTCCTGGCCGGCGAGCGCCGCGAACTTGTTGGGGGCGCTGACGAAGGGCTGGTGGGCCAGCACCGCGATCCGCGCCGCAACCTTGTCGGCAAAGGCGGGGTGGCTGTTCAGCCCGGTCCCGACCGCGGTGCCCCCGAGAGCGATCTCGTACAGGCCGGGCAGGGTCGCCTCGATCCGGGCGAGATCGCCGTCGAGCTGGGCAACGTAGCCGCTGAACTCCTGGCCGAGGGTGAGCGGGACGGCGTCCTGGAGGTGGGTGCGCCCGATCTTGACCACGTCGTCGAACTCGGCGCGCTTGGCGTCGAGGGCGTCGCGCAGGGCGCGTACCGAAGCCAGCAGCTCCTCGGTGATGGCGGTCGCCACGGCCATGTGCAGCGCGGTCGGGAAGGTGTCGTTGCTCGACTGGCTGCGGTTGACGTGATCGTTCGGGTGGATCGGCTGCTTGCCGCCGCGCGCCCCCCCGGCCACCTCGTTGGCGCGACCGGCGATGACCTCGTTCACGTTCATGTTCGTCTGGGTCCCCGAGCCGGTCTGCCAGACCCGGAGCGGGAACTCGCCGGAGAGCCGGCCGTCGGCGACCTCGGCGGCGGCCGCCGCGATCAGCTCGTGCTCCCGGGGCGTCACGAGGCCGAGCTCGGCATTGACGTCCGCGGCGGCCAGCTTCAACAGGCCGAATGCCCGGATGAGCCGCTCCGGCATCACGTCCCGCCCGATCGCGAAGTGGTGCAGGGAGCGCTGCGTCTGCGCCGCCCAGTAGTGCTCGGCCGGGACGTCGATCGCGCCCATCGAGTCCGTTTCGGGCCGGGTCGCCGCTCCCGGCTCGGTCGCCCGATCAGTGGCCATCAGGGCGCCAGTATGGCGGCGGCGAGCGCGGTAGGCTGCGCGTGATGCGTCGGCTGCTGCTCTGGATGGCCCGGAACCGCTGGCTGCGCGAGCACCTTCCGAAGCTCTGGTTTGCGCGCCGGGCGGTGCGCCGGTTCATGCCCGGCGAGGACCCGGGGAGCGCCCTCGACGCCGCCGTCCGGTTCAAGTCCGATGGCATCGCCAGCGAGTTCACCCGCCTCGGCGAGAACGTCACCCGGATGGAGGAGGGCGACGCCGTCGCCGAGCACTACCTCGGCCTGCTCGACGACATCAAGGCACGTGGCCTCGACGGCGAGGTCAGCGTCAAGCTGACCCAGCTCGGCTATGACCTCGACGTCGAGCGGACGCTGGCGCACACGCAGCGGCTCGCCGCCCGCGCCGGCGAGCACGGGAAGACGCTCTGGATCGACATGGAGGGCAGCGCCTACGCGGAAGGCACGATCGCCTTCTACGAGCGGCTCAAGAGGACCCACCCGAACACCGGCCTGTGCCTCCAGTCGTACCTGCATCGCTCCGCCAGCGACATCCAGCGGCTGCTGCCGTTGTCGCCGGAGATCCGACTCGTCAAGGGCGCCTACGCCGAGTCGCCGACGATCGCATACCAGTCGCGCCACGACGTTGACACCAACTACGTGGCCGTGGCGGTGTCGATGCTCGACGCCCTGCACGCCGGGGCGAAGGTGCGACTGGGCCTCGGGACGCACGACGTGCGGCTGATC
>Ga0070698_100001507_pt1 | contig 25813 bp, 23 predicted proteins | sample KBSK1502metaG_FD_65477 | JGI IMG/M metagenome (GOLD analysis project Ga0070698, IMG submission 65477) | Corn, switchgrass and miscanthus rhizosphere microbial communities from Kellogg Biological Station, Michigan, USA - KBS K1-50-2 metaG | ecosystem: Host-associated > Plants > Roots >... | reverse complement strand
CCCGTCGGGCGCGCGTCGAACACCCGCATGTCCCCGGCCGCCAGGGCGCCGGTTCCGGCCAGGCCAGCGAGTTCGTGCGGGTCGAGGCTGATGTCGACGCCGCCCGCGATCGCGGCATCGAGGTCCCCGGCGGCAAGGGCGGAGCACGCGGCGGCGATGGCGAGCAGGGATGAGGAGTGCGCCGCGTCGACGGCGTGGCCGCCGCCGCGGAAGCCGAAGTGCCCGCAGATCCGGTCGGCGATGGCCCCGGGCAGGCCGCCGGCCAGGGTGTCGTCGCCTATCTCCGGGAACGGCGCGAGGAACCCGGCCGCCGCGTGCTCGAGCACTCCCGCGTGCCGCTCCGGTGAGACCTCGCCGGCGGCCAGCGCCGCGCGCAGCACGCGGCGGACGTAAGGCCAGCGGGACCGCATGGCGGTGGCGCGGGACACCTCGCCGGTCAAGGTGTTCCCGATGATGACGCCGGTCCGGTCCCTGGTGAGGCCCTGGCCACCGGGGAAGCCCCCATCGGCGAGGGCACGGGCGGCCGTTTCCAGCGCCAGCCAGTGGGCCGGGTCCGCTGCTTGATAGGCCGCCTGCGTGACGCCGTAGGCGGCCCGGTCGAAGCGCCACCCCTCAATGAGGGCAGCCCGCCCCGGGCCGATGGCGCCCGCAGCGAGCTGGCCAGGGGCGTCAGATTCGGCATCACCATATTCGGTCACATCCAGCCGCACCGGGGGCATGGCGCGGAACGCGCGGCGCCCGGTCAGAACCAGCTCAAGGAAGTCGGCCGGGTTGGCGGCATCGGGAAAACGGCAGGCCATGCCGACGATCGCGATCGGCTCGGCCGCGCCTTGCGGTGCGGGATTCTCAGGCATGGGTGGTACCGGTCGCTCCGTCCTTATCCGTCATGGCTTTCTGCATCCCAGGCGTGGACGGGCTGGAAAAGGCTAGTACGTCCATCACTCCCCCGAATAAGGGCCATATCTAGCGAATAATGACGCCACGACGGTGTTTCCGCCCGCCAGCGACGGCGGCACAGGCACGCAACGCACGATCCCCCCCATAACGTGGGTGCACGCAGCTGCGTCGCGCTGACCTGCTGCGCCTGACCACGGGAATCCTGCCGTGCCTGATGGCGGGAACGAAGTTATTGGTGCTCGGCGCTGCTGGTCAAGGCGGAACGCGGGACGCGGTGCTTTGTGCTTGTTATCCATTTTTTGTGGCGTCTTAGATAGGCCAGTACCACGGGCGTAATCACGGCGATCTGGCGGTTCTAACAGCCGAATTCGCCCGATCATGGGATCGCTGGGCCGGGCAGGCCGCGGGGCGAGTGACCTCGCCCGCATGCGGGCCGGTGGCGGGTTGCGCTACCCTGATGACATGCGTTCCGCTCGGCTGCTCCTTACCTAGCCGCGCCGACTTCGTTGGCGCGGCTGCCCCTCGTGGACCCGAGGGGCTTTTTAGTTGCCGGAGCAGAATCCACCTGTGAGGGAAGGTCATGACAGCCGCCGACAGTGCCGAGCGGGCACAACATCATTACGATCCGCGTGACGTCCAGGAGAAGTGGCAGGCCCGGTGGGCCGCGATGGACCTGTTCCGGGCCAGCGACGACCCCGCGGACCACCGGCCTCGCACCTACCTGCTGGACATGTTCCCGTACCCCTCCGGCGACCTGCATATGGGACATGCGGAGGCGTATGCGATCGGGGACGCGATAGCCCGTTATCACTTCCACCGCGGGCATAACGTGCTGCACCCCATTGGCTGGGATGCCTTCGGGCTGCCCGCGGAGAACGCGGCGATCAGGAACAACACGCACCCGGCCGACTGGACCTACGCGAATATCGAGACCCAGGCGGCGTCGTTCCGGCGTTACGCGGTGTCTTTCGACTGGTCGCGCCGGCTGGCGACCTGCGACCCGGAGTACTACCACTGGAACCAGTGGCTGTTCCTGCGCTTCTACGAGCGCGGCCTGGCCTACCGCAAGGACGGCTACGTCAACTGGTGCCCCGTCGACCAGACCGTGCTGGCCAACGAGCAGGTCATCAACGGCAGGTGCGAGCGGTGCGGGTGCGAGGTCACCCGCCGGCTGCTGACCCAGTGGTACTTCAAGATCACCGAGTACGCGGACCGGCTGCTGGCCGACATGGCCGACCTGGCGGGCAAGTGGCCCGACCGCGTGCTGCTGATGCAGCACAACTGGATCGGGCGGTCCGAGGGCGCGGAGATCGAGTTCCGGGTCGAGGGCCGGGACGAGCCGGTCACCGTGTTCACCACGCGGCCGGACACGCTGCACGGGGCGACGTTCTTCGTCATCGCGGCCGACTCGCCGCTGGCGGAGGAGGTGTGCGCGCCGGGGCAGCGTGCGGCCCTGGCGGAGTACGCGACGCAGGTACGGAAGCTGACCGACATCGAGCGGCAGGAGACGGACCGGCCCAAGACCGGGGTCTTCCTGGGCCGGCACGCCGTCAACCCAGCGAACGGCGAGCGCATCCCGGTCTGGGCCGCCGACTACGTGCTGCCCGACTACGGCACCGGGGCGATCATGGCCGTGCCCGCGCACGACCAGCGTGACCTGGACTTCGCCCGGACCCACGGCCTGCCGGTGGTGCAGGTGGTGGACACCGGCGGTGCGGACCCCGCGGTCACCGGCACCGCGACCCCCGGGGATGGGACGCTGATCAATTCCGGCCCGATCAACGGCCTGGACAAGGCCGCCGCGATCGCCAGGATCACCGAGATCCTGGCGGAGCGCGGGCAGGGCCGGGCGGCGGTGAGCTTCCGGCTGCGCGACTGGCTGGTGTCCCGGCAGCGGTTCTGGGGCACGCCGATCCCGATCGTGTACTGCGGCTCCTGCGGTGAGGTCCCGGTCCCCGACGAGCAACTGCCGGTGGTGCTGCCGGACCTGCGCGGCCAGGACCTGGTTCCCAGGGGCGTCTCCCCGCTGGCCGGCGCGGCCAGTTGGGTGAACACGGAGTGCCCCAAGTGCGGCGGGCCCGCCAAGCGGGACACCGACACGATGGACACGTTCGTCGACTCGTCCTGGTACTTCCTGCGCTACTGCTCGCCCAGGTACGAGCACGGCCCGTTCGAACTGGCGGCGGTACGGCGCTGGGCGCCCGTCGACCTGTATGTGGGCGGCGTCGAGCACGCGATCCTGCACCTGCTGTACGCGCGCTTCTTCACCAAGATCCTCTACGACATGGGGATGGTCGAGTTCACCGAGCCGTTCACCAAGCTGATCAACCAAGGCCAGGTGATCAACCAGGGCCGGGCCATGTCCAAGTCCCTGGGCAATGGCGTTGACCTGGGCGAGCAGCTGGCCGCGCACGGCGTCGATGCCATCCGGCTGACGATGATCTTTGCCAGCCCCCCGGAAGACGACATCGACTGGGCTGACGTGAACCCCGACGCCTCCGTTAAGTTCCTGGGAAGGGTGTGGCGCGTCGCGGCGGACGCTGGCGCTGCGGACCCCAGCCCGGGACCGGGCAACGTCGAGTTGCGTAAGGTCACTCACCGGACGATCGACGAGGTCACGCGGTTGGTGGACGGATCGCGGCTGAACGTCGCGGTCGCGCGGCTGATGGAGCTGACCACCGCGGCGCGGCGCGCCATCGACGCCGGCCCCGGGCCCGGTGACCCGTCCGTGCGCGAGGCCGCGGAGGTGCTGGCGGTCCTGCTGTCGATCTTCGCCCCGTACACGGCCGAGGAGGCGTGGGAACTGCTGGGGCACGAGCCGTCGGTCGCGCGGGCGGGCTGGCCGTCGGCCGACCCGGCACTGCTGGTCCAGGAGGTCGTGACCTGCGTCGTTCAGGTCAACGGCAAGGTCCGTGACCGCCTGGAGGTCCCGCCGGACATCAGCGAGGCAGACCTGCGCGCCCTGGCGCTGGCCACGCCCGGCGTGGCCCGGGCCTTGGCGGGCCGCGACGTCCGAACGGTCATCCTCGTCCCCCCGCGCCTGGTCAACGTGGTCCCGGCCTGACGGCTCGCGGACGGTTCGGAGCGGGGCGGTCCGCTACGCGCGGGGGACGCTTCGCAGCACCGCCACGACCTTGCCCTCGATGGTCGCCTCGTCGCCGGGGATCGGCTCGTATGCGGAGTTGTTCGGCATCAGCCAGACGTGGCCGCCCGACCGTTTGAACGTCTTGACCGTCGCCTCCGCGTCGTAACCATCGAGCCTCGCGGCCACGATGTCACCGTTATCCGCGTCGGGCTGCTGCCGGACCACCACCCAGTCGCCGTCGGCGATCGCGGCGCCGATCATGGAATCCCCCTTGACCTTCAGGAGGAATAGCGTCCCGCTCCGGGGCAGCAGCTGCCGGGGCAGCGGGAAGACGTCCTCGATGTTCTCCTCGGCCAGGATGGGGCCGCCAGCGGCGATCCGGCCGACCACCGGCACGAGGGCGGCATCCTGGGAGGGAATGTCGTATGCGACTTCCTCGGCGCCGTCGGTGTCCGGGCGGACCGTGGGGTGCCCGGGCAGCCGTACCTCCACCGTGCGCGGGCGCCCGGCGTCACGTCGCAGGTAGCCCTTGCTCTGCAGCGTGGACAGCTGGTAGGAGACGCTGGAAGTGCTGGTCAGGCCGACCGCTTCACCGATCTCACGCATGGACGGGGGGTAGCCGCGGCGCTGCACCGAGTCCTTGATGACCTGCAGGACTTTGCGCTGCCGCCAGGTGAGCACGTGGTTGGGGTCGGGGTGGTCGGGCAGCTCGGTGACCACGGTCTGGACGCTGCCCTTGGGCTTGCGGCCCGGCCTGCCCTTGGGCCTGCTGCCTGGCTCGATGCTGATGCCTGCCCCGAGTGGAGCGTCGGATGCATCGCCCTCCGCGCTGCGGGCCATCTGCTCACCTCCCGTTCTAGTCGTTGAGTCCTGTGCTGACGTTAGCGCTTGCGGCGCTAGACATCAAACATCTGTTCGACGCACCGGGAAAATGTCGTACCCCCGCGATAGAAGAGTATCGTACTCGCGTTCGATTGAACACATGTTTGAGTGGCAGCTCGATCGCCGGTTAGAATCGAACTGCTGTACGAGAGGCTCATCGCTTGATGAGGGGAGGCCCAGGATGAGCGCGACAACCGTGGAGGGGCCGGGGCGGCGCGCCGGGGCGGTGCCCGGCCGGCGGGTCGTGGCGCCCGTGCCGAGGCAGCGGATGGCGGCGGCCGCGCCGCGGCGACGTCCCGTCCTCCGCGTGGTGCCACCGCTGCGGGCAGCCGAGGACGAGCGGCCCGCGTTGCAAGTGCCCGTGCCGAGGGCCGGGGCGGAGGGGCGAGTGCGCCCCGCCGCGCCTGCGGCGCCCGCGCCGCGCGCCAGGGCCAGTGCCCGCCCGCGCGCCCGCCTCACCAGGCGCGGGCGGATCGTGGTGGCCGCGCTGGTGATATCCGCCACGCTGCTGGTGGTCGCGCTCGCGTGGCTGGCGGGAACGGCCACGGCTGAGGCCGCGCGCAGCGGCGCACCGGCGTCCGACGTATACCGCAACCTGACGTCGGTGGTAGTCCGCCCCGGGGAAACCCTCTGGGCGATCGCGACGCAGGCCGAGCCCACGGCCGACCCGCGTAGTGTTATCCAGGAGATCGTCGACATCAACGCCCTCAGCGGGACGTCGATCCAGCCTGGCCAGCGCCTGTGGGTGCCCCGCGGCTAAGGCGCCGGGGACGGCACAGACAGCACCCACCTCGCAGCGTCGGCTCATGTGAGAGCACCGGCGCCGCCGCGACACGCCGGCGGCGAGCCGCCGCCGGCTCCGGCTCCTCTGCTTAGGATGCCAATCGCGTCCGGCGCCGTCCGCTCCGGCGGGTTGCGCGCGCGACACGCCGAGAACGTAGCTGGTTCGCCAAAGCACAATATCTAGTAGTTACACTGATGTGGTTTGCTAGTGGTTGTGGTCTCGGCGACAGGCTCCGTGACCCTTCCCGTACAGAAGGTGATCGGTGTTCTGCCCGTACTGCAGGAACCCGGATAGCCGGGTCATAGATAGCCGCACCGCCGACGACGGCGCCGCGATCCGCCGCCGGCGGTCCTGCCCATCATGCGGGAAGCGGTTCACGACCCAGGAGACGGTGATCCTGATGGTCGCTAAGCGAAGCGGCGCTACCGAGCCGTTCACCAGGGACAAGATTGTCAAGGGTGTGCGGCGCGCCTGCCAGGGAAGGCCCGTCACCGAGGACCAGCTGGCGATTCTCGCGCAGCAGGTTGAGGACGAGATGCGCTCGCGCGGCTGCGCGGAAGTGTCCTCGCACGAGGTCGGGCTTGCGATCCTGGGCCCGCTGCGGGAGCTGGACGAAGTCGCCTACCTACGTTTCGCCTCGGTGTACCGGGGCTTCGAGTCACTCACTGATTTCGAGGAAGAGATCGCGGCGCTGCGTTCGGCCCACAACGGGGCCGGGCGCAACGACACCCGCGCGCTTGCGCCCTGACCAGGGTGCCATTCACCAGGATGGGCCTGGCCAGGGCCCGCAGGGGTCCGTGCGGACCCCGGAAGGGGGACAACATGACCGAGACGGCGAGCGGTGCCGCGTCGCGTGGAGGCCACAAGGCGGTCAAGGGGCTCACCATCGAGCGCATCCACACCCGCGAGGGAGTCCATCCCTACGACGAGCTCACCTGGCAGCGCCGCGACGTCGTCATGACCAACTGGCGTGACGGCACGGTCAACTTTGAGCAGCACGGAGTGGAGTTTCCCGACTTCTGGTCAGTCAACGCCGCCAACATCGTGACGACCAAGTACTTCCGCGGCGCGGTCGGCACGCCGCAGCGCGAGTGGAGCCTCAAGCAGCTCATCGACCGGGTCGTCGGGACTTACGTGGCGGCGGGCAAGGAGCATGGTTACTTCGCCACTCCCAAGGACGCGGAGATCTTCGACCACGAGCTCACGCACGCCCTCGTCCATCAGATCTTCAGCTTCAACTCACCGGTCTGGTTCAACGTAGGCACGACCTCCCCGCAGCAGGTGTCGGCGTGCTTCATCCTGTCGGTCGACGACACGATGGACTCGATCCTGGAGTGGTACAAGGAAGAGGGCCTGATCTTCAAGGGCGGGTCGGGTTCTGGCGTGAACCTTTCCCGAATCCGGTCGAGCAAGGAATTGCTGACGTCGGGCGGCACGGCCAGTGGGCCCGTGTCCTTTATGCGCGGCGCCGACGCGTCGGCGGGCACCATCAAGTCCGGCGGCGCCACCCGCCGGGCCGCGAAGATGGTCGTCCTCGACGTGGACCATCCCGATGTCGAGGAGTTCATCGAGACCAAGGCGCGCGAAGAGGAAAAGATCCGCGTACTGCGCGATGCCGGGTTCGACATGGACCTCGGCGGCAAGGACATCGCGAGCGTCCAGTACCAGAACGCCAACAACTCGGTGCGGGTGTCCGACGAGTTCATGCGGGCCGTCGAGGAGGACAGCACCTTCGGCCTGGCGGCCAGGCTGGACGGGCGAATCCTGGAGACCGTGGACGCCAAGGGCCTGTTCCGGAAGATGGCAAAGGCCGCCTGGGAATGCGCAGACCCGGGAATCCAGTACGACGACACTATCAACAATTGGCATACATGCCCAGAAACCGGAAGAATCACGGCAAGTAATCCGTGTAGTGAATACGTCCATTTGGATAACTCGTCGTGCAATCTTGCGAGCATTAATCTCCTGAAATTCCTGGACGATTCCGATAATTTCGATGTGGCGCGGTTCGAACGGATCACCGAGCTGGTGATCACGGCGATGGACATTTCGATCTGCTTCGCCGACTTCCCGACCGAAAAGATAACCCAGACAACCCGGGCCTATCGTCAGCTGGGCATAGGGTACGCCAACCTCGGTGCGCTGCTGATGGCGACCGGGCACGCCTACGACTCCGAGGGCGGCCGGGCGATCGCGGCGGCCATCACGTCGCTGATGACCGGCACTGCGTACCGCCGGTCGGCGGAACTCGCGGCGGTCGTCGGGCCGTACGACGGGTACGAGCGCAACGCGACGGCCCACAAGCGGGTGATGCGCAAGCACGCCGACGCCTGCGGCCAGATCGAGACCTTCGGCGGCATGGACCGCGACATCCACGCCGCAGCCGTTGCCGCCTGGCAATCCTGCCTGGAGCTAGGCGGGCCAAACGGTTACAGAAATGCCCAAAGCAGCCTATTGGCGCCCACTGGCACCATAGGCCTCATGATGGACTGCGACACCACCGGGGTCGAGCCGGACCTGGCGCTGGTCAAGTTCAAGAAGCTCGTCGGCGGCGGCTCCATGCAGATCGTCAACCAAACGGTGCCGCGCGCGCTGACGAGCCTCGGGTACCAGCCCGAGCAGGTCGAGGCGATCACCGAGTACATCGCCGAGCACGGGCACGTCGTGGACGCGCCGGGGCTGCGGCCGGAGCACTATGAGGTCTTCGACTGCGCCATGGGCGAGCGTGCCATCAGCCCGATGGGCCACGTGCGGATGATGGCGGCTGTCCAGCCTGGGCTGAGTGGCGCCATCTCAAAAACGGTCAACATGCCAGAAACAGCCACAATCGAGGATATAGAGGAGATCTACTTCCAGGGCTGGAAGCTGGGCCTGAAGGCGCTGGCGATCTACCGCGACAACTGCAAGGTCGGCCAGCCACTGTCGGACGCCAGGAAGAAGCCAGACAAGGCTGAGGCCCCGGCGCCCGGGCACGAGGTCCGCCCGGTGCGCCGCCGCCTGCCCCGGCAGCGCCCGGCCAGCGTGACCAGGTTCTCGGTGGCGGGCGCGGAGGGCTATATGACCGTCTCGAAGTACCCCGACGACGGCGTGGGAGAGGTCTTCCTCAAACTGGGCAAGCAGGGCTCCACGCTGGCCGGCGTGATGGACGCTTTCTCGATGGCGATCTCCATCAGCCTGCAGTACGGGGTCCCGCTCGAGAAATGGGTGGAGAAGTTCACCAACATGCGCTTCGAGCCGGCCGGTGTCACCGACGACCCGGACATCCGGATCGCGAGCTCGGTGATGGACTACGTGTTCCGCCGCCTGGCGCTCGACCACCTGCCGTACGAGACGCGCGCCGAGCTGAGCATCCTGTCGGCTGCCGAGCGCGCAGCGCAGCTCGCCGGGGAGGACCCCGGCGCGATCGCCGAGGAGATGGACCCGGCCGAGATGGCGCAGTCGGCCCCGCGCGAGCGGCCGCACCCGGACCGTCCCGAATACGAGGGCCATCCCGCTGGCCAGGAGCAGCCTGGCCGGGCTGGGCAGCCCGAGCGGGCCGGGCAGCCAGCGCAGCCCGCGGAGCAGGAGCGCGTCCCGGTGAACGGCCAGCCGGCCGCTCAGCCGCACAGCTCCACCGAGCTGCTGGAGTCGCAGCAGGGGCGGACCGCCGACGCGCCACTCTGCCTCATCTGCGGCACCAAGATGCGCCCGGCCGGAAGCTGCTACGTCTGCGAAGGCTGCGGCGCCACCAGCGGCTGCAGCTGATTCGGAGCAAAGTTGCAGCAGATGCAACTCTCAGCAAACTCGCTGCGTCAGCGTAATTCCTGGTCAGCGTGGTTCCCTGGCCGTGCGCTGGGGGCTGCCTGGGAGCAGTCGGGTGGCGATACGCTGGCCAAGGACAATAGATGCAACAATGTCAGGGAGGATGCAACCCATGATCGAGACGCGAGCCGGAACCTGCGTCGGGTAGCGAGGAGGCCCGGCTATGCCTTTGGTCCTTCACTCGGCGCCGGGCCGGCCAGCGCCGCGCCACGGCGGCTGAGCAGGGCAAGCTGGCCGCCGGCCAGCACGGCAGGCGAAGATGGCATGGCAGGCACGGCTCCCGGCGAAGATCACGAAGTTGCGCAACCTCATGATCACTGCCGGGCCGTGCCTGCCCACACATCCTGCGATCCCGGCGTGTCGTATCCGTCCGGCAGCTCCGGGCACCATCAGCCGACCATGCACCGGAGTCGGGCCACGTTCGTGCTCTAGATGACCTATTCCAAGGGAGTCAGTGATCCCATGGGCAGGCCATGCAAGGTGGCCAGCAGGTGCGGCCGCAGCCCCAAAGCCAGCGCGAATGGCTGGCGAACAGCCCCGGGACGATCGGTGAAGGAGGAGTAGGCGCCCATGCTGGAGGGGTGGCCACTCACACCGCGGAAGGCTGACAAATGATGCGGATGAGCCGAACATGGCGGCAGTGACACGTGCGTTGCCGGGCCAGGAGGCCACCGACGCGGCGATCATCGAGCAGTCCTGGCTGGACGCGGAGCGCTTCGCCGCCGTTTTCGACCGGTACTACGCCCAGATCCACGGGTACGCCCTGCGGCGGCTGGGCCGCAGTCTCGCCGATGATGTGGCCGCGGAGACGTTTCTGGTCGCGTTCGCCCAGCGGAAACGCTACGACGTGACACGCCCGGACGCCCGGCCCTGGCTGTACGGGATCACCTCGAACCTGATCTCCCGGTATCACCGGGCGGAGGCCCGGCGGTACCGGGCGCTGGCACGTGCGGGCGCCGATGAGGTCAGCGAGGGCCATGCGGACCTGGTCACGGGCCGCCTTGACGCCCAGGCCTTCCGACGGCCGCTGGCGGCGGCGCTGGCCGCGATCTCCGACTCTGACCGGGATGCGCTGCTGCTGGTCGCCTGGGCCGAGCTGACATCGGAGGAGGCGGGAGAGGCGCTCGGGATCCCGGCCGGCACTGTGCGCTCCCGGCTGCACCGGGCCCGCACGCGGATCCGTGCCGCGCTGGGCTGCGACGACTGGACGAATGCTGGAGAGGAACACTGACCATGAACGACCTCAAGATCCTGCGGGACGCCTGGGGGCAGCCGGGCCCGCCCTCACCGGCCGCTCACCGAGCGGCCAGAGCCGCCCTGCTGGCATGGCCGGCCGACACTGCCCAGCCCGCGCGCCCCTCCCGGCGGCGCCGGGCCCGCTGGGTGGCAGGTGGTCTGGGCCTGGCCGCTGCCGCGACGGCCGCCGCGGTCGCCCTCGCCGGCACGACAGTGCCCACCGCTCCCGGTGGCCGGGCCGCAGTGAACCTGTCGGCCAGGCAAATCCTGCTCACGGCAGCCGCCAGCGCGGCGGCCAGACCAGCGGCATCCGGCAAATACTGGTACGTCAAGATGCTTATCACGGGCAGTCAAGAGGTTGACCAGATCTGGACAGATCACCACGGCCAGACCTGGATAAGGGAGGGCACGGGCAACCCGGTCAGCAAGGCCGACCCCACGATGGGATTCTGGCCGCTGGGCGATACCCACATAACCCTCAAGCAGATCCAGCGCATACCCACCACCCCGGCCGCGTTCAGAGCCTGGCTGTCGCGGCTGATCATCGGCAACATCAACAAGGCAGACGCGGCCGCCGGGAAGCATCTCAGGCTTTCGATCGAGCAGGCCGGCCCATACATCGGACTTCCGCTCGCCGACTTCCTCTACCTCGTGCCGGCATCGCCGCAGGTCCGCGCCGCCGCTTTCCGGGTGCTCGCTACCTTCCCCGGGATCAAACGCGCTGGCACGGTCGACGGCGCTCCGGCCCTGCTGCTGCCCACGGGGGGATTCACCGTCGTTCGTAACGGCAAGTCCCATCCTGGCGTGACCTACCTCAAGCTGGTGCTCGATCCCTCGACCTCACGCGTGGTCAGTGTGATCTATCCCGCCTTCGGCGGCGGAATCAAGGGCATCACGACCGTCATCACGGCCAAGTGGACCAACCACCGGCCCAGGGTCGGCTCGCAGAACTAGATCGACAACCCCACCGTGCTCCCGTGGCGGCCCGCGATTTCGGCGGGCCGCCACCCGAGCGCAAGCCTTGCCGCAACGGCCTGGAATTCCCCGGAGGCCCACGGTATGGTCACCGCCGATGGGTGTCCAGGATTGGCGTTGCTAACCCAACGCCGAACCCCGGAGGCCCTCGTGGACGCCGACCTGGACACCCTCGCCACCGCACTCTATGCCCGGACCGATGACCTGCTGAAGGCCTGCCCGGAACAGGCGCCGTGGCGGCCCTCGGCCGGGATCTGCCCGCGGATCTCTGATGCCGAGCTGGTCACCTTGGCGGTGATGCAGGCCCTGCTCGGGTTCGTCAGCGAGGCGCGCTGGCTACGGTTCGCGGGGAAGCATCTGCGGCACCTGTTCCCCTGCCTGCCTGGCCAGCCTGGCTATAACAAGCGGGTGCGCAAGCTGGCCGCCACCATGGTGTGGCTGATCCGGGTGCTGGCCCAGGACACGACGTTGTGGACTGACGATGTGTGGGTGGTGGATTCCACCCCGGTCGAATGCGGCCGGTCGAAGGAGACCGTGCGCCGCTCGGCCCTGGCTGGCTGGGCTGAGTATGGGTACTGCGCCAGCCACTCCCGCTACTTCTGGGGGCTGCGGCTGCACCTGCTCACCACGTTGCACGGACTGCCCGTGGGCTTCGCGCTGGCCGGTGCCAAAGCCGACGAGCGCCAAGTGCTGCTGGGCATCCTGGACGACCCCGCCCTGACCGCCGGCCGGGCCCGCCAGATCATCATCGGGGACAAGAACTACTACGGCGCCGGCTTCGAGATCACCTTGGCCGACGGCAACGCCTGCCTGCTCCGCCCGGCCCGCAAAGGCGAAGGCCACCGGCCCGGCGCCCGGTTCTTCAAGCCGCTGCGGCAGATCATCGAGTCGGTCAACAACACCTTCAAAGGACAGCTCGACCTGGAACGCCACGGCGGCCACACCCCAGCCGCAGTCCTGACCCAGGTCCTGCAGCGCATCCTGGCCCTCACCGCCGCCATCTGGCACAACGACCACACCAGCCAGCCCGTCATGCGCTCGCTGATCGCCTACGATCACTAACCCCTTGGAATAGGTCGTCTAGGCAGCTGCCCGGCTGATCGTTTCGAGGGCCGTGCGGAGGCCGTCTGGGCCTGCTCCTAGCCAAGTATCGACTATCGGTATATAACCGTGGCATGACTAAGACCAGGCAGGCGATGCAGGAACCTACCTTTCTGATCCTCACCGCGCTGGCTGAGGGCGCGCAGCACGGCTACGGGATCATGACCGACGTGGCCCGCATCTCGCAGGGCCGGGTCAGGCTGCGGGCCGGAACGCTGTACGCGGCGCTGGACCGGCTGCTCGGCAGCGGGAGCGTCAGCGTCGACCGCGAGGAGATCGTGGGCGGGCGGCTGCGCCGTTACTACCGGCTCACCCCATCGGGCGCCGAGCTCCTTGCCGCCGAGGCCGCGCGGCTCCGTGCCAACGCCAAGCTGGCCAGCACCCGGCTGCGCCGCCTGCCGGGGAGTGCACTGCTGGCCGGGGGTGCGGCATGACCGGCGACGCGGCGGTGGAGCGCCGCTACCGCCGCTTGCTCGCCTGGTACCCGGCGGAGTACCGGCGTGCCTACGGCGAGGAGATGATCGGCGTCCTGCTGGCCGCCGCATCCGGCGGCAGCGGCCGGCCCGGCCTCGCTGGCGCGTTCGACCTGATCCGCGGCGGCCTGCGGGCCAGGCTGCTGGCGGGCTGGCGCAAGCTCGCCGACGCCGACTGGCCGGACGCGCTGGCCCTCTGCAGCGTCGCGGTCCCGATCATCCTGCTCGGCTACGTCATTGCGCAGTGGCTGTATTTCCTGCACATCCACATCGGCGCGCCGCACGAACAGGTGGGACGCGGCCTGGTGGTACTGGCGATCGCGGCGCCCCCGCTGCTGGCCCTGCGGTTCCGCCGCACCGCCGCTCTCGTCGCCGTCGCGCTCGCGGGCTGGCTGACCGTCTTCACGCTGGGCGGCATATCGCCGGACTGGAGCGGCTACTGGATCAATAACGGAGAGGACGTCGGCTCCTCGCTGGCCCTGCTGCTCGGGGCCGCCGCACTGGCATGGTCGGGAGGTCCGCGGCGAGCGGCTGAGATTCTCACGCCGCGGAGCTGGCTCGTCCTGATCGTCGCGGGCGTCTCGATGGGCGTGATCCACCCATACTTGTGGTCCCGGCCGGCCTGGCTGGCCGCCGTCATTGTCATCGGAATGCTCGCGCTGGTCGCCGGCGGGCTCGCGCTGACCGTTCCAGGACCCGCCGCCCGCGGACTGCTCCTGCTGCTCGCGGCACCGGCCTACCCGGGCGCGGTCTGGGCCATCGGGATCAGCGGGTCTTACGGATTCGACACGAGCGGGTTCCCCAACCTCATATTCCTGCCCACAGCGCTGTTCGCCGGCCTGGCCGCGGCCGCCCTCTGGCGATGGCGCCACCGCACCGCGCCGTGACCGGCCAGGCCCAGCCCGCGCACGCCCCGGACAGCCCTCCCACCAGGCCTCCTTCGCAAACATGGACGGCAGGGCAGCACTCCAGGGTGCGGTGACCGTCCGAACACAACGCCTCGCGGAATCGATCAAGGCCAAATCGTGGCCCAAGACAGGTACTTCCCGCAACTCAGGCACCATCAACCGACTATGCAATGGCCGTGACTGGCCGGTGCCGGAGTGATCGTCTTGATCGATCAGCTCGGGCGTGATGCCGGGAAGCGTCTACAGCCGGTCCTTTGGGCCTCCTGGGGAGGCGCGCCCACCACAGCGGCCCTCCGACACCGCGACACGCCGAACCCTGTGCTTCTGGCCCGGCGGCACGAACAACTGCGAGCACTCACCGGCCAGGCGCTGCCGACTGAGGATGAGGAGCGCGCTGACCCGGCTGCGGCTGATCACGCTTACGAAGCAGTGACGGCCATTCTCATCGCCCGAACGCGGCAGCGTCGGAAAGACCTTCCGCTGATCTTCGTCGAGAACTGTAATTACGGTTTCCGGCGCAACATGCTTGGGCTCCGGCCATGGGGGCTGTGGTTGGCCCTTGCCGTGGCGCTCGCCGCTCTTGCTGGTCTAACGACCACCCTGGTTGGCATAACCAAGTTCTCAGAGCCCTTCCTCGGCGCCATGCTAGCCGTTTCCCTGGTGGCGTCTGTGATCTGCTGGCGAGCAGTCCCCCCAGACTGGGTCAAACGTGTGGCTGAGTCCTACGCTGACCGGCTACTCGAAGCCGCCGAATCACTGTGACCATGCCCGCTCCGTCCGTGGTGGGCGGCAATCCCCGCGGCCAGGCTGGAGCAGCCATAACCGGCCTGACCCAGCAGCGGGGGCAACTTCTTACGCGGTGCGCTGAACCGTGCCCGCGGCGAGCCGCCGGCCGGGCAGGCTGAAGTTGTGGGCCTGGGTTTCGGTGGCGAGGTGGCCGATTTCTACCACCAGTACCGGCGCGGCTACCCACCGGCCGTGATCGACACGCTGGCCCGCACATTCGGGCTTACCAGCGACGACCTCGTGATTGATCTTGGTTGTGGGACCGGCCAGCTGACCTTGCCTCTCGCCGCCCGGGTGCGTGCCGTGGCCGGGGTGGACCCCGCACCGGACATGCTGGCCCGCGCCCGCCGGGCCGCCGCCGAGCAGGGCATCGCCACCGTGACGTGGCTGCTGGGGGCCGACACCGACATGCCCGCGCTGGCGGCGCTGCTCGGTGATCGGCGTGCCGGGGCGGTCACTATCGGCCAGGCGCTGCACTGGATGCGCTACCGCGAGCTGTTCCTCATGTTGGCCCCGCTGCTGCGCCCCGGCGGCGGGATCGCCGTGATCACCAATGGCACGCCGCTGTGGCTGCAGGACAGCGGCTGGTCGCAGGGGCTGCGCGGGTTTCTGGAGCAGTGGCTGGGCAGCGCGCTCACCAATGCCTGTGGCACCGACGAGGCGAGCCAGCAGCGTTACCGCGACACCATGACCGCAGCCGGGTTCGACGTGGCCGAAGCCAGCGTCGAGTACACCGACGACCTTGATCTCGACCACCTCGTCGGCAGCCTCTACTCGGCGCTGCCGGTCCAGCGGCTGCCAGCGCCGGATCAGCGGGCCGCCTTCGCCGAGCAGGTCCGCCGGGCCGTGGCGCCGCACGAGCGGTTCGCCGAGCCGGTCCGGGTGCGGACGCTGCTGGGACGGCCACCGCAGACATGACGGCCCCAGGCGGCGACCGGGAGAGGCTGCGGCGGACGTTCAACCAGGCAGCCGGGTCCTACCACCGGGCACGACCCGATTACCCCACCGAACTGTTCGACGACCTCATCGCAGTCGCCGGGCTGGCACCAGGGGACCGTCTCCTGGAGATCGGCTGCGCCACCGGCAAGGCCACCCTGCCTCTGGCCCGCCAGGGTTTCCGGATCACCTGCATCGAACTCGGCCCGGATCTGGCCGCAGCCGCCCGCCGCACCCTGGCGGGCCTGGACGCCGACATCATCGAGGGCCGCTTCGAGGACTGGCAGCCAGCCCCCGGGGAGCGGTTCGACCTGGTCTTCGCCGCCACCGCGTGGAACTGGATCGACCCCGCCCGCCGCTACCCCCTCGCCTGGCGCGCCCTGCGCCCCGGCGGCCACCTGGCCTTCTGGAACGCCCTCCACATCTTCCCCGACGGCGGCGACCCGTTCTTCCGCCAGATCCAGGACGTCTACGACCAGATCGGCGAAGGGCTGCCACCCGGTGCCACCTGGCCCCGCCCCGGCGAACTGCCCGACCAGGCAGCCGAGATCCACGCCAGCGGCCTGTTCGAGGTGGTGCACCTCCGCCACCTCGACTGGGAACAGGCCTACGACGCCGACAGCTACATCGAGCTGCTCAACACCTTCTCCGGCCACATCGCCATGGCCGACTGGAAACGCGAGCGCCTCTACCGCGAGATACGCCTCCGCCTGAGCCGACGCCCCGGCAACGCCGTCCGCCGCCACTGGGAGGCGGTACTGCACATCGCCCGCTGCCGCGGCTGACAGCCAGCCAGGCACAAGTACTCCTTCAGGCCCCGGGTGAGCCCCGCCGAAGACATGACGGGCCTGTGAGAAGAACGCCTCTGTCAGATCTATGAGCAGCCAGCCGGACGGCAGGTCAAGCCACCTTCAGGCGGCATCGGGGATGAGAACCTGCATGATCCCCGGAACCGCTTGCGGCAAGCCCTCGGTCCCGCAACAATGTTGCATCTGTTGTGGAGGTTGTTGTGGCGGAAGCTGCCGATGTCCCAGGTGCTGCGCACCTGGAGCTTGTTGACGGGGTCGTTCATCTTGACCCGAAGTCGGCGGTGCTGGAGGCGATGCTGGCTGGGTGGGCCCGTCAGCAGCGAGCCCGGTTCTTGAACGAGGAAGCGACGATCAAGCCGCGAGTGGCGCTGGTCGGGCGCCTGGTGGACTTCACCAATGCCTATCCCTGGGAGTGGCAGCCAGCCGACGCCGAGGCGTTCATGGCGCATCTGCGCTCTCCGAACCGCGGCAAGCCGATTGTGATGTCGACGGGGCGCGGGTATGAGACGTCCCTGTCCTTGTTCATGCAGTACCTGACCGACCGGCGGTATGGCTGGCCGGACACCTGCTTGGAGCGGTTCGGGGAGATTCCCCAGCAGATCTTCCATGAGGACAACCGGGTAACTCACCTCGTCGAGTACGAAGGGCAGCCTGGGCGCCGGCCGCTGACCTACGACGAGGTCCAGCGCCTGTTCGACGCCGTCGATGGCAGAGTTGAGAAGAGCAGGACGCGTGGACGCAAGGGTGCGCTGACCGCGATGCGTGACTCCGCCGTGCTCAAGACCATCTACGCGTTCGGGCTGCGCCGGAACGAGGCCCGGATGCTGGACATCCCTGACTTGCGCCGCGCGCCGAAAGCGCCGCAATACGGCCGGTTCGGCGGGCTCTACGTCCGATACGGCAAGGCATCCGGGGGGAGCCCGCCCAAGCGCCGCACGGTGCTGACCGTGCCGGAGATGGACTGGGTCGTTGGCGTCCTTGATCAGTGGGTCACCGATGTCAGGCCGTGGTTCTCCCCCGGGGCACTGGCAGCGCTGTTCGTCAGTGAACGAGCTGGCCGCATGTCAAAACGCAGCCTGAACGTGGCCTTTGCGTTGGCTCGGGATGATGCAGGGCTGCCACCCGAGTTGGACCTGCACTCGCTGCGGCATAGCTATGTGACCCACCTGGTTGAGTTTGACTACCCGGAGAAGTTCGTGTCATTGCAGGTTGGTCACGAGTATCAGAGCACGACAGCTATCTACGAGGGGGTATCCGACGAATACCGTAATCGGCTGGTGCAGCGTGCGCTCAAGAACCGCCACCCTGACCTCTGGGACTGCTAATGATCAAGAAAATGGGCATCCGCTGGAAGCTGCGCAAGCTTATGGCCGCCCACGACATGTTCCAGACCACCGACTTGGTCCCTCTCCTGGCTGAACGAGGGGTCCACCTGTCACGCGAGCAGGTCTACCGGCTGGTCACACAACCCCCTCAGCGGTTGTCGATGGACACTCTGGCGGCGTTGTGCGACATTCTGGACTGCACCCCGAACGATCTCATCGAGGTCGACGTGGTGAATGAGCAGAATCGGCGGACTTCCCGGGCTGGGCAATATTCGTCCTCGCCGCCCGTGCGTCGGACGACGATACGCAGGCCTGCGGATTTATGAACCATTATCGGTGTCGAGACGAGCCACCAGGTGTCGTGCTGACCCGCGTGGTGGGCTATCTCGCTGCCACATTGCCTGGCATGAGCGCCGAAGAAGCTCATTCGGTTCTTGTCAAGGCAGGCGCGCATACGCGTAAAGGACTGCGCCAGCTGGATGATTACTTCGCGGCCAGACCGGACGCCCTGATCGCTGGGCATTCGGGCTGCCCGGCCGCATTCGTTCGCCTGGCCCGTGTGCTCATCGAAGCCGGTCACGTCGTCAGCCCTCCGGTCTGCGCAGCCTGTGGCAGACCGGGATTTTCCCTGCGGGCTGATCCGGAAGGACGGGTTTGCAGCCGCTGTTATGCCCGGAAGCAAAGCATCGCGTGCGCACGTTGCGGTCTGGCCGGTCGGCCGGCCGCCCGGCGGCCGGAGGGCGTCATCTGCTACCGATGCTACGCAAGGGATCCTGAAGCAGTGGAGACGTGCGCTGGCTGCGGCCGTCTGCGTCTCCCGGCCATGCGCCAAGACGATGGCCGAGCGCTGTGCAGCAGCTGCTGTCCCCGTTCAAGACGCGTCTGCGCAAAATGCGGCGTGGTTGGGCCTGTGAAGGTGACGCGGGAGGAAGGCCCTATTTGTGAGTCGTGCTATCGGTCACCAGAACGACTGTGCGGGCGCTGCGGGCGAATCGGTCCCATCGCCCGGAGGGCTACCGAGAACAGCCCTGACCTTTGCCCGAACTGCTATCAGGGAGTGCTGGCTGCCTGCTCAGTTTGTGGTCGCGTGCGACCGTGCCAGGGAAGCCGATCCGGCACGTTCATTTGCAAGAGTTGCCTGCCGCGCCGGAAACGCGCTTGTTGCCGCTGCGGCCGGATGCGCCCTGTCAACGCCGAATGGCCCATCGGGCCCGTCTGCTCAACATGCTACGAGCACATCCGCGGTCGCCCGTCAACCTGCGCCAAGTGCGGAGGCGTCCAGCCGCTAATCGCAACTGACGATCACGGCCAGCGAATCTGCGGGCCGTGCGCAGGCGTGGCCGTTGAGTACAACTGCAGGCGCTGCGGGCTAGGGGGCCGGATCTACGCGGACGGGACCTGCGGCCGCTGCGTGCTCGCAGATCGGCTAGATGACCTGCTTCAGCGCGCGAACGGCAGCACCGCCCCCCCACTCAAGCCGGTTCGCGACGCGCTCGTCGCCGTCGAGCATCCAGCCAGCATTATCGGCTGGCTCCGGAAGAGCGCGTCGGCCCGGCTGCTGGCCCAGCTGGCCGCTGAAGACCGCCCGATTACCCACGAGCTCCTCGATCAGCTCCCGCAAGAGAAGAGCCTCCACAATGTCCGGCAGATTCTCGTGCACACCGGTGTCCTGTCGGAGCGCCTGGAATACCTCGAGCGCCTGGGCCCCTGGCTCGAGGAGCTCCTCTCCCAGATGCCCAACCGGCACGCCCGGCTGATACGCCCGTTCGCGCATTGGTTCGTCTTCAGGCGCGCTCGGCGAGCTAGCCAGCGGCGCCCCTACACCGAAGCGGCCGCCTCCGGCGCACGTGGCCGCATCCGCGTCGCCGCCTCATTTCTGACCTGGCTGGACGATCATCATCTCGACCTGCAAACACTCAGCCAGGCTGATCTCGATCGGTGGCTGACCTCGGGGTCAACTCCCCGCTATGAGGTCCATACCTTGCTGAGGTGGGCCGCGAACCGGGCACTAGCGCCCAAGCTCACCGTTCCCCAGCGGTCGTTCAGGCAGCCCCCCGGCAATCTGCCGAACGAACATGAACTCAGTCGGCAGCTTCAACGTTGCCTCACCGACGAGGCGCTGCCCGCCGACATCAGAGCCGCCGGCGCACTCGTCGTCTTGTTCGGGCTTCCCGTCTCCAAGGCTGTCCAGCTAACCGCAGACCATCTCACGGACTGCGGTCAAGCCACCTACCTCACCATGGACCAGCAGCCAGTGCTGATACCACCTCGCCTGGCCGAGGTTCTACGCCTGGCGGCAAGCACGCCGTCCCGCTCCGCGCTCGGCCGCAGCCTCCCCGGCAGGCAATGGCTCTTCCCGGGATTCAGCCCCGGTCGGCACCAGGCCCCTGGCGCGCTAAGGCCGCCACGCCGCCCGGACTAGGCATGAAGGCACGCCGAGCACGAGACCGCGGACGTGGCCGTTACCGAAGGTGAGCACCCCCACGAAGGCAGCAGCCGGATCCTCGCGCGGAACGCGCGAAGCAGGAATCGTTCGGAGGACTGGTTTAGATGCGGGGGTTCATTCGTTTCTGGCGACTTCGGGTCCGGTGATGCGTGCCAGCAGTGGGAAGGTGGCCGCGATGCCGAGGGACACCACTATCCCGGCCGCAGTGAGGAGGTAGTACGCGGCGCCGGGCACCACCATCGGGTGCTGCTGCCGCTTGGTTCCGTCACCCCTCCTGGGCGCTACCCAGGAAGCGTTCGTTGCATCTGATGCAACGCTGCCGACCTGGCGACCTGGCAGGCCGTCCGCATGCATGGCACTACAGCGTGATGCTAATATGCTTTTATGCGCACCACGATTGACATGCCGCCGACTCTGATGCGAGCAGCGAAGGCACGCGCCGCCGAGGAAGGCGAGAGCCTCAAGGATCTCGTCAACCGCGCGGTAGCGCGCGAGATAGGCCTTCCTGCCACGGCAAAGGGAAAGACAGGACGCGTGACGCTGCCGCTGATCGCGCGCGACGCCACGCATACGGTCCTCGTTACCAATGACGATATCGCGGATGCGTTCGATGCCGAGGATGTCGAGAGGTTCGCTTCCCGGTGAAGCTAGTGGACGTTGGCGTATGGCTGGCAGCTGTCTGGGGACGGCACGTCCACCATCCGGTCGCGGCGGACTGGTTCGGCAAGGAGGCGGATGACATCATCTTCTGCCGGGTTACGCAGATGGGGCTGCTCCGGCTGCTGTCCAACCCCGCCATCATGGGCGACGACGCCGTCGACCGCAGCGAAGCATGGCGAATCTACGATCAGCTCTGGGCTGACGGGCGCGTTCTATGGGCAGATGAACCAGCCGAACTGGATGCGGTCTGGCGTGCGATCTCGGCGCGCGCCGACAAGAGCCACAAGCTGTGGACCGATGACTACCTGGCAGCCTTTGCCCAGGCTAGGGACGCCACGCTGATAACCCTCAACCGCAAGGTACCGGCCCGCTACCCCTCCGTCCGGGTCGACCTGCTGTCTCCTGACCATGTCCGCGCTCCTCGGGAGAGCTGACGTCGCTGTGGCCAAGGTTGTCCCCTTAGGGTCGGCCGACCGGCATGGCGGGCACGCCGACAATCGTCCGCCGTGACCCGGAAACGAGGCGCCGATGGCAGAGCACGACTTCAATACCCTGATGGCCGCGCTGGACAGCCCGCTGATCGTCGCCACCACGGCCGATGAGCGGGAGCGAGCGGGTTGCTTGGTCGAGTTCCACGTCCAGTCGAGCATCGAGCCGCAGCGGTACTGCGTATGGCTGTCCAAGGCCAACTACACCTACCGGGTGGCGCTGCACTCCAGCCACCTGGTCATTCACTTCCTGACCGCGGACGATCTGGCGCTCGCCGAGCTGTTCGGCACCCAGACCGGAGATACCGTCGATAAGTTCGCCGGCCTTTCGGTGGATTCCGGGCCCGGCGGCGCTCCGGTGCTCCGGCAGTGCCCCCATTGGCTGGCCGTACGGCGCATCGCGCTGCTCGACGAGGGCGGCGACCACGTCTGCCTGACCACCGAGCCGGTCGCCGCCCACACTGCCGGGCCGTTCCGGCCGCTGCGGCTGTCCCAGGTCGGCCACCTGAAGGCGGGTCACAGTGCCGAGGAACGGCCCGAGCCGCCCACGGAACGAGCAGCACCAGCCTGACCGCCGTCACTGTCCGTGACGCGAGCAGCGCCGCTTACCTGGTTAGGACGAGCCACTGGCTGCCGTTGATCAATTCGCGGGCCGCGTCCAGGTGGCCGGCGTGGGTGGCGGTCTCGGTGATCACGTGCAGGAGGGTCTTGCGCAGCGGCCGGGGCGGGAAGTTCGTGAAGAAGTCAGGCCACCACTTTGGCATCGCATCGATCGGCGTCGCGGCGATGATCGCGTTGGCCTTGCTTATCTCATCTCGGTAGAGATCAAGGATCGCGGCACCCGGTACATCCGCCGGAACCCGCCACGCCTCGTCCCCGGAGGTCAGCGTGATCGGCTCGCCTGCGACGGCCCCGCGGAACCAGAACTGCTCGACTTCCAAGGCCAGGTGCTGGACCATGCCCAGGGGCGTCCAGCCTGACGGCAGCACTGGCCGCCACAGGTCGTCCTCGGATAGTCCTTCCAGGGCGCCAAGCACGTGCTCGCGCTGTGAGTTCAGTGACGCCAGAAGCGCGTCCTTCTCGTCGTCCACCACCTAAGGATGACGTACGGGTCTGCCGGCAATAGCGGTTCCGCTGTGAAATGCTCCGCTGCCCTGCCGAAGACTAATCCCACCATTGGTAGGATTGGCGTATGAGCGAACCTTTCGGGACTGAGAAGCTGTCGGCCAGCGTTCCCAAAGGGCTTGCCGCCCAGATCCGCGAGCGCGCTGGCCGTGGCAATGTGTCGGCCTATGTCACGCAGGCGCTGCTGCGCCAGCTTGAGCATGATCGCCTTGGCGACCTGGTTGCCGAACTGGAACAGTTGCATGGGCCGGTCACTGACGATGACGTGGCGGCGGCGCGGTCGGAGTGGCCCCCCGGATGAGCCGCAGGAGGCAGATCCGCGCCCACGGCACCGGAGTGATGGTGCTCGACAACGAGGGAGTGTCGCAGGCGACTACCGACCGTGCCATGTATGTGCGGCTGAAGGTGGCCTACGACGACGGGCACCGCGTCCTGACCTCCGCCGCGGTTCTCGCCGAGGTCCTTCACGGGACCAGCCGCGATGCCGGGCTGCACCGGGTGCTGGCGCGTGTGGCGGTGGAGCCGGTCAGCGAAGTAATCGGGCAACGGGCAGGCAACCTGATCGGCGCCGCCGGAATGTCGGCCGCGCAGGCGGTGGACGCCATCGTGGCCGCGACCGCGATAGCCGAGGCGGAGCAGGCAGAAGCCGCTGGTCAGGCGGCGTCCGTACTGGTCGTCACCGCCGATCTGCGGCAGCTGACCAGGCTCGTCGGGGGGCGGACCGGCGTCGCGGTCGTGCCCGTCGGCGAGCTGGGCACCGCCTCCTGACCGGGCAGTCCGTGCTGTACTACCGGACAGCCGCCGGAGAGACCTTGGTGGCTGCCCGGACGACGAGAGGAGGCGGCCATGCCGGTCACACCCCCCAGCGACGAGGACCTGGCGAGGATCGCGGACCGTTACGGGCTCCACCTCACCGAGCCGGACCTGCGGTCCTTCCAGGCGCTCGCCAGCGGCCTCCTGGTCTCCTACGACGAGGTCGAGCGGCTCTACGAGGAAACCCGCCAGGCCGTTCCGCAACGCCGCTACCAGTGGCCCGCCGAGGGCGCCAACGAACTCGGTGCGTGGTACGTGACGACGGAGATCACCACGCGTACCGACGGTCCCCTGGCCGGCCGCCGGGTCGCGGTCAAGGACAACATCGCGGTGGCCGGGGTGCCGATGATGAACGGCTCCGCCGCGGTGGAGGGCTTCATCCCCGGCCGGGACGCCACCGTGGTCACCCGGCTGCTCGACGCGGGCGCCACCATCGCCGGCAAGGCGGTCTGCGAGGACCTCTGCTTCTCCGGCGGCAGCCACACCGCCAGAACCGGGCCCGTGCGCAACCCGTGGGACCGGTCCAAGACCGCCGGGGGCTCGTCCAGCGGCAGCGCCGCGCTGGTCGCGGCCGGGCACGCCGACCTGGCCCTCGGCGGCGACCAGGGCGGGTCGATCCGCATCCCCAGCTCGTTCTGCGGGACGGTCGGGCACAAGCCCACCCACGGGCTTGTGCCCTACACCGGCGCGTTCCCCATCGAGAACACGCTCGACCACCTTGGGCCGATCACCCGGACCGTCCGCGACGCGGCGCTGATGCTCGCGGTGCTGGCCGGCCCGGACGGGCTCGACCCGCGCCAGCGCACCAGCCCGCCCGCCCAGGACTACCTCGCCGGGCTGGACGACGGCGTGGACGGCATGACGGTCGGCGTCCTCTCCGAGGGCTTCGCCATCCCCGGTCAGTCCGAGCCGGAGGTGGACGAGACGGTGCGCGCGGCGGTCGCCGTCCTGGCCAGGGCCGGGGCCACGGTGCGGCCGGTCAGCATCCCGTGGCACCGCGACGCGATGCACGTGTGGACCGTGATCGCCACCGATGGCGTGGTCGCTCAGATGATCGACGGGAACGGGTTCGGGATGAACTGGCCCGGGCGCTACGACCCCGACCTGATCGGCCACTACGCCCGCGGCCGCCGGGAGCACGCCGACGCGCTGCCGGACACCGTCAAGATGACCATTTTCTGTGGCCGCTACACACTCGACCGCTACCACGGGCGCCACTACGCGATGGCCCGCAACCTCGCGCTGGAGCTGACCGCCGCCTACGACGCCGCGCTGGCCGGGATGGACGTGCTCGTCATGCCCACGTTGCCGATCGTGGCCACCGACCTCCCGGCCCCCGATGCCTCGCTGGAGCAGGTCATTGAGTGCTCCACCGGGATGATCGCCAACACGGCGCCGTTCGACGTCAGCGGGCACCCGGCGACCTCCGTGCCGACCGGGCTGGCCCGCGGGCTGCCGGCCGGCCTCATGATCGTCGGCCGCCACTTTGACGACGCCGCATGCCTGCGCACCGCGCGCGCCTTCGAGGCCGCCGTCGGCGGCTTCCCGTCCCCGCCGGCTCCCTAACACCATTCTGAACGGATGCTGCGGGGAGCCCTTCGGCCGCTCAGCACCCGTGCTCCGGGGCCGTGAACGCGGCCTTTGCCGGGTGGTATCCGATTGTGTGCCCACGTAAACGGTCGGTAGTGCGCTATACAAGGATGAGCACGAGGGAGCGAGATGCGGCCTAACGAGGAAACCCGGCCGGCCACACGAACGGCCCGCGAACGGCTCGACCGCGTGCGCGAAGCGTTGCGCACGGCCCCGGCACCGGTCAAAGTGGTGCTGGTCGCGGCCGTTCTGGTGCTCGTTGTGGCGGTCCCTTTCCTCGGGGTGCGGCTCGCTGACCTCATCGTGATCTTTCCGCTCATTTACGGACCATACGCGGTCTGGCGTGGCCGGAGTACCCTGCTGGCATCCGTGGGTGCCGGGCTGTGGGGGGTGGCCGTCGTCGCCGTCGTGGCGGCGAAGCTCCAGCGGGGCGGCTGGCAATTCGTGCCGTTCCTGCTGCTCCCCGTCGCGGCCGTGGCCGCCGCTCACGCGCCGGTCCTCGCCCGCCGGTTCGTGCCATGCCGGACGGTGGCGTGGGTGCTTGCCTGGTCGGTGCCCCCAGCCATGATCGTCTGGTGGGCCGTTGCCAAGGACCCGGCGATCAGCTATCTCGTCGGGTGGCTGCTCGCCGCCAGCGTGCTCGCCTGGCGGCTCGCCAAGGCGTGGCAGGGGGCACGCGCCGACACCAGGCAG